>Ga0315912_10006308_pt1 | contig 10649 bp, 8 predicted proteins | sample VfabasoilMG_FD_204469 | JGI IMG/M metagenome (GOLD analysis project Ga0315912, IMG submission 204469) | Garden soil microbial communities collected in Santa Monica, California, United States - V. faba soil | ecosystem: Environmental > Terrestrial > Soil > Garden | place: USA: California... | reverse complement strand
CGCTCCAACGTCTTGTCAAGCATCACCGCTACACGGGCTTCTGCGCGCCCGAATCCTTCACCAGCCGTTCGGCCATGCGGGGGTCGAAGCGGTCGATGTGCGCGATGACTTCCTCGACCTTTTCCATGCGGCCGAGCGTCGCGTAGGCCATGCCCAGGTTGTACCAGGCGTAGGGATTCATCGGCTGGAGCTCGGAAGCGCGCTGCAGCGCAGCCGCCGCCTCCTCGTGGCGCCCCATCGCCGCGTGCGCGAGCCCCATGCCATACCAGGCGCGGTCGAGTCCCGGCCGAAGCGCCACGGCCTTCTCGAACGCGGCGATCGCCTTCTCCTTCTGGTTCATCCGGTCATGGACGAACCCGAGGTCGAACCAGGTCTCCGGGAGAGAAGGATCGATTTCGAGTGCGCGTTCGAAGTGTTGCACCGCCAGCGCATCCTGGCCGCGTGTCGCGTGCACGTAGGCGAGCGTGGCTTCGCCGCGCGCGAATCGGGGATTTGCCTTGAGACTCCGCTCGAGGCTTTCGATGGCCGCGGCGTAGCGCTTGAATGTCATGAGGACGCGCGCGCGGTAAAAGGGCAACCACTGGTCGAGGTTCATGTGAAATGACAAGGCCCGCTTTCGCGGGCCTTGTGTCGTCGAAGGGTGATGCCGTCAGGTGCCGAGCGTGTTGACGGTGTCGCCCTTGATGTGGGGATAGCGCACGTGCTCGACGAGCGCCTGCGTCTTCGCGTCCGGCTCGCCGGTGAGCAGGCTCACGATGACGATCGTGACGAGGCCGACCGGCAGGCCGATCATTCCCGCGGAGATCGGGTTCAGGCCGAACCACTGGTTCGCCGCCGTCCCGCCAAAGAACGGGTACGTCAGCACCATGTAGTACATGCACAGTCCCAGGCCCGCGATCATGCCGGCGATCGCTCCCCACTTGTTCGCGCGCTTCCAGAACACGCCCAGGACGAGCGCCGGGAAGAACGCGGAGGCGGCCAGCGAGAACGCCGCGCCGACCAGGAAGAGGATATTCCCGGGCTTGAGCGAGGTGACGTACGCCGCGATCAAGGCCACGACCAGGAGCAGGACTTTCGACACCGTCACGCGGCGTGCGGTGCTCGCGTTGGGGTCGATCATCTTGTAGTACAGGTCGTGCGAGAGGGCGTTCGCGATCGTGAGGAGCAGGCCGTCGGCGGTCGAGAGCGCCGCGGCGAGGCCTCCGGCGGCGACCAGGCCCGAAACCACGTACGGAAGGCCCGCGATCTCGGGGGTGGCGAGCACGATGATGTCGCCGCCCAGCACGATCTCCGCGAGCTGCACGATCCCGTCCTTGTTGATGTCCGTGATCGATAGCAGCGTCGGGTCGACCGCCGCCCAGTTCGCCGCCCACGCTGGCAAGCTCGCGAACTTGCTTCCGACGAGGAAGTAGTACACGTCGTACTTCGCAAGGACCGCCAGCGCCGGCGCGGTGAAGTAGAGCAGGAAGATGAAGAAGAGCGACCACGTCACCGACTGGCGCGCCTGCTTGACGCTGGGCGTCGTGTAGTAGCGCATCAGGATGTGCGGAAGCGCCGCGGTGCCGAACATCATGCAGAACACGATCCCGATGAAGTTGAGGCGCGCATTGTCGCGAGCTGCTTCATCCTTGCCGGGATACGGATCCGCGTGGGCTTTCGGCGGTGCGGCACGGGCGGCGAGGCCCTTCGCCTTCGTATAGGCGTCCTTCGCCGAAGCCTCGTCCTTGTACGCGGCGGCTGCCTTCTCGGCCGCGGCGATCTCGGGCGCGGGGGCCGCGGCGGCCTTGAGGTCGGCGATCTTCTTGGCAGCCGCTTCCTGGTCCGCCTTCCACGACGCGTTGAGGTTCTTCAGCTTGGCATCCGCGGCGGCGGCCCGCTCCTTGAAGATGTTGCGGACCTCGATTTCCTTCGGATCCTTGGTGAGCTCCTTCTCCTTCGCCGTCACCTTCTGCAGGACTTCGCCGTAGGCGATCTGCGGGATCGGGTTGCCCGTGTACTTCAGCGACAGCCAGACCACCGGCGTGAGGTACGCGATGATGAGGATGATGTATTGGGCCACCTGCGTCCACGTGACCGCGCGCATTCCTCCCAGGAAAGAGCAAACGAGGATGCCGCCCAAACCCACGAACACGCCGACGCCGAACTCGAGCCCGGTGAACCGGCTCGTGATGAGGCCGACGCCGTAAATCTGCGCCACCACGTACGTGAACGAGCAGAGGACCGCGGCGAAGATGCCGATCGAGCGCACGATGTTCCCGCCGTAGCGCTCGCCGAGGAAGTCCGGGATCGTGAACTGGCCGAACTTGCGCAGGTAGGGCGCGAGGAAGAGCGCCACCAGCACGTAGCCGCCGGTCCATCCCATCACGAAGGCGAGGCCGTCGAAGCCGGAAAGGTAGAGCGTGCCGGCCATCCCGATGAAGGAAGCCGCGCTCATCCAGTCCGCGCCCGTCGCCATGCCGTTGAAGAACGCCGGCACGCGCCGTCCCGCGACGTAGTATTCGGCCGCGTCGACCGTGCGGCTCATGATCCCGATGCCGGCATAGAGGGCGATCGTCGCGAAGAGGAACCAGTAACCGATCCACTTCTTCGACATGCCCATCTGCTCGGCGATGGCGAGGAACACGAGGAAACCGAGGAAGCCCAGGGTGTAGAACCCGTAGTACTTCTTCAGCTGCTGGAAGAAGGCCTTCTGGGTCGCCTGGTTGGCTGCGATGTATTGGCTCATTATTCGTCCCCCTCGTCGACGTCGTATTCCTTGTCGAGCCGGTTCATGTACCACGCGTAGACGCCGATCAGGATGACGTACACGGCCAGCGAACCCTGCGCCGACATGTAGAAGCCGAGCGGGAAGCCCATGAAGGTGACGTTGTTGAGGTCACGCGCGAACCACGCTTCGACGAAAGTGACGACGAACCAGATGGCCAGGAGCACGGCCGTGATCATCAGGTTCTTGTGCCAGTACTCCTTGTGCTTTTCCGTGAGCTGCATCTGCTCCCCCTTATGTCTAGGTTTTATCGAGAAGACGGACAGTCTGCCGGAGGCATCATAGCCGGACCCTGCCGGGTTGGTCCATTAGGGTTAACCCTACGGCCCGGCCCTATATCTGGTAGTCGAGGGCGAGGCGGCTCTGGAGCTTCTTCGCCTGCAGGAAGGCGGCCTTGAGCATCTGCCGCTCGAAGTCGTCGAGCTTGTCGGGGTCGACCAGGTTCGCCCCTTCATCCGCCGGGCCCAGGCCCGCCTGGTTTCGCAGCCGCAGGCCCTGCACGACGAAGAAGGCCTGCACGTGCCCCTCGGTTTCGGCGCGGCCCATGCCGGTCGCGGCGCTCGCCGCCCTCAGGCGCTCGCCGGTGTTGGTCTGGGACAGGCCATGCGCCAGCCCGTAGATGCGGGCCGCGTCGGTGAACGGCCGGGCGCCGTTCAGCTTGAGGTTCAGCGAATGCCGAAGCTGGGGGGCGTCCTTCGTGGCGAAGTCGCGCAGCCTTCCCAGCGGGGGGCGCGCCTCGAGGGCGTTCTCGGCCATGAAGCGAAGGAACGCCGGATGCGCCTTGACGACGGGGTGCATCCACTCGCGCAGGCGCGCCGGCAGCGTCGCGTCGCCGTGGAGCGCGCGGAAGTCGAAACAGATCGCCGCGTCGAGGAGGGCGCGCGGCTCCGGCGTCTCGATCCAACCGCGGATGCGGCGCGTCCATTCGGAGACCGAAAGGCACATCTCCGGGTTGGAGCCCATGACGTTGCCCTTGCACAGCGGGAACCCGCACGCGTCGAGCGCTTCGTTCACCCGCCGCGCGAACGGGAGCAGCCGCGCGCGAACCGCATCGGCCGAGGCCTCGCCGTGCGCCTCGAAGACGATGCCATTGTCCTGGTCCGTGCTGAACGTCTGCTCGAACCGTCCCTCGCTCCCGAATGCCAGCCAGCACCAGGAGAGCCCGTCCCATCGGTGCCGCTTGCGCTCGATCTCGAGGATTCGCTGGCAGAGGCGGTCGTTCAGCACGGAAACGAACCGCGTGAGCTGCTCGGGCGCCACGCCTTCCTCCACCATCAGGCGCGCGAGGCGGCGGATTTCCGCGGCGATGTCGGCGAGCACTTCGACCGACGCCGCGAGGCGGATCTCGGCCGTGATCTCGCCGAGGCCGAGCCGCTGGAGGGAGAAGAGGTCGCGCTCCGAGACGACGCCGACAAGGCGCCCGTCGTCCATCACGAGCACGTGGCGGATGCGTTGGCCGATCATCGCGAGCGCCCCCTCGTAGGCCATGGCGTGGCCGGGCAGGGCGAAGGGCTCGGTGCTCATGGCTTCGGACACGCGGCGGGCCTCGAGGTCGAAACCCGCGCTTGCGACGAGGTCCGTGGTCGTGAAGACGCCCACCGGCGCGCCGCTCGCATCCACCACGACAAGCGAGCCGACGCCGTGCTCGTCCATGAGGGACATGGCTGCGCGAACGCTCACGTCCGCGGCGCAGACGACCGGGGCCTTCTGCACGAGCGCCCGGAGGGGGCGCGCGAGCACCTGCTGCTCGCCGGCGAGCCGTGCCTCGAGGAAACCGCGCTTAGCCGCCATCGCAGCCCTCAGTACTGGAGGCGCACATAATACGTTTCGCGGGAGGCGTCGAGCGCCTGGCCGAGGGTCGTGACGCCACGCTCGGCGAGGAGGGCGACCAGCCTCAGGAAGATTTCGCTCGTGACGAGGGCGTCGCCGAGGGACGTGTGGCGTCCGATGACGGGGATCCCGAGCCGTTCCGCGATCGCCTCGATGCTGTGATCCTCGAGCTCCGGATGGACCGCTGCGGAGAGGAGCAGCGTGTCGAGCACCGGCTGCGAGAAGCGCACACCCGACTCGTCCTCGGCGAGCTCGAGGAAGCGCATGTCGAAGGCGGCGTTGTGCGCGACGAGCACCGTGTCCTCGCAGAAACGATGGAACCCGGGAAGCACTTCCCGAAGCGGCGGCTGGCCCGCGAGCGCCTCGCCCTCGATGCCGTGGATGCGCACGGAATCGCGCGGCACCGTCCTTTCCGGATTCACGAGCTGCTCATAGACCTCGCCCTTGAGGGACCGGCCGTTCACGATGCGCACCGCGCCGATGCTGATGATCCGGTCGCCCGCCGAGGGCTCCACGCCGGTCGTCTCCGTGTCGAACACCGTGTAGCTCAGCTCCACGAGCCGCCTCCCCATGAGGGCCTCGGTCGCCCCCGACTGGTGGAAGAGGTCGAAGTCGTAGTACTCGGGACGCCCGTCGCGCGGAATGGGCCGCCGCCGCGAGGTCGCCGGCTCCGTGAGCGGCACGAGGAAGCGGAACCAGGAAGGCTCGCCCTGCGGCCGCGCCTCGTGCCAGACCTCGCCGCCATGCTGCTCCAGCACCTGGTGGAGCGAAAGGGGCGCCTGCTGTGCGCCGAGCTGCAGCGGCTCGGTCTCCCAACGGCCGAGCGTCTCCGGGGGCACCGGCTCCCCGCGCCACGTGAAGTCGATGGCGGCGAAACCGTCGGCCTCCTGCGCGCGCAACCCCAGCTCTCCCGCCCCGCATTGCTCCTGCAGGCGTAGGGCGAGGAAGGCGAACGCCTGCGTGAGCGCGTAGCTGTCGACCTTCACCCACAAGTCAGCGTCGCTGGCGTTCGGGGCGAGCGTCGCGCCCGGCAACGCTTCGAGGCGCCGGCGGATCACGTCGAGGAGGTCGGCGACGCGAATGTCCTCGAGCGAGAGCCCGGCCTTGAGGGCTTCGGCGTAAGCCTCCAGCGCCGCGTCGATGGTGTCGCTGAGGCCCTTCGATTCGGCGGCGACGATCTCGGTGAAGCGGGCGCGCTGGGCCTCGTCCATGTCCGGGAAGGCGGCGAGGCTCTCCGCCGCGGCGCGCACGTTCGCCGCCGACTGTCGCGCGCCCGTGGCGAGAGCCTGCAGGACCGAGCGGCGCTGCTCTTCGCGACCGAAGGCGGCCGTGACGTCCTCGAGCGTGAGGACGAATCCGGCGACGAGGCGCTCCCTGGAGAGGAACGGCGCCACCCGCACGCGCACGAGGCCGCCGGATGCGCTCGTCGCAAGGAAGAGGGTGACCGGGGACTCGCGCTCGCGGTCGAGCGCGTACTGGATCTTGTCGATCGCGTGCGTCACCTGGTCGCGGTCGAGGAAGGCGAACACGGAGCGGCCGAGGCCGACGGGGCTGCGGCTCGCACCCTGCGAAGCGGGTGTGAAGAGGGCGCGCGCCTGTTCGTTGTAGAGGAGGATCCGGCCCTCCGGGTTGGACACCAGCACGCCCTCCGAGAGCTCCGACATGAGGGCTGCGAGCCGCTGGCGCTCCTCTTCGACGCTCGCATTCGAGTCGGCGATCTTGGTGCTGGTCTCGGCATGCTGGCGCCGCGCGGTGTCGCCGAGGCGGTTGATCGCGGCCGCAAGCTCGGCGGTCTCGGGGCTCGCTGCGGCCACGCGATGCTCGAGGTTCGCGGCGGCGACGATGCGCGTCTGGGCGGCGAGAGTGCCGAGGGGCGTCACGAAGCGCGCGAAGAGCCACCGCATGAGGCCGTAGCAGGCGAAGAAGTGCAGGAACGCGAGGAAGCCCAGCAGCGGCCCGCGCTCGTCGAGGACATCGAGGAGGACCCGGCGCTGCTCCCCTTCGTGGCCCACGAAGACCAGCGCGCCCACGGTCGCCACGAGGAGCGCGCTTCCCCCGAAGAGCGCGGCAAGCCAAATCGCGAACTTGAGGCGCGCCATGATGGAGCTCGCTTACTCCCCTGCGGTCGGAGGCTAGAATGCTCTCATGACCGGAGCGGAATTGGCGTTGCGCGTTGTCAAGGCGATGATCGAGGTTGCGGGCATGGCCTATCTCGGCCAGGCGATCGTGACGATCTTCGCCGGGGCGATGCGCCAGCAGAACATCGTCTACCGCATCTTCCGCGTGGTGACGGACCCCGTCTCGCGCCTCACGCGTTTCGTGATGCCGCGATTCATGCCCGACCGCCACATCCCGTGGATCGCGTTCGGCCTCCTCGTGTGGGTGTGGTTCTTCGTGATCCTGGGGATCGCCTACGTCCGGCGAGCAGGAATCTAGGCCGCCCGGATCCGGGGCCCCGCCGCTCGGGCCTTTCGAGGCGCCGCGCATCGACCAGGGGCATCGGCGCTTCTGGCTCATCATCGACGCGATGCTCGCGGCCTTCGTGGTCGTCACGCTCGTGGGCGCCTGGTCGTACACCCAGGTGCGTTCATCGTTGCGCGAAGTGCGGACCGCGGGCCTCACGTCGCTCCTCGAGGTCGAGGCGCGCGGATTGCAGCTGTGGATCGAGGAGCGTGCGCGGGATGCCGAGCTGTGGGCGCAGACCGCTCCCGTGCGGGAAGCCGGCGAGCGTCTCGCGGCCCACGCCGACGCGGGCGAAGCGTGCCGCGACCACGCACAGCGCCGGCTGCGCGAGCAGGTGGCTCCGTACTCTGCGCTCGAGGGCACGTCGGCCTTCAACCTGGTGGGGCGGGACGGGCGCATCCTCGCGGCCCTGAATCCGCGCAACTGCGGGCTTCGCGTCTCGGAAGCGTTCATGAAGCTCCTGGCGCCCGTGTTCGAAGGGCGAACGGTGTTCGTGCGGCCCTTGCGCGAGACGGAGCGGCTGGCGACGGTTGGCGCGGTGGCCGCGGACCTGCTCACGTGGGCGGAGGCACCGGTGCGCGCCGCAAACGGGGACGTCATCGCCGCCCTGGGATTCGGCCGGCCGGCCGCGCAGCGATTCGCAGACCTGCTCGCCCTCTCGTCGTCGGAAACGACGCGAGATGTCTACGCCTTCGACGAAGCGGGCAACCTCCTCACGCGCAGCCGCTTCGCGCGCGAGCTGTCCGCCGCAGGCGCCGGGATGCTGGCCGCACGGGATCCGGGCGGCGACCTGCTCGCGGGCTTTCGTCCGGCCGAGCCGCTCGAGCAGCGGCCGCTCACGGCGCTCGCCGCGGCGGCGCTCGACGCGTCGGCGGCGCAGCAGGGCGTGCTGCTCGAGCCCTATCGCAACTATCGCGGCACGGAAGTGATCGGCGCCTGGCGGCGGCTTCCCGATTCGCGGATGGTGGTCGCCGTCGAGATCGAAGCGTCCGAGGCGTATGCGCCCCTCGAATCGCTGCCCAAGGCGTTCGCGGTCCTGCTCGCGCTGGTCCTCATCGCCATGACCGCGGCGGCGAGCACGTCGCTGTGGGCGGTCCGCCTGAGGATGCGCGAAGCGAAGCGCGTGGGCCAGTACCAGCTCGAGCGCCAGATCGGCGAGGGCGGCATGAGCAATGTCTACCTTGCGCGCCACGCGCTGTTGAAGCGCCCAGCCGCGGTGAAAGTGCTCAAGTCGCATCTGGCGACCGATGAAGTCGTGACGCGGTTCCAGCGAGAGGCGCAGCTCTGCAGCCAGCTTTCCCATCCCAATACGATCGAGATCCACGACTACGGCGCGACGCGGGACGGACGCTGGTATTACGCGATGGAATACCTGCGCGGCGTCTCGCTGGAAACGCTCGTCGGCAAGCACGGCGCGCTTCCGGCCGCGCGCGTGGTGCACCTGCTCAGGCAGGCATGCGGCTCGCTCAGGGAGGCGCACGACCGCGGCTGGGTGCACCGCGACGTGAAGCCCTCGAACGTGATGGTGTGCGCAAGCGGCGGCCTCCACGACGTCGTGAAGCTCGTGGACTTCGGCCTCATCAAGAAGGTGCGCGGTCCGCACACCCGCGACATCACGCAATACGCGAAGGTCCTGGGCACGCCGCTCTACATGGCGCCCGAACGCCTGCGCAATCCTGCGGATGCCGACGCGCGCGCCGACATCTACGCGCTCGGTGCCGTGGCGTACTACGCGTTGGTCGGGAAGCCCGCGTTCGAGGCCGCGACGGATCACGACATCGTCTATCGCGTGTTGAACGAACCGCCGCCGGGGCTGCCCGCCGAAGCCGCCGGCCCGCTCGCGGATCTCCTGGCTCCGCTCATCGCCTCGTGCCTGGCGAAGGACCGCGAAGCGCGGCCGGCGACCATCGACGCCGTGTGCGCGGTGCTCGACCGCGCAGCGGAGATCTGTTCCTGGACCGAGGACGAGGCGCGGGCCTGGTGGATCGCCCACGAGGCGTCGCTGGAGATTCCGCCGGCCGATCCGACGTAACATCGAGTCATGCTCTTCCGCTATTTCGCCCGCGAGATCCTCGTCTCCAGCGCGCTCGTCTTCGCGGGCTTGCTGGCGCTCTTCGGATTCTTCGACCTCATCCGCGAGCTCGACGACCTCGGACGCGGCAACTACCGGCTCACGGCGATGCTCGGCTACGTCACGTTGTCGCTGCCGTCGCACGCGTACGTCCTCATTCCCGCCTCGGGACTCATCGGCACGCTCTTCGCGCTCGCCCGCATGTCCGAGAATTCCGAGATCACCGTGATGCGGGCGTCGGGTCTCTCGCTCGCGCAGCTCGCCTTCCACGTCGCGGCCACGGGCGTGGTCCTCGCGATCTTCACCGTGATTGCGGGCGAGCTCGTCACGCCGTACACGGAGGAAGCGGCGAAGGCGCTGCGGCTCAAGGCGACGAAATCGATCGTGGCGCGCGAATTCCGCTCGGGCTTCTGGGTGAAGGACGACCGCAGCTTCGTGAACATCCAGGACGTCACGCCGGAGACCGAGCTCCTCAACCTCAAGATCTACGAGTTCGATCCGTCGTATCGGCTCACCGCCATCAGCCGCGCCGACAAGGGCATCTACGCCGGCCCGAACAAGTGGTCGCTGCAGAACGTCGAGCTCACGCGCTTCGAGGGCGACCGCGCCACGCTGGAGAAGGTGCCGCAAGCGGTCTGGAAGTCGGTGCTCACGCCGGACATCCTGTCCGTGCTGAAGATCGTCCCCGAGCGGATGTCCGTCGTGAACCTGCGCTCCTACATCGAGCACCTGCGCGAGAACCGCCAGAAGTCCACGCGCTACGAGATCGCGTTCTGGAACAAGCTGCTCTATCCGGTCGCCGCGATCGTGATGATGGTGCTCGCCATCCCGTTCGCGATCACCTCGGCGCGGGCCGGCGGCGTCGGCGTGAAGATCGTGATGGGGATCCTGCTCGGGCTCACCTTCCACTTCGCCGGCCGATTGTTCTCGCACACCGGGCAGCTCAACGATTGGCCTGCGTTGTTTTCCGCTGGGCTACCGCTCGTGATCTTCACGATGGTCGCCGCCGGCGGACTATTCAAGGCCGAGAGGCGCTAACCAAGGCAGCACGCGAAGAACACGAAATTCCACGAAGGGCCAACTGGGTCAGGCCTCGACGAGAGTCGTCCCCGCAATCCGGTCATGCAGGAACTGCCTGTCGCGGTCCCAGAGGGCCCACAAGAACCCGAGCCCTGCTGCGAGGAATCCGAGCACCGCAAATGCGAAGCGGTTGATCCCCTGCATCACGCCCACCTTCGCGCCGTCGGCGCGCACGAGTCGGATGCGCCACGTCTTCATCGGCAGCGTCTGCCCGCCATGCGACCAGAAGCCGACGAAGTACGACGCAGCGACGAAGAGGATGTAGAACTGGAGGAGGCTCCGGCGCCAGCCGTGCGTGGAATCGCCGAAGAGCGCGAGGAACGGAAACGTCGCGACGAGGACGAGCGCGACGACGAGGAGGAGGTCGTAGAGGCCGCTCGCGAGACGGCGAGCGATGCCGGGGATGCGCCGCGGCGCGGCGCCGCTCACCGGCGCGGGCCC
>Ga0315912_10006307_pt1 | contig 10649 bp, 4 predicted proteins | sample VfabasoilMG_FD_204469 | JGI IMG/M metagenome (GOLD analysis project Ga0315912, IMG submission 204469) | Garden soil microbial communities collected in Santa Monica, California, United States - V. faba soil | ecosystem: Environmental > Terrestrial > Soil > Garden | place: USA: California... | reverse complement strand
TGAAGGGGTGGGCGAGGGCGAGTTCCGCAGCGCGCCTTCCCGGCGCGCGAGGACTGTCTGAGCCAGCGCCCACCCCTTCATCCGCAGCCGGGATTCGCCAACGCCAGCCACCGAAAAACCCCCTCTGCACGTATCAAACCTCGGAGATCAGCCCATCGCTGTCGCCAATCGCGTCCACCGGCACGTTGACGCGATCCATCAGCGTGTAAAGCACGTTCGCATGCTTCGTCCGCTCCGGCAGCACGACGTGCTGATTGCCACGGATGCGCCCGCCATTCGTGCCGACGATCAAAGTCGGCAACGGATGATGGTCGTGGTTGTTGCTGTTCGACATATTGCTGCCGTACAGGAACACGGAGTTGTCGAGGATCGAGCCCGCGTCACCATCCGGCATTGCCGCGATCTTGGCGAGGAAGCCCGCAAACATCTCGCTGTGCCAGCGCTGCAGCATCACGAGCTGATCGATGTCCGCACGATTCTCGGCGTGGTGCGAGAGCGGGTGGAAGGCATCCTGGACGCCGACATGCGGATACGGCCGGTCCGAAACCTCGGCCGCCATCATGAAGCTCACGACGCGTGTCATGTTCGCCTGGAAGGCCGCGGCGATCATGTCGAACATCAGAGGCAAATGCTCACCGACGGGCGGCAGCGCGACCGGCACCTCGGGCAGGCTGAGCTCGCTCATGTCGCGCTCGCCCATGAGCTGGATGCGGCGCTCGATCTCGCGCACGCTTTCGAGATAGTCGTCGAGCATGACGCGATCGGCGGGACCAAGCGTGCGCTTCAGCGTGTTGGCCTCGCCCGCAACCATGTCGAGCAGCGACAGATAGTCGCCCGAGATGCGCGCGCGCTCGGCCTCGCCCTGGCCGCGCCCGAAGATCTTCTCGAAGGCGCGCTTCGGGTCGTACTCCATCGGCAGCGGCGTCGTCGGATTGCGGAAGGAGATCGTCGTGCCGTAGGCGCAGCCATAGGTGCCTTCGCAGGCAGAGCTGCCTCCGCGCTCCTCGGTCGCGAGCTCGATCGACGGCAGCGGCGTGTCCTGCCCGAGATGTTGCGCCGCGATCTGGTCGATCGTCGTCGCCGCGAACGGCGCGTGCTGCGGCTTCGGCTTGACGCAGGACAGCCAGGTCGACGGCGTGATTGCGTGCACGGGCCCGTAGGCGTGGGCGTTCTCGCAGCCGCTGACAACGGTCAGGTAGTTCTTGTACGGCGCGAGCGGCTCGAGAATGCTTTTCAAGTCGAAGTCGCGGCCGACGATTTCGGGCGTCCAGCCGTTGACCTCCTGGCCGTAGCGCGTGTTATTCATGATCACGCCGTGCGGCAGGTAGAAAAATCCCATGCGCGGCTTCGGGGCGGCGGCGGTCTGCGCGAGCGCCGTCGCGGCCGGGATCATCGCCGAAAGGAGCGGCAGGCCGATGGAGGCTCCGCCGCTCTTGAGCAGCGTCCGTCGCGACAGGTGCTTCTTCGTAATGAACATCTCGCTACCTCCCTAGTTGCTCGCCACGACCCCGGTCGTATCGGGCACGGTCCGCATCCTGAAAGCCTCGCTTGCCACGATACCGCGAACGATCGTCTCGAAACGATAACCCTCGGCTGAAGCCTCGTCGACGATGCGACGCACGGTCGGCATGTCGTAGTACTCGACCTTGCGCCCGAGCGCGAAGGTCATGAGCTTTTCCGTCAGCGTCTGCACCAGCTGGTCGGGATCTTCCATCAGCGCCGCGCGCAGATCCTCGGGCCCCGCCAGCTCCCGGCCGCTGCCCGCCATCGTAATGACCGGATCGACAGCCACACCCGTGTCGCGCTCGTGCGTGCGCCATTCACCGATCGCATCGAAGCTCTCGAGCGGCTGGCCGTAGGGGTCGATGACGCCGTGGCAGTGGTTGCACGAAGACACCGAGCGATGCATCTCGAGCCGCTCGCGCACGGACGCCGGTCGCGCGCCCTCGACGGCCGTCAGGTTCGTCTCGACCCCAGGTGGTGGCGATGAAGGCGGCGTACCGAGCAAGTGCTCCATGACCCAGACTCCGCGCACGACGGGCGAGGTGCGGTCGGGATAGGACGTGACCATGAGCACGCTGCCCTTGCCGAGCAGGCCGAAGCGGCGCGAATCGGTCAGCTCGACGCGCTGGAAGCGGTCGGTGCGCACATCGGTGATGCCGTAGTGCCGCGCGAGACGGTCGTTGACGAAAGTGTAGTCGGCCGTCAGCAGGTCCAGCACGCTCTTGTCCGCGCGCAGCACGCTGTCGAGGAAGAGCTCCATCTCCGTGACGAACGCGGAGCGGAGATCCTCGTCGAAATCGGGGAAGAGTCGCGGATCGGGCGTGATCGTCTCGAGTCCGCGCACGTCGAGCCACTGGAAGCCGAAGTTGGTGACGAGCGAACGCGAGCGCGGGTCGGCGAGCAGACGCGACACCTGCGCTTCGAGGACATCGGGCTCGTCGAGCGTGCCGGCCTCGGCGAGGGCGATGAGCTCCTCGTCGGGCCCCTGGCTCCAGAGGAAGAACGCGAGCCGCGAGGCGAGCTCGTTGTCGTCGATCGGGTAGACGCTGCCGGCCGCGAGCCCCGTGGCGGCGGCACCATCGCCGGTGCGATAGAGGAATTTCGTGCTCGCGAGGATCGCCATGAGACCCTTCTGGATCCCGGTCTCGAAGCCGCCTTCCTCGGCGCCGCTAACGTAGAACCGGAGCAACGGCGCGAGGTCGGTTTCGTCCACGGGCCGGCGGAATGCTTGCCGCGCGAGGCTCGACAGGATCTCGAGCGCGCAGCGGCGTTCGCCGTCTCCTGTCTCGGGACGGCAAGTGAAGATACGGTCGCGGCTCGGCGTCGAACCCGCGATACCCGTCGGATTGTAGGGCCCAATGATCTCGGCGCCGCGAATCTGCGGAACGTCCGGCACGCCCTGCCCGGGCACGAAGTCCTCGAGCAGGTAGTCGCCCTCGGCCATCGAGCGCGCAACCCAGGTCACGCCGATTCTGTGGCGGCCCGCCGTCACGGGCAGATGAATGTCGCGGAAACGCTCGTAGATTTCGATGACGACGGGCATCTGCTGCTGGTCGATCGCGCGTGAATCCTCCTCGCCGCCGAGCTCGCGCTCGAAGACCCGGACGCCGTCGATCGTCATGATCAATTTGTGACGGTATTCGATCCAGCCGACCGGGTATGCGCGCAGCGGCGTGTCGGGCGGCGATTTCACCGTGACGTTGAAGATGTACTCGCCGTCGGCAGGGAAGTTGTAATCGAAGAGCATGCCGCCGCGCGTGCCGAGCGGCAGCCCGTCGACGTGAATCGAGCCGTTCTCGAGCGACGAGCGGAAATCGGCGCGCACGGGGTCCGGCTGGCTCTGGCCGACGGCCGCGATGCTGATGTCGCGCGCCGCCGCGATGTACTGATCGAGATGCGTCGGCGAGACACGCAGCACGTCGGCGACGTTGTCGAAGCCGTCACTCGTCACGTCGGGCGGCAGGATGTGGGACGCGTCGATCTCGAGCGCGAGCAGCTCCTGGATCGCGCGCGCGTATTCGGTGCGATTGAGTCGATGCGGCGCGACGTTGCCGGGCATAGCGCCGCGTGCGGCGGCCGCCGCATCGAGCGCGTCCTCGACGACGGCGACGGTCCCGCGGATCTCGTCTGAATCGGGCCGCGGCGACCCTGGCGGCGGCATCAGGTTGCCGCGGAGCTTGCGGACGACGGCTTCCCAGATTTCGGGATGTTCCGCGATGTGCTCGGGCGTTGCCGATTCCAGCGTGAGCTCGGCCGTCAGATCGGTGTCGTTATGGCATTCGGTGCAATAGCTCGTCAGGGAGTCGAGCCCAGCGGCGAGCTGTTCCTCGGGCGGCGCGCCGCAGCCGCCGACCAGGACGCCCGTGGCGACGAGGCTCGCTGCCGCGCGCACCGACATCAGATGGGCCCCCGAAGCCGCCCACCCCACCAGAACCCCTGATATAAGTTGTAGACGAACCGCCTCGGCTCGGGCAGCGACTCATACCCCGCCGTGACGCCGGCCGAGAGGATCTCGTCGACGCCCTTGCCCTTGATCATCTCGACCCGCATGCGCTCGCTGATCTCGTCGAGCATCGCGAGCTGCGCCTCGAGCACGGCGCGTGTCTGCGGTGCGCCATGCGCCGCAATCACTTGCGTGTCGGGTCCCACGATCCCGCCGAGTACGCGCATCGCGTCCTGATTGCCGCCGACCCAGCCGCCCGTCGAGAAGTCGAGCAGCGGAAACTCATCAACCGCAAGCACGCCGCCGACCGCGATGACGTCGTCGGCCGGGAATCGCACGTAGATATCGCCGTCGGTATGCGCCTCGGCGAGATGGCCGTACTCGATGGCGTAGCCGCCGAGTTCGTAGCGGAGTGGCTGCGGTTCGTGCGAATAAAAGGTGTGCGTCGGGAGCGCGGCTTCGGGCCGCGGCGTGTAGTTCTTCTGCTCCCACTCGACGTAATATTCGGTGCCCATCCAGAGCCGCGTGTTCTGGTGCGCGACAATCGTGGCGCCGCCGCGCGCGATCACCTCGTTTGCGCCGGTGTGGTCGAGATGCCAATGCGTATTGAACAGAACGCGGATCGGCGCGCCGTCGAACTGATCGTCGATGAAGTTGAGCAGCGCCTCAGCCGACTCGGGTGCGCCCGAGTCGACGAGCGCGAGACCCTCGGGCGTCTCGAGGACGACGACGTTGCTGCCGGCGCCGGTGATGAGGGACAAGTTCCCGGTCAGGCGTTGAGCGGCCAGCTCGTCAGCCGATGCGGTGCTGCCGGCCTGCAGCAGCGCGGTGGCGGCGGCAACGACCGTGGCGCGGAGACCGACTCTACGTGTCTTCTTATACATGGCCCTCCCCCGGCGTTGGACCGAGTATAAACGGCCGGGTTCGCGGGCCATATAGAATGCCCTCGGTGAACCTTTTGCCGTCCTCGCGCGCTCAAGGAACAACATGAACAAGAAACCCGCCGCCCTGCTCCTCCTCGTCACCGCGATCGCTCCAACGCCCGGATTCACCCAAACCCAGATCCCCGACGCGCTGGAGCCCTGGCGCGACTGGGTGCTGTTCGGCCTCGAGTATCGGGCATGCCCTGTTCTGAACGGACGTGCCGCAGGGGATCCGGCGAGCCATGTCTGTGCATGGCCCGGCGAGCTCGCGGTCGGCGTCGACACCGACTCGGCCACCTTCGCGCAAAGCTGGACGCTCTACCGGGAAGACTGGCTGCCGCTGCCCGGCGACGCGCGTTACTGGCCGGGCGAGGTATCCGTCGACGGCGTGTCCCAGGCCGTCGTATTGCGCGCCGGCCGACCGATGGTTCGCGCGACGACGGGAACACGCCGGATCGCCGGCGAGATCCGTTTCGAGACGCGGCCAGCGTCGATTCCCGTGCCGAGCGAGACGGGACTCGTCGCCCTGACGCTCGATGGCTCGGACGTTCCCCTCCCTGAGCTCGAGAACGGCGCGCTCTGGCTGGGCTTGCGCCCGGATCTCGTGGTCGAGGAGGACAGGCTGAGCGTCGAGGTCTATCGCAAGCTCAGCGACACGCTGCCGATCCGGGTCGAGACGCGCATCGCGCTCGACGTCGCGGGGCAGAGTCGCGAGCTCGAGCTGACGGGCGCACTGCTGCCGGATTTCGTCGGCGAGGCTATCGGCTCGCAGTTACCGGTCGAGCTCGATGCCGACGGCACGCTGCGCTTGCAGATCCGGCCCGGACGCTGGGAGGCGACTCTCATCGCGCATCACCCGGATGTCGTTAGCGCGCTGGCACGTCCGGCTGTCGTCGCTCCATGGCCGGAACAGGAGATCTGGAGCTTTCAGTCGAATCCGCTGCTGCGCGTCGCCGTGCTCGAAGGCGCGCTCGCCGTCGACAGCCAGCGCGCGGCCGTGCCGGGCGATTGGCGCGCGCTGCCGAGCTTCGCCGTCGACTCGACGACCGCGCTCACGCTGGTCGAGCGCAGCCGCAATGACGCCCTCGACGACAACCGACTCGAGCTCGCGCGCAATCTCTGGCTCGACTTCGACGGCGCGGGGTTCACGGCGCACGACTCCGTGTTCGGCGAGTTGCGCCGCGACTGGCGCCTCGACATGGCGCCCCCCTACACGATGACGAGCGCCTCGATCGGCAGCGAGAACCTGCTCGTGACCGAGGGACAGGAGGCCGGTACGCAGGGGGTGGAGCTACGCACGACCGCGCTCATCCTCGAGTCCACCGCGCGCCTGCCTTCCGCGCTCGCGCTGCCGGTCACGGGTTTTACCGATGATTTCGATGCGGCGACGACGACCCTGTTTCTGCCGCCGGCGTATCGGCTCATCGTCGCGCCCGGCGCCGATCGCGCCGACGGAGCCTGGGTCGAACGCTGGCTGCTGCTCGACATCTTCCTCGCCCTGATCATCGCAGTCGCAAGCTGGCGCCTGCTTGGGCCTGTCGGCGGCGGCATTGCCCTCGCGACGATGATTCTCGTGTATCACGAGCCCATGGCGCCGCAGTATGCGTGGCTCAACCTGCTGCTGATCACGGCCCTGCTGCGCGTCGTGCCGGCCGGCCGCATCCAGGTCTGGTGCGGGCACTATCGACTGGTCAGTGCCGGTGTGCTCGTCGTGCTGCTGGTGCCCTTCGCGGCGCTGCAGCTCCGCGCCGTCGTGTTTCCGCAGCTGGAGCCGGGCTACTTCGAGCGCGGGATCGGTGCGCCTGCTCCGAAACTCCTCGATTCCTTCGCAGGCCAGGCGCAGTTCGCGCCCACGGAGGCGATAACCGTCACTGGCACGCGTGTCCGCCGCGACGACTTCACCTCGACCAACGCCACGGTCGCCGTCACCGCCGAGGACATGCGCAGGCTGAACTTCGAAGGGGCCGGGGACGAGCTCAATCAGCAGGGATCCGCCGGGCGAATCGAAATGAACATGATCCCGACCGCGCTTCCGGCTGGGATCGAACCCGCGGCGGGAGGCGCGTCGGCCACCTACGGTGCCGACGCCATGTCCGGAGTAGTCAATGTCATCCTCGACGCCCAAGGCGTCAGCCGTTACCAGCCCGGCGCCCTCGTGCAGACGGGACCCGGCCTCCCCGACTGGGCCTGGTCGCGGTACTCGCTGGGATTCAGCGGGCCGATCGCGGCTGGTCAGACCTACTCTCTCGTGATCGCCGGCCCCTGGCTCGTCGGATTCTGGCGAATCGCGAGCGTCGCATTGGCTCTCGCTCTTGCCTGGCTGCTGCTGCGGCCGGCGCTCCCGCTGCCGCGCGGTCGCGATGGCCGGCGCGCTCCGATCACCGACAGGGGTACTGCTGCCGGCAGCGGGGCTGCTGCGGGAATCGCGGCCACGCTGGCGCTGCTCGCCGTTGCACTGCCGCAGCCCGGCGTGGCGCAGACGGCCGACAGCTTCCCGCCGCTGCAGCTGCTCGACGAGCTCCGAACGCGGCTAACCACCCCCGCGCCCTGTCATCCCGCCTGCGCCGAGCTCAGCGACGCCTCGGTCGTGCTCGCCGATGACAATCTCACGCTGGCGCTCGAGCTCGCTTTGCAGGACACCGTTGCCGTGCCGATTCCGGGCGATGCGCAGGGCTGGCGCCCCGAGCAGATCACGATCGACGGCGCGAGCCGGCGTCTGCTCTATCGGGATCCGTCCGGACGTTCCTGGATCCGGCTCGAGGCCGGTGTGCACCGCGTCCGCCTGGCCGGACCGCTGCCCGCCGGCGACAGCCTGAGCCTGCCGTTCCCGCTCGCGCCGCGCCGTATCGAGGTCGACGCGGCGGGCTGGGACATTGCCGGTGTCTCGGAGGCGCGCCTGCCCTCGGGCACGCTCGAGCTCGTCCGGCAACGGCAAGCCGAGGACGGCGATGGGGAGATTCGCGCGACGGCGTTTCCCCCATACGTCCAAGTGACGCGGACGATCCAATTCGGCATCGACTGGACCGCGACGACGATCGTGCAGCGCATCGCGCCGCGCGACGGCGCGTTTACGCTCGCCGTCGCGCTGCTGCCAGACGAAGCTGTCGTAACCCAGGACATCGAGGTCGAGGGCGGCATGGCGACCGTGGCCTTCGCCGCGGGGCAGGCGACCGTGGCCTGGCAGTCGACGATTCCGACTGGCACGGCATTGACGCTGACGGCTGCCGACGAAGTCCCCTGGTCGGAACATTGGGTCTTCAACGTCGGCCACGAATGGCACACCGAGTTTGACGGGCTGCCGCTGACGCAAACCTTGCCGTCGAGGAATCAAACGCTGTTCACCGAGTACGTGCCGCGGCCCGGCGAGACGCTGAATATCGCGATGACGCGACCCGAGCCGGTTGCAGGGGACACGATTGCGATCGACGACGTTTCGTACTCGCGTGCTGTCGGTGCGCGTGAGTCCGCGAGCGCAATCGACTTTCTCTACCGCAGCACTCGCGCCGTCGAGCACCCCATCGTGCTGCCCGCGGACAGTACGCTCGAGCAGGTTGCCATCGATGGCGTGCCCTTGCCGCTCCGCCTGGACGGTTCGCTGCTCACACTGCCTGTGACTCCCGGCGAGCACCGGGTCAGCTTGGGCTGGCGCAATGCGACCGGCGTCGGCCTCCGCTCGACTCTCCCGCCCGTCAACCTCGGGGCCGGCGCGAGCAATCTCACCTCGCAACTCAACCTGCCGGCAGATCGCTGGATCCTGTTTACCTTCGGCCCGACGCTCGGACCCGCCGTGCTCTACTGGGCCGAGCTTGCCGTTTTTGTTCTCGCCGCGTTCATCCTCGGTCGAATCTCTCTAAGTCCGCTCCGGACACATGAGTGGTTGCTGCTCGGACTCGGCCTCTCGACGTTTTCCTGGCCTGTTCTGCTGGGTTTCGGGGCTTGGGCATTTTTGATGAGCTGGCGCGGCCGGCGGAGCCCTGTCGGTCACCGTTACATTTTCAATGCGGCGCAGGTGCTGCTGGCGCTGCTTACGCTCGGCATGCTCGTCGCGCTGATAGGCTCGATCATGAACGGTCTGCTCGGCTCGCCGAGTATGCATATCCGCTCGCCTGTCGTCGGCGGGACCTTGAGCTGGTTCCTCGATCGCTCGGAGGGCATGACACCGTCGGCCGGAACGATCTCGGTCTCGCTCTGGTGGTACAAGGCCGCGATGCTCGCCTGGGCGCTCTGGCTCAGCTTCGCGCTGCTCAGCTGGCTCCGCTTCGCCTGGACGGCATTCGGCTTCGACGGGCTCTGGCGCGGCAAGTCGGCCCCGGCGGCAAGCGCGGCATGAGCGGACGCCGGAGATTCAGTCCGGCTGGACGAGCTCCAGCAGCGCGTCGCCAATCTTCAGGTCGCTGAACTCGGAATCCCTTAGCTCGATCGGGCCGGACTGCAGATTCACCGATCCGGCCGGCATCGACACCAGGACGGCCTCGCCGTGCCACTCGTCGAGGACGTGTCGGTACCAGCTCGCCCAGACGTTGGCTCCGTTCTGGCGGATGAGCACGTACTCGTCCTGTCCATCGCCATTGAGGTCGATTCGCACGAGCACTGATTTCGTTTCCGCGTCGTAGGCAGCGCGCTCGATCTCCGCGCGCAATCCCGGACTGACAGCGAACGGCTCCGGACGATAGGTCAGCTCGCGCCAGAATCGGGCGCTCACTTCCTCGTCGGAGAGGCCGACTTCCGATGCGCCCGCATTGCGTGCGGCGTCGGCGATTGCGAGTCGCGTTTCCTCGGTGATCTCGATGCTGACCTGCTCCCCGCCGTTCATCAGGAGATAGCCGGGACGCGCAAGGTTTCGACCGATGTAGGCAAAATCGAGCGCCTCGGGCTGGACGTCGCCGCGCTCGACACGGGCGACCTGGCTCGCCAGCGAGATCCGGCGGAAATCGAGCACCGGGCTGTTCGCGAGCAGCATCACGACGGCGACGACGATGCCCATGACCGTGTTGACGCGCGCCAGCTCCAATGTCCAGGCATCGCGGCGGCGGACGATGCCGTAGACGTAGCCGAGCGAGAACAACATCAGGAACGACCAGGCGACGACAGCCCAGCTGCGTTCGATCGTCCAGCCGTACTGACCGATGCGCTCGGCCAGGGCGTAGAGAGCCAGCGCGCCGAGTACCGGGGTGACGCAGAGGCCACCATAGATGAGTCGATGCACGGTCTTTGGATAGGGCGCCGCTTCGGTGCCGTCCTGGTAGACCGCATTGGCGAAAAACAGCATCGCCGCCAGCAGCCAGAGCAGGAGCCGCGTGCCCTGCCCCGTCGACCAAAGCGCGTCGAGGCCGACGAACAAGAGCGCGAGCAGGAACAGCACGGCGACAATCACGACGAGCGGCAGCAACAGTTGGATCAGGCCGCTCAGCAGGCGCGCGATGACGTCGATGACGCGCGTGAGCTCGCGAAAGCGCACGACGGCAAGTCCGAAGGCGACGATCAGTATCGGGATGATGAACCAGTCCGTGCGGAACAGCTGCGAGAAGAAAGTGATGCCGATGAGATCGAAAAGCTCGCCCCAGAGCCGCACGAGCACCCAGAACAGCACCGTGAAAACGGCCGACAGGCAGAGGACGAGGAAGTTGCGCCAGGAATTCCGGAACAGCGACGTGTAATCGAACGGCTGCCGGTCCGAGTAGCGCTGCAGGTACATGAGCCCCTTGAAGCAGGCGAGCGACAAGGTAACGGCGTAGACAAAGGCCAGGCTCTCGAGCCCGAACTCCCCCCAGGGCGTGGCC
>Ga0315912_10006306_pt1 | contig 10650 bp, 5 predicted proteins | sample VfabasoilMG_FD_204469 | JGI IMG/M metagenome (GOLD analysis project Ga0315912, IMG submission 204469) | Garden soil microbial communities collected in Santa Monica, California, United States - V. faba soil | ecosystem: Environmental > Terrestrial > Soil > Garden | place: USA: California... | reverse complement strand
CGCAGCCGCGCGCCGGGTCGGCGAGTTGATCTCTGTGCACGTCATCCCCCGCCCGCACGCTGACGTGGATCGCGTGTTGCCGCGGTCAACGGGTCCGAATAAGAGCTAGTTAGCCCGGGTCTCCCATGAAGGTCAGTCCATCCGCTGCCGACAGCGCGATCACGGACCGGGATCTGGCCTCGTTGCAGGAAGCCCGGCGTCTGGCGCAACGCGCGAAACAGGCTGCGCCGCACCTGGCGGAACTCACCCAGGAACAAATCGACAAAATCGTGGACGCGATGGCAACCGCCATCCGGCCGCACGCGGAATCTCTCGCCCGCCTGGCCGTCGAAGAAACCACCTTCGGGTTGGTCGCCGACAAGATCCAGAAGAACCTTTTCGCTGCCGATCAGGTCTACCAATTCATCAGACCCATGCGCACGGTCGGCGTCGTCCGCCGCGACGAGGCGCGCAAAGTCATTGAGATCGCCGAGCCATTCGGCGTGGTGGCTGCGATCGTCCCGTCGACCAATCCCACGTCCACCGCGATCTACAAGATTCTGATTTCGCTGAAGGCGCGCTGCCCCATCGTGCTCAGCCCGCACCCGTCAGCGGCCAAATGCATCATCCGCGTGGCCGAGATCATGTCCGAGGCCGCGACCGCCGCCGGCGCGCCGGCCGGATCGATCAATTGGATGACATCGGTGTCCCTTGAAGGCACCCAGGAATTAATGAAGCACCGCGATGTGGCGGTGATCCTGGCAACCGGCGGCATGGGTCTGGTGCGAGCCGCCTACTCCGCCGGCAAACCCGCCTACGGTGTGGGCCCGGGCAACGCGCCCTGCTACATCGAGCGCTCCGCGGACCTGCGCAAAGCCACGGCCGACATCATTACGGGAAAATCGTTTGACAACGGCGTGCTCTGCTCGTCGCCAAATTCGGTCGTGGTGGATCGCGCGGTGGCCGACGAGGTCAAGCGACAGTTCATCGAGCAGGGCGCGCATTTCCTGTCAGCCGCCGACGTGGATCGTCTGGCGGCAGTATTGGTCACGCCCCAGCGACTGCCCAATCCGAAGTTCGTCGGCAAGACGGCGAAGTTCATTGCTGAACAGGTGGGCATCGCGGTGCCGGCAACGACCCGGGTGCTGATTGCCGAACTCCGCGGCGTCGGCCGCGATTTCCCGCTCTCGATCGAAAAACTCTGCCCCGTCCTCTCGTATTACGTGGTCGCCGACTGGCGCGAAGGCTGCGAGCGCTGCATCCAGATTCTTCGCTATGGCGGAATGGGCCACACCATGTCGATTCATTCGATGAATGACGACGTGATCTTGCAGTTCGGCCTCAAGAAGCCCGCGTTCCGAATTGTGGTCAATACGCCGACGACGCATGGATCGATCGGGCTGACGACGGGTCTGGATCCCGCGATGACCCTTGGGTGCGGCGGCTGGGGCGGGAACATCACGTCGGACAACATTTCGCCACGCCACCTGCTCAACATCAAGCGGGTCGCTTACGAGCTCCGTCCGGCTCAGCGTGCGACGACGGCTCCGACAAACGCACCGGGCGCGCAGGCTGTTCGACCGACGCCTCAGGATCTCCCGCGCGCGCCGGGTACGCCGGCGCCGCTCGGACTGGACGCCGCGGCGATGGTGAAGCAAATGGAAGCCGCAATGGGTAAACCGGCGCCAGCGGCAATCGCCGCGGATTCCCAGGCCGTGGTTGATTTCGTGTGCGAAGAGGACGTGCGGCAGGCTATCCGCCTGTCGCGCAAAATCGTGATCGGCGAGCGGGCGATCGTGACGCCGGCGGCCAGGGACCTCGCCGACGCCCATCGAATCCTGGTTTCTGCGGCTTGGCCGAGGGAATAGGTCGTGGTACGATTTCTGCTGAACATGATGTCCATGTGCCCCCCGGTGGCGCGGCCGTAGACAAACGATGCCAGTACTCCGATCCCGAGTGCTCGTCGTGATATTCGCCGGCATGCTCTCAGGATGTGCGAGCGCCGGCGCGCCTGCGGTCAGTACACCGCCTCCTCCTCCGCCCACGCGTGTCGAAAAACCTGTAGCGACGCCCGCACCCGTTGTCCCATCGCCAACCCCCACGCCGCCGCTAGATCTGGTGTCCACGACGATCGCCCATAGCGAAGCGGAATTTGAGTTGGGGCGCGCGGAGTTTGACCGGGGCCGGTTGGTCGCGGCGCGCGAGCACTTCAATCGCGCGGTCGAAATTCTCATGCAGCAGCCTCAGGGCGCTCGCGGCGAAACCCGCCTGCAGGCGGCCTACGAACGGCTGCTCGATCGCGTCACCGCCCTCGAGGTGCTCGCGTTCAAGGACGCGGACGGCATCACGGAATCGCGTTCAGAACCGGCCGCCATTGACGAGGTGCTGAACGCGGCCACGTTCGAGCGTCCCTCGCCCAAGGCCACGACGGCCGAAACGGTTGCGATCGACCTCGAGCAGATGCCGAGCGACGTGCCCATCGCGCAGAACGCCAAAGTACTGTCGTACATCGAGCTCTATCAGGGACGGCTGCGCGACTTCATGCAGGCGGGCCTCGATCGCGGCCAGCGCTACCTGCCGATGATCCGCAGCATTTTCGCCGAGGAGGGCGTGCCGCTCGACCTGGCCTATGTGCCACTGGTCGAAAGCGCGTTCAAACTGAACGCGCTGTCCCGCGCCAGCGCACGCGGCATGTGGCAGTTCATGTTGCCCACGGGCAAGGAACACGGCCTCGATCAGGATTGGTTCGTGGATGAACGCGCGGATCCCGAGAAGGCCACGCGTGCGGCCGCGCAGTATTTGAAAACACTCAATCTGATGTTCGACGGGGATTGGGCCTTCGCGCTGGCCAGCTACAACGCCGGACCGGGTCGCCTGCAGCGAGCCGTCAAGTCATCGAAGTCCACGGACTTCTGGACGATTTCCGCCAGTACGCGCTACCTGCCGCGTGAAACGCGCGAGTACGTCGCGATGATCATGGCGGCGATCGTGGTCGGGCGGAATCCGGAACTCTACGGATTCCAGGTGGCGTCCGCTGCACCGCTCGCCTATGAGACGGTCGAGATCCCCGGCGCGCTGGACCTCAAGATCGTGGCCGAGTGGGCCAACCTCACCGTCGAAGAACTGCAGGACCTGAATCCGGAACTCCGGCGCACCACCACGCCGATGACGTCACACCACTTGAAGGTGCCGGTCGGAACGGCCGCCACTATTAAGGTGGGGCTCGAAACCGCCGACTCGCTCTACCGCACGTTTCGTTTCCACACGGTCAAAAAGGGCGAGAGCGTCGCCACCGTGGCGCGGAAATACGGAGTCTCCTCAAAGGCGCTGCGTGACGCGAACGGACTCAGCGACAAGGCCCGCGTGTCGGTCCGCCAGACGCTCGCGATTCCGGCACCCTCGACGGCTTCATTACCGCCGGCGGTGGCCCCGCGCCCGACGGTGGCGGCCGGCTCCGGTTCCGGCGGCGGCACCCGCACCTACAAGGTCCGCTCGGGCGACACGCTCTTTAGTATCGCCAGGCAGTTCTCCACGACGGTCTCCCAGATCAAACAGCTGAACGGCCTGACCTCAGACCGCATCAAGGTCGGCGACTCGCTCCGACTGCCCCGCTAAGATTTTTCACACCGCGACTCGCCAGGTTGCAGAAATCTGCAACACCGCCGAACCTTCCCCGCGTCTTTTCGCGTGGCCCGTCTGGATCGAACCTTGCTGACTTGTATGCATGCTCTCGCGAATTGCGGCCGCGGCGGTCGTCGGCATCGACGCGGTTCCGGTTGTCGTCGAAGTGGATGTCTCCACCGGAGGTCTGCCGGGCATGACGATGGTGGGGTTGCTGGACCCGACGGTGAAAGAAAGCCGTGACCGGGTCCGGACGGCCATTCGGAATGCGGGATTCCCGTTTCCCGGCACGCGCGTCACGATCAGTCTCGCGCCGACGGACCTGCGCAAGATCGGCGCGGCGTTCGATCTGCCGATCGCACTGGGCGTGCTCACGGCGTCAGGTGCCCTGCCCTATCAGGCCCCGCACAAGTTGTTCATCGTTGGTGGGGTGTCACTGGACGGCAGTGTGCCGGCGATGCGGGGACTTCTGCCGATCGCCGCCGCGGCGCGTCGAGCGGGCGCCGGCCTGATGTTCCCTGCTGCCAATCTGCCGGAAGCCGCCATCGTCGAGGGCCTGAAGCTGTTTCCGGTGGCATCGCTGGCCGAAGCGGCGCGCGTCTGCGTGTCGCCGGCGCCGCGACCAACCCTGCCTCCGGCCCGATCGACCGACCCGCCAGTCGTCTCGGCGGATGATCTGGCCGACGTTCGCGGGCAGTTACTGGGGCGGCGCGCCATCGAAATTGCCGCCGCGGGTGCGCATCACGTGCTGCTCAGCGGTCCGCCCGGCGCCGGCAAAACGATGCTGGCCCGGCGGTTGCCCGGATTGCTGCCGCCGCTCACGTTCGACGAAGCCCTGACGGTCACGACGATTCACTCGGTCGCCGGCACGCTCCCGGCGGGCACAGGCCTGATGATCGATCGACCTTTTCGGGCGCCGCACCATACCTGTTCGGAAATCGCGCTCATCGGCGGCGGATCAATTCCGCGGCCGGGCGAACTGAGCCTCGCGCATCACGGCGTGCTCTTTCTCGATGAGCTTCCTGAATTCTCAAGACGGTCGCTCGAGACGCTTCGTCAGCCACTGGAGCAGCGCGTCGTGCACATCGCGCGGGCGGCCCGATCGACGATCTTCCCCGCGTCGATCATGCTGGTCGCCGCCATGAATCCCTGCCCATGCGGGTTCGCCGGCGGCGTTGGGCGCAAGTGCACCTGCGCGACACTCGCGCGAGACAAGTATCAGCAGCGACTGTCGGGCCCGTTGCTCGATCGATTCGATCTGCGCCTCGATCTTCCGGCGGTGCCGTGGGCAGACATCGAGGATGAGTCGGGCCGGGTTGAATCCAGTGGCGTCGTTCGAGCTCGTGTGGCCGCGGCACGCGATCGCCAATTGAGTCGGCAGGGTCTGCTGAACAGTCAATTGGAAGGCTCCGCGCTGCGCGCGCGGTGCTATCCCGCGGATAGTGCCGGGCGTCGATTCCTGCGAGACGCGGTCGGCACGCTCCAACTCAGCGTTCGCGGGGTTTCGCGCGTCTTGAGGGTTGCGAGGACGGTTGCGGACCTCGCCGAGGCAGACCTCGTTCAGGGAGCACACCTGGCAGAGGCCTTGCAGTTCAGACAGCAGGCCCGGGTCGACCGGTCCGCCGATTACGAAATTGGCTGACTTGAGACGGGGCCGTGTGGTAGATTTCCAAGGTTTACAGGGGCTTTTGTGGTCCCTTCGTGCAAGACCCAAGGAGCGTGATGAGTTCACCTCGTTACACAATTCTCGTTGCGAACCGAAAAACGGGGGCCGTCCGCCGGCTGACCGTTTCGCGTCGCGTGGCGGGTCTTGTGCTCACGAGCATCGTGGCGGTCCCGCTTGTCTTGGGTCTTGGTACCAGCGGCGTGGATGTCGCACAGGTCGAAGTGCTGCGGACGGCGAACGAGAGCCTGATGCAGGAGAACCAGAGCTACCGCGAAGCGACGGGCGAACTCACGACCCAGATTGCCTCACTTCAAACGGCTCTGACCGAACTCGGCGAACAGGCGCAGTTGGACCCCGCCACGCGCGTCGCCCTCGAGAAGCTGGCCCGCGTCCGCCCGCTCTCCATCGGCGGCCCGACGTCGGCGGATCTGAAGGTGGCCGAGACCGCCGCGGCGACGACTCCGGAAGGCACATTCGGCATTCTGCGCGGCCTGCTGGGCGCGCTCGAGACGCGACTTGAATCCGTCAAGACGCAGATTGAAAAGCAGCAGGCGTTCGCGCGCGCGGCGCCCTCGATTTGGCCGCTGGTCGGCCGCTGGACGTACACCTCGGCGTACGGCAACCGCAAGGATCCGTTCACCGGCGAAACGGCGTTCCATCCGGGACTTGATATCGCCGCCGACCAGGGCGTGCCGGTGCATGCGACCGCCGACGGCACGGTCGAGACAGCCGCCTACGACGGCAACTACGGCAAGGCCGTGGTTCTCTCGCACGGGTTCAGCATCAGCACGCGCTACGGGCACCTCTCGCAGTTCGCGGTCAAGCCCGGCCAGAAGATCAAGCGCGGTGACGTGATCGGCTACGTTGGCGCGACGGGCCGGGTCACGGGCGCGCACCTGCACTACGAAATCCTCATCAGCGGCACCCGCATCAGCCCGCTGGCGATCCTGGGCCGCTAGGCGCGCAAGGCACGCGCGTCGGCCTGTTCCACTCATTTAGTTGACGCCACTCAATGCCCTTCCCTAGAATCGATGGACTACCCGTCCGTCGAACTCGGCCCCTGGTGGTGTGGCTGCGGTTGATGTGGCGATAGTCAGATGCTCAATACCCTCCTCGCGAAAGTTATCGGCACGCAAAACGATCGAGAGTTGAAGCGACTGCGGCCTGCGGTCGTCCGCATCAACGAACTCGAGTCGGAGATCCGGGCTCTGTCCGATCTCGACCTCAAAGCCCGTACGCCGGCGCTGCGTGAGCGCGCCGGGCGCGGTGAGCCTCTGGACGATCTGCTGCCGGAGGCGTTTGCGGTCGTGCGCGAGGCCGGCCGCCGCGTCTTGAACATGCGGCACTTCGATGTGCAGCTGATCGGCGGCATGGTGCTCAACAACGGTCGCATCGCCGAAATGAAGACCGGCGAAGGCAAGACGCTCGTCGCGACGCTGCCCGCCTACCTCAATGCCCTCCAGGGCAAGGGCGTGCACGTGGTCACCGTGAACGACTACCTCGCGCGACGCGACTCCGAGTGGATGGGCCGGATCTACCGGTACCTCGAGATGTCGGTCGGCGTGATCCAGCACGATCTGAACGACGCCGAACGCCAGGTGGCGTATGGCGCCGACATCACTTACGGCACCAACAACGAATTCGGATTCGACTATCTGCGCGACAACATGAAGTTCGACCTCGCGAACTTCGTACAGCGCGGCCACCACTTCGCGATCGTGGACGAGGTGGACAGCATCCTCATCGACGAAGCCCGGACGCCGTTGATCATTTCCGGCCCTGCCGAAGAGTCCACGGACCTCTACTACGAAGTCGACCGCATCATTCCGAAGCTCGTGGCCGGCGAAGTCACGCAGGGCAACGTCAAGGCCGAGGATCGCGAGCGGCTCGAAACCACCGGCGACTACCTGGTGGACGAGAAGCACAAGACCGTGCAGCTCACCGAAACCGGTATGGCCAAGGCCGAGCAGATGCTCGCCCACCGGCTCGTTGCCGGATCGGCGGGGATGTACGACCCGGCGAACATGCCGCTGCTTCACCACATCCACCAGGGCCTGCGCGCCCACACGTTGTTCACGGTGGACGTGGATTACATGATCAAGGACGGCCAGGTCGTCATCGTGGACGAGTTCACGGGCCGCCTCATGCCGGGACGCCGCTGGAGCGACGGACTCCATCAGGCTGTCGAGGCCAAGGAAAAGGTCAAGATCGAGCGCGAGAACCAGACGCTCGCGACCATCACCTTCCAGAACTATTTCCGCAAGTACAAGAAGCTGTCCGGCATGACCGGCACGGCCGAGACCGAGGCCGAGGAATTCGCCAAGATCTACAATCTCGACGTCATCGTCGCGCCGCCCAATCGCGTGATGGCGCGCAAGGAAGAACCCGACAGCGTCTACCGCACGGAAAAAGAGAAATACGACGCGATCATCAACGACATCGTTGAGAAGCAAAAGCGCGGCCGGCCGACGCTGGTTGGCACGGTCTCGATCGAGAAGTCAGAGCGGCTCTCGGGCATGCTCAAGCGGCGCGGCGTCAAGCACGTGGTCTTGAACGCGAAGTACCACGCGCAGGAAGCCGAGATTGTCGCGCAGGCGGGACGCAAGGATGCGGTCACGATCGCCACGAACATGGCCGGCCGCGGCACGGACATTCTGCTCGGCGGCAATCCGGAGTTCATGGCGCGTCAGCAGGCGCTGGCCGATCAGGTGGCCGAGCGGCTGCCCAAGGGGCAGGAAAAGTTCATCGACGATGAAGAATTCGTCTACTTCTTCCATCTCGACAGTTTTTATCGGGTTCCCCGGCCTGGTTACGATGCCTCGTTCACGGCCCTGAAAGAGTCGACGTCGGCCGAACATGACGAGGTCGTCACGCTGGGCGGCCTGCACATTATCGGCACGGAGCGTCACGAAGCCCGCCGCATCGACAATCAGCTGCGCGGCCGCGCCGGCCGCCAGGGCGACCCGGGATCGTCGCGTTTCTACCTCTCGCTCGAAGATGACTTGATGCGCATCTTCGGCACCAGCCGTATTTCCGGCCTGATGGAACGCCTGGGCATGGAAGAAGGCGTGCCGATCGAGCACGGCATGGTCAGCAAGGCTATCGAACGGGCGCAGAAGCAGGTCGAAGCGCAGAACTTCGCGACCCGCAAACATCTGCTCGAATACGACGACGTCATGAACAAGCAGCGCGAGAACATCTACGCGCTGCGCCGGGAACTGCTCGAAGGCAAGATCACGCTGGGTGAAGATGACGTCGTCGATTCGCGCGGCTACGTGGTGTCGCTGGCCGAAGACCTCGTCGAAGAACTGGTCGAAACGCACGCCGGCAAAGATCAGGACCGCGAAGAGTGGGATCTGGCCGCTCTCGGCCGCGCCGTGACGGATCTCTTTGGCTTCGATCAGGACGTGATCGACAGCATCGATATCGAAGGCACGCCGGTCAGTGAGCTGGCCGACAAGATTTACGCGACGGCCGTCGGCAAGTACGACGAAAAGGAAAAGTCACTGGGTATCGATCCGGCGGTGTTCCGGCGCGTCGAGCGCGACATCATGCTGCAGATCGTGGATGCGCAGTGGAAGGACCACCTCTACAGCCTCGACCACCTGAAGGAAGGCATCGGCTTGCGCGGCTACGGCCAGCGCGATCCACTCGTCGAGTACAAGAAAGAAAGCTTCGCGCTGTTCCAGGCCATGAAGGCGCGCATCGACGAAGAGATGGTGCGCTATCTGTGGCGGTTGCGCCCGGTGGTTTCTGAAAGCGGCGAGGTTCCGGCGCCGGTTCGGCCCGCGCCGAGGCGACCGCCACCCATGACCCTCTCGTCCGCGGCGTCGACGTCGGCCGGACCGATGGGGGGCGGACCGCCCAGGCCCGCGCGCACGGGTGGAGACGATGCGCCGATTACGCCGGTCAAGCGCGACGAACCGAAGATTGGCCGCAACGACCCCTGCTACTGCGGCAGCGGCAAGAAGTACAAGAAGTGTCACGGTGCGTAAGAGGCGGATGCAATGAATGAGCGACCCAACGCGGCGGGCCAGATCGCCGCCGGACTTCCGGAAGCCCTGACCTTCGACGACATCCTGCTCCTGCCTCGCCATTCGACCGTCCTGCCCAGCCAGGTGGACATCACCTCGCGGTTCACGCGCGCGATTCGCGTGAACGTGCCGATCCTGAGCGCGGCCATGGACACGGTCACCGAGAACCGCCTCGCCATCGCGATGGCGCAACAAGGCGGGATGGGCATCATCCACAAGAATCTCAGCGTCGACGAGCAGGCGTCCGAAGTGGACCGCGTGAAACGCTCCGAGAGCGGCATGATCGTCAATCCGATCACGCTCTCCCCCACGCACCGGATTTACGAAGCGCTCGAACTCATGAAGCGCTATCGCATCAGCGGCGTGCCGATCACCGAAGACGGCGACAAGGAAGGCCGTCTCGTCGGCGTGTTGACCAATCGGGATTTGCGCTTCGAGACGCGCGTGGACCGGCCGATTTCGGACGTGATGACGAAGGAGAATCTGGTGACGGTGCCGGTGGGCACCACGCTGGATCAGGCGCGCGAACGTTTTCACAAGCACAAGATCGAAAAGCTGATGGTCGTCGACGCGGACTTCCGGCTGAAGGGCCTGATTACCGTCAAGGACATCCAGAAGCTGGTGAAGTATCCGGCCGCCTGCAAGGATTCACTCGGGCGGCTGCGTGTGGGCGCGGCCGTCGGCGTCAGCAAGGACACGATCGACCGCGCGGATGCGCTGGTCGCGGCGCATGTCGACGTGCTGGTGATCGACACCGCGCACGGCCATTCGCAGGGCGTGCTCGATATGGTGGCCCGCCTGCGCGAGCGGCATCCGGACGTCCAGATCATCGCGGGCAACGTGGCGACGGCCGAAGCGACCAAGGCGCTGATCGATCGCGGCGTCGACGCGGTCAAGGTCGGGATCGGCGCCGGATCGATCTGCACCACACGCGTGGTCGCGGGCATCGGCGTGCCGATGATTACGGCGGTCGCCGCGTGCGCGCGCGCCGCTGCGGAAAAGGACATTCCGATCATCGCCGACGGCGGCATTCGGTACTCGGGTGACATTACGAAGGCGCTGGCGGTCGGCGCCAGTTGCGCGATGATCGGCAGCTTGTTCGCCGGCACGGACGAAAGCCCGGGCGAAATCATCCTGTTCCAGGGCCGCAGCTTCAAGGAATACCGCGGCATGGGATCGCTCGGCGCGATGCGCCGCGGCAGCCGCGACCGCTACTTCCAGGACGAGTTTGATCTCGAATCAGGCGACGGCAGCGAGAAGCTGGTGCCCGAGGGCATCGAAGGCCGCGTGGCGCACAAAGGCAGCGTGGCCGCGATGATCCACCAGCTGGTCGGCGGCATCCGCGCCGGC
>Ga0315912_10006305_pt1 | contig 10651 bp, 9 predicted proteins | sample VfabasoilMG_FD_204469 | JGI IMG/M metagenome (GOLD analysis project Ga0315912, IMG submission 204469) | Garden soil microbial communities collected in Santa Monica, California, United States - V. faba soil | ecosystem: Environmental > Terrestrial > Soil > Garden | place: USA: California... | reverse complement strand
GGTCGTCACGGCGCAACTTCCCGGCGTCCATCGCCTGCAACAGGTGCTGCGCGAGCCGGCGCACCAGTTCCCCCGCGCTGCCGGCGTACATGGACCTCGCCAAGGCCGGGAAACGCATCACCTCGGGCACCAGCGTGCGGAACGTCGCGATCCCCTGGGGGCCGAGCGCGCGGCTGCGATAAGCGAGCGCGAAGCGCAGCAGTCCGGCCCGCAGGTCCTGCGGCGGGCTCTCCAACTCCAGCAGCACGCCGGTGGCGAGATCGAGCGCCACCGCCTTGAAGAGGGCGTCCTTGCTGGGAAAGTGGTGGTAGACCGTCTGCTTGGCGACGCCGGCGCGGCGCGCGATGTCGTCGACGCTCGAGCGGTAGCCGCGCGACAGGAAGGAACTGGTAGCGGCGCGCAATACGCGCTCGCGGTGGGCAACGGCCATGCGCGAAGGTGGGGAGTGGGCGAAAGTTAGACTAGACCGTGCAGTCTAGCAGAATCGCTAGGTCGCGACGAAGAAGCGGTCGCGCCCGGCGCCCTTCGCCTGGTAGAGCGCCGCGTCGGCGCGCTTCAGCCAGGCCTCCTCGCTCGCGTCCTCGCCGCCGTAGGCGACGCCGATGCTGGTGGTCACCTGGATGTCGATGCCGTCCACGCGCGTCGGGGCGCGCGCGCTCTCCAGCATTTTCTCCGCCACCAGCGTGGCGCTCGCGAGGTCCTTCAGGTCCTCCAGCAGCACCACGAACTCATCGCCGCCCAGGCGCGCCACGGTGTCCGACTGGCGCACGCAGCCGCGCAGGCGCTCGGCAAAGTCCTTCAGCAGGCGGTCGCCGGCGGCGTGTCCCAGCGTGTCGTTGACGTGCTTGAAGCGGTCGATGTCCAGGTACAGCAGCGCGCAGGCGCTGCCGCTGCGCCGCGCGCGCGCCAGCGCGAGCCGCATGCGGTCGGCGAGCAGCGCGCGGTTGGCGAGACCGGTGAGCGGATCCGAATGCGCCACCGACTGCAACGCCTCCTCCATGCGCTTGCGATCGGTGATGTCGATGTTGGTGCCGATCATGCGCAGGGCGCGCCCGTTCGCCGGGTCGCGCTCGGTGACCCGGCCGCGCGACAGGATCCATTTCCACTGGCCGTCGGCGGCGCGCACGCGGTGCTCGAAAGCATAGCTCGGCCGCAGGCCCTTCATGGTCTCGAGTGACATGCGCCTGCCCGCCTCGACGTCATCCGGATGCACCAGCGCCAGCAGCGCCTCGAGGCTCGTGACGGTGTCGCCGCGCGGCGCACCGACGATCTCGGCCCAGGCCTCGCTCAGGAATACGCGCCGGGTCCGCAGGTCGGCATCCCAGAGCGCCGCGCTTGAACCGCCCAGCGCGCTCTCCAGGCGCTCGCGTGCTGCGCGCAGCTCGTTGCGCGCTGCCGCCAGCGGCGTAATGTCGTGGGCCAGCACGAAAAACCCCTGCACGCGTCCCCGCGCATCGAACTCCGGCACGTAGTTCGTCAGTATGTGCCGTTCCACGCCGCGTTCCTGCGTGGTGTATTCATAGGTCAGCCGTTCGCCCGCCAGGGCGCGCGCGACGTTCGGATGCAGCCGCGCATAGCGCTCTTCGCCCCAGAGCTCCCGCAGGCTGCGCCCCGTAATCTGCTCCCGCGGGATGCCGAACCAGTCCTCGTAGGTCCGGTTGTTGAACCGGTAGCGTTCCTCGGTATCGATGTAGCCCACCATCGCCGGGATGCTGTCGGCGATGACCCGCAGCCGCTCCTCGCTCCTGCGCAGCGCCTGCTGCGCCTCCTGCTCCACCGTTACGTCGCGCCCGACACCGCGGTAGCCCTTGAAACGGCCGTAGTCGTCGAACACCGGGTCGCCGCTCACCGACGCCCAGCTGGTACGCCCATTGTCGGCCACGCGCTGCACCACGGAATTGCGGAACGTCTCGTGGCGCTCAACCTGCGCCCGGTGCAGGTCCCAGTCCTGCGCCGTCATGTTCAGCGCGGGCAGTTCCCAGCGGGTCTTGCCGATCATGGCGTCGCGGTCGAGTGCGCCGTGCAGGCTCGTCGCCCCCGAAACAAAAGTGAAGCGGAAGTTCTCGTCCTGCTCCCAATACCAGTCCGAGGAAAGCTCGGTCAGGTGGCGGAAGCGCGATTCGCTCTCGCGCAGGGTCTGGTCGAGCACGGCGGCCAGCTTTGCCGTCTGCAGCCGCGCGCGCAGCCCGATCAAGAGCCAGCCGATCAGCAGCAGGCTGGCCAGCCAGCCCACCGAGACGTGCGCATTGGCGAAGAACTCGGGAAAGCGCGCGCCGGTGGCGTTGAAGCAGTAATAGGCAAGCGCCACCGCGGCGCCCCCCAGGAAACCGGTGGTCCCCAGCAGCGCGGCCGCCGCCACCAGGCCCAGGCCCGGCAGGCTTAGCGGCGACAGCGGGCGCAATCCCGCGAGGATCAGGGCCTCGACGAGCGCCACGCCCACCAGCGCCATGGCGGCCCCGGTCAGGATCCCGAATGCCGCGCTCTTATCCCTTGCTATCGTAAGGATGGCGCAGGACGATCGTCTCGTCGCGCTCCGGGCCCGTGGAGATCAGGTCAATCGGCACGCCGGTGAGGGACTGGATCTTCCCCAGGTAGTCGCGCGCCGCCTTCGGCAGCTTGTCGTAGGCCTTGACGCCGACCGTGCTCTCGCGCCAGCCCGGCATTTCCTCGTAGACCGGCACGCAGCGCGCGAGTTCCTCGGCGCCCACCGGCAGGATCTCGCTCATCTCGCCGTCCATGTCGTAGCCGACGCAGATCTTGAGCGACTCGGCGCCGTCGAGGACATCGAGCTTGGTAATGCAAAGGCCCGACACGCCGTTCAGCTGGACCGAGCGCTTGAGCGCCGCCGCGTCGAACCAGCCGGTACGGCGTGGCCGGCCGGTGGTGGCGCCGAACTCCTTGCCGCGCTGGCGCAGGCGCTCGCCGATGTCGTCCGACAACTCGGTCGGGAACGGCCCCTCGCCGACGCGCGTGCTGTAGGCCTTGGTGATGCCGAGCACGTAGTGCAGGTGCATCGGGCCGATACCGGCGCCCGCCGCGGCGGCGCCCGAGACGCAGTTCGAGGACGTCACGTAGGGATAGGTGCCGTGGTCGATGTCGAGCAGCGCGCCCTGCGCGCCCTCGAACAGCAGGTTCTTGCCCGCCTTGTTGGCGTGATAGAGCGCGCGCGGCACGTCGGCGATCAGCGGCACCAGGCGCGGCGCAAGCGCGAGTGTTTCGTCCAGGGTTTTTTGATAATCGACTTTTTCACATTGATAAAAATGCTGAAGAACAAAATTGTGAAACTCCAGCAGCTCCTCCAGCTTTTTCGCGAAGCGCTCCGGGTGCAGCAGGTCCTGCAGGCGCAGCGCGCGCCGCGCCACCTTGTCCTCGTAGGCCGGGCCGATGCCACGCCCGGTGGTGCCGATCTTCTGGTCGCCGCGCTTCGCCTCGCGGGCGCGGTCGAGCGCGCCGTGGTACGGCAGGATCAACGGGCAGGCCTCGGAGATGATGAGCCGCGCCACGACGCCCTTCACGCCGGCCGCGTCCAGCTCGTCCATTTCGGCGAGCAGCGCCTCGGGCGAGAGCACCACGCCGTTGCCGACGAAGCAGTCGACGTCGCCGCGCAGGATGCCCGACGGGATGAGGTGCAGCACGGTCTTCTTGCCGCCGATGACCAGCGTGTGCCCGGCGTTGTGCCCGCCCTGGAAACGCACCACGCCCTGCGCCCGGTCGGTCAGCCAGTCGACGATCTTGCCCTTGCCTTCATCGCCCCACTGGGTCCCGATGACGACGACGTTGCGTGCTTTCACCGGTGTCTTGCCCCCGCGAGGCTTCGCAGGTCGATGGAAAACCCGGTGGCCGGGCGGGCGCGACCGAATGCCTTGCCGACCTCGTCGTAGCGGCCGCCCCGCGCCACCGGGCCGGTGACACCGTCGCAATAGGCGTCGAACACCACACCCGAATGGTAGTGGTAGCCGCGCAGCTCCGCGAGATCGAAGCTTGCCGGGATCGGGCACGCGCGCGCCAGTGCGCGCAGGGTTTTCAAGGCGGCGGTGAGCTCGCGCAGGCGGGGCAGTTTCCGCGCGGCGGTGGCCAACACTTCGGGCCCGCCATAGAGTTCCGGCAGCAGGCACAGCGCCCGCTGGAGCTTCCGCGGCAGCTTGCGGGTCAGCAGCTCGAGCCCCGGCAGATCCTTCTTCTGCAGGGCCTCGAACAGATCCGACTCTAGCGCCGGCTTGACCCTCGCCTCCCTCACGAGGGCGCGGAACACGGCGACATGGCCGACATCGATGCGCGCCCCGCTCACCTTGGCAAGCTTCAGCGCGGCACACAGCAGCTTTTGCACTTCGAGGTCCGCCGCCACGCCGCCGTGGCCGAACACCTCGGCGCCGATCTGGATCGGCTCGCGCGTCGCGCCGGGACTTGCCGGCCGCGTGTGCAGCACCGAGCCGCAGTAGCACAGGCGCGTCACGCCCCGGCGGTTGAGCAGGTGCGCGTCGATGCGCGCCACCTGCGGCGTGATGTCGGCGCGCACGCCCATCATCCGGCCGGAAAGCTGGTCGACCACCTTGAACGTGCGGATCTCCAGGTCATGGCCGGTGCCGGTCAGCAGCGAGTCCATGTACTCGAGCAGCGGCGGCATCACCAACTCGTATTTCCTTGAAAAAAACAGGTCCAGGATGAGGCGACGCAGCCGCTCAATGCGCATGGCCTCCTCCGGCAGGATGTCCTCGACAAACTCGGGCAGGACCCACTTCATGCGCGGGCCCACAGCAGCAGCGCCACCCCGAGGATCATCGACGAGAGGCCGACGAAGCGGATCTGGCCGTCGCTCATCTGCGTGATGCGGCGAAACGTGTCGCGCCAGAGGCTAGGCGCAAGGAAGGGCAGCACGCCCTCGATGATGAGCATCAGGGCGAGCGCCAGCAGAACCGTGGTGCCCATCATGGCTCATTTTCTCGGCGAGGCGTTCTTCCCCAGGGAATCCCTGAAGTAGCGCAGGAAGTCCGAATTCGGCTCGAGCAGCATCAGGTCGTTGCGCCCGCGGAAGGTGGAGCGGTAGGCCTCCATGCTGCGGTAGAACGAGAAGAACTCGGGATTCTGCGAGAACGCGCCGGCGTAGATCGCGGCCGATTTCGCGTCGCCTTCGCCGCGCACGCGCTGCGCGTCGCGGTAGGCTTCGGCGAGGATCACCTCGCGCTGCCGGTCGGCATCGGCGCGGATCTTCTCGGCTTCCGCCGCACCGGTCGAGCGCTGCTCGTTGGCAATGCGCTTGCGCTCGGCCTGCATGCGGCCAAACACCGAGTCGCTCACGTCCTGCGGCAGGTCGACGCGCTTCAGGCGCACGTCGATGATCTCGACGCCGATGCGCGTCAGGTCCACGCCGGCCGTCTGGCGCACTTCGGCCATGATCTCCTCGCGCTGCCCGGAGACCACGTCATGCATGTTGCGCCGGCCGAATTCGGACTGCAGGCCGTCGGAGATGGTCTGCTTGATGCGCGTGGCGGCGCGGAACTCGTCGCCCTGCACGCTGACGTAGTACTGCTTGACGTCGGTGATGCGCCACTTGACGAAGGAATCGACCAGCAGCGGCTTCTTCTCCGAGGTGATGAAGCGCAGCGGCTCGGCGTCATCGAACGTCAGGATGCGCATGTCGAACAGCCGCACGTTCTGCAGCAGCGGCCACTTGAAGTGCAGGCCGGGCTTGGTGACGACGTCGGTCACCTCGCCGAGCTGGAACACGATGGCGTTCTGGCGCTGGTCGACGGTGAACACCGACCCTGAGATCACCGCGGCGAGGACCACCAGGATGGCAACGACGGGGCCGAGGGCTTTCATCAGCGCTCTCCCCGCTCGCGGTTGCGCAGCGTCTCGCGCGAACGCGGGCCGGCGGCGCCATCGGGCGTCGGCTCGCTCGGCCGCTGCGCGGCCTGCGGCTCGGTGAGCGGCGCGGGTCCGCCCTGCTGCATGATCTTGTCGAGCGGCAGGTACAGCAGGTTCCCCGAGCCGCGGTAGTCCATCATGACCTTGTTGGTCGAGGACAGGATCTGCTGCATCGTCTCGATGTAGATGCGCTCGCGGGTCACCGCCGGCGCCTTGGAATACTCCGCCAGCACCTGCTTGAAGCGCGACGCATCGCCTTCGGCAGTGGCAATGACGCGCTGCCGGTAGCCATCGGCCTCCTCCTTCAGGCGCGAAGACGCGCCGCGCGCGCGCGGGATCACGTCGTTGGCGTAGCCCTGCCCCTCGTTCTTCTGGCGCTCGCGGTCCTGGCCGGCCTTCACCGCGTCGTCGAACGCCGCCTGGACCTGCTCGGGGGGCTGCGCCGCCTGGATCGTCACGGCGCTGACCGAAATCCCGGTGCCATAGCGGTCGTGGATCACCTGCATCAGCTGCCGCGCCTTGATCGCGATCTCCTCGCGGCTCTCGTACAGGATGCCGTCCATCTTGCTCTTGCCGATCACCTCGCGCATCGCGGTCTCGGCGATCTGCATCGCCGATTCATCGGGACGGCGCACGTTGAAGATGAAGTCCTTCGCGTCCTTCACCGTGTACTGCACCGCGAACTGCAGGTCGACGATGTTCTCGTCGTCGGTGAGCATCAGCGATTCCTTGAGCACCTTGGTGCGCACGTTGTTGCGGTAGCCGACTTCGAGCGTGCGCACCTGGAACAGGTTGACGATTTCATGCGTCTGGATCGGCCACGGCAGGCGCCAGCGCAGGCCGGGGCTGGTTTCCTGCGAGTAGCGACCGAAGGTGAGCACCAGCCCGCGCTGGCCTTCGACCACGATGTAGAAGCCGCTCGCCAGCCAGACCGCCGCGAGCAGCAGCACCAGCACGCCGGCGCCGCCGCCCAGCATGCGGCCTGAGGGCGGCGTCGGCTCGCCGCCGCCGTTGCCGCCGCGCCGCCCGCCGAACAGGCCGCTCAGCTTGCGGTTGAAATTGCGCCACAGCTCGTCCAGGTCGGGCGGGCCCTGGTTGCCGCCGCCGGGGCCTTGCGGGCCGCGGGAACCGCCGCGTCCCCAGTTGGGGTCGTTCAATGACATAGGTGGTGGAAAATTTAGTGGGGTTGCAGTGGTTGCGCTTCCGGGACCGCCTTGCTTCGCGCCGCGGTCCTTTGCCGCGCAAACTCGGCGATCGCAGCGCGCAATTCCTCGAGTCCGGCGCCGCTGCGCGCACTCACGAAAACGCGCGAAATCCTACCATACTGGTCACGCTCGGCACCGGCTTCGAGCGTATTTCCGGCGCCGACGGCATCGATCTTGTTCCAGACGGCGATCTGGGGCACGCCGGCCGCGCCGATTTCGGCCAGCACCTTGCCGACGTCGGCGGCCTGCGCCTCGCGGGCCGCCGAGGAGGCGTCCACCACGTGCAGCAGGAGATCGGCGCGGACGGTTTCCTCCAGGGTGGCGCGGAAGGCGGCCACCAGGCCGTGCGGCAGATCGCGGATGAACCCCACGGTATCGGACAGCACCACCGGCCCGTCCTGCGGCAGCCAGAACCTGCGCGTGGTGGTATCCAGCGTGGCGAACAGCTGATCCGCTTCAAAGGCCTGGGCCCGCGCTAGCGAATTGAACAGGGTCGATTTGCCGGCGTTGGTATAACCGACGATGGACACCGACAGCACGTCGCCGCGGGCACGGCTGCGCCGCTGCACCGCGCGCTGCTTCTGCAGCGTCTCGATCTTCTCGTTGAGCACCCGCACGCGCTTGGCGAGGTAGCGCCGGTCCAGTTCGATCTGCTTCTCGCCCGGTCCGCCGGTCTTGCCCAGGCCACCGCGCTGGCGCTCCAGGTGCGTCCAGCCGCGCACCAGGCGCGTCGACAGGCGCTCGAGCTGCGCCAGCTCCACCTGCAGCTTGCCCTCGCTGGTCCTGGCGCGCTGCGCGAAGATCTCCAGGATCAGCTCGGTGCGGTCGATCACGCGCCGGCCCAGCAGCTTCTCGAGATTGCGCCCCTGCGCGGGCGAAAGGTCATGGTTGAACACGATGCTGCCGGCATCCAGTGCCGCGGCGGCACCGGCGATCTCCTCGACCTTGCCGCTGCCGGCATAGAGCTTGGCGTCGGGTCGCTGACGACGGCCCCCGACGACACGGTGGCGCCGCACGCCCGCGCTCTCGACCAGGCGCAGGACTTCTTCCACGCCGTCCTCGTACGCGGCGTCGCCGAAATCGAGGCACACCACGACCGCCGCCTGCGGATCGGCGACTACTCGGCTTCCTTTTCGGCGCCGACGGTAATCGCCCGGGAAGGCACCACGGTGGAGATGGCGTGCTTGTAGACCATCTGGGTGACGGAATTCTTCAGCAGCACCACGTACTGGTCGAACGATTCGATCTGCCCCTGCAGCTTGATGCCGTTCACGAGGTAGATCGAGACCGGCACGTGCTCCTTGCGCAGGATATTCAGAAACGGGTCTTGTAGCAGCTGCCCCTTGTTGCTCATGTTTTTCTCTCGTGGCGTTCTTGTCGCCATACTTTAATTGATTTTCCTCGGTTTTTCCATCCGCACGTCCGCGCATTGCGCGCGGTGGCGCAGCGCGTGATCCATCAGCACGCAGGCGAGCATCGCTTCGGCGATCGGCGTCGCGCGGATGCCTACGCAGGGATCGTGGCGCCCCGTGGTTTCCACCGTCGTCGCCCTGCCGCGCGTGTCGATGGTCCGCCGCGGCAGGCGGATGCTGGAGGTCGGCTTGAGCGCGATCGACACCGTCACGTCCTGCCCGGTGGAGATGCCGCCGAGCACGCCGCCGTTGTGGTTGGAAAGAAACCCCCCTGGGCGCATCTCGTCGCCGTGCTCGCTGCCCTTCTGCGCAATTGCGCCAAAGCCGGCGCCGATCTCCACGCCCTTCACCGCGTTGATCGACATCATCGCCCCGGCGAGGTCCGCATCGAGCCGGCCGTACACCGGCTCGCCCCAGCCCGCCGGCACGCCTTCGGCCACCACGTTGACGCGCGCGCCGCACGAGTCGCCGCTCTTGCGCAACTGGTCCATGAACCTTTCGAGTTTCGGAATGACCGAAGCGTTTGCCGCGAAGAAAGGATTCTTGCCGACAAAGGCTTTTCCCTTGAACGGAATGCGGTGCGGCCCAAGTTCCGCCAGATGCCCCCAAATCCTGACCCCGTACCGCTCCTTCAGCCACTTCTTCGCGATCGCCCCGGCGGCGACACGCACCAGGGTCTCGCGCGCCGAGGCGCGGCCGCCCCCGCGCACGTCGCGAATGCCGTATTTCTTCCAATAGGTGTAGTCGGCGTGCCCGGGCCGGAATTTTTCGGCAAGCGCCGAGTAGTCCTTCGAGCGCTGGTCCTCGTTGCGCACCAGGAATCCGATCGCGGTGCCGGTGGTGCGGCCTTCAAACACGCCAGAGAGGATTTCCACCGTGTCGGTCTCGCGGCGCTGCGTCACGTGGCGCGAGGAGCCCGGCTTGCGGCGATCGAGTTCCTTCTGCAGGTCGCGGTTCGACAGCGCCAGTCCCGGCGGACAGCCGTCCACGACCCCGCCGTAGGCGGGCCCGTGCGACTCGCCGAACGAGGTCACGCAATACAGCAGGCCGAAACTGTTTCCCGACATGGGGAAATCATCTCATGAAAAACGGCCGCGTCTCGAACACGCTCGCCGACAGCGCCTTGCCGTGGAAACGCAGATGGCGCTTGAGCACGAAGTCGAACAGCAGCGGATTGTGCGCGCGGATTTCCTGGAGCGTTCTTGCATGGCGCGCTTCCACCAATCCGAGCGACACGAGGTAGTCCACCGAGAAGATCGGCATCACCCCGGGCAGCGGGTAGTCGGAGCCGTTGAGCAGGCGCGCATGCCACTCCGGCCGCTCCAGCACCTTGAGCAGCCAGGGGTTGGCGCGGTTCTTCTGCGTCATGGCGGAAAGGTCGCCGTACAAAAGTTTCTCGTATTTCTTTTCCTGAAACATCCTGGCAAACAATTCGAAACTCTCGATCTCGGGGCCGTTCTCGCCCTTGTCGAGGTCGCGGTCCACGCCCATGGAAGCGCAATGCGCGACGACCACGCGCACGCCGGCGTCGAGCGCGCGCCGCAGGCGCAACGGGTTGCCGAAATCCTGGCGGCCCCCGAGCACGGCGCGCTCCTGGCCGGCGTGAGTGATCAGGGGCAGATCCTGCCCCGCCAGGGCGGCGTAGAAGCGGTCGCAACGCGGCGAGGCGGGATCGATGTTCATTCCCGACGGGATCCACTTGACCGCGCGCGCGCCGTCGGCCTTTGCCGCCTGCAGCGCCTCGGCGCAGTCGTCGCGGTAGGGATGGATCGAGGCCACCCACTCGAAGCGCGCCGGATGCGCGCGGGCGACATCACGGGTGTAGGCATTGGGCACGTGGAACATGGTCTCCGCGCCGGCCGCCTTGCCGTCCTCGCCGTAGGCCTGTTCAAAGGCAAAGAGCAGCAGCCGGAAGCCGGGCGGGAAGGCATCGGCGAGCGCGGCGAGACGCTCGACGTAGGAGCGGTCCACGTCTCCGGGGCGCGCGCAACCGGCGTTGAGAAAGAATCGCCGCCGGAAATAATAGTCCGGGTGCAGCAGGCTCTCCGTGCGCGCATCGACGGTGATGCCGCCCGGGGAATCGCCGGTGCCGACGAGGTGCGCGTGCGAGTCCCACACCCGCGAAGCGTCGAGTCCCTCCCAGGCGGCGAGCACCAGGTCGTGTCGCGC
>Ga0315912_10006304_pt1 | contig 10651 bp, 9 predicted proteins | sample VfabasoilMG_FD_204469 | JGI IMG/M metagenome (GOLD analysis project Ga0315912, IMG submission 204469) | Garden soil microbial communities collected in Santa Monica, California, United States - V. faba soil | ecosystem: Environmental > Terrestrial > Soil > Garden | place: USA: California... | reverse complement strand
GAAGTGATATAATTATCTGCATCAGATGCTTCTGACCAACCTGATTCTTTATCAAAGCTGGTTTCAATATCGAAAAATGCAATATTTAATGCAGGTGCCTCAGCATGTAAATAATTCTGTTCAAGGCAACGAAAAATGGGATCAACATCTGATTCCCATTTTTTAACATTACCTGATAATGTCTTTACAAGCTTATTTTTCTCACCGAAACTATGCGGTGTAATCTTCTTTACTATGTCACCGTATATGGATCGATGACTACCACGTGGATCATTAACAAAGAAGTGATAATCGGGTTGAAATTCTTTATAGATCCTTTTACCGTTAACTCTTTCTACAACTTTGATTACTTCTTCTGCTCCACCTCTTTTAAAAAGGACGTCAATATAAATTTTCTTCTCTCCTAAACATTATTCAGGCCAATTCTTGTGTAACCCAATGATGATTTAGTCGCACGTCGTGATTCTCTAACAAATTTATGAAATTTATCAAATTCTATACCATCATAACCGGCTAACCAATATTGTTCTGCTATTAGTTTCTTGTATGGGGAATCTCTTTCCCATCCTCTTTCTTTTGCTTCAGCGCCCTGGCTGTGGGCTATAGAAAAGTAACCTCGTTGACTCATCCTAGCCCCGCAGCCTTATATAATTCTTCGAGTGTTTCTGTATCTTCACGCTTATCATTCATATTACCCTTTTGGCAAATCTTGATAAGTTTATTGACAATTGCAGGTTTAACCTCCAATTCTTTTGCTACTGCATCTACCGTTTCTTTAAGGCCTTCTTTCAGGTCCTCACATTCTTGAAGAACTTGTTTACCGTCTTCAATAAGTTGCTTCAGTCGTGCAACATTTTCCGGGGATAATTTTGCCATGTTACTCCTTGACTATTTAATACTTACCGTTGCAGTAAGTATACGCAGAACGTTTCTGAAAGTCAAGGATTTCTTATTTACAGGCGCAGCGGGATTCTTCTTTGCTTTTATAATCGGCAATTGCTGCTTTGATAGCATCTTCGGCAAGTATGCTACAATGTATTTTGACAGGCGGGAGGGCAAGTTCTTCCGCAATCTGATTATTTTTAATCGTACCTGCTTCATCTAATGTCCTACCTTTAACCCATTCTGTAACTAATGAGCTGGATGCAATAGCAGAACCGCATCCATAAGTCTTTAATTTTGCATCTGTGATAATACCTTCTTCGACTTTGATTTGGAGGCGTAAAACATCTCCACACGCAGGTGCTCCTACTAATCCAGTACCTACATTTAAATCTTCAGGATCCATTTTTCCTACATTGTGTGGATTTTCGTAGTGTTCTAATACTTTAGCTGAATATGACATTAAAATCTCCCATAAGCGTCACCAGTGATTGGATCATTGGTGCCTTTATATTCTTTTGAATCGTATCCATGAATTAGAGACAATACACCATTCTTTTGTGCTTCATTTGGCACATCACCGGTAAAGCGATACATTTGGTCTGGCATCACTCTATTGAACCATTCAGCAATGAGTGGTCTAACGTCTAAACCGGGTTGTTCCTCTTCTAGAGCACTTAATTGATCTCTTAATTCATCATCTTCAATAATTTGATGAATGTATATAGGTGCTATTGCTGCTGGAATAGGTCTTTCCATAAATCTCTTAACTAATTCGAAATCATCAGTAGAAAGTGGAAGCTTAGTAATTGCTTCTGAAATTTTTTCTTTTTCTGGTTCTTTTTTAATAGCGTGTGGAAGAGTTACCAGAAAATCATATCCATTATGTTTTACTTGAGCACCTGGCAATAATCTCTTTATCATATGCCTATATAATTTGTCTCTGGATGGCTCATCCGCTGAAAAGTATAATCTATCTACCTGTCCCTTATATTGATCTAGAAAGTTACCCAACATATCAACAACTGTTGAAAATACAGCAGGTGCATTACCCGTTCCTAACATACCATATTCATCAGGAAAATACTCACTCGAATCCGCCCTGAATAATACATCCCAGGTTTTGGTGGAAGCATCCATAAGTGTAGAAGAAAATGTATATGGAACATCTCCAACTCTAAAGTCTGCTGTGGCACGCGAAGGTCCGGTGTGATCCCACTCCCAATCTTTAGGTTTTTTAAATAATTCGTTAAGTCGAATGTTTTCTGCTATAGCTTCTGGAAGTGCATCTTTTAATTCTTCCAAATCACTACGTAATTTTGCTTTTAGAAAACCTTTACCAGCCTTACTAGTATTAGGATTCATAATCCTATCTACATAAGAATCCATTCGTGCCTGTAAAGCATCAATCCTGCGAATGACCTGCGGAGAAAGGGACCTATCAGAGGTCCCTTTGGGTAATAAAATTTCTATGATACGCATCATGTATTTATCACATGATGCGCAGGTTTTCTTAGATGGCGAATTCTTTCTTTACTGACTTTGGAACAAATTCAAAGTCAAATTCATCAGCAAGTTTGCTGAGAACCGGTAGAACGAAAATCGAACCAGGAACGGCCATTACTGCTGCGAATCGAGCAGTTACAAGTAAATCCTTGGCAGCATCTTTAGCTTCAGACATTTCATTTATTGATGCATTACCAGTTGTAGACTTGTTGCAGACAGAAATAATTTTCTTAACTTTATCTGCTTCCATGTCTACTACATTTTTTGTCTTTTCTAAAACGACCTTAACATCTTCCGGTGTTTTTGGAAGTGCTGCGAAAGCGTCAGTATATGCCTTGAAATAATCTTGTGGGTTTATTTTCATTTTATGTTTCCTTTTAGTGCTATAAGCCACTATGTTAAATTGCCTCACCATGAGCGCAATTTCTTAGTGTCAATGTATTTATCATTATAATGCTGCACTGCAACAAAATCAAGTTATTTCAGGCCTTTTCTGGTGTTTGTGTAAACAAGGCGCTTAATATTCTCATTCAAAGCATCTGGGAGCCCTGCGAAGAATTTTTCTTTATTTCCTTCTGCGGCATATTGCCTCATCTTAGTGGCGCTCATACCTTCCACGCCTTCAGATTCAACTAATCGTTCACCAGCAGAAATAACTTGAAAATTCACTCCCCAGTCATCTGCGTATTTACTAAATCTTTTGCCAAATTCTTCAACTTGGTCAGATCCTACCACCATTCGTATATTATCATATTCTTTTGCAAGAGATTCGAGAGCGATATAAGGATTTCTGATAGCAGTGTCTGTCGAGATGTTCACTCCACGGAATGCACTTTCACAAACACGTCTTTTAAAAAACCATTCAAGTGGATCTGTAGGTGCTTTATGAGTTTGTGAAAGATAAACCATATGATCAGCATTATTTTGCTTGGCCATTTCCACAATTTTAGAAACCAATTTTTGATGTCCAAGAGTTGGTGGGTTAAATCTGCCAAAAGTAAAGATTACACTTTTCATAATGTATTATAGCATACTATTCGGGACTAATCAAGATCCGCCGTCTTTTCCATTACCGTTACCGTTACCATTCCTTTTATAATCCAAATACTTATTCAATGTTTGGTGTCCTGTACCATAAGCCAAATATGCGATAAAATATTCTAATGTCATACCACCTATTAAAATAAGTTTCCACATGAATACCGTAGCTGCGATACAAACCAAAAATGCAATAACTTTCGAATGAGAATATTTGCCGGTTGTGTTATCTTGTAAAGTTTCCCTAAATAATTTTTGAATTGCTTCAAACATAAATATTTCCTATTTAGGGAATTATTTATATTATTATGGTGTTCTATACATCAAAACTACTGTGGTAGTTCCCGACACCGGAGTTCCAGCAACTGTTCCAATAACCTGAACAGAACCTGCTTCAGTTACAAATGTTTCTGCTAGATATATACCAAGAGTCTGTGGATCATTTTCAGTTGTTAACATATATGCTGCAACGGAACCTGCCTTACCAACAGATAATGTGGCTGTTCCCGAATCAGCTGTATTTACAATAACCTTAACTGAAAGAATAGTTGAACCAGCCGGGAGTGCTGCTCCAATATTAGTTGTTCCAGTAGGTGTTAAAGGAACTGTGGCTAAAACAGAAGCTACATTACCGACACCACCAGTTGATATAGCATTATCAACATATTGCTTATTAACAAGATCATTCGCACCTAATGTAGTTGCATATTGAACTGCCGATGGACCAGAAACTGATACCTTAGCAGTTGTTCCTGCCGGTAGTATCATTGTTGTACTACCAGTTACCGATTCAAGACTTAGAGTTGTGGTTCCACGAACAGTTAATGGTTGTGATGTATTTGATCTGATAACTCCTGCAGCACCAGAACCAACAATTACATGAGATGCACCACTTGGAAAAAGGACAATATTTCCAGAGCTTGATGCAAGAGTAGTATCTCCAGCTGTAGTACCAGTAAGTGTTGCTGTTCCAACTGTTAATGCATTAGTACCGGAGTTAAAGGCTAAGCTGGCACTTAACGACACCGGAGATGTACCATTTCCAACTAAAATTTGACCTGCGGTTAATGCTGTTTGTCCAGTACCACCGTGTGCCACGTTAACTGTAGCAAGTTGAATGGATAAACTATTAGCACCCATTGTTGTAGTAATCATTGAATCAGCGCCAATAATTGCCATTGATTCACCAAGAACAACTGCATCTGAACCAGTTGTTCCAGTAAATGTAATTGCACCAGATCCTGGTAATGTACTTGCTGGTATAGTTCCTAAGGTAACAACACCGGCTGTAACAACAAATTGTGGAGAGTTGAAACTTGCTACACCTTTCTGTGCTGATGTTGCATTGGATGCTGTTATAGTTACGGTATTGGCAGATCCTGTTGTAACAATTCCTTGTGCTGCCGTTCCAGCAATAGTAAGAGTACCACCAAGTGATACCGCACTTGATACTGTATCACCAGAAAATGTAATTGAACTATTAGCTAATTTTGCGTTAGAAATACCACCGTTAGCAATATAAAGTCCAGTTGAATCCTGTGTTAAACTGCTGCCTGCTGGTAATAGAAGATGTAATTTGGATGCTACCGCTGCTGATCTTGTTGTTCCGTCTGTTGTTAAAATTAAACCACCGGAGGCTGCGTTAAATAAACTAAGAGAAATATCATCAGCACCAACAACAATAGCAGGACCTGCACCAACAGCAAATGTATTACCGGTAAGAGTTAAACCGCCACCTGCCACATAAGTATTAGCACCAGAGAATTGAACCCATTGAACTGTTCCACCACCGAGGACACCTGTTTGTGTCCACCCTGTATCACCGTTAATTGTTCCGCCAGCTACGAAAACAGTAGCATTTACTAATTCTGCTGGAGTATCTGAATCCGGCGCTATTGTTAAAGGTGTACCAACAGAGTTCCAAATATAAATAAGATTTTCATTATTGGTAGTCTGATCTTTTAGTAAGATACGATCACCGTTGACAAGAGTAATACCATCTAATGTTGCTGGAGCGACAGCAACGTTTACGTTGGATCCTGTTGATGCTGCAACAACTGGATTTTTCCAAGAAAGTCCCTGAACCTTCGAATCAACATAATCTTTATTGGTAGCGTGTGTTCCTAATGTTGGAGCGTTAGGTAAAACAACTTGAACACCAGCACCAGACATTGTTAATGTACCGGTCATTGTATCACCACCAACATTTACATATGTGGCATCTACCAAAGTAGTAATATCAGCTGCAACTACTGCTGTTGTTCCACTTAGACGACCAAATGTATCACGTGTAATCTTAAGGAAAGTTCCTGTGCCGCTGTTTGTTACGGTTGCTAAATCAATAGTAGGAGCACCGGCTACACCATCACCGTTTGTAACTGTTATATTACCAGCAGTTCCAGCAATTGCACGAGTTGTCCAGGTATCAGCTGCTGTTCTTGTTGCAAGTCCAAAGGTAGTAAGACCTTCAACCGCAGCCAAATCATTTGCTAAAGCAAGAGTTGGGTTTCCTGCCACACCGTCTGCATTAGTAATTGTAATACCGGCGGCTGGTACAGCAATTGATCTCGAAGTATATGTATCAGCGGCTGTCTGAACTAATATACCTGTGGTACTTTTTGCTGCAAGTGCTGCAAGACCAGCATCATATGGTTGAACACCACTTGTTGCTCCTGGTGCTGCCACTCCCCACGTTGTGTTTGAAGTTGCATAGATAATATTTCCAGTTGCTACCGGTGCAATAAGTTCTTCAAGTGTATCAGTTGCTTCTATTCTGTTTGCAACTTTCTGGATTGCATTGGTAAAACTTGTTGAACCAGAAAGTGTTGTACCTGTAAACCCTGCTGGAACAAAAGTACCATCTGTAGCAATTGCTGGCCCTAACGATACTTCAATTGCATCAACTTCTGCTTGAATAGCTGCGGTGCCACCACCAGTTGCTAATGTAAACCATATTGAACCAGTATAATATTCTAATGTAGTTGTATCAGCATTAAAACGAACCATTGCCGCTAATGGTGTTCCAGGCCTCTGTGCAGTAGTTCCATTCGGAACCATGGTTGCGGCAGTTCCGTTGAATATAAAGACACCTGCCTGTTGACGTCCGAGTGTAGTATCACCACCAATGCTTAAAAGACCATTGGTCGCTGTTAAGATTAAGTTACCTGTGGTAAGTGCTACGTTTCCAGATGAAGATACTATACCGGCAGTTGTAATTCCTACATCAGTAACCCCGGTAGAATTCTTAAAGTTGAATGTACCCGCATTATTAATTAATCGGGATCCACCTTTACCAAATTGTACATCAGTTCCTACACCAACGAGGCCGAAATTTTTTACATTCGACATTTATTATCTCCTACATATTATCCTTTCGGCATTCAATAACTATATTTATCTGAATTTTCATTTAAACATAGGATACCAAAATTTGGGCTGACCCCGTGGTTGCTCCTGACCTCAGGTAATTAGCTGTTATGGTAACATCACCTTGTGGAGTATCGGCCCCAAAAAGAATATCTGTAACTGTTGAATAAGTTCCAACTACTGTTAAATCTATAATAGAATCAGGCATCAATCCCGAATCTTGTGGTGGATTATTATTAATTCTATATCCAATATTAAGGACTGACGGACCATTAAATGGAGTTGTTACTTCAACTGTAATTAATGTAACTCGACGTCCGGTGCTAATTTCTCCAATTATTATAGAACCTGGACTTGATGGAGTAACAATATATTCTAATGATTTTGCATCTGTGGATGCACTAGCTTGACTACTTGTCTGAACCCATATAACTCCATCAAATAACCACATACTCCATTCACCTACGTGATTGCCTTGACCATCATTACTATCAATAACATATGCCTGATCACCAATTAAAGGAGATAATGAATCTAATGCAGTAAGATTCAATACAACTGTGGTTGATGCTGTACGTAATCCCTTTTCAATATAAAGACCACAGGCTTTTGTACCATTTTCAACAGAAACTAATCCAAAATCAAGAGTAGTAGTTCCTACAACATCAAGGAAATTGATTGATCTAGCATCAACGGCTGTAAATTGAACTCTTGTATTAGTGGATGCTGGAGTAGATAATGCTAAACCAGAACCAGATGGATTACCTGCAAAATTAACACCGCCACCATCAGGATTTACATTTGTAATGGTAATTGAACCACCGATTGTGTTTTTAATTTCAAGTGATAAGGTATGAGGTGTAGATGCAACAATATATGGAATGGCCGCATTGTTAATTGACATTGCCATTTGTTCCGCTCTTGCATATCCTTCGTAACCCGGATCAGTTGAAGCAATATTAAAAGTCACTACTGTACCATTAATATTTGCTTTCGCAGGACTTGAAACGGCCAATGCTGGTTCACCATATAAAGATGAAATAAATGCATTATTTGTTTGAACAGTTGTAGGAGTTAAAGCTGTTATTGCTGAAACTCCAGTTTCAGCAGATTTAAGATTAACGGCGGTTACTATGGCTGAAGAAGTACCTGGTGATGTAACTAATATATCTACTTCATTAAGTTGAAAAACATTTCCAGAATTTGTAGGTCCAGCTAATCTACTTAAAGAAACAGAAGATGTATTATTTCTAAGCTTAACATATAATTCAGAACCACCCGGGGTTAATGTAATTTCACCTGGAGTGGTGGTAGATGCATAAATTATATCACCAACATCTCCAGGAAGATAATCGAGAAAATCTACAATTTTCTGAACTGGATTAATTGTAAACCATCCGGGAATTGTATCAGAAATTGAAGTAACTCTTCCAACAACAATTCTATTTATTTCATCAGAAAGTACAAAAGAATGAGTGACCGCACTAGCGGCAATGACATCATTTATAGCAAAATTATTATTGGCTTGATATAATGGATAATCATATTGTAAATTAATATATTGAAATCTACTATGAAGATTGATAGTAAATGTTGACGAAATTCCACTCGATGGAATAGGATCTATTTCCGGAACACCAGTATCACCAATATCAAAAATAACATATGTTCCTGTATTTGGTGAACCATTACCCGAAGATGATGGATCTCGAAAGGTATTATACCGATAGATATCCTGTACAATTGCTGTAACTGCTGTTTCGGTCTTAGATTCAATGGTAATAATTTGCCAGGATTGACCAGTGACAAGATTTGCTATCCATTGCCCAACAGATACATCTTGACCAGTATATAATCCCGGAGCCCTTGTATTATAGGCACTTTGAGTTTGACGTTCAATAACTATTGAAATACGCCAACGAAAATACACCTGCACTGGAGTAGCTGGTTGTTGTGGTGGTCGGGTCGGATAACTGGTAGGATTATACCATGGCATTGTCTCAGTACCAATTACTGATTCAACACTGCCTTGTATGGATTTTAACGGAACATTTAAGAATGCCATGTATTAGAATCCAAATACGATTACTAACCAGGCTCTATTACCGAGAGTAGATGAAGCTCCTACAAATGACATTGTGGTTTGTAATGTTAAAACATTAGCTGAAGTAAAACTTCCATTTACTATACTTGGTGATGCAGGTGTTCCGCCACCAAATAAATTAATATTTGCTTGTGCTGCATTTGGCCCTGGTAATCCAGAGACAGAAAAATTATTAGTTGAAAAATTTTGACCATAAAATGTAATTGATTTAGGCGGATTAGATTTTCCAGTAAATGCATATTGTGCTATACAATTTGGTCCATCTACCACTGTAACTGCTACACCGGGTGTATTAGAAAAAATTACGTCAGATGGTGTAAAATTACCAGCACTTCCCGAACTATAATGAAATACTACTGATTCAGACGAGGCTCCGCCACCACCTGTTATTGTTACATTGGCTACATTTGAAATTCTACCTTTTGCATCAACTGTGAATTGTGGAACTTGTGTTGAACTACCATATGTATTTGCTACAACACCTGTATTTGATAATGTTAATGGAAGTGTAGTTGCTGGAGCAGCGGTACTTACACCGGTAGCATCTCCTGTTGCCGTAATAGTCTGATTACCTGTATTTGTACCTGAAAGATTTGAACCAGTTACTGTTCCTGTTGCTGCAATAGAGGTTGGAGTAATTGCCCCTAATCCAATTGTAATATTCGGTGCAGAAGTAGGGTTAATTACGCTTGCGGTAACGCCCTGAGTTCCTGATACTGAAACAAGTGTGACAGTACCTACTCCGGAAACAGTTATCCAATTAGCGTCTGTTCCATTTGTTGATAGGACTTTACCAGAATTTCCACCCTGTGTTGGTAATAAATTATTTAACGCATCAATTTTATTTGTTGCACTAGTTCCACCGTTATCTAACTCTAATATTCCACCAAGAGTTAATGTTCCAGTTGTTGTAATTGGTCCACCTGTGAAACCCATACCAGTTGTTCCACCGTTTGCATTTACAAATGTAACTGTTCCCGATCCGCCGCCACCCGAAATAGGTACAGAAAAGACAGATGTAATTCGACCTTTTGCATCTACAGTTATAACTGGAATTGAAGAAGCTGATCCAAATGTACCAGTGTTAGGATTTACTGTTGCTAATGTAACTGGAACGGAAGTTGTTGGTACAGCTGAACCTATGCCAGTAGCATCACCAGATAATACAATTGTCTGATTTCCTGTGTTTGTTCCTGAAATATTAGAACCAGTGATAGTTCCTGTTGCAGCCACACTTGTCGGTGTAATCGCTCCAAGCCCAAATGCTAAAACTCCACTTGTAGTTATTGGAGATCCCGAAATTAAAATTCCATTAGCACCTACTGCTGCAACAGAAGTAACTGTTCCTGAACCCCCACCTCCACCACCTCCTGGTTGCCAGGTCGGTGTTGATCCTGGACCATTTGATGTAAGAACTTGACCTACAATTCCCGGCGAACCACTAAAATTAATCGAACCATTTGAATTAATTGTTAAACGGAGAGATCCTCCAGTTCTAAAACTTATTGAAGTGTTACTTGAAATAAGTTGCGTAACTACAAGAGGTGATTCTAAAATTTCTGTACTTAATGTATTTGTTGTTGGATCGAATGTTAATTCAGCATCAGATGTGAATCCTGTACCACTACTATTACCAAAAATAATTTCATTCGGTGGAACAGTTACAATTGGAGCATTAGCAATATTACTATAATCAATAAATTGATTTTCCCAAAGTTCTGTAGAATTATTCCAAACAAGTGCTTGACCATTTTG
>Ga0315912_10006303_pt1 | contig 10652 bp, 8 predicted proteins | sample VfabasoilMG_FD_204469 | JGI IMG/M metagenome (GOLD analysis project Ga0315912, IMG submission 204469) | Garden soil microbial communities collected in Santa Monica, California, United States - V. faba soil | ecosystem: Environmental > Terrestrial > Soil > Garden | place: USA: California... | reverse complement strand
GAATACTTGGCGCCGCGAGTGATCGAGCTTGTCGATCACCAAGCGCATGGTCGCGTAGTCGCGATTCGAAGACGTGATGATCAGCGAGTTGGTGCTCTTGTCCGCGGTGATCTTGAGCTCGCCCTCGAACGTGCCCTGAGCCGCGCCACCCGGCGCGCCGCCCGCGGGTGCCGGGGCGCGGCCGCCCGCGCCGCCCAACATCTGATTGAGCGTCTGCGACATCTCTTCGGCGATCGCGTGCTGCAGGGGCAAGACGTGAATCTTTCCGGATGTGCTGGTGTGCGAATCCAGCCGCTTCAACACCTCCAGCAGACGCAAGTACGAGTCCTCGGTGCCGACGACGATCAGGGAGTTGGTCTGTTCGTCGGCGATCACCTTGCTCAGGCCGCCCGCCTTGCCCGAGCCGGGCGGCGAGCCTGGAGGCGGAGCCGCGCCGAGCTCGAACAGCTCATTGACGCGTTTGGAGAGCTCTTGCGCGGTGCCGTTGCGCACCGGCTCGATCCACATGTGCTGACCCGACCCGCCGACGTCGATCTCTTCGACGATGCGCATCAGGCGCCGGACTTGCGTGGCCGTGTCGGTGACGATCAGCAGCCGCCCCGGCGTATAGACCGAGATGTCGCCGTCCTTGCTCTTGAACTTGCCGAGCAAGGCCATTGCCTCGTCGGTGCTCACGTGCTCCAGGCGGTACAAGCGAGTGACGAAGCGATCGGAGTCCGGCACCGGTTCGCCGCGCGAGATGACGGGCGTGGGCTGAGTGACCACTCCACCGCTATCGACAATCTTCAAGAAGCGGCCGTGCGGCACGACGGTCATGCCGTTCGCGTCGAGGATCGAGAGAAAGGCTTGGTACGCCTCTTCCAGCGTCACCGCCTCGGGCGAAACGACGGTGGCCTTGATCTGACGGACCTTCGCGCCATAGATGAAGCGCTTCCCGGTGAGCCCGCTGATGTGATTGACGAGCTCGGCCAGATCCGCATCTTGCAGGTTGAATTTGACCAAATGTCCACCCGGCTGCGCGCGAAACGGCACGTCCGCAGCAGTGGCGATTTTGTCCATCGTAGTCGGCAGCGCACCCGCCGCGCCGGGCGGCTCACGGTCGGTCGGGTTGGTCACCGGCGGCGCCGTAGCAGGCGCGGGAGCGGGAGCGGGAGCGGCTGCGCCTGCGGCGGCAGCTGCGCCAGGCGCGAGCCCGGGGCCGCGTCGGGCCGGTGCTTTAATCTGCGGAACCGCCGGTTTACGTGGCGGCGGCGCATCCTGCGCCGAAGCCGTGGCTGCGAACAGCAACGCGAGCGAGGCCGTTCGAACTGGACCGAGCGGCCCGAGGGCACGCGAAAACTTGAACTTCGAAAACACGGAACTCGTCACGGAAACACTCACTTGATGTGATGGACAATGGACACGGGGGTACCGCGGCGGTTGACGGTAACGTCCAGCTGAGAGGCAGTTCGGAGTCGGGCGTAGGCCTCCAAAGCTTTTTCGGGGCTACCCATATTGAAGCCGTTGATCGCTTCCAGGCGGTCGCCGTTCTGCAGACCGAGCGTGCCGAGCAACGTATCGGGCCGGATACCGAACAGCCGAATGCCGAGCACCTTGCCGTCCTTGGTCTCGGGCACGATGCGCGCGGACTTCATCAGCTCGGCCTGATTTTCCAGGATCTTGTCGACGACGGAGCGATCGATGTTGAACTCCGTGTCGCTGACCTTCTGAATCTTGGAGGCGATATCGGCCGGGACGGGATTCGGGCCGCCACTCACGGGTGGAGGCGGCGGTGTAGCGGGGGTGCTGGGCGCGGCTGCCGCCGGTAGCGTCGGCTGGGTCTTGAACAACATGGCCTGGCACAGCGTGCTGCCGGAAGAGAGCCAGACCGCAGGCGTATTCTCACGCGGGTTGTAGCCGATGAACTCCACCTTCTTGCCGCCCACGTCATCGCCCACGCGGTGCATGCGTGGGCGCGGCTCACCGGGCGCTTGCAGCGCAGCGACCGACCAAAGCGGATCGTTCGACTCGGTGACGATGAAGACGGTGGGTGCATCGCACACGGGAGCCGTCAGCGGATCGGTGTTGTCGATCGGGCTCTTGCCGGGCACCGGCACGTCTTGCGTGGGGATCACTTCGGCGTTGAGCGGCCCCGTCACCGAATCGAAGGGGTTACGCGCAATGATCGCTTCGGCGTTCGGCCGCTCGTGCGTCGTTGGTGCTGCCGCAGCCGTGATGCGAGGCGGCGGCGCGCTGCTGGCTGGCCCAGAGACCGCTGCGCCGATCAGCTGCGTGGCGCCCGCAGCCTGGAAGTATGCGGCAAGCGCAACGAAGGCCAGCACCACGCCGACGAAGTATTTCTTGAGCAGGAGATCGAAAGTCACGGGTCCCGGGGCACGCCTCAAGCGAGAGACGTGCCAGCGCTCATTAGCGGAAAAACCAACGGATTTCCACGGAGTTTGCCGATGCATTCGCGACGCGGGCGCGCCAAGCTGGCAAGCTTTCCCCGCGGGATCGGCCGCTTTCGACAAACTGGCAAAAGCCGGCGACAGGCGCGGGGGCCGGAGCCCGCATGAAGGCCAGGAATGCCGGCGTTTCGGCGTTCACTCGTTTTCCCCCAGCTTGCGATAGATGGTGCGCGTCGAAATGCCGAGTAACTGAGCAGCCAGCGATTTGTCGCCCCCCGTGTGCGAAAGCGTGTCGCGAATCATGCGTTGCTCGACCTCCGAAAGCGGCGTGCCGATCGAGAATGTCAATTCCGACGGCGGCCGCGGTGTGGCGCTGGCCACGGCGTCCGGCAGGTCGGACAGGCCGAGCAGCTCCGAACGACACAGCACCGCCGCGCGCTCGACCACGTTCTCCAGCTCGCGCACGTTTCCCGGCCACGAGTAGTCCATCAGCTTACGTAACACTTCCGTAGGCACGCTGAGTCGAGCCCGCCCGTTCTTGGTGCAATACACGCCCAAGAAGTGATCGACGAGCAGCGGGATGTCCTCGCGGCGGGCACGCAGCGGCGGAGCAGTGACGGCGATCACGTTCAAGCGGTAGTACAGGTCTTCGCGGAAGCGGCCGGCCTCTACCTCCGACACCAAGTCGCGGTTGGTCGCAGCCACGATCCGCGCGTCGGCTTTCACCGTGTGTCCGCCGACCGGCTCGTACTCGCCTTCCTGAAGCACGCGCAAAATCTTCACCTGCACGGCCGGGCTCAGCTCCCCGATTTCGTCCAAAAACAGGGTACCGCCGCGGGCGCGAGCGAAGCGCCCCTCACGCTTGGCAACCGCACCCGTGAAAGCGCCGCGTTCGTGGCCGAACAGCTCCGCCTCTAGGATGCTCTCGGGAATTGCCGCGCAATTCACGGCCACGAACGGCCCGTTCGCGCGACCACTCTTGGAGTGGATGTAGCGCGCGATCAGCTCCTTGCCCGTGCCGCTTTCACCCAAGATGAGCACGGTGGCGCTGGACGGCGCGGCCTGCGTGGCAACGTCCAACACGCGCCGCAAGGCCGGGCTCTGACCGACGATCTCACGATTGGTCAGGAGCTTGAGCTCTTGACGCAGTGAGCGATTTTCGGCCACGAGTGACTGACGCTCGGCTGCCTTGCGCACGCTCTTGACGATGGTCATGCGCTTGAGCGGCTTCTCCACGAAGTCGTAGGCGCCGTCACGCATGGCTTGCACCGCGGTTTCGACGGTGCCGTACGCCGTCATCAGCACGACCTCGGTGTCGGGCGATACTTCCTTGAGCGCGCGCAGTAGCTCGGCGCCGCTCGTGCCCGGCATCATCAAGTCGGTGAGCACCACCTGCACGCGATGCCGTCGCACCAACTCGAGCGCCGACTTCGCGCCGTCCGCGGTGAACACGCGCATGCCCTCGCGCTGAAAGATCTTCTCTAGCGAGGCGAGGTTACTGGCTTCGTCGTCGACGACGAGCACCGTGATGTCCGCGGCCGATTCCGAGGGGCGGGAGCTAGGAGACAACTCGTCGATCGCATCTGTCACATCGTCAGGCATCTAGACATTCTGTCTTAACCTGGAAATAATGTCAAAACCCGACTTAACATTAAAAGTATCAATGGGTTACCGTATCGGCTAGCATTGCATGTGGTCGAAGGGCCTACAGGGACGCTGAACAAATGGGCGTCGTAGGGGATCGACAAATGTTCCGTAGTTTGATCTAACGATAAACCGACTCTTGTTCGCCGAAGCCACGACCCAACCCGAGCCGGCTGCCTCCACAGCCATTCCATTCGTCCCCTGCGTGCGGCTGTTCGTCGAGCGCATGTCCGTCGAACAAGCCGACGACAGCGAGCACGGCGGCTTCGCCGAAGTGGACGTGCCCGTGCTCGCGCTCTCCTTCGAGTACGCCGGAACGCGCATCCGCGCCTCCGATCGCCGCAAGCATTTCTTCGTCGGTCATGGTGGCGGGCTGGCGCGCGTCGAGCGCGACTCGGCGGGTGAGGCGCGTGCGCAGTGTTTGCTCGAGGGGTTCGGCGCGGTGGAGCTCGAGTGCGCGACCGCCTACGCCGCGGACCTCGATTCACAAGCCGACTACATCGTGCAGGTCGGCGGCAACGTGCACACGCTGTGCTCCTTTACCGCCTATGCGCTGCCGCAACTCGAGAGCCTGGGCTTCAAGATCGAGATCGCGTCCGACTATCCGTATCAAGTCGTTTCGCCGGACGTGCCTTGGTACGCCACGGTCGATGCCGACGACGGTCGCAGTGATTGGTTCAGCTTGGAGCTGGGCATCGAGATCGAGGGCAAGCGAGTGAACCTGGTGCCCGCGCTGCTCGAGCTGCTCGAGGAGTGCTCGGACATTTCGAACATGGAGGCGCTGCTGCGCATGCCCGCGCGCTTTCGCGTGGTTCCGGTGGGCGAAAACCGCTATTTGCCGGTTCCGCCCGAGCGTTTGCGCTCGGTGCTCCAGGTGTTGCTCGAGCTGTACCGCGGTGAAGAGCTGGCCGATGGCTCGATCAGTTTCCCCGGTTCGCGCGCGGCCACCGTGGCCAAACTCGATGAAGCGCTAGATGGCGCAGCCACGTTGCTCTGGGGTGGCGATACGGACGTACGCAAGCGCGGCCGTGCGCTCGGCAGCGGTACGCGCGAAAAAGTCACCGTCAGCACGAACGGCCTGCAGGCCACCTTGCGCCCCTATCAACAAGAGGGGTTGGATTGGCTGCAGCACCTGATCGAGTGCGACGTGGGCGGTGTGTTGGCCGACGACATGGGTCTGGGCAAGACGCTGCAGACCATCGCGCATCTGTCTGCGGAAAAGGCGTCGGGGCGCATGGAGGCGCCCAACTTGGTGCTGATGCCGACCAGCTTGATCGGCAATTGGCAGCGTGAGCTGAAGAAGTTCGCGCCGCATTTGAAGGTCGTGGTTTTGCACGGCAGCAAGCGCGAAGCGCGCCGGCGCGAGATCGCCGAGGCCGACGTCGTACTCACCACTTACCCGCTGGTTTTGCGTGATCTCGAGCACTTTCGCGATCGCGATTTTCACCTTTTGATCTTGGACGAAGCGCAGGCGATCAAAAATCCGCGCAGTCAGATCAACAAGGCCGTCGGCGCGCTGTCCGCCCGGCATCGGCTGTGTTTGTCGGGCACGCCGGTCGAAAACAACTTGGAAGAGCTGTGGGCGTTGTTCGACTTTCTGATGCCCGGCTTCTTGGGTGATGCCGACCGTTTCCGCACCGCGTTCCGCCACCCGATCGAACGCGAAGGGAACCAGCAGAAGCTCGAAGCGCTGCGCAACGCCGTCGCGCCGTTCATCATCCGCCGCATGAAAGAGACCGTGGCGCGTGATTTGCCTCCCAAGACCGAGCTAGTTCGTCCGGTCGAGCTGGCCGGCGATCAGCGCGAGCTGTACGAGAGCATCCGCGCCGCCGCGCACAGTGAAGTCAGGACCGCGATCAAGAAGAAGGGCATCCCGGGCTCTGCGATCGCGATCTTGGACGCGCTGATGAAGCTGCGCCAAGTGTGCTGCGATCCGCGCTTGGTATCGGTGTCTTCGGCGCGCGCGGTGACGAGCTCCGCCAAGTTCGACTTGTTCTTCGAGCTGCTCACGAGCCAACTCGAGCAAGGCCGGCGCGTACTGGTTTTCTCGCAGTTCACCCGCATGCTCGCGCTGCTCTCGGAGGGTCTGAAGCAGCGCCAGGTGCGCACCGTCGAGCTCACCGGTTCGACCGTCGATCGCCAGGCGGTTTGCGACGTGTTCGAGGCGCGCAAGGCGGACGTCTTCTTGCTCAGCCTCAAAGCGGCCGGCACCGGCCTCAATCTGACCAGCGCCGACACCGTGATTCACTACGATCCGTGGTGGAACGCGGCCGCGCAGTCGCAAGCGACCGATCGCGCGTACCGGATCGGCCAGACCAGACCGGTGTTCGTGTACAACTTGATCGTCGCCGGTAGCGTCGAAGAACGCATGCTGCGCTTGCAACAAAAGAAGCAGCATTTGGCCGCAACCCTGCTCGGCACGGGCGGCGTCCCCTCGCGCCTGACCGAGGGTGATTTGGAAGATCTGTTCGCACCGCTCGCCGACTGACCGGTAGTAGCGCTCGCGAATTGCCGAACGGTGTGCCATGAATCTGGCGATCGCTCGCGGGAGCGACGGGTTCTTGATGCGCTTTCGAAATTTTACACGCTGGGCGGCGCTTTCATTGACCCTCGTCGCGCCCGCCGTGGCCGCCCCCGAGCCGCCCGCGGTCTGGTATCGCGCTTCGGACAGCTGCCCGAGCGGTCCGCAATTTCTCGACAAATTGGCTGAAAATTCGCGGCGAGCGCGGCTCGCGCAGGCGGGTGACCACATCGATTTCGTGGTCACCTTGGTCGCCGATCGCAGCGAGACGGTCGGGCGCCTGGAGCGACAAACCGATAGCGGCGTCGTCGCAATCCGTGAACTCAGAGACGCCACTTGTGACCAAGTGGCGGACGCCTTGGCGCTGAGTTTGGGTCTCGCGCTGAACCCCGCGGGCTCGAATGCGCCAGCTGCGGCGGCAAAGCCAGGCGACGAGTCTGAAACAACGGTCGAAGTCGCGCCGAGCGAGGCTTTGCCTCCAAAAACTCTCGACTCCGAGGCTCACCCCGAATCCGCAGCGCCGCCCCCTGCGCAGGCTGTGATTTCGCCGACGAAAGCCGCGCCGCGGCCCGGGCCAAGTCCAGAATGGTCCGTCGGAGCCGATCTGGCGGCGATGATTGGCATTACGACTCATCCCCTGCCCCGCGGCGAGCTGTTCCTCGACGTCAAACCCGCGCTCAGCCACTTTCTGCCAAACCTTTCGCTGCGCGGCGGCCTCGTCGGCTCCGCCGGATCGTCGGACACCGCCATCGGACCCGTTCGACGCTGGGTGTTGGCGGCGCGCGCCGAGGCTTGCCCCGTTGCTTGGCTGCAGTCCCGCTTCGACCTCCGGCCCTGTGTCGGCTTCGAACTCGGCGCCGACAACGCTTCGGCTGACGGTGAGAGCGCGCTCGACGACCACGCGCTCTGGGCGGCACCGGCTGGACAGCTACGGCTCGCGCTCGCCTTGGTGCCGCGGCGGCTGTGGCTGGAGGCCAGCGGCGGCGCGCTCATCCCCTTGATTCGAAAGGAGATTTTCTCGGGCGCCCAGTCACTGTACCGCGACGCGCCGGTGGTATTTCACACAGGTCTCGGCGTTTCGCTGCGGCTGCCCTGATCGCCGTCGCGGGTGCCGGACATAGCCGCGTCGAGACGAAGTGATCGGGATCCCAAGCAAGGCCCCACCTGCTGGCGTCAGCCAGACGGCGACCCATGGGCTCTCCATCGATTCTTTGGTGGCGCAGCACTACGGCTTCATCTGGCGCGTTCTGCGCGGACTCGGGCTGTCACGCGCTGACGCCGAGGATGCGACGCAGCAGGTTTTCATGATTGCCGCCCGAAAACTCGACGCCATCGCCCCCGATCGCGCACGCTCGTTCGTGTACGGCGCGGCGCTGCGTGTGGCCAACAACGCGCGACGCGGACTGCGCAGGCGGCGCGAGGTCCCGGACGACGAGGTGTTGAACGAGCCAGAGCCCGAGGCTCGCAGCCCCGAGAAAATGGCAGAGCTCGTTCGCGCCCGGCAGTTGCTCGCGCGCGTTTTGGACCAGCTGTCGGAAAAGCACCGTCGCGTCCTGGTGCTGGCGGAGCTCGAGCAGCTGGAGGTCCCCGAAATCGCTGCGCTGGAAAGCATTCCCGTGGGCACAGCCGCGTCGCGGCTGCGCGTCGCTCGCGAAAAATTTCGCGCCACCCTGCTGGCCATGCGCGACCAAAACCCTTTCGTGGACGAGCCATGAAGCCCGATCCGATCGATCAGCTCGGCGCGCGTTTGTTCGAGATCGCGCGCAATGAGCCGGTCCCGCACGCTGCCGAACAGCGCGCACTCGCAGCGGCGCGGCTCGAAGTCGCGCGGAAACCCGAGAAAATTGCGCGTTTTTCTGCGGTTCGCGGCTGGCTGATGGCAGCCGCCTGCGTCGCGCTTGCAGCCTCTGCCGCGCTGCTGTTGCGAGCCAAAGACGAAGGCCTGGGCATCAGCGCGGAGCCGCCGATTTTAGCGCACGCGCCGTCTGAACCGCGCAGCGTACCGAGCGCGACCGTGCGCGAAACTCCGCCAATCGCGCCAATCGCGCCAATCGCGCCAATCGCGCCGACCGCAGCCGTCACGGCCAAGCCCGTCCCCAGCAGCGCAGCTCTCCCCGTGCACTCCGCGGCCGCGAGCCTCAGCGACGAGCTCAGTGCACTGAAGATTGCGTCGAGCGCGCTGAGCGCCGGCGATCCGCAAGCGGCGTTGCGCGCGCTCGATCGCTACGATCGCGTGCTCAAAGGTCAAAAGCTACGCGCCGAAGCGACGTTGCTCAAAATCGAAGCGCTCTCGCGTGCAGGGCAAACGGGGGCCGCCAGCGCATTGGCGCAGCGCTTCGTCGATCAAAATCCGGGCAGCCCGCTCGTCGATCGAGCGCGCTCGTTCGTCGTGAATGGTTCGGAAGAGATGAAGCGATGAAAATGCGCAAACTGAGCCGCTGGGCGATACTGATCGCCATGGGGTGCAACGGAAAGCGCTCGGCGGGGATTGCCGCGCCGGGTGAAGCGGGCGCAGGTAGCGCGGGGGAAGGCACTGCGGGCTGGGGCGCGGCGGGGGCAAGCTCGGCGGGGGCCAGCGTTGGGGGGACGCTTTGGCTTGGGGGGTGACGGAGGCGCACTGGCTCCGGGTAGTGAGGGAGAGCCTTGTATTTCCGGCGGCTTGATCACCGAGGCCGACGGAACTCCGGCGAAGGCTCAGATCGAGGTACAGACCCACTGCGCCGAAGGGCTGTCGTGCAACGGCAAAGTAAATGCGTGCGTGCCTGCGGGCAATTACATCGTGATGGGCGCGTTGGCTCAGCCGTCGAGCTTTTTCAGCTCTTTCGGTTCCACGTAGTCGTTCGGCTGGAGCACCAGGCGTTCGACGCGTTGGCCAGTGGTGAAGCCGTCGACGATTTCCTCTAGATCGCTCTCGGCGACGCGACCGTAAAAGTAGCCGTCCGGCTCGACCGCGATGGTTGGGCCAACCCAGCAGGTGTCGAGACAACTGGCCGTGCAGGCGCGGACGTCGAGCTCGGCCAGGCCCCGCTTCTTGAGCATGGATTTCAATTTTTCATGCAGCTCGACGGCACCGCGAGCGGCGCACGAGCCTTTGGGCGTGCCGTCGGGACGGCGATTGACGCATACGAACAGGTAACGCTTTCGTTCGGCCATTTCTCGAGCGACAGACTAGCCCGACTTGGTCACCGCGCGCACCGAGTCCGCGACGATCCCCAAGAGTTCGTCGAGGTCCGCGTCCGCGATGTTCAACGGTGGGGCGATGTAGACCACGTTACCGAGTGGGCGGAGGTAGGCGCCGCGTTTGCGCGCCTCGTGGTAAACGCCGAGGCCGCTGCGCTCGAGATAGCCCTGGCGGCCGCCGAGTTCGAGCGCGCCGATCATGCCCAGAGAACGGCTGGTAACCACGCCTGGAATGCTCGAAAATTCGGCGAACGCAGCGCGGATACGCTGCGCCTTTTCGGCGGCGCGTTCGAGCACGCACTCCTCTTCGTACACCTTCAACACCTCGAGCGCGAGCGCGGCACCGAGCGGGTTACCGGTAAAGGTGTGGCCGTAGAAGAAAGCGCGCTCGCTGCCGCCGAAAAAGCCCTCGAAGATGCGGCGCGTGGCCAGCGTCGCAGACATGGGCATCATGCCGCCCGTGAAGCCCTTGGCGGTGCACATCAGATCGGGCGCGATGCCCGCGTGTTCCGAGGCCCACATCGGCCCGGTGCGACCGTAGCCCGCGAATACTTCATCGAGCACCAGGAATACGTCGTGTTCGTGGGTCAAGGCGCGAGCGCGACGCAAAAACTCCGCGTCGTACATGCGCATGCCCGCCGCGCCTTGCACCATGGGCTCGAGCACCACTGCGGCGATGGTGTCCGCGTCTTTCTTCAGAATCGACTCGAGCACGGAAAAGGCGCGCTCGAAGCCGTCGCTCGCGGCCGGAACGCGCAGGCACTCCATGACCACGGAGGCAAATGGACGCCGAAATACCTCGACGCCTTGCAGCGCCGTGACGCCCAAGGTCTCGCCGTGGAACGCGCCGTCGAAAGCCACGAAACGCGTGCGCTCGGGTCGCCCGTTCTGCACCCAATATTGCAGCGACATTTTCAGCG
>Ga0315912_10006302_pt1 | contig 10653 bp, 7 predicted proteins | sample VfabasoilMG_FD_204469 | JGI IMG/M metagenome (GOLD analysis project Ga0315912, IMG submission 204469) | Garden soil microbial communities collected in Santa Monica, California, United States - V. faba soil | ecosystem: Environmental > Terrestrial > Soil > Garden | place: USA: California... | reverse complement strand
TGGGCAACTCCTTCGTCAACACGCCGCAGTGCCCGTGGTCGGTGTATTCGCACAGGCAGACGTCCGTGATCACCTCGAGGTCGAGGTTCGCGGCGCGGATGGCCCGGCAGGCCTGCTGGACGATGCCGTCCTCGGCCCAGGCACCCGTCCCCTCGGCGTCCTTCGATGCGGGGAGCCCGAAGAGGAGCACGGAGCGCAGGCCATGCTCGCCCGTCGCCCGCCGGCAGGCATCGACCAGCCGATCCACCGAATGGTGATGCACGCCCGGAAAGCCCGGGATCTCCCGCTCGATGTTCGTTCCGGGCACGGCGAAGAGGGGCCAGATGAGCCGGTCGCGATGCAACCGCGTTTCGGCCACCATGGCCCGGCGGCGGACGGAGCCGCGAAGGCGGCGGGGTCGTTCTTCGGGATAGGGCATCGATTACCTCGACGAGAAGACGCGTACGATCGCGGACTCCAGCGCGGACGGGGTCGGTTCCTCCGCCACGGCGGCCACCCGGAAGCCGAGCCCGCGCGCCGCCTCCGCCGTGACCGGTCCGAGCGCGACGAGCGGCACCGACATTCGATGTTCGCTCTCGAGCACGGCCGCCAGCGCCGCAAGCGGCCGGCCGCTGGTGACGATGATCGCCTCCGGACGGTCGCCCGACGACCTCAGTCGCTCCGCCAGCCGCTCGGCCGCGCCCGGGATGATAACGGTTCGATAGACCGGCAGCAGCCGGAAGTCCGCGCCGGCGCCCAGGAGCCCGTCCGGCAATTCCGATCGTCCCTCGACGGCGCGCAGGAGAACGACGCGCCGGCCGGCCAGGCCCCCCGGCGTTCCGGCGAGCAGCGCCAGCACCCCTTCGGCCCGGGACTCCGTTGCCATGCGATCGGCGGGTCGTCCGGCAACCGACAGGGCCTGTGCGGTGGCCGGTCCGATGGCGATGACCTGCAGCGGCGGAGTCAACCGCCGCAACATGTCCACCCCCACCGCACTGCCCCGCGCGACCAGGTGACGCACACCCGCCGCGCTGGTCACGACGAGGAAGTCGTCCGGATCGTCGGCGCTCAGCCAGTCATCCAGTTCTCGATACTCCGCGTCCGTGAGCGCCTCGGTTCGCGTGAGCGGCGTGGCGGCGATCGTGGCGCCCGACGTCTTGAGCGCTGCGCTCCAGTCGTCCACTCGATCTTCGGGTACGAGCAGTAGAAGCTGTCGGCCGGCCAGTGGCCGGCCTCCGATTGACATCGTCACGCCGGCGCGACGATCGCGTCGCGGCCGAGGATTGGACCGGCGCCGTCGTCAAAGAGGGCGCGTGCCGCCGCCACACCGAGGGCGACCGGATCGTCCATGACGCCGTCGACGGTTCGTGTCAAGAAAGCCGAACCGTCGATCGAGACCACCAGGCCGACCAGCGACAACCGGCGTGGCACGCCGTCGGTGACGTGCGCGAAGGCCGCGATCGGCGCATGGCATCCCCCGCCGAGCGCGGCGAGCAGGGCCCGTTCGGCCAGGGCCGCCACGCGGCTCTCGGGATCGTCCAGTGCGGCGAGAAACCGCCGCGTGACGTCATCGCCTTCGCGGCACTGGAGCCCCAGGCATCCCTGCCCGGGAGCCGGAACCATCTTGAGAAGGTCGAGCAGTTCAATGCGCCCCTCGGCATCGAGGCGCTCGAGGAGCCCGAGCCGGTCGAGCCCCGCCGCCGCCAGGACGATGGCGTCGTATTCCCCCCCTTCCAGCTTCCGGAGCCGGGTGTCGACATTCCCCCGCAGCGGCAACACCACCGCGCCCGGACGGCGGGCCAGGAGTTGCGCGGCCCGGCGAGGGCTGCCGGTGCCGATGCGCGGTTCGGCCGGGAGCGGCGCGGCCGTGCGACGGACCAGCACGTCGAACGGATTGGCGCGAGGCGGCACGGCGGCAATGACGAGTCCCGGTGTGGACGCCGTGGGAAGGTCCTTCAAGCTGTGCACGGCAAAGTCGATCCGGTCGTCGAGGAGCGCCCGTTCGATTTCGGTGACGAACATGCCGACGGTGCCGACCGAATCGAAGGAGACCCCCGGCGAGGCATCGCCGGTGGTGACGATCGGGACGATGTCGACGATGGGACCCGCGGGGTCGGCGGCGATCGCGGCCGCGATCCCCCGGCTCTGGGCCGTGGCCAGAGCGCTGGCGCGCGATCCGAGGCGCAGCCGGGCGGACGTCATCGCGCGGCCACCCGGGAGAGCGCGAAACCGAAGGCGCCGAATGCCGCGATCGAGCCGATGAGCAGCACGGCGGCGGGCATCGTTCCCGCCCGGCCGGCCGCCACGCCCAGCGCGGCCGCCAGGGCCGATACACCGAGCACGACGAGAAAGGCCCGCGTTCCGGAACCGAGCCGTGTGGCCAGGCGGTGCGTGGTGTGATCGCGCCCGCCGATCCAGGGGGACTGGCCGCGCCGGAGGCGCGTCACCGTGACGAAGGTCATGTCGAAGACCGGCCAGGCCACGATGACCGGCAGGGCCAGCCAGGCCGCCAGGGTGCCGGCCTGTGCCGCCACGGTCCAGCCGGACATGGCCAGGGCGCCCCCGATCAGGAGGCTCCCCGAATCGCCGAGAAAGATGCGCGCGACGGGACGATTCCAGAAGAGGAAGCCGGCGATCGATGCGGCGAGGATCCCCGCCAGGTCAGCCGTGTCGGGACGCGTGGAGAGGAGCGCGAGGCCGAGGGCGGCCGGGAGTGCCGCGCCACCGAGCGCCCCGTCCATGTTGTCGAGAAAATTGCACGCGTTCATGAGACCCGTGATCCAGAGGATGCCGAGCACGCCGTCCAGGATGGGCGAGGCGAACGGCCCCGATCCGGCGGCGGAGAGAAACACCACGGCCAGGGCCACCTGCCCCGCCAGCTTGGCCGGCGGAGAGAGAGTACGCCAGTCATCGACCAGGCCGAGCAGGAAGGCAAAGGTGGCCAGGAGGAAGAGGAGCGTGACGGTCGGCGCGTTGGCGAGGCCGAGGGGCGTGCCGTCGGCCGGGCCGGCCAATCGGCCGGCGCAAAAGAGGCCGAGGGCCAGGGCCAGAATGAGTGAAAGGCCGCCGAGAAAGGGAGTTGGCTTTTCGTGGTGGCGATCCGGTCGCGGGGTGGCCACGAATCCGATGAACCGGGCGAGCCTCGCGACGAGCGGGGTGAGGAGGACGGCGGCGACCAGGGCGACGAGCAGGCCCCGGGTGGTCAACGAATCGATCAGTCGCCGTCGCCGATCGGCACGCCACCGATCGCGCTGGACATCGCCATCGCCACCGCCACCGTCGGCATCTCCGCCGGAACCGTGGCGTGACAGCCGTTCGACGACGTCGATGGCATCCCGCGCTCCATCCGGATGTTCTCGATGGTGAGATCGAGAAGCCGGTCGAGCGTGACCTCGGGGCGATACCCGACCAGGTCGTGGATACGGGAAAGGTCCGGCACGCGGCGCGGCATGTCTTCGAAGCCGGGACCGAACGCATCGTGGTAGGAGACGAATTCGAGTCGCGAATCGCTGCCGATCTTCTCGACGATGCGGCCGGCCAGCTCGCGCACGGTGACTTCCTCATCCGTGCCGATGTTGAAGACCTGGCCGTTGGCCTCGGGGTGATCGGCCAGCATCAGCACGCCGCGCACCACGTCGCCTACGAAGGAGAAGCAGCGCGACTGTTCGCCGTCGCCGTAGATGGTGATTCCCTTGCCGTCGAGCGCCTGCTCGACGAAGCGCGGGATGACCATGCCGTAGGAGCCCACCTGACGGGGGCCGCAGGTGTTGAAGCAGCGCACCAGGCGGATCGGCAGCCCCATCTCGCGGTGATAGGCCAGGGCCAGGAACTCATCGACCGACTTGGAGGCGGCATAGCCCCAGCGCGAATAGCGGGTGGCGCCCAGGATCCGGTCGTCGTCTTCGTGAAGCGGACCGCCGTGTCCCTTCCCGTACACCTCCGACGAGGAAAAGAGGACCACCGGCACCTTCCGGGGCACGGCGGCATCGAGGATCACCTCGGCGCCGTGGATGTTGTTCTTCAGCGAAAGCAGCGGGTTATCAACGACATAGCGCACCCCGACCGAGGCTGCCAGGTGGAAGATCTGGTCGACGTCGGCCACCAGCCGTCCGACCAGCTCGGGGTCGAGGACCGTGCCTTCGGTAAAATTAAAACGGGGGTGATCGGTCAGGTGCTGGATGTTGGAGCGGCGGCCGGTGGAAAGATTGTCGACGGCCCGGACCTCGTGGCCCCGTTCAAGAAGGGATTCCACGAGGTGCGAGCCGATGAAACCGGCACCACCGGTGACGAGGATTCGTTTCAACCTGGATCCCCCTGATCGAAGCATGACCGTGGCTTTCTGCCACGGAGTTCATGCGGGGCCTTTGACGACGTGACGAACAGATTCATCGGCTTTGCGGCCGGATCGTTTATCAAATTCCGTCGTCCAGGGCCCTCCGCGAATCCCGTAAGTCCTTCAAATATCGTGGAGAACCTACGGGACCATCAAAAAGGATGTCAAGGGGCTATCTCGGATGTACGACCCGGATCGGCTTGCTCCGACCCGGGCCTGAGTATATAAGGTGGCGTCTCCGTTGACACCCGTACATCCGGCGCCGACGCGCCCCGGCCCCACACGCGTCGGACCGCCCGGTTTCGGCACATTTCCAATTCCGGCGGAAAGGAATCGCCCGTGGCCGAAGTTTATATCCCCATCCTGGCCTATCACCGCGTCGTGGACGGCGTGGATTCGCCGCTGGCCGTCACCCCGGCCGAGTTCTCCCGCCAGATGAGCTGGCTTGCCGACCAGGGGTATACCGGCGTGCCCCTGGCCGATGCCGTGGCGGCCCGGGCCGGCCGACTCTCCGGCCAGGCCGGCGGACGCGGTGGCGCCGGAAAGAACCTCAAGGCGTTCACGCTGACGTTCGATCACGGCTACGCCGACAACTTTCGCCACGTCTTCCCCATCCTCAAGGAAAGGCGGATCCCCGCCCACTTCTTCCTGGTCACCGAGCCGATCGACTCCGGGTCGCTGCTCGCCCTGCCGGGCAATCCCAACACTGATCCGAAGCGTGACCGCCTCATGAACTGGGACGAGGCGATGCAGCTCAAGGAAGCCGGCATGGGAATCGGTGGAATGTCCGCCCGGCACGTCGATCTGGTGAGCCTGGATCCGGCGGCCGCCCGCGACGAGGTGGAACAATCACGCGACGCCATCCGCGGCTTCCTCGGCGACGACCCCGACTACTTCAGCTGGCCCTTCGGCAAGTTCACGCCCGCGCTCAAGGAGATGGTGAAGGACGTCGGCTTCCGCGGGGCGGTCTACACGCCGAGCGGCAAGACCGGCGGCATGGATCGCTTTTCGCTGCGGCGGATCGGCATCCGCCCGGGTCTTTCCGACAAGGCGTTCGCCTACAAGGTGAGCGAGCAGGCCGACCTGTTGCGCGAGAACCCGGCCAAGTTTGCCGTGATGAAGGCGCTGGGGAAGGCGTTCGACTGACAGGGCGCGACGAGGAACGGGTCTATTTCGCGGGCGAGCCGCCCATCGATCCCGTCGCACCGCCGGCTCCCACGTAGCGCACGACGAGCAAGGTCACATCGTCGCCCTGGGGCTCGGCGCCGCGGAACATGGCCACCGCGGCCAGCACCGCCTCCATGATGGCCGCGGCGGATTGCCCGCGGGTTCGCTGCACGACCTCCGCCAGCCTGGGCTCGTCGAAGAACTCCATCTCGTCGAGGCCCGGCGTGTGGCCGGCGGCGGATGAGGCCGCAACAGGCCGGGCCGCCTCGGTGATCCCGTCCGAGTAGAGCACCAGCACGTCGCCCGGCGAGAGGATACGGCGCATCGGCTCGTACACGGCGTCGCGGAGCACGCCGAGCGGCGGTCCCGAAGCCGGCAGCCACTCGATCTCCCCCGCGGCGGTGACGAGCAGCGCCGGGTTGTGCCCCGCCGAGGCGAATTCGAGCGTCCCGGTCCTCGGGTTGAGCACGGCGTACACCAGCGTCACGAAACGGCCGCTCTCGAAGTGCTCGATGAGGATCCGGTTCAGCCGCCGCAAGCTTTCGGCCGCCGCACCGGCGAGCTCGGCCTCGGCCCGCAGTGCGGCCAGCGTGTTCGACATGAGGATGGCCGCCGGCACGCTCTTCCCCGACACATCGCCCAGGGCCAGGCCCAGACGCGTCGGCCCCTCGTGGAAGAAGGCGAAGAGATCCCCTCCCACTTCGAGCGACGGGATCGACACGCCGGCCAGATCCACTCCCGACACCACCGGCGGCGCCTGCGGCAGGAGCCGGCGCTGGATGTCGCGCGCGAGCGCAAGATCCACCTCGAGCCGCTCCTTCTCTACCAGCTCGGCCTGCTGGGCCTTGAGGCTGGCCGCCATCTCGTTCAGCGCGCCGGCCACCGTGGCGATCTCGTCCTTGCCGTGCACCGGCACGCGGTAGTCGAGATCCCCCTTGCCGAAGCGCTGGGCCGCATCGCGCAGGGCGGACACGTCGTCGAAGAGCGCGTTCAGGATGCCCCGGCCGGTACGCACGGCCATCCCCTCGGTAAGGCTCACCACGAAGATGACGAGGATCAAGAACCCGATCGTCCAGGCGTTGCCGGCCAGGAGCAGCACCATGTCGCGCCGGGTGGGCACCACGTACCAGGGGGCCATCGAGAGGCGCAGGGTGGCCGCTCCGGTGATGTCCCCCTCGTCCTTGTCGAGCCAGTTGTCCACCGAGAGAAACGACTGACCGAGGAGCCATCGGCGTTGGAAAAATCCCTTCTGGCCCGTCGGCTCCGCGTAGCGGGCCGACTCCTCGAACGCGCGGCTGACCCAGGTGGTGTCGCCCCCGGTCGTCACCGATGTCGGGCCGATGAAGAGCGCCGGTTCGGCCTTGAGGCGGATGTCGATGTGGCGCTCGCGCGCCACGCGCCCGAGATACGACGCATCGATCGGGACGAATATGACCAGATGATGGAGCGTATCGTCCGGCGAGGGGCGGCGCGACCGGAGCCAGAGGGTGTCGGCGAACGCGATGATTCCCTGGTCGGTCTTGAGGAGCGGGGGCTCCCGGTCCCAGAGCGCCCGGAGCGAATCGTCCACCGCCGACGGCACCGCGGGGACACCGGGACCGGCCCTGAGGAAGCGGGCCCGCCGCCCCTCGGCGCCCAGCGTCACGCGCGCCCTCTCGAGCCCGGCGGCCGAATCGGCGTCGGCCCATTGATCGAGGGCTTCCATTTCCCGCTTCAGCGTGGCATCGAACGCGGAGCGGACCATCGCCGCCTTGTGCAGGCCGAACGCGCCCCATGCCCCGAGGAGGAACGACAGAACGCCGAGCGTGGCGGGAATGACGCGGATGAAGAAATAGTTGATGGCCAGCCGACGCTTGAGCCCCACGCCCCGCAACCGGACCGGGAGTGTCAGGAACTGGATGGCCAGAAGGAGGAGCTGCGCGAGGAGCGGCCCGCGAAAGGTCGAGACAACCAGGTCGAGCGGCCGGAGGAGGCGCAATTCGAACGCGGTGGCGGGTGCCAGGTGTCCCGAGAGGAGGGGCGCCGGCCAGGTGTCGGGGCCGGGCGTAAAGCCGACCGAGGCGCCGGTTTCGCTGAGCGTCGTGACGGGGATCATGAACAGCGCGATCGCCGCCAAGGGGAGGAAGCAGAGGCCGACGAGACGCCGCCAGCCGTGAATTTCCTGCGGCCAGGCGGCCTTGCGCAGCGCGAAGATCAACCAGACGAACGCCGCCACGCCGATTCCGCCGCCCTTGGCACCGGCCAACCACACGGCGATGAGCGAACCGATCCAGCGGGCCTTCTTCTTCAGGAGATGGGGCCAGGCCAACCCCAACGCCGCGGCGAAGGCGTAGCCGAGCGTGGCCGCCCGCAGAAGCTGGACGAGGAAGAGGCTGCCGGGTGGAAGGCCGCCGCGCGGCCCGAGGTTCGACGCGGCGAACACCCAGCCGGCCGACACGACGAGGAACGCGGCAAGGCCGAGGAGGAGTTGCGAAAACAATTCGGCGGCCGGTCGGTCGGGGCGGACGAGGCGACGCGCGCACCAGGCGCCCCCCGCAAGGAGCAGCACGTACTCGACGACGTGGATCAGCGGCATGACTTCGCTCGTCGGTTCATGGTTCGCGCGGCAGTATAGACCGGGCGCGGCGCGCCTGATACCGTTCGGACGGGATGACCTGCATTGTCCCACCCGAGACCGCCCAGGAACCCCCACCACTTGTGAAAATCGCCCTGATCATCAACTCCGCGCCGCCATTCCCCGTCTCGGGTTCCGAGCAGCAGGGCATGACGATGGCCGCCTGCCTCGCCGCGCGGGGGCACCGCGTGACCGTCTTCGCGCGGCGCTACGGCGGCGCCCCGGTCACCGAATCGATGGACGGCTACACGCTCGTCCGCGTTCCCTTCCTCGACCTGGGTCCGCTCCGGTTTCCCAGCCACTGCTGGAATTTCGACCGCCTCTTCGCGAAGCATGCGGCCGACGCGGACGCGATCCTGGCCTACCAGACGTTCGCACCGGGTTACCTCGGCGCCCGGGTCGCCCGTCGCCACAAGATGCCGTGCATCCTCTGGATCCGCTCCACGATGGGTTTCATGCTGAGTCACAGCCCGCGTCTCACCTGGGCGATGCGGCAGTCGCTCCCGAACATCGACCACCTCCTCTTCCAGAGTGAGCGCCTCATGGCACCCTTCCTGGCCGAGGTGCGGCACTCGCTGGGCGATCGCCTGGCCGACCACGCGGCCGCCCGCATGTCGGTGGGACGGAACGCCGTGGCCATGCGCGCCACCGATCCCTCGCCCGGTCGTGAACTCCTGGTGGTCGGTCGCCTGATCGAACTCAAGGACCTCTCCACGCTTTTCCGGGCCATGCGGCGGATGACATCACCGCCCCCCACCCGCCTGATCGGTGACGGGCCCCTCCTTCCCGCACTGCAGGCCGAGGCCGAGGGACTCCCGGTCACCTTCGCCGGGCGCATGGCGCCCGACCATCTCCCCGAGGAATACCGGCGCGCCCGCGTGCTGGCCATGACCTCCACCACCGAGGGGATGCCGAACGTGATCCTCGAGGCCATGGCGTCGGGCGTCCCGGTCGTCTCCACGCCCGTCGGTTCGATACCCGACGTCGTGAAGCCGGACGAAACCGGCTATCTCTTCCCGGTGGGAGACGACCGGGAGCTGGCCGGCCACCTGGAGCGCCTCTTCTCGGATGACGCCCTGCGCGACCGCCTGGCCCGGGGGGCGCTCACGGAAGCCGGCCACTTCTCGTGGGAGCGGGTGACCGCCGGGGTGGAAGAGGTGCTGGCGCGGGTGACGAATTCACAGGAGAGCACCATTCCGAGGCACCCGATCCCCGTGGCATGATCCCGCCATGAGCAGTTCGGGTCGGACGCACCCCGGTACGGCCGCCAGCGTGCGCGTCGGGTTCTATGGTCTGGCCCAGATCGCGAACGCGGCCATGGCCATGGTTCTCCTGGGGATCCTGGCCCGTTTCCTGGGGCGCGTCGGATTCGGCGACTTTTCCTTCGCGTTCGTCGTGGCCTCGCTCGGTTCGCTGCTCGCCGATTTCGGACTCGGCCCCTGGCTGACCCGCACCGCGGCGCGGGAACCGGCCGCCGCCCGCCAGCTGATGTCGCGCGTCCTGCTCGTCCGCCTGCCGCTGGTGCTGGCCACCTGGATCCTCGTCGTCGGCGTGATGATGCTCTATCCGGGCGGTCGCGAGCGCCTGCCGGTCATCCTCGGAATGCTGGCCTACGTCGGGGGACTCGGCTACGCCGCGATCTTCGAAAGCCTCCTGATGAGCCGGGGCGATGTCCGCGGCGTGAGCGCAAGCCTCCTGGTGGGAAAGGTGCTCGAGCTCTCCTTCGTCGGACTGCTCTTCCTTGTCCGCCCCGGGCTGGGCGCAGCCGGCGCCGCCGGCGCCATGGCCGTGGCCTGTCTCCTGCGCGTCGCCTTCGTGCGCGGCCTGGCCCGGAAGGACCTGCCGGTCGGAGTGTCGACCGCCGCACCGTGGCGTGCCTGGCGGCTCGCCGAGATCGTTTCCGGAGCCGCCCCGTTTGCGGCCGGCCTCGTCATCTGGACGGTCTATTCCAAGATCGACGTGCTCCTCCTCGAGCGACTGGTACCGGCCGATCAGCTCGGGCTCTACACGGCCGCCTACCGGGTGCTGGAGGCGCTCTTCCTCATTCCCCGCAGCGTCGTCGGCGTTCACTTCCCCATTTATGCCGATGCGTGGGCCCGCCGCCAGCTTGGCCACCGGGTGGGCTCCGGGCCGTTGAAGCTCCTCCTGCTCGGTGCCCTGGCCGCGGCGGCCGTGCTGGTCGTGACGCCGGTCGATGTCCTGCACCTCCTCTTCGGACCGGCCTTCACGGGTGGCGCCGGCGCGATGCGCATCCTGGGAGTGGCGCTGGTGGCGCTCTTCCTCAACCAATTCCAGTCGATGTACCTGGGAGCCACGGATCGCCAGTCGAGCTGGCTCCGCCGGTTGTCGTGGGCCATGCTGGTCAACCTTATCGCCAACCTCACCCTTATCCCGCTGTTCGGCATCCGTGGGGCCGCCACGGCGACGCTCCTCGCGGAGTCTTTCCTGTTAGCCCTCTTCGTCGCCTCCGAACGCACCGCCCTGTTCGGTGGCATCGGCACGGCCTGGCTGGTGCGGGCGGCCGCCGCGGTCTTCGTACTCGTGGTCACGCTGATCGGGA
>Ga0315912_10006301_pt1 | contig 10653 bp, 7 predicted proteins | sample VfabasoilMG_FD_204469 | JGI IMG/M metagenome (GOLD analysis project Ga0315912, IMG submission 204469) | Garden soil microbial communities collected in Santa Monica, California, United States - V. faba soil | ecosystem: Environmental > Terrestrial > Soil > Garden | place: USA: California... | reverse complement strand
CGGGGATGTCCTGCATCTCGAAGGTGAGCGAGCCCGGAGTCTCGCAGTACACGGCCCTGGTGTTGTTCCGGATGAGCCGTTCGATGCCGGCGCCGATCGCGGGATCGTAGTACTCGATCTCGACGCCGTTCGGTTTGAGATGCCGGTCGCAAAAGGTGCGCGTCGGACCGTACGCCGTATCGACCATCAGAAGATGGTCGCCGGCCTTGAGAAAGGCGGCGAGGGGCGCGGCGATGGCCGCAAGCCCGGATGGTACGACCACTGCAGCGTGGCCCCCTTCCATCGTCGCGATCGCCTCTTCGAGCGCGAAAGTGGTCGGCGTGCCGTAAAGCCCGTAGCGCACTTTCTTGTAGTCGTCGCCGCCGCGCGCTTCGTAGGTTTCGAGGTCGGGAAAGATGACGGTCGACGTGCGGAACACCGGCGTATTGACCATGCCCTCGTAGCGCGCCGGGTCGCGTGCGACGTGGGTGAGTAGCGTATCTTTTTTCACAGGGTGATCCATGCCGGCGGCGTCAGGTGGGAGCGGCTATTCTCCCCGGTGCCGCACCGCGGCGCAACAATCGGCATTGGCGTTGCCCGGCCGCACCGCTACCCGCATGATCTCGCGGGCGCCGGCATGCGGCGGCAGCGGCCAATGGCCGATGCGCTCCGCCGAAAGAAGGCGTTCCTGCGTCGCGGGTACGGCCAAGCCCGAAAGCCGGATTGTCCATATATTGGACAAATCGCCGGTCGCCCCGGGAGGGGAGTATCGCAACCGAGGGTGCAGCCGCAGCCGCGTCATCCGGCATCGAGAATGCTGAGTGCGGCACCGCAGGTCCGGTAGAATGTCGGCTGGGATCGTCACTTCGGTCCTGCTCACAACCAGAAGAACCGCCACGGCAATAGCCGTCTCGAAGCGGCGCGGGTAGGGACCCGGGCAGGACGACAGCAATGCGGGTGCTGGTGGATTGCCGATCGATTCGCTGATCGCCACTCATACGAGAGGGGTAGGTATGGTTCACGCTGTGCACGGTCATGGCGCGCCCGCGATGCGGGTGGAGGATGAGCGACTCGTCACCGGCCGCGGCACTTATGCTTCCGACTGGAATCTGCCAGGCCAGCTCTACGCGCATTTCGTGCGCGCGGATCGCGCCCATGCCGACATCGTATCCATTCATGTCGATGCGGCGGCGAAACACCCCGGGGTCAAGCGCGTCTACACCGGCGAAGACGCGGTGCGCGCCGGCTACACCAAGTACCTCGTCCTGGTGAGCTACACCGGGCGCGGCGGCAGCCACATCATCAAGCCGGCGCGGCCCATGTTGCCCACGCACCGCGTGCGCCATGTCGGCGAAGCGGTCGTCATGGTGGTCGCCGACACGCCCGTCGCAGCGCAGGATGCGGCGGAGCTGGTGCGGATCGAGTACCGCGATCTACCGGCGGTCGTCTCTGCCGAAGCGGCGCTGGCGCCGGGGGCTCCGCTGCTCCACGACGAAGCGCCGGGCAACCTCGCATTCGACTACGAATCCGGCAATGAGACGGCGGCCGCCGCCGCGATCGCGCAGGCGGCGCATGTCACGCGCGCAAAGTTCACCGTGACACGCGTCGCGCCCAATCCGATGGAGCCGCGCGCCTGCGTGCTTCGTTACGACCCTGACGACGGCACCTATCACGTGCACGTGTGCATCCAGGGTATCAACATGATGCGCAAGCAGCTCTCGGCGATCACCGACGTGCCGGAGGATAAGTTCGTGGTGCACGCGCGTGACGTCGGCGGCAGTTTTGGACAGCGCAGCGCGGCTTACCCCGAGTACACCATCCAGATGCTGGCGGCGAAGGAACTCGGGCGTCCCATCAAGTGGACTTCGACCCGCTCCGAGGGCATGGCGAGCGACTCGCACGGCCGCGCCAACCTGGTCGAAGGCGAACTGGCGCTGGACCGTGACGGCAAGTTTCTCGGTCTGCGGCTCAACTGGACGGCCGACATGGGCGCGTACCTTTCGGTAACCGGATCGGCGAGCCATACGCGCAATCCGACCGCCTGCATGACCGGTGTCTATCGCATACCCGCGCTCTATGGCCGTTTCCGGCTCGCTTTCACCAACACTGTGCCGGTGGCGGCGTATCGCGGCGCCGGGCGACCCGACATCGCGTACGTGATCGAGCGGCTCGTCAACCAGGCGGCGGCCGAACTCAAGATCGATCCGGCGGAACTGCGCCGGCGCAACCTCATCCCGCCCGAGGCGTTTCCGTACAAGACCCCCACCGGTTCGACCTATGATGCAACGGACCTGCCGGCGGTGCTCGCGCGCGCGGTACGGTTCGCGGACTGGAAGGGTTTCGCCGCGCGGCGCGCAAAGTCGGAGAAGGCGGGCAAGCTCCGCGGACTCGGCATCGCGACGGTGATCGAAAACACCGGCGCCGGCCTTTTTCCCAGGGATGAAGTGGAAGTTGAACTGCTGACGAGCGGCGAGATCCAGGTGTTTTCGGTTTCGCATTCGCAGGGCCAGGGCCACGAAACGACTTTCGGCATGATCGTGGCCGACGCGCTCGGCGTGCCGCTCGAGCGCGTGCGCCTGCGCCAGGGCATCAAGCCGCTTTTCGGCAACCATACCGGGGGCTCGCGCTCGACCGCCGGGGCCGGCAGCGTGTGCCGGATCGCGGCGCTGAAACTGATCGAGCAGGGCAGGTCGTTCGCGGCCGAACAGATGGAAGTCGAGCCTTCCCAGGTCGATTATGCGAAGGGCGTATTCTCGGCGCGTGAATCGAAGAAGAAGCTGAGCCTGCAGCAACTCGCCAAGGTCAAGCCCTTCAGCGTGGTGGGCGAAGGCAGCGTCGGCTCCACCTTCCCGAATGGCTGCCACGTTTCCGAAGTCGAAATCGATCCCGAAACCGGGGTGACGCGAGTCGTGGCTTACCACGCGGTTGACGATTGCGGCAACGTGATCAATCACGCCATCGTCGAAGGCCAGGTGCACGGGGCGGTGGTCCAGGGCGTCGGGCAGATACTCGGAGAAGAGGTGGTTTACGATCCCGGCACGGGCCAGCTCCTGACCGGAAGCTTCATGGATTACTGCATGCCGCGGGCGGGGCTGATCCCGGGCATCCGCATGGAAGACAGTCCCATTCCGGCCACCAACAACGTGCTGGGGGTCAAGGGCGCGGGCGAATCGGGTTGCACCGCGTCGATGCCCTCGGTCGCCAACGCGGTGATGGATGCGCTGCGTCCGCTCGGCGTGAATCACCTCGACATGCCGATGACACCGGCCAGGGTCTGGCGCGCGATTCAATCGGCCAAGATCGGGAATTGAGGACGACATGGCGCACTCCGCGCAACATCATTTTCCGGCTCCCGCGATGCGGGTGGAGGATCCGCGCCTCATCACCGGGGCCGGCAAGTACGCGGCCGACTGGAGCCTGAAAGGCCAGCTATACGGGCACTTCCTGCGCGCCGACCGCGCGCACGCCGAGATCGTGGCGATCGACGTTACCGCCGCGCTCAAGCACCCCGGCGTCGTCGGCGTGTACACCGGCGAGGACGCGGTGCGCGCGGGCTATGTCAACGCTCCGCACGCGCTCCAGTTTCCCGGAAAGAACGGCATGAAGACTCGTGCCCCCAGGCGGCCCGCGCTCGCGCACGGCAGGATACGTTTTGTCGGCGAGGCGGTGGCGTTGGTGGTGGCCGGATCCGCTCACGCCGCGCAGGACGCGGCCGAGCTCATACGGGTGGAGTACCGCGACCTGCCGGCAGTGGTTGCGCCCGAGGCGGCGCTGGCGGCCGACGCGCCGCAACTCCACGCCGACGTGCCCGGCAACATGCCGCTCGAGACCGACGCGGGCGATGCGGCCGCGGTCGACGCGGCGTTCGCCCGCGCGGCGCACGTGACGCGCCTCAAGATGGAGGTGACCCGCGTCGCGCCCAACCCGATGGAGCCGCGCGCCTGCACCGTCGCCTACGATGCCCAGGCGGGAAGCTACACGCTGCACGTGTGCTCGCAGGGTCACACCACGCTGCGCACGCAACTTGCGGCGTATACCGGGGTGGCGCAGGAAAAACTGAACTTCGAGGTGCGCGACGTCGGCGGCGGCTTCGGCCAGCGCACTCTCGCCTACCCCGAGTACTGCGCGCTGATGATCGCGGCGCGCGCGACCGGCAAGCCGGTGCGCTGGGTTTCGACGCGCACCGAGGGCTTCATGACCGACAGCCACGGGCGCGCCAACATCATCAGCGGCGAGCTGGCGCTCGACTTTGCCGGCAAGATCCTGGCGATGCGGCTCGACTGGGTGAACGACATGGGCGCCTACCTCGGGCCGGGGGCCATGGGCCACATCCGCAACACCACGACCTGCATGACGGGCGTCTACCAGATCCCCGCGCTGTATTCGAACTATCGCGTCGCGCTGACCAACACCACGCCGGTGGCGGCGTATCGCGGCGCCGGGCGCCCCGACATCGCCTACGTCGTCGAACGCCTGGTGAGCCAGGCCGCGGCCGAGATGGAAATCGATCCCGCGGAACTGCGTCGGCGCAATTTCATTCCGACCGACGCCTTCCCCTACAAGACGGCGACCGGTTCGGTGTACGAATGCGCGGACCTGCCGGGGCTGCTCGACAAGGCGCTCAGGCTCGCGGACTGGAAAGGCTTTGCGGCGCGGCGCAAGAAGTCGGCGAAGGCGGGCAAGCTTCGCGGCATCGGCATTTCCACGGTTATCGAGAATACCGGCGCCGGCAATGCGCCCAAGGACGATATTCAGCTCGACCTCGACGCGCGCGGGGATGTTACCGTGCACACGGTATCGAAAGCGCAGGGGCATAGCCACGAGACGACGTTCGCCGCGATCGTGGCGGACGCATTGCAGATTCCGATCGAACGCGTACACCTACGCCAGTGCATGCCGGACAAGCAGCACGCGCTGCAAGGCAATCACACCGGCGGCTCGCGCTCGACGGTGGGCGCGGGTAGCGTGTGCCACCTAGCGGCGCTGAAGCTGATCGAGCAGGGCAAGCCGCTCGCCGCGCTGGAGCTGGGGGTGGAGCCCTCGCAGGTCGAGTACGCCAAGGGCGTATTCCGCAGCCGCGAGTCGCGCGACGCGGTGAAGCTTGCGGATCTGGCGAAGGGCAACACGTTCACGGTCGCCGCCGAAGGCAAGTTCGGTTCGACCTTCCCCAACGGCTGCCACATCGTCGAGGTCGAAGTGGATCCGGAGACCGGCGCCACCGACATCGTTTCCTACTGCGCGGTCGACGACTGCGGCGTCGTCATCAATCACGCCGTGGTCGCGGGGCAGCTGCATGGCGGCGTGGTGCAGGGCGTGGGCCAGGTGTTCGGCGAGAAGGTGGTCTACGACGAAGCCAGCGGGCAGATGCTGACCGCGAGCTTCATGGACTACTGCATGCCGCGCGCGGGCATCGTGCGCGGCATCCGCGGCGAAGAACACCCGACGGTGAGCAAGGTGAGCCCGCTTGGCGTGAAGGGCATGGGCGAGTCGGGCTGCACGGCATCGTTGCCCGCGGCCACCAACGCGGTGATCGACGCTTTGCGGCCGCTCGGCGTCCAGCACCTCGACATGCCGCTCACGCCGGCGACGGTGTGGCGCGCGATTCAATCGGCGCGGGCAAAGACAGGATAATTCGGGGCAAATCACCAATCGTGAAGATCACGAACTGAAAGGGACGACAGCATGTATCGATTCGATTACGTCAAGGCCAAGTCGCTGAAGGATGCGGGCCGCCTGCTGGCGCGCCACGGCGAGGCCAAGCTCATGGCCGGAGGGATGACGCTGATCCCGACTCTGAAGCAGCGGCTCGCCCGCCCGTCGCACCTGGTGGATATCGCGCAGCTCACGGAGCTGCAGGGCATCAAGCTGAAGGCCGGGAAACTCGAGATCGGCGCCGCGACCCGGCATCACCAAGTCGCCGCGTCGGCCATCGTGAGGAAGTCGATCCCCGCGCTGGCGCGGCTGGCAGGCGTCATCGGCGACCCGCAGGTGCGCAATCGCGGCACAATCGGCGGTTCAGTGGCGAACAACGACCCGGCTGCCGACTATCCCGCTGCGGTGCTGGGACTCGGGGCGACCATCGTTACCAGCCAGCGCGAAATCGCCGCCGACGATTTCTTCCAGGGCATGTTCGCGACGGCCCTGAAAGACGGGGAGATCGTCGTGCGCATCGTGTTCCCGGTTCCCAGGCGCGCGGCCTATTCCAAATTCCCGCACCCGGCGTCGGGCTACGCGATGACCGGCGTGTTCGTGGCGCAGACCGCAGACGGCGCGCGCGTGGCGGTCACCGGAGCGGGACCCGGGGTTTTCCGCTGGAAGCAGGCGGAGGCGGCGCTGATCAGGAGCGCGAAGCCGGCGGCGCTCGAAGGCGTCGCGCTCGATGCAAGCGACTTCAATTCGGACATCCATGCGGACGCCGAGTACCGCGCCAATCTCGTACGCGTCATGGCGAAACGCGCCGTGGCCAAACTGGGCAGGAAATAATCATGGCAAAAATCACCATTACGGTAAACGGCGTCAAGCATACCCGCAAGGTCGAGGACCGCGCGCTGCTGGCCAACTTTCTGCGCGACGACCTGGGGCTCACGGGCACCCACGTCGGCTGCGACACCAGCCAGTGCGGCTGCTGCACGGTGCAGATCGACGGGCGTTCGGTCAAGTCTTGCACCGTGCTGGCGGTGCAGGCGGACGGCTCCAAAGTCACGACCATCGAGGGCTTGGCGAAAAAGGACAAGCTGCACCCGGTGCAGCGCGCTTTCGCCGAATGCCACGGGCTGCAGTGCGGATTCTGCACGCCGGGCATGATCATGGCGACGGTGGGACTGCTGAAGGACAACCCCAACCCGACCGAGGACGAGATCATTCACGGTCTCGAGGGCAACCTCTGCCGCTGCACCGGCTACATCAACATCGTCAAGGCGGTGAAGAAGAGCGCGAAGCTGATGCGCGGCAAGGCGCGCTGACGGTGCGCCATCCCCGGCGCCTGTTGCAGAACGCAAGCGGGAGCGATCGATGAGCAAGAAGCTGAAGGCGTACAATATTTTCGACCTGCGCAAGATGGCGAGGAAGCGCGTGCCGCGGGGGCCGTTCGAGTTCATGGATCGCGGCACCGAGGACGAGGTTTCGCTGCGCAACAACCGCGAGGTGTTCGAGCGCCTGCGCTTCAAGACCCGAACGTTCGTCGATGTGTCGAAGCGCAACCAGGACAGCACGATCTTCGGCGTCCGGCACAAGATGCCGCTGGTGATCGCGCCCACCGGCACCGCGGGCCTGCTGTGGTACGAAGGCGAACTCGCGCTCGCGCGCGCGGCGAAGGCCGCGGGCATTCCGTTCACGCTCGCCACCGGCTCGTTGACCGCAATGGAGCGCGTCGCCGAAGAAGCGGGCGGCGAACTGTGGTTCCAGCTCTACCTGTGGCCGGACCGGTCGATGTCGCACGAACTGGTCAACCGCGCGAAGGCGGCGGGCTACAAGGCGCTGGTGGTGACGGTGGACGGCGTCTCCGCCGGCAACCGCGAGTACAACATCCGCAACGGCTTTACGCTGCCCTTCACGCTCTCGACCAAGAGCTTCGTGGACATGGTGTCCCATCCGCGCTGGCTGGTGGGCGTCATGCTGCGCTACCTCGCCACGACCGGGATGCCGATGTACCAGAACTACCCGGCCGCCGCCAGGGCGAAGATGACCGCGGGCCCGATGGGCCGGTCAAGCCTGCGCACCGACTCGATCAGCTGGGCCGATCTCGACGCCTTGCGCAAGATCTGGCCGCACAAGTTGATCGTCAAGGGCCTGCTGGACCCGCACGATGCGGCCACCGCGGTCGATCACGGCGCCGACGGCGTCGATGTATCCAACCACGGCGGGCGCAATCTGGACGGGATCATCTCTCCGATGGAAGTGCTGCCGGAGATCGTGGATGCGGTCGGCAAGCGGGCGACGGTGTTCGTGGACAGCGGCTTCCGCCGCGGCAGCGACGTGGTGAAGGCGCTCGCGCTGGGCGCGCATGCGGTCATGGTCGGCCGTTCGACGCTTTACGGAATTGCCGCGGCCGGCGAAGAGGGCGCGGCGCGTGCGCTCGAGATTTTCCGCGAGGAGATCAGCCGGGTGATGGCGCTGCTCGGCTGCAATACCCTTGCCGACATCGGGCCTCAGTACCTGCAGTTTGCGGATCTGCAGTTGCGGCACCCGTCGCTCACGCGACCCGCGTTGCGGGCGGTGGGCGAGAAGAAAGCCGTTGCCGACGCGTGAAACGCGCCGATTCGGACTGGGCGGAATCTAGACCGCGACGCGCCAGAAGTCGCGCGCGTATTCGGGGCTGGTCAGGTCGAACACCTGACCGTTCGGGTCGAGGTACTTGCGCTCGGTCTCCGTCCCGCTCTCGGCGTGTATGATGCCCCCGTGGCGCACCGCGCCATTGGCCTCGACCCGCGCCGATTGTCGATCCATGTCGTCAACGAGGAAACCCAGGTGATGCAGGCCCCTGCGATCGTCGCCCTTCATGTTGGCGTTGGAGGGATGGATGATCACCAGGCTCACGACGCCATCGGACAGGCCGATCGCGGTATCCGTCTGCCGCACGCGCCGCATGCCGAACGATTCCTCGTAGAACCGCGCGGTCTTCTCGATTTCCTCGACCACCATCGCTATGTGGCGCAGCTTTGCCATGGGATTGCTCCTGGGGATGGGCGGCAGGCCCTTGTGGAAAGACTACCGGTATCCGCATTGGACCGCAAGCAAGCGACGGGATCCGCCTGCGCTGCGTGCCATTGATAGATGGACTTCGTCAACCGTGCCTCGATAGAAAGGACGTGCCATGACCGCCAAGGCCTTTGAATTCTCCACCGAAGACATCGAATACCTGAGCCATGAAGACAAGCCGTTGAAGCTCCGGCTGTACAAGCCGCGCGGGACGGGGCCGTTTCCCGCCGTGGTCGATCTGCACGGCGGCGCCTGGGGCAAGGGCAGCCTGGAGGAATGCCGGGGTCGCGACGAAGTGCTCGCGAAAGCCGGCCTGCTGGTGGCGGCGCTCGATTTCCGGGACGGCAACCACGGCTACCCGACCGCGCTGGTGGATATCAACTATGCGATCCGCTGGCTGAAGGCGCGTGCTCCGCAGCTGCAGACGCGCGCCGACCTGGTCGGCATTTCCGGGCAATCGAGCGGCGGACACCTGGCCATGCTGGCCGCGATGCGGCCCAGGGATCCGCGCTACACCACCATGGCGTTGCCGGCCGGCTCGCCTGCCGTGGACGCGACAGTGCGCTGCGTCGCGATGTCCTGGCCGGTCATCAACCCGCTGTCGCGCTACCGCAACGCCGTGCGCGGTCGCGCTGCCGGTGAAACCTGGGTAGGCGATATCCCGGAGCGCCAGGGCTCTTTCTGGAAGAACGATGCGAACATGACCGACGGCAATCCGATGCTCATGCTGGAGCGCGGGGAAAGGGTGCCGCTGCCGCCCGCGCTGTGGGTCCAGGGGCGGCCCGACCAGGTGCACGACTATCGGGACCCCGAGTCGCCCGTGCCGCTCAACGAGCCGGAGCGCTTCGCCGCGAACTACCGCAAGGCCGGCGGCGTGATCGAGCTGTTGTACATCGAGCAGGCTGCCCGTCAGACGGCGGCGGCGTATGACCCGGTGGCGGCATTCTTCCTCAAACAGATGCCCGTCGGGCGTCCCGTCGAAGCGATGGCGAAGTGAAATCCATCGACATTCATGCCCATGTCGTGCCGCGTTCGTTGTGGAACGCGGCCGATGCGCGTGCCGAGTGGCACGGCTTCCGCCACGAAGCCGGCGAGGGCCTCGGTACCTTCGTGGGCGGCGGCATGCGCACCGGCTTCACCTCACCCAAGGTCCGCTACACCCCGGAAGAGCGGCTGAAGGACATGGACGCGCAGGGCGTGGACGTCCAGGTGCTTTCCATACACACGCCGTTCGTGGGCTATCACCTGGACGCGGGAGAGGGGCGGGCCCTTGCGCGCGAAGTCAACGACGAGATTGCGGTGATGGTCCGCCAGTGGCCCGCGCGCTTCGCCGGGCTCGCCACGCTGCCGATGCAGGACGTCAAGATTGCGATCGATGAACTCGAGCGCGCCGTGACCGTCCTCGGCCTGAAAGGGGCCGAGCTCGACACCAGCGTGAACGGGGAGCAATGGGACGAGCCGAAGTTTCTGCCGTTCTTCAAGGCCGCCGAGGCCATGGGGGCCGTGCTGTTCTACCACCCGCAGCCCCAGAACAACTTCCTGATGCGGCGCACCCCCCGCGACGGGCTCTTCAACAGCCTCGGCGTGATACTCGACGACGCGATCGTCGCGGCGATCCTGATCTGCAGCGGCGTCCTCGAGGCCTGTCCGAATCTTCGCGTCTGTATCGCGCACGGCGGAGGCCCGCTGTGCTACGCGATGGGGCGGCTCGACCGCGGCTGGCACGGCCGTCCCGAAACCCGGCGCATCCCGAAGCCGCCGAGCGCGTACCAGCGTCGTCTCTACTACGATACCGTGACCGGCAGCGAGGAGGCGCTCCGATTCCTGCTCGATCGCGTAGGGGCCGAGCGCGTCGTGCTCGGCAGCGACTGGCCGTTCGTGCCATGGCACCCCTCGCCCGTCGCCTGGGTGCAGAACCTGAAATCGCTGACCGAGGAAGAGAAGGAAAAGATACTCTGGCGCAATCTGGAGTCTCTG
>Ga0315912_10006300_pt1 | contig 10654 bp, 6 predicted proteins | sample VfabasoilMG_FD_204469 | JGI IMG/M metagenome (GOLD analysis project Ga0315912, IMG submission 204469) | Garden soil microbial communities collected in Santa Monica, California, United States - V. faba soil | ecosystem: Environmental > Terrestrial > Soil > Garden | place: USA: California... | reverse complement strand
TTGAAGTAGCGTCTCGGGGTTCCTTGAAATCCTATGAAGTGCATGGCTATGAAGATGGCGTAGAAGGTTGGCATGGTGGTCCAGAAGTGGAGCTTGGCTAGCTTTTCGTTCATCATGCGTCCGTACATTTTGGGGAACCAGTAGTAGATTCCTCCGAAGATGGCCATGAGCGTGACGCCTCCTATCATTAGGTGGAAGTGACCTACTACGAAGTAGGTGTCGTGGAGTTGGATGTCGGATGTTGCGTTGCCCAGGAAGATTCCTCCGAAGCCGCCTGAGCCGAAGAAGATGATTCCTCCGATGGCGAATAGCATTGGCGATTTCAAGCGCAGGAGGCCTCCGTACAGGCTGGCTAGCATGTTCATTCCTGTTACTGCTGAGGGCAGCGTGATCGATAGTGTGCCGATGGCGAAGAATTCTCCGACATAGGGGCTCATGCCGCTGACGTACATATGGTGTCCCCACACGATCATCGAGAGGAAGCAGATGATGCAGAGGCAGGTGATGCTGATGCGGTAGCCGAACAGCGGCTTGCGTGTGAAGACCGGCAGAATTTCAAAGATGATGCCGAACGCGGGGAGCACGAGTACGTAGACTTCCGGGTGTCCTAGAAACCAGAAGAGATGCTGCCATAGGAGTGGCGTTCCGCCGGAGTGATTGAGCAGTTTGTCGCCGAAGAAGAGTCCGGCGGGGAGGAAGAAGCTGGTTCCGCCGTGGCGATCCAGTAAGAGCATGATGGCTGCGGCGGTGAGGGGCGGGAAGGAGATCAGGCCAAGCAGAGAGGCGATGAAGAGGGACCAGATGGTCATCGGCATACGCGTCATCGACATGCCTTTGGTGCGGAGGTTGAGAATCGTTGTGACGAAGTTCAAGCCGCCCATGGTGAAGCTGGTGATGAAGAGCGCCATGCCCAGTAGCCAGAGAGTTTGTCCCATCTTGGAGCCGTTGATGGCTTGTGGAAGTGCGCTGAGTGGAGGGTATGCGGTCCACCCGGAGGCGGCGGCTCCTCCCTCGACAAGGAACGAGAGCAGCATGATGAGCGCGGCTGGAATCATGAACCAGAAGCTGAGCATGTTCAGCAGTGGAAACGCCATGTCGCGCGCGCCGACTTGGAGTGGGATCAGGAAGTTGCCGAAGCCTCCTAGCAGTGCGAGAGAGACGACGAAGAAGACCATGATGGTGCCGTGCATGGTGATCATGGAGAGATAGAAGTCGCCGTTGATGACGCCGCCGGGCGCGCCTGTTGGCAGGAGTTTGCCGAGTAGTGGCCATGTGTGTCCGGGCCATGCCAGTTGCATGCGCATTAGCAGGGCGAGGACTCCGCCGATCAATCCCATGAACATGGCTAGTGTGAAGTACTGCTTGGCGATCATCTTGTGATCGAAGCTGAAGATGTATTTGGACCAGAAGCTTTGCTCAACCATTACTCATCTCCTTTAACCATGTGTTGAAGTCCTCTTCGGATTCGACGGTGAGGAGTCCTCCCATTTCGCTGTGTCCGAAGCCGCAGAGTTCGGCGCAGGCGAGTTCGTATTTACCGATCTTGGTGGGGACGAACCAGATCTCAATGGTCATGCCGGGCATGGCGTCCTGCTTAACGCGCAGGTGCGGGAGAAAGAAGCTGTGGATGACGTCTTTGCTGCGGAGTCGGATCTTGACTGGCTTGTTGACGGGGACGTGGATGGAGTTGACGCCGATGGTGTCGTCGATGCCGGCGGGGTCTTTTTCGTCGATGCCGAGGGGGTTGTCGAGGCTCATGAACTTGAGATCCTGTTTGCCGAAGATGCCGTCCTTACCGGGGTAGCGGACGTTCCAGGCGAACTGTTCGGCGGTGATCTCGATGGTCATGGCGTCTTTGGGAGGAGGGCCGTAGATTTTGGCCCAGGCGGGGAGTCCGATGACCATGACGCCGCCTTCGGCAACCAGGGCCATGACGGCCATGGGGATGAGGGACCACTTGCGCTCGACGGCGTGCTCTGCTTTGCGGAAGGTGATCTGTTTGCGCTTGGCGGCGGACCAGAGGAACCAGCCGAGGACGGTGTGGCCGATGATGAGGAGACCGCCGACGCAGTAGAGGATGTAGTGGAGCATCAGGTCGATGCCTGCTCCGTGGTCGGATGCGAGGGCGGGGAACCAGTCCCTTGCTCCGGTGAAGATGACGATGATTCCTATGAGCCAGACGACTACCGCGACGAATCGGGTTTCCATAAGTGTTGGGTGAGGGCACTTTGGGTTCCAGAAGGGCTGGCTTTTGGTTTGTATCGGTTAGCTGGGCTGGCGGTGGTCTACTATTGGGGGATTTGCCGCAGTGGGTGATTTGTTACTCCATTCGCAAGACCTTCACCGGGTTGATTCTGACGGCTCGGATGGCTGGCGGGAGGACCGCGAATAGTGTTGCTCCCAGGATGGCTAGTGCTTGTATGGTGAGAACTTTCGTGTCTGGGGCTTTGACCTGGTAGAGGAGTGATTCGATATATTGTGTTGCATAGATGCCGATTGCCAGGCCTAGTGCTCCTCCACAGATCACCATGGCGAAGGTGCTTGTGGTGAGACGTCGGATGATGTCTTTGGCTGGTGCTCCTACTGCCAGGCGGATGCCGATTTCTTTGCGGCGTTGTTGAACGGAGTGGTTGAGCACTCCGTAGAGACCTACTGCGGCTAGCAATAGGGCGACTATCGAGAAGAAAGAGGCGAGCACAGCCAGTAGCCTTTCGCGCCGGGTTTGTGAGTTGTTGATTTCGGTTTGGGCGCGGACGTTCGCTATTCGAAGTCCTGGAATCATTTGGGGGAGTTGCTGGCGCAGGTCGGCGCTGAGTGCGAAAGGGTCGGCGGTTTTTGTGCGGATCAGGAAGGTTGCGAAACGTCTCTGTTGTATTTGACCCTTGTTGTCGATCGACTGCAACGGAAGGAAGGCCACTGGCACCATTTGGCCTCGAACGTCGCGGTAGCTAGCGTCGCCTGCGATCCCTACAATTTCGAAGCGGCCCCCTGCCCCGTTTCGTTCAAACGAACGGCCCACCGGGTTGACGCCTTTGAAGAATTCGCGGACAAACGCCTGATTGACGATGGCCGCTCCGGGTCGCGTATCAGTGCTTCGGAAATCTCTTCCATCCCTCAGTGGAATTTTCATGGCATCCAGCCAACCGGGCGAGATATTCATGAAATTGGACACTATGGCTCCGGGCGGCGCCCCGTTAATGGAGATGAATCCGTTGTTGGCGTCGCCTTGTAACAGCGGCCAGGCGGCCAGTGCTACGGCTTCGATGTTTGGCTGTTGGCGGAGTTGTGCGATGGCTTGGTCCCACAAGGCTTGCGGCTGCGGCTGTTGAGATACTGCATCCAAAACAAGCACACGTTCGGCGGAGAAGCCGATGGCTCGGTTCGATAGGCGGTCGAAGCTGGTGACGAAGAGTCCTGAGAAGTAGATCACGATGAAGCAGAAGGCCGCTTGCGCGGCGATCAACAGGTGCATGGAGCGGTTTCGGAAATGTGGATGGTCGCTGCCTTTGATGGCTGTTAGCGGTGATGCAGAGGAGGCGCGGATTGCGGGTCCGAGTGCGAGGATGAATGTTACGGCAAATGTGAGGGCGAGTGTGAAGCTGAGCAGACGCCAATCGGCGGGGAGTAGCAAGCGTGCGGGGTTGTCGGGTGGGCTGATTCTGCTGAGAACGAAATGAGCGGACCAGGAAGCAAAGACGGCTCCGGCGGCCGTTGAGAGGGCCGCGATCCATGCGCTCTCCGCCATGACAAGTTGTAGGAGCCGCCAGCGTCCGGCACCGATGGAAATTCGCAGGGCCATTTCGCGGGCGCGTGTCGCGCCTTGGGCGGTCATTAGATTCGCTACGTTCGCACATGCGATCAGCAGTACGAGCAGCACCACTCCGCCAAGGACCGTCAGTGACTTTCGGTAGGTTTGTTGCATTTGTGAGATGCCGGAGGATGCTGGTTCCAGTGATGGTTTCTCGCGGAGGAATCTGTCGATTTGTTCTTTCGGCATTCCTTGAAAGCGTTTGGATCTTTCTTCGCGTAGTGCTTGAAAGATGGCCTGAAGTTGGGACGCGACGACGGTTGGGTTTGCTTCGGGACCGATGAGTGTCAATGCGCGCAGCCAGCTATCGCCGACGGTTGACGATGGGTTCATGGTGACTGGTATGAAGATGTCGGTGATGGTGCCGGGGTCGGTTCCGGTGAAGCCTGCATTTGCGATGCCGATGATGGTGTAGCTGGTTTCGCCGAGGCGGAATGCGCGACCGATTGCGCTTGGCGATTGTGCGAAGCGGCGGGTCCAATAGTCATGGGATAAGACAGCGTAGGGATGTGCGCCGTGGGTGATGTCGTCGTCTTCGGTGAGGAGGCGGCCTGCTGCGGGGCGCAGTCCAAATGTTTGAAACATCCAACCCGAGACATGTTGTAGATAGGCCTTCTCCATTTCCGGATCGGCGCTGTAGGTCAGGTCGGTTTTCTCTGGTCTGGAGGCTGCGATCAGTTCCGCCTGATCTTTGATGGCCGTGCGCATTTGCTTGAGCATCGGATAATCGTAGTTGTCGATGCGTCTGATGGTGCCGTCGTTATTGATGGAGTCGTGAGAGAGCACGTGGAGGCGTGCTGCTCCGGTGACCGGTAATTGGCGTAACAACAGCGCGTCAATCAGGCGGAAGGCTGCCGTACAGGCTCCGGTTGCCAAGGCGAGAGAGAGAACTGCGGCGGCTGTGGTTAGTTTGTTTTTAAGCAACTGCCTCCAGCCGAAGACGGCGTCGGCTCGGAGCGAGTCGAGCCAAGAGATGAGGCGGATATCTAGGCTTTGTTCACGAATCCGGAGCGTGGAGCCGAGGGCTTTGCGCGCTTCGTTGGCGTTGCGCCCTTCGCGGACTGCGTGTTCGAGGTGCGACTGAAGCTCGTCGTCGATGTCGTGGGTTACTGCGTCGCTGCTAAGTACGTTTTTGATGCGTGACCAAATGGACATGGGGTGCCGATCCTTAGATACTCTGATATCTCAGTATATAGACGTCTAAGCATAGCGGTGGTTAGCAAGGAGTGTTCTCTTAGAACGAACACGTTTCCATAAAATCCAACAACTCCTGACCCTGTTGGGGTTGATTTGATCCTGAATTCGGGAATGAGACGAGAGGCGAAATTGATGTTTGCAAGTGCTGGATCGGGGACAAGCGCGGCTGAGCCTCGTATAATTGATGAAGAGTAGGCATCCCGCCTGCCACCAACCCATGTTTGACAATTTATCCGACAAGCTCCAACGCGTCTTCAAAAACCTCCGCGGCGAAGGCAAACTCACTGCTGAGAACATGGAGGCCGCGTTGCGTGAAATTCGCGTCGCACTCCTTGAGGCCGACGTCCATTTCAAGGTCGTCAAAACTCTCATGGAGGCGATCAAGGAGAAGGCTCTTGGCCAGGAAGTGCTTGGCTCGCTGACTCCGTCGCAACAGGTTATTAAGATCGTGCGCGACGAGTTGGTGAAGATCCTCGGCCAGCATCAGTCGAAGCTCCGCACCTCGAACGAACCACCGACCGTCATTTTTATGGTCGGGCTGCAAGGCTCCGGTAAGACCACCTCGACAGGAAAGCTGGCCCGCTGGCTGACTAAGAACGGCCAGTTACCGCTTGTCGTTTCGGTGGACGTTTACCGTCCTGCCGCACGTCACCAGCTTGCGGTCATCGCCAAGGATCTGAAGATCCCGATCTATGCCGGCGGTGAAAACGAAAAGCCACTGGAATTGGCCAAAGGCGCACGGCGCGAAGCGATGCAATCCGGCCGCGATACGATTCTGGTTGACACCGCCGGACGTCTCCATATCGATGACGACCTGATGACCGAACTGCAGCAACTCAAAGAAGCGCTGAATCCGACCGAAATTCTTTTCGTGGCTGACGCGATGACCGGACAGGATGCGGTGAAGTCGGCGGAAGAGTTTCACAAACGGTTGGGTGTCACCGGTATTGTCCTGACAAAGATGGACGGCGACGCAAGAGGTGGTGCAGCGCTCTCCATCCGGCAGATCACCAACCAGCCGCTTAAATTCGTAGGCACGGGAGAAAAATTCGACGCATTGGAGCCATTTCATCCCGAGCGTGTAGCCAACCGGATCCTCGGAATGGGCGATGTGCTCTCGCTGATTGAACGGGTAGAAGAAACCATCGATCAAAAGAAAGCCGAAGAGATGCAGCGCAAGCTCATCGATGACGAGTTCACTCTCGGCGACTTCCGCGATCAGATGAAGCAGTTGACCAAACTGGGTTCGCTGGAATCACTCATGGGAATGATGCCCCAAGTTGGCCCCTTCAAAGAAATGAAAAACGCCAAATTCGATGAAAAGGAACTGACCCGCATCGTGGCGATGATCGATTCCATGACGGAGCGGGAACGCGCCAACCACATGATCATCAACGGCACCCGTCGCCGTCGCATTGCAAAGGGCAGCGGCACCAGTGTTCAGGATGTGAACCAACTCCTGAAGCAATACGCGCAAGCCAGAAAGATGATGAAAAGCATCTCCGGCGGAATGCTGGGTGGAGGTCTGGGAGGCAAACTAGGCGGAATGCTCGGCAAGCGGCTGGGTAAAATGAAGATCCCGGGAATGCCCTGGAGTTAGGGTGGTGTTAGAGGGCTTCCAACCAGCTATCTCTTTGCGTATAATCAATGAACCGGATTTCGACGCCCATTTAGTTTGGACCCCGAACCGAAGGATGTAGTATTAACCGAAAGGGTAATGATTGTGAATTCACCAAGATCAATTCGATGGCCTCTAGCTTCGTTGCTAGGGGGGCTGACCATTGCTCCGCTTGCCGTAATGGCATTTCAAGCGGCGCAACCGGCTGCCGCGCCCACTACTACGGCTGCACCCGCAGCAACGGCTGCTCCCGGCGGACGCGGAGCGCCTTCGCCAGCACAGCAGGCGCAGCAGGCTGCCACAGCCGCTGATCATAAGCGCATGATGGAGCGGTTAAACATCACGTCACTACGTCGTGGTGCCAACGGCAATAACCCCCAGGCGGATAACGCCGCCAACTACGACGAGTCAAAAGCCAACCCGTATCCAAAGCTTCCCGATCCGCTTGTTCTCAACAACGGCAAGCCCGTGAAGGATGCCAAGACGTGGTGGAACAAACGCCGTCCCGAAATCGTTGAGATGTTCGATCGCGAAGTGTACGGCCGCGCTCCGAAGAAGACCCCCAAAGTTACCTGGGAAGTTGCCAGCCGGACGGAGGGCATGAATGGCGATGTGCCAATCATCACCAAGCAGCTCATCGGGCATGTCGATAACTCTTCTTATCCTGCGATCAAAGTGGATATTCAACTTACGCTGAGCACTCCCAAGAACGCACCGGGTCCAGTTCCCGTAATCATGGAACTCGGCGGCGGCGGTGGTGGAGCGGGTCGCGGTGGCCCGGCAGGAGCAGGTCGCGCGGGAGCACCGGCAGCAGTTCCAGGAGCCGCACCAGGAGCAGCTTCGGCAGGCATCGCACCTCCGGCAGGACGCGGAGCAGGCCGCGGCCCGGCAGGTCCGTCTTGGCAGCAACAGGTGCTGGCCAAGGGCTGGGGTTATGCAACAATTTCCACCAACAGTATTCAAGCTGACAACGGAGCCGGTCTCACGCAAGGCATCATCGGTCTCGTTAACAAGGGCCAGCCACGTAAGCCCGACGATTGGGGAGCACTCCGCGCTTGGGGTTGGGGAGCCAGCCGCGCTGTCGATTACTTTGAAACCGATAAAGACGTGAACGCCAAGATGATCGGCATTGAAGGCCACTCCCGTTGGGGCAAGGCTGTCGCGGTTGCGATGGCATACGATCCTCGCATCGCCATCGCGTTCGTTAGCTCCTCTGGCGCTGGCGGTGTGAAACTGAATCGCCGCAACTGGGGCGAACTCGTCGAGAACGTTGCCGCGCCCAGCGAATATCACTGGATGGCCGGTAACTACATGAAGTACGCGGGTCCGTTGACGTGGGATGACATGCCTGTCGACTCGCATGAGTTGGTTGCGTTGCTTGCACCGCGCCCGGCCTTCATCAGCGGCGGCGCGACTCAAGGCGACGGTTGGGTAGATGCCAAGGGTATGTTCCTGGCAGCAGCCGGTGCGCAGCCTGTGTACAAACTGCTCGGCAAAAAGACCATGGGGACCGATGAATTTCCCGCTATCGAAACGGGCTTGATGGACGGCGATATTTCCTTCCGTCAACACGCCGGTGGTCACACAGCGGCTCCGAACTGGCCGACGTTCATCGAGTTCGCAAGCCGTTATTTGAAAGCTCCCACAGGCAAGAAATAACAACGGTCATCGTGGCTGTGGGCCATTCCACAGCCACGACTCCCGGGTGTGCGACATAAAAGTGAAAAAGGGGACAGGCTACTCTGTCCCAGACGTCGAAGCCCTGCAAAAAGCGTACAATCTAGGCGCGGACAGAGCGGCCTGTCCCCTTTCCACTTTTAGTCGAGGGTCGGCTGCTATGTTAGAAGCATGGCCCGGTCCAAATGTCAGTGAATCCCGACAGCGAAAAAATAACCATCTGTCTCGGCGCGGACCGCCGCTTTGCTTTTCCCCTTGCCGTCACACTGTCCAGCATCCGTACCTCGCAAGTGCCGGACCGCTGCAGGGTGTTTATTTTCGGCGAAGGATACGACGAACAGAGCCGCGCCGCCGTAGAAAAGAGTATTGACGGACCACTCGACATTACCTGGTTTGACACCAAAGATTTTAGCCTAGGCAGCGTCCGTTTGCCCTGGCCAGATGTTGTGACCAAGGCTACCTGCTTTCGACTAATGATGCCAAGCTTCTTGCCACCTGGCACCGAGCGCATCATCTATATCGACTGTGACACCGTCGTATGCAGTTCATTAGAAGAACTCTGGGCAACGCCTCTCGCTGAAGAACAATTTGTTGGCGCAGTATATGATGCCTTCGTGCCCTGGGCTGGCGCACCGAGCGGCACCGCATGGCGAGAGTTAGGCCTTCCGCCCGCGACGCCTTATTTCAACGCCGGAGTCATGGTGATTCCCGTGGCACGCTGGCTTGCCGAGGATATCGGACCAAGAGCCGTCAAGCTAATGAACGAGCGCGAACTCATCTATATGGACCAGTGCGCGCTGAACGCCTTATTCTGCGGTCGGTGGCGTTCCGTGCATCCAAAATGGAATCTTCAAACCCCGCATATGAACAGTTGGCATTTTGGTTGGGTGCTCTATGGAGAGAAGGAAATGCAAGAGGCCTTTGATGCCCCCGCAATCATCCATTATTCTTCTGGCGACACCAAACCCTGGCTCAGTGGAAAGCACGAGTTGAGTCACAAGTGGTATCAAGCTCTGGATCAGACCATCTGGAAGGGCTGGCGACCCGTTCCCGCCGAAGACGGTGCGAATATCATTCTTCCGCAGCTCTGACGCGGTTGAGTGCCAGATCCCAGTACGCCTCCGACTGGCTCATTCCCCAATCCACCCATCTCTGGAAAACTCCCGGGTGAACCAGACGTGCAATCCGCGATGGTGTCTTCTGATGCCATTCCTGCAGCTTGGGATAGCGGTGAAGATGTTGCGTGGCGACGAAGATCAGAAGGTTTTGGCGGTAGTGCGGCTCGATACGTTCGTCATCCCAAAGAGCCTGCCGACAGTCGACAGCGCAGTATTGATGCTGTGCGAACAGCTCGGCCCAATACTCCGGCCATTGCTCGTTTACGTGGTGGGTTCCGCCCTGGCTGGGTATCGCAGCAGAGAACGCAATTACGGGAGCCAGTTGTACCAGCGAGCGAACAAAAACTCCCGCAGCACTCGACTCAAGATGTTCGGCAACTTCCACTGATAGTGCGAGGTCGTATATTTTGGTCGCGCGCAGTTCCGTCTCCAGGTTGTGAGCGTGAAAGCGATCACGGGGAATAAGGAGTGCATCTCTTTCCACGTAATCCCCATCAATCCCAAGCACCTCGTGGATTCCCAAATCCTGGAATGCACGCAACCATGCTCCGCGTCCGCAACCGAGGTCCGCAACGCTGCTGATTTGCTCAGGAGCCAGAATGTCCAGGAGAAACGGTGCAACGGCTTGAGCCGATGCAAAGGATCCGTCGGCAACAGCGGCATAAAAGCTTGCATCGTAAACGGGAGGGCTTGGATTGCTCTGCATTGTTCACATTCCTGCGGTTCGCATCAACTTCGCAAGCACCTTCTCCGCATCAAAAAACTCGTGCGCAATTTCAAGGGCTGCGCGACAGCTTGCAAGATAGTCGCTTTCAATCTTGTCTACCGCAGTTAGAATATCGTCCATTGTGTGGAAACCGAACAATCCTTTCCCGGTGGGCAGGAACTTACTGAAGCCTGTTTCCTGCGTGATCACAGGGCGTCCGGCGGCCAGATAACAGCAGCTGCGGTCGCTGAACCAGCCTGTGTTTGGGCGCACAAACTGATCGCGTGCGATGGTGAACTCGCCGCGTGACTGCCCAATATAGTCCTGATACCGCTCACAGCTCCGCGAGATCTCCAGGGCGTCTACCCGGCCCCAACCGTTGTCCCTGATGCGCTGCAACTCGTCGTCATTCGTGTTGACGGCCAGTTCGAACTTGCAGTGCGGCCGGAGTTTGGGTAGGTCGAAAAACCGGAGAAACTCGCGATCCTTTGTCCAATAGTAAGTAATCCCGTGGAACGTAACGTCCTTGC
>Ga0315912_10006299_pt1 | contig 10656 bp, 12 predicted proteins | sample VfabasoilMG_FD_204469 | JGI IMG/M metagenome (GOLD analysis project Ga0315912, IMG submission 204469) | Garden soil microbial communities collected in Santa Monica, California, United States - V. faba soil | ecosystem: Environmental > Terrestrial > Soil > Garden | place: USA: California... | reverse complement strand
CCATTCATCTCACGCCCGCGGCGGCCGCCGCGGGGCCCATCTCGCGGCTGCGCGATGGAGACATCATCAAGCTGGATGCCCGCGCGGGCGTGCTCGAAGTGCAGGTGGATGCGGCGACGCTGCAGGCGCGCGAGCCGGTGAAGCCGGACGTGGATGCGGCGTACGGAGTGGGGCGCGAATTGTTCACGCGGCTGCGCGAGGGCGCGACGCCGGCGGACGAGGGCGCGTCAATCCTTTGATGCGGAGGAAGAAGCGCGCGTACGCCTTCTTGCGCATCGCGGCAGTCTGACTAACTAGCAACCGCGGCACAAGAGTACGCGCGTGTGATGTAGGGCATCGACACGTGGTCGCGCCCGGCCAGCGCAGGGGTCGACTCAATCAATGCGCGAACCTCGGCAAGCACTTGTTCGCGCCTGGATTCGACCAGCGCCGCGATGAAACTCACCGACGCCACGCGTTCCACGATCACCTGCTCGGGCGGGCCGACGTGCGCGTGGGACCAGGTGCGCTCGCGAAGTTCGCCGAAGCCGTCGGCGGGAAAGACGCGCTGCCACTCGCCATGATCGTACCGGGGAGCGTCGCCCTCGTAGGGCGCCATGATCCGGCTCAGCTCGGCCACCCAGTCGACGGACTGGTCCCGCACGTTCCAGATGAGGCCGAGCACGCCGCCAGGTTTCAGCGCACGGCGGATTTCGGCCAGCGACTCGGCCGAGGCAAACCAGTGGAAAGACTGTGCGCAAACCACCGCATCCGCGGAGGAGTCAGGCAGGGGAATGTGCTGGGCGGTGCCTTCCAGCGCCTCGACTGTGGACAGGGCGGTCCTCAGCCGCTCACGCATCGCGGCGACCGGTTCGATCGCGATGACATCCGCGCCGACCTGGACCAGCTGGCGGGTGAACTTGCCAGTTCCGGCCCCCAATTCGATTGCGGTCTTGCCCGGGCCCAGGCCGAGATCTTCGCGCAGCCAGTCGAGCGAGGCGGGAGGAAAGTCAGGCCGTCCGCGGACATAGATGTCGGCGCCACGGCTGTAGCCGTCGGTCGCCATGCGATGGACGTCGGTCATGGCGGCCATGCTACTCGCGATGTGGGACTGAGGTCCGTCCCCGATTGCTAGGAAACGAGGAATGTCCCCATTACCATGCACGGCTCACGAGGAAGGTGAACAATGAAAACGCGCGCTGCTCTGGCATGGAAAGCGGGTCAACCTCTCGAAGTCACCACGGTGGACCTGGCGGGTCCAAAGGCCGGTGAAGTGCTGGTGGAAATCAAGGCCACCGGCATCTGCCACACGGATGAATTCACGCGTTCGGGCGGCGATCCGGAAGGCCTCTTCCCGGTGATCTTCGGCCACGAGGGCGCGGGCATCGTCGTCGAAGTCGGCCCGGGCGTGACGACGCTCAAGAAGGGCGATCACGTCATCCCGCTTTACACGCCGGAATGCCGGCAGTGCAAATCGTGCCTGTCGCGCAAGACCAATCTGTGCACCTCGATCCGCGCCACGCAGGGCCAGGGCGTGATGCCCGATGGCACCAGCCGCTTCAGCATCGGCAACGAGAAGATCCACCACTACATGGGCTGCAGCACCTTCTCGAACTACACGGTGCTGCCGGAGATCGCGCTCGCCAAGGTGCGCGAGGACGCGCCTTTCGAGAAGATCTGCTACATCGGCTGCGGCGTGACCACGGGCATCGGCGCGGTGATCAACACGGCCAAGGTCGAGCCGGGCGCCAACGTCGTGGTGTTCGGGCTCGGCGGCATCGGCCTCAACGTCATCCAGGGCGCGCGCCTGGCGGGTGCCAACAAGATCGTAGGCGTCGACATCAATCCCAAGCGCGTTGGCGTGGCCGAGAAGTTCGGCATGACGCACTTCGTCAACCCGAAGGAAGTGCAGGGCGACCTCGTGCCCTACCTGGTGTCGCTGACCGACGGTGGCGCCGACTACAGCTTCGAGTGCGTCGGCCACGTGGACCTGATGCGCCAGGCGCTCGAGTGCTGCCATCGCGGCTGGGGCGTGAGCGTCATCATCGGCGTCGCCGGCGCCGGCCAGGAAATCAAGACGCGGCCGTTCCAGCTGGTGACGGGGCGGGTGTGGAAGGGCACGGCCTTCGGCGGCGCGCGCGGCCGCACCGACGTGCCAAAGATCGTCGACTGGTACATGGACAAGAAGATCAACATCGACGATCTGATCACGCACGTCATGCCGCTCGACAAGATCAACGACGCATTCGATCTCATGCACAAGGGTGAATCCATTCGCTCCGTAGTCACTTTCTAACCAACAAGAGGGGAGTTCCATGGCGATCAAGCTCCATCCGTCGATAGACAAGGGCGTCAAGGCGGGCAACAAGAAGTTCAAGGGCGGCACGCTCACCTGCCATTGCGCCACGGATCCCGTCACCGTTTCCATCAAGGGAAATGTCGCGCACAACCATGCCTGCGGCTGCACCAGGTGCTGGAAACCCGCCGGCGCCGTGTTCTCCGTGGTGGCCGTGGTGCCCAAGGACAACCTCAGCGTCACCAGCAACGCCGGCAAGCTCAACATCGTCGACACCAGTGCCACCATCCAGCGATATGCCTGCAGCGGATGCGGGGTACACATGTACGGCCGCATCGAGAACACCAACCATCCGTTCTACGGGCTCGACTTCGTGCACGTGGAGCTGTCGAAGGACAAGGGCTGGAACAAGCCCGAGTTCGCGGCCTTCGTGTCCTCGATCATCGAAGCGGGCGCCGCGCGGCCCAAGGACATGAAGAAGGTACGTGACCGGCTGAAGAAGCTGCGCCTGCCGCCGTACGACGCGCTCTCACCCGTGCTCATGGATGCAATCGCGACCCACGTGGCCAAGCAGAAGGGCACGCTCAAGACGTGATCGAGGTCATTTCGCGTCATTTCTGTCACGGCGGCGATGTCGGGTACTTCCGGCATCGCGCCGCGACCACCGACTGCGAAATGCGTTTCGCGGTGTTCACGCCGCCGCAGGTATCCAGTGGCCCGGTGCCGGTGCTGTATTACCTGGCGGGGCTGACCTGCACCGAAGAAACCTTCATGACCAAGGCCTGCGCGCTGTCGCACGCGGCGCGCTTGGGGCTCATGCTGGTCGCGCCCGATACCAGTCCGCGCGTCGAACTACCCGGGGATCGCGAGAGCTGGGACTTCGGCATCGCGGCCGGGTTCTACCTCGATGCCACGCGTGATCCCTGGTCGCGCCACTACCGGATGTACAGCTACGTGGTGGACGAGCTGCCGAAGGTGATCGCCGGGAATTTCCGTGCGGATCCGACGCGGCTGGGAATCTTCGGGCATTCGATGGGTGGGCACGGCGCGCTGACCATCGCGTTGAAGAATCCGGGCAAGTACAAGTCGCTGTCCGCCTTCGCGCCGATCTGCGCGCCCGCACGCGTGCCGTGGGGGAACAAGGCGTTCAAGGGCTACCTGGGCGAGGACCGCGCGGCATGGGATCAGTACGACGCGACGATGTTGCTGGCGAATGGGCGCAAGTTCGCGGACACCATCCTCGTGGACCAGGGCACCTCGGACAAATTCCTCGAACCGCAATTGAAGCCGGGCCTGCTGGAAGAAGCCTGTCGCGCCGCGGGGCAGAAGCTCGAGTTGCGCATGCACACCGGCTATGACCACGGATATTTTTTCATCCAGACCTTCATCGCTGATCACATGGCCTGGCACGCGACGAGGCTCGGCGCGCGCTGAGCGGCGAGGCTGTCGACGATCGGATCGCACAGCCCACCGAGTTCCCGTCCGAGATCGGCGAGGCCGGGATGACGGGCGAAGTCCTCTCGCGGCTCCGGTGCGTGGACGTGGACACGGCCGTCCGGCGCCTCGACCACCACGAACTTCAGCGGAGCTTCGACGATGGCCTCGGGATTCGCGGCCAGCAGCTTCGACATGAAACGTGGGTGGAAGAACAGGACCTGCCGCGCACGCAGCATTGCGAAGTCCGCACGCTTCACCAGCGCCTGCGGGTCTATGACGTGAATGACCCACAGGTCGGCCGCCGCGATGCCGGCGTCGATCCGCCGCAGCGTCTCATCGAAGCCGCAGCCCGACTCGAACGCCGGACGGCGAGCGCCCGCCCGGCGTGGGCCGTATTGAATCGCCTCAGGCATGGGCATGGGTGTCCACGGCGGGGAAGTCGAGCTGGGGCTCGGCCACGTGATTGAAGTAGTTCGATAACACGTTCAACGCGATGTGGGCGACGACTTCCCCCATTTCGGCTTCCGTGACGCCCGCGTCGCGCGCCGCGGCGAACGCCGCGTCGTCCACGGCGCCCCGCTCATGCATCACCCGGCGTGCGAATCGCAGCACCGCTGCCGCATGCGGGTCTGAAGAGTCCGCGTCGCGCGAGCGTTGCAGCTCGTCGTGGGCGAGCCCCAGCTTCTGACCGCGAAACGTGTGGGCCGCGACGCAGTACGAGCATCCATTCTCTTCCGCGATCAGCAGCGCCAGCCGTTCGCGCATCGCGGTGTCGAGAACTCCGCCCACCAGTTGTCCGCGCATGGCCAGGTAGCCCGCGAGAGCGGAGGGCGAGTTCGCCATGGCGCGATACAGGTTCGGCACGCGACCGAGTTGCTGCTGGGTGGTGACGAGCAGTTCGCGGGCGCGGCCCTCGGCCGTCGCCGGATCGACGAGTGGAAAGCGCATGGTCAATTCCTCTTCTTTGAAATTCGGGTGCGCTTGCGCGGAGCGGCGGCGAGCAGCACGGCGGCGGTGCGTTTCGCGGTGGCGGCCGCGTCCGGGGTTCCGTCGCGCACCGCGGTGACGATGGCGCCATCGACCAGCATCAGCAGCGAGTAGGCGAGGGCGTCGACTGCGTCGAAGCCCGCGGCGTCGAGAAGTCCGGCGATGTACGCGAGCACGGCCTTCTTGTGACGGGCCGCGGCCTGGTGGGCGCGGTGACTTCCATCCGCCGTTTCCACCATCGTGTTGATGAAGGCGCAGCCGCGAAAGTCCTTGCGGCGGAAGCGTTGCGCGAGGGCGTCGAATATCGCGAGCGGCTTTTCGGATGGATCGGCGGTGACCTGTTCGACCGTTTCGGCGAGCCAGGCGCGCCAGGCTGCGTCACGTCGTTCTAGAAAGGCGACCACGAGGTCGTCCTTGGTCGGAAAGTGCTTGTAGAGGCTGGCCTTGGCGACGCCCGCGTGGGCAATGACCGTATCCACGCCCACGGCCCGGAGGCCGGAGGCGTAGAAGAGTTCGGAGGCGGAATCGAGGATGCGTTCGCGGGCTGGGCTCTTCATGCACCATATGTATACAGACAGGTCTGTCTATTTTCAAGCCGCGGGCCCTCGTCATGCGGAACACGTCCTTATTCTTCATTCTTCGGTACGGACCGCCGGGTTCTTCATCTGTTGCTTGCGCCACATCGCCGGCAGGTAAAACAGCGCCAGCACGACCAGGCACACGGCCGTCGCCTCGAGCGTCCTGGGTTCTGTCCACGCAATGGCGCAGATGCAGAAGGCCCCGCCGATCGCGGCAAGAACATGGACGCCCGGCAGGCGGTACTTGATGGCCGCGGCGCAGCTGGCGAGGTACAGGAGCAGCGAGAAGATGGTCGCGGCTTCGATCAGCAACGCGAATTGCTCCCCGAGGGTCGGGGAAATGGTCAGGAACGCGCTGGCCGTGCCCACCAGCCCCGCGGTGATCAATCCCGCGACCGGCGTATCCCCCGCGCGCGTGCGCGCAAAGATCCGCGGCAACAGCCCGCGTTCGGCGGCGGCGCGGCTGCATTGCGCTGTCATGAGCACCCATCCCGTGAGTGTGCCGAGCGCCTTCAACATGCCCGCGAGCGCGACCAGCGGTACCGCGATCGGGCCAAACATCTTGCCGGCCACCAGGGCGAACGGTGCCGATGAATTCGCAAGATCGCTGGCCGGCGCGAGCCCCATGATGCAGGCGCTCACGACCATGTAGATCAGCGCGGCGAGCAGCACGCCCCCGATGGTCGCGAGCGGCACATTGCGCTCGGGTTCGTCGACCACCGCGGCGGCCACCGACGCGCTCTCGAGGCCGAGATAGGCCCAGAAGACCAGCACGAGTGAATGCTTGATCGCCTCGGCGTTGGAGAGGTCACTGACGTTCCAATTGGCCTGGAACTGCGCGGCATCGAACATGAACCAGCCCACCGTGCCGACCAGGACCAACGGCACCAGCCCGGCGACGAGCAAGGGACCGTTGAATAGGCCGGCGAAACGCGGGCTAACCATGTTCACCGCGGTACTCACCCAAAGCAGCACCACCGCGAGGAACGCGATGCCCGTGGGTCCCGGCGCGACGCCCGCGACGGCGGCCAGGTAACCCGCGGCGGCCGCGGCAATGGCGACATTGCCGATGAGACAGGAGGTCCAGTACCACAGGCTCGCCTGCATGCCGGCGAAAGGACCGAACGCATCGAAGACGTAGCTCGCGGGACCGCCACCCATGGCCTGGCGCCGCGCGAGTTTGCCGTACATCAGCGCAAGCGCCACCGCGCCGAGCGACGCGGCCAGCCAGCCGAGGATGGTCACGCTGCCGACGCGGGCGACGCTCGCGGGCAGCAGGAAGATGCCGGAGCCGATCATGTTGCCGGCCACCACGACGGTGGCCAGCACGGGACCGAGCTTGCGGCGTGTACTCACTAACTACCCGCGCGGGCCCGGGACCAGCCCGCCGTGGGTGGCAGGGGCTGGCCGCTCTCGGGGATCAGCGCGCGCATGCGCTTCCCGAAACTTCTCAAAGCGACTTCACCCGCGGCCAACGGTCCCACGCGATAGCTGCCCGAGGCCATGCCGTCCTGCACGCGCTGGATCAGCACCGTGTCCTCGGCGTTGACCTGCCGGTTGATGCGCCAGTTGCAGTAGCGCGCGATGCGCATCTCGCGGCTGGCGTCCGGCCGCGCGTAGCCGATCTCGCGGATGAGGCAGGTGGTCGGCGAGACCGGCAGCCACTGCATGATGTCGACCTGGTCGGGATACACGTCGAATGCGAAATTGGGCCACAGCTTGAAGTACACCCAGGTGCGTCGCTTGTCGGCCGCGAGGTTCGGCGCTTCGGGCAGGTACTTCTGGTACACGCGCTCCGCCCAGTTGCGCGAAGGCTTGTCGGAGAGATCGCCTTTCATGCGATCCACCCACTCGCGCGACTCGACGCCGTAACTCGCCCCGAACAGTCGCGTGAGCCCCGGATGCGCGACCGGAATGTGCAGCGCATCCGAATAGTTGTCGCCGACGTTCTTCCAGTTGACCGTGCGCGGCCGCAGCGTCACGCGGCCCATGGGCTCGAGTTTTTCGAATTCGTGCGTGGCGATTTCGTCGGCGTAGGGCGCGAGCATCTGCGCCACGCTCGGCCCGCCGCCCTGCAGGCGCGCGAACACGAAGCCGGCGTAGATCTCCATTTCCACCGGCACCAGCGACTCGCGCGAAATGTCGAGGTCCGGGAATGCGCTGCGATCGCCACCCACCGAGGCGAGCTTGCCTTCGAAGTCGTAGGACCAGGAGTGATAGGGGCAGACGATGCGTCGGGTGCAGGTGCCGCGCGGGCCGTCGAGCAGTCGCGCCGCGCGATGACGACACACGTTGTGGAACACGCGCACCTGGCCGTCGTTGCCGCGCAGCGCGAACAGCATCTCGCTGATGAAATCGAAGCACTGGTAGTCGCCGGGCCTGGGGATCTCGGAGAGATGGCAGATCACCTGCCACGATGGGCGGAAGACGCGTTCGCGCTCGAGCGCGAGCATCTCCGGGTCGAGGTAGGTCCACGCGGGGAGACTGAAATCATCGGCATTCGACATGCCGCTGAGTCTGCATCAGCAGGCGCCGAAGCGCCACGAGGGGTCAGTGCTTGGTGCCCGAAGGCGTTCCGTAACGCGAGAAATCGTCGCAGGGCAGGGACGCGGCTGGCGGGGCGATGACGCTGCCGTCGCGCACCTTCTCGATGAGCAGCGTCATGTCGTCGTTCAGCGTGGCGTTCTGCTTGTTGAGATCGATGCCCTGCTGCAGGTAGCCGATGCAGGCCGGGAAGTCGTCGCGGATCAGCGCTTCGAGGCCACGCTTGAAAGCCTTCAGCGCGGCGCTCTCGTCGAGGTCTTCGAGCGGTGCCCAGATCGCGAGTGAATCGTCGGGCTGCGACATCGTCAGGTACAGCAGGCCCAGCTGCAGGCGCGCGAAGTGCAGCTTGGGGTTGATGTCGAGGGCGGTGCGCATCTGCACGACGGCCTCCGTGTATTCGCGCAGTTGCGCGAGCTCGGCGCCCAGCAGGTAACGCAGCTCTGCGTTGGCGGGTTCGCGGTGGATGGCGGCACGCAAACGCAACAGCTCGGGAGATTCCATTTGATCGTCCGCCGGAAAGTTGTCGGCAGCATACCCCAGGGATTCCCCGGGTGCTGGTTTGAATACCTTGATTAATGCGTTATGCAAAGCGCCTGGTGGGCAGGCGGGGCGCCGCACGGGATTTGCGGGTGATGTCGGCGCAAACGTGATTCGTAATTCGTGCAGCCGATAACGGAATTCGTATCGCCTCGCGTCTCCTGCAGACGGCCTAACTTCCGGCGAGCGCGCGGCTCTGACCGCCCAGGTCCGCGGCGATGCGATCGAAGCCATGGCGGCGCGCCGCCGACTCGAGCGCGCGGCTCCTGCGCAGCGGATCGAGCGCCAGCGACCACCACAGTTTCGGCTGGCACTCCGGGCAGAACTCGAGCGGCTGGCGATCGCGCTCCGATGCGTTGTTGGAACCGTTCATGCCGCACTTGTAAGCGATGCAGTGGCGGATGCCGAACATGTGACCGGTCTCGTGCGTGGCGGTCATCACCGTGCGCACGGCGCACAGCTTGCGCAGCTGTGCGTGGTCGGCGTTGCCATTGCGCGCCATCGACCAGACACCGACGCGCTCGGTGAGCGAAGCCTGGCCAAAGACGAAATTCCAGCCCGCCCCGGGCCACAGGTCCATCCCGGTGATGCCCAACACGGCGGCGTCTTCGTCGCGCCGGCGTTCACGCAACACCTGGTTCAGCAGGTAGCTCGTCAGCAGCTGCTTCGGCGCCCGCTGGTACAACTCGCGTTGCGCATTCGCGGGAATCGTCGACAACGGCACCTGCGGATCGAGCACCAGCGGCAGGCCGAAGAACGGCTTCATGAAGTCCACCGTGATCTCGAGAACCGCGCGCTGGCCCTCGGTGAGCGGGCCGATGGGCACGATACGCAAATTGCGGAAGCGGTCGATGACGCGGTCGGGTTGCGCCTTGCGGTATTGCTGGTATGTCTGCCCGGGTTCGGCGTGTTCCGCCAGCCAGTCACCCGGCCGGGTGGGATCCATGCGCTTGAACAGCGGCCGAATTCTCGCAATGAAACTTTCCGGCGCCATTTCGGGTGCGACAGACGGTGCAGGCGCCGCGGCCGCGCGTGCCAGCACCGGCGCAGACAGCGCAAGCTTCAGCAGGTGGCGGCGGCTCGTCATGGGCGCATCGCCACGGCCTGCACGGCGCGCACCACCTTCGCCATGCGCGCGTAGTCGAGCGTCTCCGGCGTATCGCCACGCTGGTGGTAGTTGGCATTCCGCAGGAACGCGGTGTCGGTGACCATGATGGCGGGCATGCCGAAGCGCCAGTAGTTCATGTGGTCGGAGAAGTCGATGCCGCGCACCGATGCCGGTGCATTGATGGATTCCACCGGCAGGTCGGAGGCGCCGCGGAACACTCCCTTGATGTCGCGCATGAGCCCGAAGTCGCGGAACGGGCCGACCAGCGCGATGAAATTTCCCTGGTCGGGATAGAAGGCGCCGAGGCCGCCGCCGGGATAGCGTTGCGACTTCGGTTCGTCGCGAAAGTATCCAATCATCTCTAGCGACATCATGAGGCGCACGCCGCGGCCCTGGCGTTGCAACTCGCGCGCATGCCAGAAGCTGCCCATGGATTCGGTGCGAAAGTATGGCGGCTCTTCGAGCGTGAAGGCCACCAGCTCGACGGGTTGTGAGGGTGGCGAGGCGGCCAGCAGCCGCGCGAGCTCCAGCAACGCGGCGACACCGCTGGCGTTGTCATCGGCGCCCGGCGTGTCGCCGCAGGAATCATAGTGCGCGCCGATCACCAGCAGCGGTCCCTCGGTGGGGCCGAAACTTGCCAGGATGTTTCGCCAGGTTTTGCCGCCGGCCTGGACCTCCTGTATCCGCGGTGTCGCTCCCGCGGCGCGCATCTGCGCCAGCACGTAGTCGCCGGCGGCTTCGAGTTTCGCGGGGTCGTCGACGCTGCGGGGATGGAAATCCACCGCGAGCGCGCGCACGTGACCCTCCAGCGCAACCTCGTCGACGGTGGCGGGAGGTGACCCTGCGGTGGCTGGAGTCCGCGGCGAGACGCTCGGCTCGACTCCGGGCTGGGTCACGCAGGCGACGCAACCGCCGGCACCGAGAGCCACGAGCAGGGCTATTACGGAAAACTGCTTCAGCTTGAGGAGGGGCATCGCACCTAATAACGTACGAAGCCCCTCCGGCGGGTGCAAGGCCCGCGATCAATCTCCGTACAGGCGGATGCCGTACATGTACGAGGTGATCTGCGACATCTGCACCGTGCCACGGGCGCCGAAGTGGATGGTCATCGGCTTCTTGAAGAACTGCGTCGCCTGCGCATCGGTGAGGCCGTAGCCCTCGATGAGATTGCGCTTGCTCACGAGACCCGC
>Ga0315912_10006298_pt1 | contig 10656 bp, 5 predicted proteins | sample VfabasoilMG_FD_204469 | JGI IMG/M metagenome (GOLD analysis project Ga0315912, IMG submission 204469) | Garden soil microbial communities collected in Santa Monica, California, United States - V. faba soil | ecosystem: Environmental > Terrestrial > Soil > Garden | place: USA: California... | reverse complement strand
ATCGATAGGGCAACTCGCCGCACTGTCGTTCCACGAGACCAAGAACATCATTGCCGGCGAAGGGGGTGCCTTGCTCGTGAACGCATTGCGCTTCGCCGAGCGCGCCGAAATCATCCGCGAGAAGGGCACCAACCGCAGCGCCTTCTTCCGCGGCGAGGTCGACAAGTACAGCTGGGTGGACATCGGCTCGTCCTACCTGCCGGGCGAACTGATCGCTGCCTTCCTGCAGGCGCAGCTGGAGCAGGGCGACGCCATCCTGCGCCGCCGCCTCGGCATCTGGCAGCACTACCACAACGGCCTGGCGGAGATCGAGGCGCGCGGCTGGCTGCGGCGCCCCATCGTGCCGCAACACTGCGCACACAACGCCCACATGTACCACGTGCTGCTGCCTTCGCTGGACGCGCGTCAGGCCGTGATCCGCCACATGCGGGCTGCCGGCGTCAGCCCGGTGTTCCACTACGTGCCTTTGCACTCCTCGCCGGCGGGCCGGCGCTTCGCGCGCGCCGCCACGCCGATGCCCCACACCGATGCGGCATCGGAGCGGCTGCTGCGCCTGCCGTTGTGGATCGGCGTCGATAGCGAGCGGGTGCTGCGCAGCCTGGTCGAGGCCTGCGCCGCGCTCAGCCGGCCTGGCTGAGCGCGCGCCGCGCCAGCACGCCGATCAGGTGCGCGCGGTAGGTCGCACCGGCGTGCAAGTCGGCGTTCAGCCCGTCGGCCGGCACGACGATGCCTTCGATGGCCTTGGCCGACCAGTCCTTGGCCAGCGCCGCCTCCAGCGCATCCGCGCGGAAAACACAAGCCCCGGCACCGGTGACGGCGACGCGCGTGCCCTGCGGCCCCTGACTGACGAACACGCCGACCAGCGCGAAGCGCGAGGCCGGCTGCTTGAACTTCACATAGGCCGCGCGCTTGGGGATCGGGAAGCTTACCGCCGTGATGAGCTCGCCCGGCTGCAGCGCGGTTTCGTACAGGCCCTTGAAGAAATCATCCGCCGCGATCTGGCGCCGGTCGGTGTGCACTGTCGCGCCCAGGCCCAGCACGGCGGCCGGGTAGCAGGCCGCCGGGTCGTTCTGCGCCAGGCTGCCGCCGAGGGTGCCGCGCGTGCGCACGGCCGGGTCGCCGATGCCGTCGGCCAGTGCGGCCAGCGCCGGGATGTACTTGTGCACCTCGGCCGACGCGGCCACCACGGCATGCGGCGTCATCGCGCCGATGCGCAGGCTGCCGGCTTCGAAGGTGATGCTGCTGGCGCCGGGCAGCAGCGCCAGGTCGATCAGGTCGCTGGGCGCGGCCAGGCCCAGCTTCATCGCCGGCAGCAGCGACTGGCCGCCGGCCAGGTAGCTGGCCTCGGACTGCGCGCTGCGCAGCTGCACGGCCGAGGCCACGGACGCGGGGCGGTGGAAGGCAAAGGGGTTCATCGTCGGGTTCCTCAGACAGCGCGGCCGTGCAGCGCCGACCACACACGTTCGCTCAGCAGCGGCATCTGCAGCTTCGCCGCGCGTTCACCGGCACCGGCGCGCGTCAGCGCGTCCACCACCGCGTTGACCACCGCCGGCGTCGCGCCGATGGTGCCCAGCTCGCCCACGCCCTTCACGCCCAGCGGGTTGGTCAGGCAGGGCGTGCTCTGGTCGAGCGAGGTCTTGAAGCTCTTCACCAGGTCGACACGCGGCAGCGCGTAGTCCATCAATGTGCCGGTCTGCAGCTGGCCGGACGATCGTTCGTAGACCATCTGCTCGCACAGCGCCTGGCCCAGGCCCTGCAACGCGCCGCCGTCGAGCTGGCCGATGACGATGGTCGGGTTGATGGCGCGGCCCACGTCGTTGACTGAAGCGTAGGCCACCACCGCCACGGTGCCGGTGTCGGGATCGACCTCGACCTCGCAGATGTGGCAGGCGTTGGGCCAGCTCGGCGCCTGCACCGCGCTGGTCGAATCGACGAAGACCTGACGGTCGCTCTGCTTGGCCGCCAGCTCGAACAGACCGACCTGCCGGTCGGTACCGACGACGCGGAACACGCCCTCGCGGTATTCGATGTCCTTGGGCGCGGTTTCCAGCGCGTCCGCAGCCAGTGCCTGCGCCTTTTCCACCGTGCGCTCCGAGGCCACCTTGATGGCCGAGCCGCCGACGAAGATCGAGCGCGAACCGGCGCTGCCGAAGCCGGTGCCGCGGTCGGTGTCGCCCTGCACGATGCGCACCTTCTCGATGGGCACGCCGAACACGTCGACCACCAGCTGCGCATAGCTGGTGGCGATGCCCTGGCCCATCGCCTGGGTGGCGCTGAAGACCTCGATGAAACCGTCGCCCGAGACGTTGACGGTGACACGCTCCTCGAAGACGTTGCCGCCGGTCCATTCCAGGAACGCCGCCATGCCGCGGCCACGATGCTTGCCGTTCTTTGCGGACTGCGCGGCGCGCGCCTCGAAGCCCGCCCAGTCGGCCTGCGCCAGCGCCTGCGTCAGCACCGATTCGAACTTGCCGCTGTCGTAGGTCTGCCCCATCGGGTTGGTGTAGGGCATCTGCTCCGGGCGGATCATGTTGAGCCTGCGGATCTCGGCCGGGTCCAGCCCAACCTTGCGCGCCGCCGCGTCCATCAGCCTTTCGATGATGTAGATCGCCTCGGGCCGGCCGGCACCGCGGTAGGCACCCAGCGGCGTAGTGTTCGTCAGCAACGCGCTCAGCTTCAGGTCGATGGTCTGGATGTCGTAGATGCTGGTCGTGACCCACGGGCCGATGAGCAGCTGGATGATCACGCCGGTCAGCGTGGCATAGGCGCCGACATTGGCCTGCGACTGAATGCGCAGGCCGAGCACGCGGCCGTCGGCATCCAGCGCCAGCTCGGCATGGCTGCGGATGGCGCGGCCATGGCTGGCGGCCAGGAATTCCTCGCTGCGCTCGGACACCCATTTCACCGGCTTGGCCAGCGCATGCGCGCAGAAGGCGACGACGATGTCCTCCGGGTAGGCACCGGTCTTCATGCCGAAGCCGCCGCCGACGTCGCCGACGATCACGCGCAGCTTGTCGACGGGCCAGCCGAAGACCTCGTTGCACAGCGTGTCGCGCACGCCGCCGGGCATCTGCGTGCTCATGCGCAGCGTCACGCGGCCGGCCTCGAAGCTGCCGAGCACGCTGCGCGGCTCCAGCGAGGTCGGCGCCAGGCGCTGGTTGTCCAGGTCCAGTGCCACTACGTACGCGGCCTTGGCGAAGGCTGCGTCGCAGGCATCGGCGTTGCCATGGCGCATCTCGGCCGCAAAGTTGTCCGTCGCCTCGGCCCACACCTTGGGTGCGCCTGCGGCGCTGGCGTCGTCCAAGTGCACCACGTTCGGCAGCTCTTCGTAGTCGACGATGACCGCGTCGCGGCCGGCGCGCGCCGCGTCGGCGCTGGTGCCGACCACCGCGACCACCGCCTCGCCGACGAAGCGCGCGTGCTCCAAGGCCAGTGCGTGGCGCGGCGTCTGCGGCGCCTTGGTGCCGCCGGGGCCGGGGAACACCGGCTGCGAGGCCATCGGCTTGACACCGGCCTTCACCAGATCGGCGCCGGTGTATACCGCCAGCACGCCCGGCAGTGCCAGCGCGGCCGACGTGTCGATGGCGACGATGCGCGCATGCGGGTAGGGCGAACGCTGCAAGCTCAACCAGGCCTGGCCGGGCAGCGACACATCGTCGGTGAACTGGCCCTGGCCGGCGACCAGCGCCGGGTCCTCGATGCGGCGCACGGCCTGGCCGCTGCCGAAACGTTGGGCGACGGCGCTCATTTCGAAGCTCCCGCCAGCGCGCCGGCGGCCTGCTTGACCGCCGCGACGATGTTGACGTAGCCGGTACAGCGGCACAGGTTGCCTTCGAGCGCGTGTTCGATCTGCTGCTGGCTCGGGTTAGGCGTGTGCTGCAGCAGCGCGGCCGTGGACATGATCATGCCCGGCGTGCAGAAGCCGCATTGCAGGCCGTGGCAGTCGATGAAGGCCTGCTGGATCGGGTGGCGTTCGCCACCTTGCGCCAGGCCTTCGACGCTGGTCACGCGCCGGCCTTCGGCCTGCAGGGCCAGCGTCGTGCAGCTCTTCACCGGCTGGCCGTCGAGCAGCACGGTGCAGGCACCGCACTGGCTGGTGTCGCAGCCGACGTGGGTGCCGGTCAGACCGAGCTGCTCGCGCAGCACTTCCACCAGCAGGCGGTGGGGCTCCACCTGCAGTTGCACGGCCTGGCCGTTGACTTCGAGGTTCAGCTTGCTCATCGATGGGCGTCCGCAGTTCAGCGAGGGGCGATCGTAGCGCGCCACGCCCGCGGCCGCAGGCGTAAGCTGCGCGACGACACGAGCCAGGACCCCCGCCACGGGCGAGGGCAGCGCCACGCGAAGGAGACAAACGCATGAACCCATCGATCGACACGGCGCGCCGCGAGCGCATCGCCGCCGTGCTGGCGCTGGCCGCACCGCGGGTGCAGGCGGCACAGCGTGCGCAGGTCGAGGCTTTCGCTAGTGCCTACTTCCACCACCTGGACTTCGACGATCTGGCGGCGCGTTCGCCCGAAGACCTGCTCGGCGCGCTGTTGTCGAGCTGGCAATTCGGCGCCGAACGCATGCCCGGCACGACCCGTCTGCGTGTCATCAGCCCGTCGCTGGCCGAACAAGGTTGGGCCTCGCGCCACACCGTCATCGAGATGGTCAACGACGACATGCCTTTCCTGGTGGATTCCACCACGATGGAGATCTACCGTCAGGGCCTGTCGCTGCACCTGATCGTGCATCCGGTGCTGGTGGTGGAACGCGACGCCCGGGGGCAGCTGCAGGCGCTGCGCGAACTGCGCGCCGAAGAGACCGACCCGCGCGCGGCACGCGAATCCTGGATGCACATCGAGGTGGATCGGCTCGTCGACCCGGCGCAGCGCGCCGAGCTTGCGGCTGGGCTGGAGCGCGTGCTCGACGACGTGCACGCCGCGGTGCGCGACTGGCGGCCGATGCGCGAGCGGCTGCACGAAGCCGTTGCCGAACTGGAAGCGGCCCCGCCGACGGTGCCGCCGGCGCTGGCCGCCGAAAGCCGCGCCTTCTTGCAGTGGCTGGCCGACGACCATCTGACGCTGCTCGGCTACCGCCGCCACGACCTGGCGCGCGAGCAGGGCGAGGACCTGCTGCGCCTGGTGCCGGGCAGCGGCCTGGGCGTGCTGCGCGAATCGCGCCAGGACGTGTCGGCCAGCTTCGCCGCGGTACCGGCGCCGGCCCGCGCGATGGCCCACGCGCCCACGCCGGTGCTGCTGGTGACACGCTCCAACACCCGCTCCACCGTGCACCGGCCCGGCTACAGCGACTACGTGGGCATCAAGCGCTACAACGCCGCCGGCGAGGTCATCGGCGAGCACCGCTTCATCGGCCTGTTCAGCGCCACCGCCTACAGCGCGCGGGTCGAGGAGATCCCGCTGCTGCGCCACAAGGTGGCCGCCGTGGCGCACCGCGCCGCGCTGCCCGAAGGCGGCCACCTTGCCAAGGCGCTGGCGCACATCCTGGCCACCTACCCGCGCGACGATCTGTTCCAGATCGGTGAGGACGAGCTCTACGACACCGCTTTGGGCATCCTGGCCGCCGGAGAACGCCCGCGGCTGCGCCTGTTCCTGTGGCGCGATCCCTACGAGCGCTTCGTCTCCTGCCTGGTGTACGTGCCGCGCGAAGCCTATTCCACCGAGCTGCGCAAGAAGTTCCAGGCCATCCTGATGGCGGCCTTCGGCGGCCAGCGCGCCGACTTCGGCGTGCTGCTCGGCGACACGCTGCTGGCACGCGTGCACTTCACCATCCGCACGCCGCCGGGACAGGTGCCGGCCTACGACCCGCGCGAGATCGAGGCGCGGCTGGCCGAGGCTGCGCGGCGCTGGGACGACGAACTGCGCGACGCGCTGGTCGACGAGGTCGGCGAGGGCCAGGGCATGGCCCTGTTCAAGCGCTGGGGCGCAGCCGTTCCGCAGGTCTACCGGGCAATCTATAGGGCTCGCGCCGCCGTGCCCGACCTGCTGAAGATCGCTGCGCTGACGCCCGAGCAGCCGCTGGGCCTGGCGCTGTACCGGCCGCTGGGCGGCGACGCGCACGCCCTGGGCTTCAAGGTCTACCGGCTGGGCGCGCCGGTGGTGCTGTCCGACAGCCTGCCGATGCTCGAGCACATGGGCGTGCGTGTGATGGGCGAGGACAACTTCCGCATTCGCCAGGGCAACGGCGACGGAGCAGTCGTGTCGATGCACGACTTCAAGCTCGAAGCCCCGGTCTCCGACGAGCTCGAGCCCGAGGTGCTGGCGCGGCTGTTCGAAGGCACGTTCGCGCAGGTCTTCCGCGGCGAGGTGGAAAACGACGACTTCAACCGCCTGGTGCTGCGCGCCGGGCTGGCCGCGGACGACATCGTCGTGCTGCGCGCCTATGCCAAGTACCTGAAGCAGATCGGCTTTGCACTGTCGCAGGCGACGATCGAGGCCACGCTGGCGGCGCAGCCGCACATCGCGCGCATGCTGATCAAGCTGTTCCAGCTGCGGCTGCACCCGAGCGAGCACGACGATGCCGCGGCCACCGAGCAGGTGCATGCCATCGGCCTGGCGCTGGACCGCGTCAGCAACCTCAACGAAGACCGCGTGCTGCGCCAGCTGCTAGCGCTGATCCAGGCCACGCTGCGCACCAACCACTGGCGCAGCGGCGTCGGCCATAGCGGCGCGGCCGGGCCGCGGCGTGCCTTCCTGAGCTTCAAGCTGGATTCGGCCCGGGTCCCGGGCCTGCCCAGCCCGCGGCCGCTGTACGAGATCTTCGTCTACTCGCCACGCTTCGAAGGCATCCACCTGCGCGGCGGCAAGGTGGCGCGCGGCGGGTTGCGCTGGAGCGACCGGCCGGAGGACTTCCGCACCGAGGTGCTGGGCCTGGTGAAGGCGCAGATGGTGAAGAACACCGTCATCGTGCCGGTGGGTAGCAAGGGCGGCTTCGTGCTGAAGAAGGCGCCGCCGGCCAGCGAGCGCGAGGCCTACCTCAAGGAAGGCGTGACCTGCTACCAGGACTATTTGCGCGGCCTGCTCGACCTGACCGACAACCGGGTCGCCGGGCAGGTGCAAGCGCCGCCGCTGGTGCGCCGGCTCGATGGCGACGACCCCTACCTGGTGGTGGCGGCCGACAAAGGCACGGCCACCTTCTCCGACCATGCCAATGCCGTCTCGGCCGAATACGGCCACTGGCTGGGCGATGCCTTCGCATCGGGCGGCAGCGTCGGCTACGACCACAAGGTGATGGGCATCACCGCGCGCGGCGCTTGGGAAAGTGTCAAGCGCCACTTCCGCGAGCTGGGTGTTGACACGCAGAGCCAGGACTTCAGCGTGGTCGGCGTCGGCGATATGTCGGGCGATGTGTTTGGCAACGGCATGCTGCTGTCGCGGCACATCCGGCTGATCGCCGCCTTCGACCACCGCCATGTGTTCATCGACCCGAACCCGGATGCGGCCGCATCCTTTGCCGAGCGCGAACGGCTGTTCAAGCTGCCGCGTTCGTCGTGGGCCGACTACGACACGCAGCTGATCTCCGAAGGGGGCGGTGTCTGGCCGCGTGCCCAGAAGTCGATCCCGCTGTCGCCGCAGGCGCGCGCGGTGCTGGGCATCGACGCCGAGCGGCTGGCGCCGGCAGAACTGCTCAGTGCGATCCTGAAGGCGCCGGTGGACCTGCTCTACAACGGCGGCATCGGCACCTACATCAAGGCGCGCAGCGAGTCCCATGCGGAGGTCGGCGACCGTGCCAACGACGCCTTGCGCATCGACGGCGCCGAGCTGCGCTGCAAGGTGCTGGCCGAAGGCGGCAACCTCGGATGCACGCAGCTCGGCCGCATCGAGGCGGCGCTGGCCGGGGTGCGCATCAATACCGATGCCATCGACAACTCGGCCGGCGTGGACACTTCCGACCACGAGGTCAACATCAAGATCCTGCTCGGCCTGGCCATCGGCGACGGCGAGATGACCGAGAAGCAGCGCAATGTCCTGCTGCCGCAGATGACCGAGGACGTGGCCGCCCAGGTGCTGGCCGACAACTACTTCCAGACGCAGGTGCTGTCGCTGATGCGCGCCCTGGGCGTGTCGCTGCTGGACCGCCAGGCGCGTTTCATGCGGCACCTGGAAAAGATCGGCTTGCTCGATCGTGCCATCGAGTTCTTGCCCAGCGACGAACAGATCGCCGAACGCCGCGCGCAGGGCCTGGGGCTGACCGGCCCCGAGCTGGCGGTGCTGCTGGCCTACGGCAAGATGTGGCTGTCGGACGAACTGGTCGCCTCCGATCTGCCGGAAGACCCCTGGGTGGCGACGGCGCTGGCGCGCTATTTCCCGCCGCTGCTGCGCGAGAAGTTCAGCGCCTATATCCCGCGCCACCCGCTGAAGCGCGAGATCATCGCCACGCATGTGCTGAACCGCATGGTCAACCGCGTCGGCCCGACCTTCGTGCACCGGCTGACCGAGATGACCGGCGCCAAGCCGTCGCAGATCGTGCGCGCCTACCTGGTGACGCGCGAGGTGTTCTGCTTCGGCACGCTGTGGAAGCAGATCGAGGCGCTGGACAACCGCGTCGCCGACGCGGTGCAAGCAGCGATGAGCAACCACATGCGCGCCCTGGCCGTGCGCGCCACCACCTGGCTGCTGCACCCGCGCCGCTTGGCCGAAGCCGTGCAGCCGCTGATCGCGCGGCTGACGCCGGCGGTGGCGATGCAGCGCGCGCGGCTGGAACCGACCGCTGCAGCGCGACCGCTGGTGGCCGACTGGGTGGCCGCGGGCGTGCCGGCTGCGCTGGCGCAGGCAGTGGCCGCGACCGACGGCCTGTTCGATGCGCTGGACATCGCCGAAATCGCCGAGGCCACGCGGCTGCCGCTGGAGCAGGTCTGCGACCTGCACCGCGAGCTGGGCGCGAGCCTGGGGCTGCAGCGTGTGCAGCACCAGATCGAGGCGCTGGCGGCCGACGGCTACTGGGACACGCTGGCGAAGATCGCGCTCGGCGACGAGCTGGCCGAACTGCAGCGCAGCATCGCGCTGGAGGTGCTGAGCCGGCGCGAGGGCAGCGCGCTGCAGATGCTGCAGGCCTGGGAAGGCGAGAATCGGCAGGAACTGCACAGCGCCCGGCGGCTGCTGGCCGAGCTGGCCGACGCCAAGTCGGCCGATCTGGCGATGCTGTCGGTGGCACTGCGCAAGCTGCGCAACCTGGCCTGAGGAACGCCTAAGGATCGTGATCGAGCTCGTCTTTGCCGGCATCGCGCTGGTCGTCTGCGTGGTGCTGCTGCTGCGCATGGCGCTGCCCGAGCGCCAGCGCCAGCGCGTGGATGCGCTATGGCACCAGGCCGTGCATCGCGGCCGGCTGCTGGCGCATCGGCTGTGGTTCTGGCGGGCGCATCGCAAGCGCGCCGCGCGCGAGGCCGAAGAAGCCATCCGCCGCGCGCAGCGCAACGTCAAGCGCGACGGCAACGTCATCCGCCCCGACTCGTTCAAAGGGCCCCGAAAACCGCATTGAAAGGACATAGGCCAAGTTCAGAGGCGATGGCCCGCACCATCCGCCACCTTGGTCGTTGAACGTCAACCAGAAATCGGGACGCGGGCAAGGTTCGAGGACTACCTGCTGCTGTCGATCAAGCGCCGCCCGGCGTCGATCTTCGACTGCTCCTACGAGGATTTCGAGGTCCTCGACGACCGCCACCACGCGCCGATCAAGGCGCCGGCCGTCTGACGCCCTGGAACCGGCCTGAACCCAGGCTGACCCTCGCCCCAATGGCCCGCCGGAGCGGGCCATTGGCTCTCCGGCTGGCTCCTTCGGGCGATGCCCCGGCAGGGGCGCTTTCCGACACTGCAGCCCAGTTTCAGCCCCCTTCAGAGAGCACACCACCATGGCCTACATCCCTGGCACGACCGGCAACGACATCCTGCGCGGCTTCGACACCTCGGACGGCCTGTACGGCCTGGCCGGTGCCGACACCCTGTACGGCGGCTTCGACCGCGACACGGTCCAGGGCGACGAAGGCAAGGACCAGCTGTTCGGCGAGTTCCAGGACGACTGGGTGTTCGGCGGCGCCGGCAACGACCTGCTCGACGGCGGCTCGGGCAACGACCTGCTCGACGGCGGCCTTGGCGCCGACACGCTGCGCGGCGGCAGCGGCGACGACCGCTTCCTGCTCGGCAGTCCCGCCGAACGGGCCGGCGACAGCCTGGACGGCGGCCTCGGCTTCGACAAGCTGCAGATCGACGCCTCGGCGCAGACCAGCGCGCTCACTTTCAAGGCCACCGACGCGGTCGGCACGACCCCGCTGGCCGGCGGCGCGAAGATCACCGGCATCGAATCCTACGATCTGATCGGCACCGACTACGGCGACACGCTGACCGGCGGGCGCTGGGACGACTCCTTCACCGGCGGCGCCGGCAACGACGTGCTCGACGGCGGGATCGGCAGCGACTCGCTCGGCGCCGGGGCCGGCAACGACACGCTGCGCGGCGGCAGCGGCAACGACCAGCTGTTCGGCGAGGACGGCAAGGACCGGCTCGACGGCGGCTACGGCGACGACTACCTGAGCGCCGGCGAAGGCGCCGACCGTGTTGACGGCGGTGCCGGCGACGACAGCATCGGCACCGGCAACGGCACCGACACCGCGCGCGGCGGCGCCGGCAGCGACACGATCGACGGCAACGAGGGCGACGACAA
>Ga0315912_10006297_pt1 | contig 10657 bp, 8 predicted proteins | sample VfabasoilMG_FD_204469 | JGI IMG/M metagenome (GOLD analysis project Ga0315912, IMG submission 204469) | Garden soil microbial communities collected in Santa Monica, California, United States - V. faba soil | ecosystem: Environmental > Terrestrial > Soil > Garden | place: USA: California... | reverse complement strand
GGTTTGCATCTGTGATCCACCCATACGCGCGGCAATCATCTTGCTCAACGCTTTCTTCCGCGCCGTCATGTGAGCCTTTCAAGTCTGGCTGAATCACAGGCGTGGATGTTGACACTGCGGTTGGCGGTAAGGATGTGGATGTCGCATCGACTTTTGGCGAGCAACCCACGAGAATGAGCCCCAAGATCAACAACATGAAAAAGGTTTCTTTTCTCAAGGCTCTTCTCCTTATCGTGCTACATGACTGTCAACTGAAAATCCATCAACGCAGTTCTTCCGGCAATGACCGTGCATCCCCGCTCGTACGATCCACCAATTCCCAATCCAGAATACATTCAGCTACAACAGAACCATCTGCACGAGTGATACCGACATACCGGGAACCACCCGCATCATTAACGTTGATTTGATGCGTGGAAATATTCAACGTCTCGCCCCAATTCGCAATCGATAAATACTGGATATGAACCCGCTTCGTGACTACGCTCAAACCTGCCTCTGACAATTTGACCGGACTCCACCCCCGAGCCGCCAAATCCTGCGCCGCCGCTTCCTCCGCATAATTGATATAGATCACGTTGTTGACATGTTCATACGAATCCAGGTCCATCCATTCCACCTGTCGCTGTGTAATAAATGAGTTTTCAACCGCCGCTATTTTTGGAAAACGCTCGAACGGAAACGCACGTGGGTCTTCCAATCGGAATCTTTCCACTTCTTCTTCAGCCAGATTCGTCGGTCGTCCCGTTTTCGCATCCATATAAACGATGTGTTGCGTGCCTTGTGCGATCACCTCATAGCTGTCCTTGAGCTTCAATTCAAAACAACGCGTGCCGCGGACTCTTTGCCAGTTGACCATCCAAATGGTCAAGCCAAACTCGTCGTTGTGGCGCAATGGACGCAAGAAATGAATCTCCGTCTCGCGGATTAACCAGAACACATCGGGATTCTGGCTGTAGTTCGCGTCCCAACCGATCGCAGTACCCCAATCCCAGGCGGTCTCAATGAGATAACGCAAATAATTCGCAGGGCTGACCGTCCCACTGGGATCCAACTCCCCCCAACGCACACGAAAGGCACGAGTAAAGATTTTAGACATAAGGCTGATTTTACTTGAAATAAAAGCTGACCAGCCAAAGGTATCTCACCCAAAATGGACTCTTAGGTTTGAACCCATAACATACTTACAGTTATAATCTTCGCTCAGATAGTATTTTCTTTGCGCGTGAATATTCATTACATTCGATGGTCATTTTATCTTTAGAATCCAATTTAGGAGAATATGATGTCCACATCATCAAACACACATACGATCGTGATCATGCACGGCGACCAGACTGGTGAAGAACTGCTACTGGAAGGGCTCCGTGTATTGGCACCGGAAGTGATCGGGATGAATCTGGATTTTCAACATTTTGACCTCAGCCTGAGCAACCGCCGTGCCACCAACAATGCAGTGGTCAGGGAAGCGGCGGCGGCGATGAAACAATCCGGGCTGGGGATCAAGGCTGCCACGATCACACCAGAAGCTTTCGATGATGCGGGCAGTCCGAACGCGATCTTGCGCGAGGAGATCAATGGGACCGTCATCCTGCGGACTGGCAGGCGCATCCCCGGCGTACGTCCGGTGGGAGGCGTGCACGACCCGATCTCCATTGTGCGTATGGCAGTGGACGATGCCTATGGCGCCAAAGAATGGCGCGAGTCATCCTCCACAGGAGATGAACTGGCGTATCGCACGGAAAAGATCAGTCGCAAGGTCTGCCGGGATGTGACCGAGTTCGCGTTTCAACTCGCGGCGCGCACAGGCGCGCGCGTCTTTGGGGGTCCAAAATATACCGTCAGCCCGGTGTATGAAGGCATGTTCAAAGAGGAGATGGATGCCGCGGCGGCGCGTCACCCTAACGTCGCGTATGAACCGCAATTGATCGATGCCACGTTGGCGCTGTTGATGAAGATCGACGGCGATGCGCTTGTCATCCCATCTCTCAATCGGGATGGAGATTTGCTTTCCGATCTGGTGCTGCAGATGTTTGGCAGTATCGCCGGGTCAGAGAGTCAGGTGTTGGCATTCGACGATGACATGCAGGTCAAAGTGGTCATGACCGAAGCGCCACACGGCACCGCGCCGGCTTTGGAAGGCAAGAACCTTGCCAACCCCATGGCTATGATCCTGGCTGGAGCCGCCACACTTTCTTATATTCAATCTCCCAGTGCAGAGCGGGCATCCCGCGCGATATACGAGGCCGTTTTTGAGGCGGTGCATGCTGGGGAAACGACCACCGATCTGGGTGGCAGGCTGTTTACCACAGAGTTCACAGATGGTGTGATCGCACGCGTCAAAGCTAAATTGGAAGTGTGGAAGGGGCTACGCGGTTAATCTGGTATTGCTTGCTCGTCAGATCTGATTTATTCGTAAAGTGCCTTATATCCGGCTTCACCCCGGATAGGCTCAAAATCCGGATCCTGTTTCGACCATTCCGTTAAACCAGGATTTAATTTAAGAGCCTCCCGAAGTTCGTTGATCGCCGTTTCATTATCACCTAGAAGGGAAAAACTACAAGCATTGTTGTAGCGGATCGTCCCTTGCCAAACGGGACCATCGTCCAGGCTGATGAGCTGTCTGGTCATTTCCTGGTACATCTCAGCCACACGAGCCGGATTTCCTCTTTTTAAATGCCATTCGGCCAGGTGGATAACTGGATGGGAGTAAATGTTCCCGACAATTTCCCTCCACAAGGGTGCCCCTTGCTCCCAAGGGTAGAAATCGTCGCGCTGCAGGTCACCTTCGCTTATCAACGCGATCGCTTCTCCCATGCGCTTGAGACCGGTGTCGACAAGGGTATCAATATCCTCCCAGGATTGGTCCTTGTATCGAGAATAGATTTCATCATTGATTTGCTCATCCATGTGGGTTGGGGTTTTTCCTGCCAGCACAGCAAGTACATCTTCGGCGTGATGCTTTCGCCAGTAGGCATTGTGCGCAATGATATCCTTGACTGACCAATTTTCGAAGGTTCCCTCTGCGTGGCGTTCTTCGTCCGACAGAGTAGCAACGAATTCTTTTTCGACTTGATAGCCCTTCTTGAGTAATTCAGTAAGTTCCGTAATCATTGTTTTTCCTTTCCGGTATGCATTACACCACGATGGAGAAGAGAGACAGAACGGACGAGGCTGATAATACCACAAAATAGAACATTCGTTCGTCTAAACTGGTACTTTGCGCAATCGGTTGGTACTTAAGACCAATGCTATCGCCCCGACCACCAACACGATCATGAATGTGTAAGCGCGTTGGATACCATACTGATCGGACAGAATGCTGAAAAGTTGTATCATGATAAAGATCGAGATGGGCGGAAACAACCCAAAGCGGGCGCTTGCCCGATTGGAAGCTTCACTGGCGGCAGTCATTGCCCCTGACACACACAATGGCGCGAGGTTACCCACGCCCAGCCCCACCAGAAACATGCCAACTACATTCAGTATGGGAAGCGTACTCAACCAGTACAGTGGAAAAGTCAGCAACACCCACACCAGTGACAGGATCAACAGGCGCGACTCTGTCATTAAGACCAACAAGTAACGCCCAATCATCCGCCCCAGGACAATTGCGACTGCGAAGACACTCATGACGGCGGCTGATGTACTCAGGTCAAACCCAACAACATTTGTGAAGAAACTTGCTCCCATGGCGCTGACCAAAAATTCTATCCCCACGCTGAAGAACATCAGAATCCCAAAGACCCAAAACAGGAGTGGGAGCGGATGGTCCTCTATATCGCGGGAAGATGCGGAGGAGTCTCCTTGTGCAGGTTGAGCAACCGGTAATGGTACGCCCCAGAAGAAGGCTTTGAGAACCAGGGTATAAATCAGCGGTAAAAATGCAATCGACTGCCAGCCTAGGAAAGATTTGGAAACAAGACCTGCCAGGATGGGTCCTATGATCCCGGCAATACCAACGATAATGTTCGCTTCGGTATAGGCTTTGCCAGCATGTTCACCAGCGGCAATTGCGATGGCTGTATTCGAGATCATAAAAACAGTGCCATTCGCACAACCAAATAAAAACATGGAGGACAGCGTAATTGCCAAAGAACTGCCAGTCACAACTCCAAATAGGGCTATTCCCATCAGTATCGCCGCGCCCCAAACCATTCGATCATTCCCTATCCGTTTGGCAATTCGATCTCCAATTAAGCTGATGAACACAACCCCGGCAGACATCAACGTGAAGTGATAACCGATCTGTGTAAAAGTGAGACTCAGCTTTGCCGCCAGGAACGGCATGAGCGGACCGACTAGTGAGAGCGCAAACCCGAAACAAGACAGTAACATGTAACTCAGCCAGGTAGTACGTGTGCGGACAAAAGGATTGCTGAGCGCTGGCGCGATGACGGTCATATGGTTACTCCTGTTCGATAAGATTGTCAAAGGATGCACTGATTTTAATTGATAACTCACCTTACGCACTTTTATGCTCCCGCAGGGTCTGTGACCCTGCGGCTAACTAGAAACAGTTGCAGAACATGCAAACACGGCGGTCACAGACCGCCTTTGAGCAGAACTGCGTAAGGTGAGTTGATAAGATAAACCTGACAAGTCGTAAAACAAAGGTGACAGTCACTTTAAAAGTGACTGTCACCTAATTTGCTCAGGCTTAAAACCTTGAGAGTCCGTTATTGAATCCGTAATTGGAATTTACCTCAACGGCAAATATATAATCTGACCTTCCAATTCCTTATCCTTACTCAAGACCGCCAGCAAAAGAATATCTTCAATGGCAACGCTCATCGGCACGGAACTGTTGACTTCAATGACTCCCGGCATTCGTTTTCCTTCGACGACACGCTGATAAGCGAATTTTGTAACCGTGTTTTGGTCATGGGTGAGCAAAACACGATTCTCTTGCGCCGCCCATTCTAAAACTTCGGGATCGGTTGCATGGGTTAATCCCACATCCTGAATTCGGACAATATCCAGCGCCGGGTTACGCCGCGACAATCCTCGCAGGATATCGTTGTTGAAGTTTTCATCCGCCACTAACAGGAGCATAAATACTATTTCCCGTTTTCCTGCCGCGCCAACAATCTTTCTCGGATGCCTACCGGATTGAAGCGGGCTTCCATTTGCTTTTGTAATTCATCCGCTTCCTGTTTGCGCTTCCCCAAATAGGCTTCAATTTCATCTCGCTTATGCAGATAATACCCAATCACATAATACACATCCGCCAGCGGGACAGTTGGATACTGCTGGGCAATTTCCTCAGCCGTTGCGCCCGCTTTAAACGCAGTCACAACTGTATCCAGTGTCACACGTGTATTTCTGACACGGATTACACCATCAGCATCTGTTTCCAAGGGAATGGTTTCGGTTGAAATTACCATAAGTTCCTCAACTTCCAGTCTGATTTTACCCTATCTGATCCCAGACCTGACAGGCCTTAACCACAAAGGACTCTCAGGCTCGAAACCTTGAGAGTCCTTTCTAGGCAACAAAAGGTGACAGTCACTTTAAAAGTGACTGTCACCTGGCTCGCTCAGGCTTGAAACCTTGAGAGTCCGTTTTACAAGTTATTGCATCAAAACGTATATGCTATACTTCAGCCTATTCATCTCAATAAATAAAAAACCAGTCAAAAGCCATTCATTACTAAAGATACGGCGGCAAAAAATCAATGAAAAGACTGACTCGCCTGCTTACCAAAATATTTATCATTTTTATTGTTATTCTCATTACATTAGTTATGTATTGGGCTATTAATCCAAACTCCGTTGCTCCGTCATGGACGGGGTTTGGTCCCTACAACGAAGCCGCTCAAGGTCCGCGCGCCAAAACATTATGGGACTGGATGGACTTACTTCTTGTCCCCGTGATGATAGCAATTGGTGCTTGGTGGTTAAATCGCTCAGAAAAAGAAACCGAAAGAGAATTGGCGCAAGAAAATAATGAAGAACAAATATTACAAAGGTATTTTGACAGAATATCAAATTTAATAATAGAAGAAGGTTTAGTTAATGCCCCACAGGAAGATAAAAAATGGGATATAGCACGAGCATATACTATAACTACAATGAGGGCATTAAATTCCGAAAGGAAAGGCATATTACTAAAATTTCTACAAGAAGCAGATTTAATATCAAAAGATTCTCGTATCGATCTGAAGGATGCGGATTTAAGAGATGCCAACTTACACAATATTGATTTAAGCTCTACCAACTTAACTGGCGTAGATTTAAGAGATGCTAACTTACGCAATGTTGATTTAAGCTCTGCCAACTTAACTGGTGTAGATTTAAGAAATGCTAATTTATCTCATGTCAAACTCCACAACATTAAAGTTGACAATTCAACATTAGTTGATAAAAAATTAGCTCGGATTCTAAAAATCGTCTTTGAAGGAGCTGACACACAGGATTTAAGAAGAGCAGATTTTTCAAACACAATACTCAGAAATGTAGATTTTCGCGGAGCCGACCTTCGTGGTGCAATCTTCTCGAAGTCTTCAATAAACGGCAAGTTGGCTAATTCGTTATGGAAACTAAAACCATGGAAAATTGTTGGACCATCGAAGGATTATAGTTACGCAGACTTCACGGGAGTAACTTTTATAAATACTAGGCTCGAATATGTTGATTTCAGTAAAACAATAATTGAGAATTGCATAATTGATAGTAAAACCAAAATAGACAGCAAATGGTATAACCACTTTGGACTCAAGAAATATGATTCGAAATCCTCCTTTTTGAGAAGTTTTATTAAAAATGCGGCAAACAAAATCCTGTCGCCAGAAATTTCAAATAACCCCGAAATCAGAGCGTTGGTTTATGGTATGGGTGGGACAGGCAAGACAAGCATAATTCGGCAAATGGTTGATATCGCACCCCTTAAGGAAAAAACTTTTCAATTGACAACTAGCGAAATTTCAGTCTACCAAACATTGGTTTATTCAGATCACATAAAAAAACAGATAAATCTTCTTTTTTCAGATTATGCAGGGCAGGAACCATCACAAGTCATTTCAGACAGACCAGAGAATTTTCTAGGCGCGTCTCACAACAGATTGATCAACTCAGTATTTTTTATTGTTGATGTCCCATCAGTTACAAATCGCAATAATGAAAAAAACAGCACAAAAAACATGCTAGAAATTTTCCAGGAGCATGTTAAGATGAATCAATCATATTTAAATCGGTATATGCTTGAAGTTGTTTTTCATGTTGTTGGAAGTTCAAATTTAAGGTCGGTCAAATTATTGATAAACAAGATTGATATCGCAGAAGAATGGGTAAAGAAGGATAAATCTTTGTTAAAAGATGGTCAAACTATCGAATCGCTGTTGTTAACATTATACGATTCAGTGATTACTGATATTCAATGGACATGTAATAATTTTGGGGTTAAGAATTTTTCTGTTCATCTCGTCAGCGCCAAGACTGGAAAAAATCTTGATGTAATAAAAAACGACTTACTTGCCGAGAATATTTTAGAGTAACAAAGCGTTTATTTACTTCCCTTCCCTCTCCCAAATCTCCCGCGCAATGACCTCCTGATCCACAGGCAACCTATCCACCCTCACACCCACTGCATTATAAATCGCGTTCGTGATCGCAGGTGTGGTGGGGATACTGCAAATCTCGCCTACTCCCTTCGCACCGTATGGACCATCCGCGGTGGGATGCTCAACAATAATGGAGGTAATCTCAGGCGTGAGCATAATGCCAGGGATACGATAGCGGGCGAGATGGTCAGTGACCACGTAGCCGTTATCCATAATGAATTCTTCGGTGAGGGCATTGCCGAGTCCCATCATCACGCCGCCTTCGACCTGTCCCTGCAAGCCAAGCGGGTTGACCGCCATACCCACATCGTTGGCAGAGATGACTCTCAACACGCGCACTTCACCCGTCAGTTTATTGACTTCCACTTCCGCGGCTTGGACTCCGAAGGAAAAGGCAAAGTGCATGTCGCCGCCTGTGCCGAGCGGTTGAGTCTTTGGCGCTTCGTATTCGTACAGTGCACGCGGTTGTTGTCCCATGGACTTCATTTCTTTGGCAACTTCGGCGTAGCTCATCGAATGTCCGTTGGCGTGGACGATGCCGTTTTCAAATCTGATTTGTTCAGGTTTGACATCATATTTCTCAGCCATCGTTGCCGTGATTGCATCTCGTAAAGTTTTTGCAGCATAACGTGAAGCATTGCCTGTCACATAAGTTTGACGTGAGGCAGTGGTGGGTCCGCCGTTGGGAGTTAAGTCTGTGTCCATTACCAATACTTTTACTTGTTCAGGTGCAACCACCATTTCTTCCGCAACGATCATGCGCATGACGGTGACGAGTCCCTGCCCCATTTCAGCGGAGGAACTGCGGACTTCAAATGTGCCGTTGTCGTAGAGTTCCACCTCGGCACCAGCTTTATCGGGCGCGCCGCCGCCGAGTCCTGTGTTCTTGTAAGCCGCGGCGAATCCCCATGCACGCACCAAATGAGAATCTTTTGAACCGCCAAGAGCGCCAAGATTCTTTCTTCTTTCTTCTTTCCTTGAATCCTTAGCGTCCTTCGCGCCTTCGCGGTGAGAAACAATTCGCGGCTTGAACAATTCCTTCTCAGCCAAACCTGACACCTGACACATGGCACTTGAAACCCTATCAATACATTCCATGAGTCCAACCGACTCGCGTAACAGTTGTCCTGTGTTCGTCACACTGCCCACATGCAGCGCGTTCATGCGACGCAGTTCAACGGGTTCGATATTTAATTTTTCAGCGAGCATGTCCATCATCGACTCAACTGCAAATGCCGATTGCGTGACGCCGAATCCACGGAACGCACCCGCAGGCGGATTGTTGGTGTACATGGCGTAACAATCGGCGCGCACATGTTCGATATCATACGGACCCGCCGAGTGTGTGGTGGCGCGGGTCATCACCTTTTCACCGAGAGACGCATACGCGCCTGTATCGCCATACAGTTCTGACTCACATGCCACGATGCGTCCATTTTTCTTCGCGCCGATCTTGACACGGATCTGCGTGGCATGGCGCTTTGGATGCACGAGCAAACTTTCATGGCGGTCGAACAATAATTTCACCGGACGCTGCGTCACATGCGCCAACATCGCCACATGGATCTGCCCCATCACATCTTCCTTGCCGCCAAAGCCACCGCCCATTAATTGCCCAACGATGCGCACCCGCGACTCATCCCAACCCATCACGCGCGCCACCTGCGTGCGATCTTGATACGGAATTTGCGAGCCGCAATAAATTTCCATGCGACCATCCGACAGCGGCACACCAATACTACATTCAGGTTCGATGAACGCGTGGTCATACATCGGCGTGTGAAAAGTATGTTCAAGGATCACATCCGCTTCGGCAAAACCTTTCTCCATATCGCCCTTGCGGACTTTGATGTGCTTGAGCAAATTTCCCTTGTCATGGATTTGCGGGACGCCCTCCTGCCGTGCCTGCACTGGATTCGTGATCACGGGTTGGAGATCGAACTCCGCTTCGATCAAAGCCGAAGCCTGCTCGGCGATCTCAAGCGTTTCTGCCGCGATGATCGCTATCGCATCCCCCACATATCTGACGCGTTCTCCTACACCGACCATCACGGGCCAGTCATAGATGACCAGTCCATGATTGTGTTCGGCAGGAATATCATCGGCAGTTAAAACCGCTACTACTCCCTTTAATGCTTTTGCTTTTGAAATATCCAGTTTGGTTAAAAACCCATGCGGAATCATCGCACGCTTCGCTTTAGCATACAACATGCCATCGAACACAAGGTCGTCCGTGTAGATGGCTTTGCCATTGACCTTTTCGATTCCATCGGGTCGCAAATGTGTATGTCCAACAGAATCATGAACATGAATCGAATCAGGGATATTCGGCTTCCTGACAGGTTCGCCTGTTCTCAAAGATTCCGCCGCGGCGAGAATGGAATTCTCAATCGCAGGGTACCCCGCACAACGACAAAGCGTATCCTTCAATGCAAAACGGACCTCATCCTTTGTCGGATACGGATTCCGCTCGAGCAACGCATACGCCGTCATGATCTGCCCCGGGATGCAGAACCCACACTGAACAGCGCCATGTTCAACGAAGGCTTCTTGAAGAGGGTGGAGTCCCCCTCTCCCTGCGGGAGAGGGATTAGGGGTGAGGGCGGCGAGTCCCTCAATCGTCACAATCTTTTTTCCATCCGCGCGCTCGGCAGGATAAATACACGAGACCACCGGCTCACCATCCACAAGGACAGTACACGCGCCGCACTCAGCTTCGTCACAACCGATCTTTGTTCCGGTGAGGCGCAGACGATACCGCAGCAAATCCGATAGCGTTTCATTCGCCTTGGCTTCGAGCGAATACTGTTGTCCGTTGACGATAAAAGAGATTTGGTTATTCATAGATCACTTCCTAAGTCTTGAACCACGAAGACTCGAACTATCGATACACCTGCGGATTCACACAATTCGGCAGGTGCCTGCCTTCCAACCCGGCGAGCAGATTCTTCGCCGCCAGCCAGGACATTTTATCGCGCGCGACTTTGCTCCCGCTGGCAATGTGTGGCATGATAATGACATTATCGAGCGAAAACAGAGGATGATCCAGGGGAAGAGGCTCAGGTTCGGTTACATCTAATCCAGCACCGAAGATAA
>Ga0315912_10006295_pt1 | contig 10664 bp, 6 predicted proteins | sample VfabasoilMG_FD_204469 | JGI IMG/M metagenome (GOLD analysis project Ga0315912, IMG submission 204469) | Garden soil microbial communities collected in Santa Monica, California, United States - V. faba soil | ecosystem: Environmental > Terrestrial > Soil > Garden | place: USA: California... | reverse complement strand
TCGAAGTTCTCGAGTGCAAGACCGGCAGGGTCGATCATGCGGTGGCAGCTCGCGCACGCGGGATTACGGCGATGCTGCTCCATGCGCTCGCGCACAGACTTCGGCTTGGCGGCGCCCGCATCTTCCTCGAATGGAGGCACGACATCGGGCGGCGGGGGCGGCGGCGACCCGAGCACGTTCTCCAGGATCCACTTGCCGCGCAGCACCGGTGACGTGCGATGCGGATGCGACGTGACCATCAACACGGCGCCCTTGCCGAGCAGGCCGTAGCGCGTCTCGTCCTTCAACGTCACGCGACGGAAGTGGGTGCCGTAGACACTCGGGACACCGTAGTGACGCGCCAGTCGTTCGTTGAGGAACGTGTAGTCGGCGGTCATCAGGTCGAGCACGCTGCGATCCTCGCGCATGATCGACGCGACAAACATTTCGGCTTCGGTCCCGAGCGACGTGCGCAGGTTGTCGTCGAAGTCCGGGAACTCATGCGAGTTGGGCTGCTTGGTTTTCAGGTTGCGCAGCTGCAACCACTGGCCGGCGAAGTTGTCGATGAACGCCTGCGACTTCGGATCGGCAAGCATCCGTCGCACTTGCTGATCGAGACCGGCCGGCGACTTCAACCCGCCCTTGGTCGCAACATCGAGCAACGTGTCGTCAGGGATGCTGCTCCACAGGAAGAACGACAGTCGCGATGCGATCTCGAGATCCGTCAGGCGGTACGCCGCACCCGCAGGAATCGCAGCAGGATCGCGCTCGACGCGGACCAGGAACTTCGGGCTCGCGAGCAGACGACGCAGCGCGAGATCGATTCCGCTGTCAAAGGTTCCACCGTCACGGCGGCCGCGCTGGTAGAACTCCATCAGCGTCGGCACGTCATCCTTCGCGACATCGCCGCGATACGCCCGCCGCGACAGCGCCGTCAGAATCCTCTGCGCGCACGCCTGTTCTTCCGTCGCGGCTTTCGGCTGGCAGACGAAGATGCGACGGCGGCTCGGCGTATCTCCAACGCCGGTCACATTGAACGGCCCGGTCAGGATCACTTCATCGATGTGAGGATTTCCCGAGAAGTCGATCGTGTCCGCGGAGCTTCGCACGTACGACTGCAGACGGCGGGTGTTGAGCGCGTGCGTCTTCTCGAGGAACGCGACACCAATCTTCGCTGGCCCAGCCTTGAGCGGCACACGCACCGTGAACCGTCCATCGACATCGTCACCCGTGATGGTCGGATTGTCGCTCGACGACGTGATCTCCTTGTCGCCGCCGAACGAGGCGAGATGAACGCGCGCGCCATTGACCGAGATCTCGAGCTGATGCGGATACTCGAGACCGCGCATCGTGCCGAGGTTCGTTCGAAACAGCCTCACCTGGAACTGATACTCACCATCGAGTGGAAGCGTCGTCTGAATCAGCAGGCCACCCACGGTTCCGATCGGCAAGCCGTCGACGTGCCTGTCTTGTGACTCGTCCTGACGGACGCGGAACAGCTCGCCCATCGGCGGTGTCTTCAGGTCGCCAATCGCCAGCGCGCTGATCCGCTCGCCAGCGGTGAGATAACTTTCGAGCAGCACTGGCGACAGCCCAAGGACGTCGGCGTTGTTGTCGAAGCCGGCGCTCGAGTCGTCGGGCGGCAACATCGCCGAGACGTCGAGGTCCACGGCGAGCAGGTCGCGAATGGCGTTCGCGTACTCGGCGCGATTCAGCCGGTGAACCAGCGGTCGTCCCGGGTTGGGCGACGCCTTCGCGGCGCGATCGAGCACGCCTTCGAGGTTTGCGATGAGCGCCTTCTTGGTCGCTGCGTCCGGTCGAGGCACTCCGGCCGGCGGCATCATCCCGGCCTCGACCTTTCGAATCACCTTCTCCCACACGTCCGCATGCGCGGCGACGTTGGCGAGATCGGGTGAGTCCAGCGTCAGCCCACCGGTCTTGAGGCGCTGGTTGTGGCAGGTAACGCAGTACTTGTCGACGGCCGAGCGATCGACGGTTTCCGCGCTCGACGCAGGACGCGGAGCAGCAGATTGGGGCGCCTCCGCGCGCGGCAGTGCCACGCTCAGGGATGCGATCCACAGGACGGAAGCGACGAGGATTCCGCGAGTCATCTGTTGGTGATCTGGTGACGCTAAATGGGCTTAAATTCTATATGATTTCGCATATCGAACCAAAGTTCGCGCATCCGAAAAACGCACAGTCCGCATGAGACGTAGCACCGATCGCATACTGACAACCCACGTCGGCAGTCTGATTCGTCCCGCAGCCCTGCTCGAGCACGCCGCCAGACAACAGCCACAGCCATTGCCACGCTACCAGGAGGCGGTGCGAGCGGCCACTGTAGATGTCGTGCAACAGCAGGCGAAAGCGGGTCTCGACATCATCAACGATGGTGAATACGGCAAATCGAGCTGGGCCAATTACGTCCTCGACCGGATGACCGGGTTCGAGTTCAGGCCCGACACGATCTACGAGGCGACCTGGCTCGGCCGCGATCGTTTCCGCTTTGCCGAGTTCATGAAGGCGCAGTTTCCACGCGGAGCGGCCGGTGCACCCGGCCACGCGTGCGTCGCACCGATCACGTACCACGGTCACGAGGCTGTCCGCCGCAATATCAGCGATCTGAAAGCGGCACTCGCCGCCCGGGGCATCGCCGAGGGCTTCATGACCGCCGTGGCGCCAGCCAGCACCGGCTACGATGCGTCGAACGAGTACTACAAGAGCGAGCGCGACTACGTGTTCGCCATCGCCGAGGCGCTGCGCGAGGAGTATCTCGAGATCGTCAACTCCGGCCTCGTGCTTCAGGTAGACGATGCCGTGCTCGCGAACATGTACGACGAGTACGTGCAGGAGAGCCCGGCGCGGTATCAGCAGTGGGCCGAGCTCCGCGTGGACGCGTTGAACCACGCGCTTCGCGACATCCCGGAGGATCGCGTCCGGTACCACATCTGCTTCGGGAGCTGGCACGTTCCGCACGTCGCCGATGCGCCGCTCGAGGCCATCCTTCCGTTGATGCTGAAAGTACGCGCCGGAGCGTATTCGATCGAAGCAGCCAATGTCCGGCACGAGCACGAGTGGCGCCTCTGGCAATCGGTGAAACTGCCGCCCGGCAAGCTCCTGATCCCTGGCGTGGTGACGCACCACACGACGAGCATCGAACATCCTCGTCTCGTTGCCGATCGGATCGTTCGGTTCGCGCAGATGGTGGGTCGCGAAAACGTGATCGCGAGCACTGATTGCGGGTTCGCCCAACTCGAGCAGTACCAGCGCGTGCACCCGCAAGTCATGTGGGCCAAGCTGCAGGCGCTCGTCGAGGGGGCAGAGATCGCGTCTCAAGAACTGTGGAAAGGCAATTGATCGTGAAGCGTGTCAACTCCCTACTCCCAACACGCCAACTCCCAACGTTGGGAGTTGGACATGCGACAGCCGTTGGGAATTGGGAGTTGTCAGGTTTCTTGACAAGGAGATCGAATGAGTCAGAACAGCCTCGAGGATGTGATCAACGCCGTTGGCAATCCCGTTCAACTGCTGCGCAACTCGCAGACCGGTCCGTACATCTATCCGGTCGTTCCACCCGAGTTCTCGAACTGGAGAGACGAGCAGCGCGCCTGGCGGGACACGTGCATCCTCTTCAATCAGTCGTACCACATGACCGACATGTACCTTGAGGGCCGCGATGCGCTCAAGGTCCTCACGATGCTCGGCGTGAACAGCTTCAACAACTTCGGCCCGAGCAAGGCCAAACAGTTCGTCGCCTGCAACTACGACGGCTACGTGATCGGCGACGTGATTCTGTTTCACCTCGAGCCGAATCGATTCAATCTCGTGGGACGCCCCTCCATTCACAACTGGGTGCAGTACCACTGCGAGAGCGGTGGTTACGACGTGAAGCTCGATCGCGACGAGCGCACGGTCGCCCGGCCGGGGCCAATCGTTCGCAAGGCGTATCGCTATCAGGTGCAGGGCCCGAACGCACTCAAGGTGGTCGAGAACGTCACCGGCAAGGCGGTCCCCGACGTGAAGTTCTTCAACATGACGGAATTCCAGATCGCAGGTCGTCACGTCCGCGCGTTGCGTCATGGCATGGTCGGTCAGCCAGGCTTCGAGTTGTTCGGACCGTGGGAAGACGGCGAAGCGGTCAAGGCGGCGATCGTTGAGGCCGGTCAGGAGTTCGGGCTGAAGCAGTCGGGCGCGAGAACCTATTCGAGCAACACACTCGAGTCCGGCTGGATTCCTTCTCCGCTGCCCGCGATCTACACGGGCGACAAGATGAAAGCGTACCGGCAGTGGCTGCCGGCGAATACGTACGAAGCGATCGCGTCACTCGGCGGCAGCTTCTACTCCAACAACATCGAGGACTACTACCTGACGCCATGGGACCTTGGCTACGGCCCCTCTGTGAAGTTCGATCACGACTTCATCGGCCGCGAAGCGCTCGAGAAGATCGCCGCCAAGCCGCGCCGCAAGAAGGTGACGCTCGTGCTCAACGCAGAGGACGTCACGCGCGGCATCTCGACGATGTTCCAGCAGGGGAAGCGGACGAAGTACTTCGACTTCCCCTCCGCGGTGTATTCAACGCTGCCGTACGACAAGGTCGTGAAAGACGGCAAGGTCGTTGGCGTATCAACGTGGTGCGGCTACAGCGCCAACGAGGGAGCGATGCTCACGCTCGCCATCCTCGACGTCGAGCACAGCGAGCCGGGCACTCAGGTCACGTTCGTATGGGGCGAAGAAGGCGGCGGCTCCTCGAAGCCGACGGTCGAGCGTCACGAGCAGCTCGAGATCCGCGCGACCGTCGCGCCGGTTCCATACAGCGCCCCGGCACGAGCGTCGTATCGCGTGGATTGATTACTCCACGGGCTCGATGCGCAAGAGCGCCGCGTCGTCTTCTTCGGTGACGACATAGAGCAGGCCGTCAGGCCCTTGCCTCACGTCGCGAATTCGCTGATGCAGATCGCGCAGCAGCGATTCGCGGCGCAGCTCTTCCCACTTGTCGTTGAACACAATCCGATCGAGCTTGCCCGTGGGTGACATCTCTCCCTCGCGCATGCCGCCGACGAAGAGATTGCGCCGCCAATTCGGGATGCGATCGCCGTTGTAGAAGGTCATGCCAGACACGGCGATCGACGGCACCCAGTACACCGTCGGCTCCTCGAAACCTTGCGCCGTGTGCTGCGCGTTGAAGCGCGGCCCCATGTAGTCGCGGCCATAGCTCGCGAACGGCCATCCGTAGTTCTTGCCTGCGCGAATCACGTTCACTTCATCGCCGCCGTTCGGTCCCTGCTCCGCTGCCCAGATCTCTCCGTTGTAAGGATTCATCGTCAGCCCGAGCTGATTCCGGAAGCCCATCGCGAAGATGTATGGCTTGTAATCCTTCTTGCCGACAAACGGATTGTCCTTCGGCACGCTCCCGTCGTCGTTCATGCGTAGCAGCTTGCCGGCGTAGTCGTTGCCGTGCTGCGGACGATCCAGGCTTGGCTTCGGGCCAGTCCCTGGGCCACCGATCGACATGTAGAGCATCCCGTCGCGACCAAAGGCAATGCGACTCACCTCGGTATCGACGTCGTCGGAGAGGAAAATCTCCTTCACGTCAGTGAGCGCCTTGCCGTCCCACGTGCCGCGTCCAACCGCGTTGCTCGCCAGGTTGTCGCCGATCGGCTTGTGATAGGAGAAGTAGACCCAGTGGTTCTTGTCGAACGCCGGGTGCAGGACGACATCCATCAGCCCCGCCTCGGTGCCGCGGTAAATCACCTTCGGCACACCGGCCACTGGACTCGGATCGATGACGCCGTTGCGAACGACGCGTAGCGCACCGCCGCGTTCGCTGATGAGGATGACGTTGTCCGGAAGGAACGCGAATCCGTACGGATGCGAGAAGCCCTTGGTGACAACTGATACGCGAATCCTGGCTTCGGTCGTTTCGAACGTCCACGGGCCAGCGCCAAGCGGCGGCGACGGCAACGGCTTCGGTCCCGGCGGGACGACGCCACGCAGATCGCGGACAACCGGATACGGATATTTCTTCTGCGCCGCGTTTGGCGCCTGCTGCCCCGACTGTCGTGCGGCAACCGTCGAGACGACGGCGATCAACGTCAGCGCCATCACCACACCCACGCGCACGCGCTTCCCATCAACCATCTAGTTCCTCCCCCATAACACTCTGCTGGCGAGACGGGCCCCTTCGACCAATGCCCGCAACTTCGCCCATGCGATCTCTGGATGCCCGACGCGCGAGCCCAGACCGCAATCCGTTCCTGCTATTACGTTGTCACGTCCGACGAGCTCCGCAAAGCGAACGAGCCGCTGCGCCACCAACTCAGGATGTTCGACCACATCGCTCGCATGCCCGACGACGCCCGGCATTAGCGTCTTCCCGTCGGGCAAGCGAACGTCCCGCCACACGACCCATTCGTGCTCGTGTCGAGGATTGGCGGCCTCCACCGAGTAACAGCCCGCCCGAGCCTTCAAGACCAAATCGACGATGTGACGCAGCGGAATGTCGTTGGTGTGCGGACCATGACCGCTGCCCCAGCACACGTGCAGGCGAACCATCTCTGGCGCGATCCCGCGCAACGCGTGGTTGAGCGCGTCAACGCGCCGTTCGGCGTAGACGCGGTAGGCATCGATCGTCATGTCCGGAAACATCTGCCAACCGTCGGGCAGGTCGGGATCGTCGATCTGCAACAGGATGCCGGCATCGGTGATCGCCTTGTACTCCTCGTGCATCGCGTCGGCGATCGCGAAGAGGCATTCTTCGTCAGACTGATAGTGCTCGTTCCAGAGCCAGTGCTCGATCGTGCCTGGTGCGATCGCAGTGAGAAACGGCTGCACGCGCAGCCCCTTCGCCGCGCGCGTGACGTTGTCGATATCGAACTGCAGGTCCGCGTGCCCTGTGTACGTCAAAGGACCGACGCAGAACATCGGCCGATTGATGCTCCGCCGCCGGGCATTGAAGTAACCGGGAAAATCGCGAGCGTCTCGTGCGGTGATGTCGCGCGCGCCGGGTGTGTCTTCGGGCCGCCGGCTCTCGATGCCCGAGAGTCGCGACTGCGCGTAGTAGGAGAAGCCGCCCTTCTTGCCGAACTCGCCATCGTTGACGATCGTGAGGCCAAGCTCCGCCTGCGCTCGAACAACGTCTGCAACCATTCCAGGGACGATCGCCGTGAATGCTGCTGGATCGCGCGGGAGCTCGTAGCGGGCACCGAGAGCATCGAGCTGCTCGGGCCGCGGGAGCGTTCCCACGTGCGAGGTGAGGATCACTGTCCGTCTATCGAAAACGCGAGCACGACGTTGCCGGGCATACCGCCATCCACGGTATAGCCCGAGTTCACGAACATCATGCCGCCAACGATCACCGGCCCTGGTCCGTCGAGCGAGCCGCCGCGAGCAGGCACGCCATTGACGGTCTCGTATTCACGCACCGTGTCGAAATCCCACACCACTTTGCCTGTGTCACTCGCATACGCGCGGATGTGACCGTCGAGCGATCCGGAGAACGCTGCTCCGGGCATCGCGCTGACGGCGCCGGACTGGGCCGGGCTGCATCGCGGTCGCGAGTCGCATGGAGCCGGAGGCGTGTGCCAGACCTGTGCGCCATCACTGAGACGAAGTGCAAACATGCCGCCGCCGCGATTCCGATCCGCGTCCGTGAACTGCGTGTAGGTCAACATGACGCGACCGAGATCGGACAGCGCTACGTAGACGTTCTGTTGATCGGCGGCCGAGCCCCACTGCACACCGCCCATCGAGCCACCCTGACCGACGCGGGTCTCCCAGAGACGCGCCCCTTGCTGATCGGGATCGACGGCGTAGACGTTGCCGGACTTGTGCCCGGCAACCAGCGCACGCTTGCCATTCGAGAGCGCGACGAGAATCGGCGAGGCCGCGAAGTCGAAGTCCGGGCCATTCACCTCCGGGCAGTTGGTTTTGTCCGTCAATCGACAGGCCGAGACGTAGGCATCGCGCGCCGTGACCTGGTGCGACCAGATGATCTTGCCCGTCTCGAGATCCATCGCCAGGAATGCATCGCTCGTCATCGATGCTGGATCGCTGTAGTTGTTACCGGTCGTCACGTACAACGCGTTGCGCGACTCATCGACCACCGGGCTCGACCACACAGCGCCACCTGACGGTCCCCAGAGCTGCGTGCCGAGTGCGTTCTTTCTGAACGGCTTCGGCTCTTCGGGGATCGTGTAGCTCTTCCAGATTTGTTTGCCTGTGGCGGCGTCGAGCGCAACCACGCTCCCGCGGAATTTGCAGCACTCGTAATCGGGCAACGAGCCTGCGCCTTCCTCGCTCGACGAGACCGGCACGTACAAGCGGCCGCGATGCAGCACGGGCGATCCCGTCAGCCTCGCGGTGGGATGGCTCTCGACGGACACCTTCCACAAGAGACGTCCCGTCGCGACGTCAACGGCATAGGCGTTTCCGCGCGCGTCGCCGAAGAACGCCGCGTGCTGCGCGGGCTCGCCGGAACCAAGGCGGCCGACGCTGATTGCGGTTCGGACGATCACTCCCGCATCGAAGGCCCAGTGCACGCAGCCGGTTCGCGCATCCAGCGAGTAGACGTTGCCGGCGATGCTGCCCACGAAGAGGCGCCCGCCGACCACGGTGATGCCGGCCCAGGACTGAACGTCACCAGGAAGTCCGAATGCCCATTTCAACTTGAGGCGAGGGACATCGGCAGCGGCCAGTCCGCTTGTCGTCGGCTGGTAGCGCGCGTTCGTGAGATTTTGTCCGAAGCCGTTCCAGACCGGTTGCGACGCGTCGAGCGAGAACGCCGGGCTCGTGCGACACATGGCTTTCGGTGCGGGGGCGATCGAGAACGGGTCGCCGAGCGACCGGCCGCTCGCGAACTCCGCCATGGCGCGCCGCTCGGCCGTCGTGCGGCCGTGCGTCATCGACACCATCGATCCGAACTCGAGGACTTCGAGAATGTGCTGCGGGCTCATCTTGCGCAGCACGGCGAAGCTCGGTGCGCGATCGACGCCGCGATTGTGGCAGCTCGCGCAGTGCTCCTTGAAGAGCGCACCGCCATCCTGCGCCAGCGCTGGCGTCGCGAAGCCGAGCGCGAGCATGACAAAGATGTGAAGGGGTCTGACCCCTTTACGGAAGTTCACTACTTCACCTGACGCGGCGCTCCGGTTTTCCCATCCGAGCCGACGTAGTGCGCGGCGCTCTTGTCGATGCATACGAACTCGATGAGTTGCGTGTCGAACAGCAGGCGATTGTTGATCGTCGCGTTGAACGGCTTCGTGTACGCCTTCGGATCGTCGATCGTGACATCGATCACGAGCGAGCCGAAATTGGGCCGGCGGAAGCGCTCGATGATCTTGCCATGACGCGTCAGCGGGCTCCCCCTGACGTCGAGCCACGTGGTCCAGTGGTCATCATCGATGAAGTTCGAGGTCTCGGCGACGAGCGTGTCACCTTCCCAGCGCCCGATCGAGTACCCCTGATACCAGGGCTCCGCATCGGCATCGGGCGTGCGCCCATCGAGATAGATCTCGCGGACGGTTGTGGCCGAGCCCTCGTAGATGAGCACGAGTTGCGAAGGCGTCTGGATGATCTTCTTGGGAAACGGGTGCGTCGTGTTCTGCATGATGCCAAGCGGCAGACAGTGCGCATCCGGGTTGTCCTTGCTGTTGTCGGCCATCCGCTTCTTGACCAGATCGGCCGCCCATGGCTGATACGGCGCGCCACCAGAGACCTGGTCTCCGATGTTGCCGAAGAGCGATCCGGAAGGCGGCAATTCGCCGGTCCCTGCAGCGGCGACGGGAGCAGGACCGCCGCCTCGTCTCCCCTGAATCGTCTCCCAGACTCCGGAGAGATCCGGTTTGCCGTCGGCGGTGCGCGGTGCAGGCGCGGCCATGTTCACGCTGCCGTCCGCCGCCTTCGGCGTCGTTGGCGCCGAGTACTTCGGCCACTGCGCGTAAACGGTTGATGAAAGGATGGCGACGAAGACGAGGATGGCTTTGACTTGCTTCATTGCAGTGATCCTAAATCGGCTTCCACCTAGACGAGCTGTCCCTTCACCCACTCCAGCTCGCGCGTGACGTAGTCGACGATGTCGCCGGTCTTGAGGTGATCGGGGAGCACGTCCCAGGTGTAGGTCTCGATCTCGAGATGCGTGGAGAGCGGGGTCTTTTTGTGGACGGCGAGTGCCTGCTCCAGCGCGAAGCGTGTGGTGCCGAAGGCGCCGCCGAGATTGTCGAGGAACACGGGCACGTGGAAGTGGGTGCGCCACTCCCGCGGGCCCGGATCGTTCTGAAAGGCCTCGAAGGCGTCCTCGAGATTCAGGAACCAGGTGGTCTTGCCGTCCTTCTTCTGACAGGTCTGTGAGAGATAGATCGTCTTCGCAAACGTCTGCAACGCATCGACCGTCTTCTGCGTGACGTCGGGGATGTGCATCGACGCGGCTTCCTGCAGCTTGACGATCTGGACGCCGGCGTCCACGAGCTTGTGTAGAGACGCGGGGATGTCCTCGTAGCCCACCGACTGGTGGCCGATGTCGAAGACCACGCCCGTGTAGTCTTTCATCGCCTGATGCGCATCCGCTTCGTTCAGGCCGGTCTTCTTCGCGAGGGCCTTGGCCGTCTCGCCCGAGAACAAATACTTCTTGAAGTAGGTGATCGTCTCGTCCGTGGTCTCGAGATAGCAGCGCGGTTCCGGCTCGAGGCCGAGCG
>Ga0315912_10006294_pt1 | contig 10665 bp, 8 predicted proteins | sample VfabasoilMG_FD_204469 | JGI IMG/M metagenome (GOLD analysis project Ga0315912, IMG submission 204469) | Garden soil microbial communities collected in Santa Monica, California, United States - V. faba soil | ecosystem: Environmental > Terrestrial > Soil > Garden | place: USA: California... | reverse complement strand
CATCGCGCCGGCCTGCGTGAAGGCCGGCGCAACAAAGGAGAAGTCGCACTTGTCCAGCGCGCGCCAGTAGCCGCCGTGCACGAACACCAGCACCGGCGCGCCGGGACGCGGCGCCATGAACAGGTCGAGCTTGTCCGTCGCGCCGTCGCCAAAGGACAGATCGAGCTGGCAGTCGCTTTGCGAGCGGCTCAGCGCCGAGGCCTCGGCCCAATGGGCCAGATGCCTGGCGTAGTCCGGCACCAGCGCGCGGTTGTTGTATTGCGCATTCAGCCATTCGGGATCGAATCGGGACATGGAAGCACTTTCCTTGGTGGACGCCGCGCCGCCCCACCCGCGGCGCGGGTGGATCGACGGCCAAGTCGGCGGCGGGCCGGATGATAGAATCGCAGCCGGATCGGGGGCGTAGCTCAGCTGGGAGAGCGTCGCGTTCGCAATGCGAAGGTCAGGAGTTCGATCCTCCTCGTCTCCACCAGTTCTTCTGCAAGCCGTTGATTCTCAACGGCTTTTTCTTTGTGTCGCGAAATGTGCAGAAGTAGTGGTCGATCGAAGTGGTCCAAGTCCTGCACGCCTACAACACTTCGCCTGCCACCTCTACCGCTCGCGTCAAGGCATCTCGGGTGTCCGCACTGTGGACTTACACCATGCGCTGGAACGCGACCAGTGAATATGACGATGATCATATTCTCTGCTAGAGTTCAGGCTATGGACAGCCAGCCCGGCCGCAAAGAAATCACCCATGAACGCATCGTCGCGACCGCAGCGCGGGCGATCCGCCGAGGCGGATTCCATGGCGTGGGCGTCGCCGACATCATGAAAGAAGCCGGGCTGACCCACGGCGGCTTCTACGCCCACTTCAGCTCGCGCAATGCCTTGTTGGCCGAAGCCCTCGAGCGTGCCGGTCAGGACAGTGCGGCCCGCGTCACTCAGGGCAGTGCCGCATGCCGGGCGCGCGGCGCCAGTGCGCTGCGTGCCCTGGTGGAAGGCTACTTGTCCGATCGCCACCTCGGCAACCTCGAAACCGGTTGCCCGGTGGCTGCGCTGGCCTCGGAAATGCCGCGCCAGTCCCCCGAGGTCCGCGAGGCGGCTGCGCAACGGGTACGTGGCCTGGTGGCTGCGGTGCGGCGCGCGCTGCCGAAGGACGCGCCGGCCGACAGCGGCCCGGCGATCGCCAGTCAGTTGGTCGGTGCGCTGCAGCTGGCCCGTGCCCTTGGCGACAACGTCGAGGGTCAGGCGCTGCTGAAGGCGTCGCGCCGGGCGCTGCTGGCGCAGTACGACCGCCAATCGTCCGACTGAGCGATCACCGCTTGCCGCGTTGCCATCAGCTTGCAAAAAAATATGACGACCATCATGTGCCGGCCATCCTCCACCCTCTCACAACCGACGAGACCCTGAACCATGAAGATCGACAACGCCACCGTTCTCATCACCGGCGCCAATCGCGGCCTCGGCCTGGCCTTCGCCCGTGAAGCGCTCGCCCGCGGCGCGCGCAAGGTCTACGCCGGCGTGCGCGACCCATCGAACCTCACGCTGGCCGGGGTCGAAGCCATCCGGCTCGACGTCACCCGCCCCGAGGAGGTGGCCGCAGCGGCAAGCCGCTGCACCGATGTGACGCTGTTGATCAACAACGCCGGCATCGCCGCATTCGGCGGCTTTCTGTCCGCCGACGGCGTCGCGTCCGCGCGCGCGCATCTGGAGACGAACTTCTTCGGTCCGCTGCGCTTGAGCCAGGCCTTTGCACCGGTGCTGGCCGCCAATGGCGGTGGGGCGATCCTGAACGTGCTGTCGGTCGCGAGCTGGATCAATTCGCCGATGCTGGCGATGTATGGCGCCAGCAAGTCGGCCGCCTGGGCGCTGACCAATGGCCTGCGCCACGAGCTGCGCACCCAGCGCACCCAGGTGCTGGGTATGCACGTGGGCTTCGTCGATACCGACCTGACGCGCGGCATCGATCTGCCCAAATCGAGCCCGGAGCTGATCGTGCGGCGCACCCTCGACGCTCTGGAGGCAGGCGCCGAAGAGGTGCTGGCCGACGAGCGGGCGCGCCAGATCAAGCAGGGGCTCTCGGCCGAGCCGGCCGTATATCTGCTGGACCCAAGCGCCGGTGCGCCCAGGCCCGCATGAGTGCCCTGATCACACCCGTCGGCGTAAGCGGTGCACCGCCTGCCGCGTCGCGCACGCTGCAGATGCTGCACGGGCCGCTGCTGCCGACGCTGCTGCGCCTGGCCACCCCCAATGTCATCGGCCTGTTCGCGATGACGGTCGTCATCGGCTACGACGGCTACATCCTCGGCCGGCTGGGGGCCGACACGCTGGCCGGCATTGCGCTGGTCTTTCCGCTGTCGATGTTGATGATGCAGATGTCGGGCGGCGGTATCGGCGGTGCCGTCACCGCCGCCGTGGCGCGTGCGCTGGGCGCGGGGCGCAACGAAGAGGCTGGCCGCTTGGCACAGCAATCGCTGTTCATCGCCTGCGTGCTGGCCGGCGCGTTCACGCTCGTGTTGCTCGGCTTCGGCCGCAATGTGTTCGCGGCCATGGGCGGGCGCGGCGCGGCGCTCGACACGGCACTGGCCTATTCCAACGTGCTGTTCGGCGGCGCCATCGTCATCTGGGCCACCAACGTGCTGGGCGCCGTGGTGCGCGGCGCTGGCAACATGTTGCTGCCGGCGCTGATGCTGGTGCTGACGGCGCTGATCCACCTGGTGCTGTGCCCAACGCTGGTGTTCGGCTGGGGCCCGATACCCGGGCTGGGCGTGCCCGGCGCCGCCGTCAGCCTGCTCGTCGCCAACGGCGCCGCCGCGGTGGTGCTGGCCGCGCACCTGCTGCGCCGCGATGCGGCGGTGCCGCTGAACCGCTCCCGCTGGCGGCTGCACGCGGCGCTGTTGCGCGACATCCTGCGCGTGGGCGTGCCCGCATCGATGAGCCCGGTGGTCAGCAATGCATCGATCGCCGTGGCCACCGCCTTCGTCGGCAGCTTCGGCACCGCCGCGCTGGCCGGCTACGGCGTGGCGGCGCGACTCGAATACATCCTGGTGCCCATCGCCTTCGGCTTCGGCACGGCCCTGACGGCGATGGTCGCGACCAACATGGGCGCGGGCAATCCGGCGCGCGCGCTGCGCGTCGGCTGGCTGGGCGCGGCCATCGTCGCCGCCATCACCGGCACCATCGGTCTGACCACGGCGATCGCCCCGGCGCTGTGGATGAATCTGTTCACACAGGATGCGGCGGTGCGCGAGTTCGGCGCCTCGTACCTGCGCATCGTCGGTGCCTTCTATGGGCTGTATGGCCTCGGGCTGGCCTTGTTCTTTGCCTCGCAAGGCGCCGGGCGCATGTTCTGGCCGCTGGCCGGCAGCGTCGCCCGGCTGGTGATCGTGGCGCTGGGCGGCTGGGCCTGCGTGCAGGTGCTGCAGACCTCGGCGAGCGGCTTCTTCGCCGTGGTCGCGATCAGTCTGGCCGTCTACGGCTTGATCATCGCCGGCGCTATCAAGTTCGGCAGCTGGACGCGATAGGTGCACGGAGCAAGCCGACCGAGCGAACGACCATTTCGTGGAGACGAGGATGAACGACGCAGAAGTTGCGCTCATTGTCGGCGGTGGGCCCGGCATCAGCGCCAGCTGTGCCCGGTTGTTCTCGCAGCAGGGCGTCAAAGTCGCGGTCGCAGCGCGCGACGCGCAGAAGGACGCCTTGAAGGCACTCGCTCAAGGCTATGGCGTCACCCTCGTCTCGTGTGACGCCTCGGTCCCCGCGTCGGTTGCCGCGATGTTCGACGAGGTGTCGCGCAGGCTGGGCCCGCCGCGGCTCGTGGTCCACAACATCGACGGCCGGCCGCGAGATGTCTTTCGCAAGTCGATCACCGAGGTGGACCCAGCCGCGGTGCTGACAACGCTGACGAATTCCACGTTCAGCGCGTTCCTCGTTGGCCAGCAGGCGGCCAGGGCCATGCTTTCACTTGACGACAAGGACGGCCACAAAGGCACGATCGTGTTCACCAATGCCAGCGCTGCGCTGAAGGGCTATCCGCGCAGTGCGGCGTTCGCGGCAGCGTCCTGCGGCAAGTCGGGCCTGGCCCAGAGCATGGCCCGGGAACTGATGCCGCAGGGCATTCACGTGGCTCATGTGCCGATCGATGCGGCGATCGGCTGGGAGCAACAGGATGGTTCACGTGTACATCGCCTTGCCGGCGAGGCCGTGGATGACAACCTGGCGCACCCGGATCGAATCGCCGAGCTGTATTGGCATCTTCATCGGCAGCACAGATCGACCTGGGCCTTTGAAGTGGTGCTGCGCCCCTGGAAAGAGAACTGGTAGGCCTGCAGGATCGTCGGACGCCGCGGCGCCTGCGACCCACGTAGGCGTCTCGCGCGTCAGCGCCTAGCTCGGAGTCGGTCGCCGCTGGCGGCGCGCATGGGCGTGGGCCTGCGCGACGAAGAGCTCCGCCAAGTCGGCGGCAGCGGGCGTGGGCAGCGTGTCGGCCCAGCGGATCAGCGCAAGAGCACGGCTGCGCGGCGCCGGTGTCAGCGGCAGGCGTGGCAGCCCGCTGGCGGCGCAACGCGCCTCGTGCACTTCGGCAGGCATCGCCGCCACCAAGTCGCTGGCTCGCACGATGGCTTCCACGCCGGTCAGCGTCTCGCAGGTCACCGTGCAGCGCGGCGGCGGCAACCGCGCACGCCGGAAGGCCTCACGCAGCGCCATGCCGGTGGCGCTGTCGTCACTGGGCAGCACCCACTCGGCCTTGGCCTCGGCCAGCGCGGACAGCGTCGTGGTTCGCGCCAAAGGATGCGCGGGCCGCACCACGGCCGCCAGCGTGGTTTCCAGCAACGGCCGCACGACGAATTCGGGGCCCGGATCCTCGCCGGGCAGCTGTGCCACCGCCATGTCCGGCAGACCCTCGCGCAGCCCGGTCATCAGTTGCGAAAAGGTCGGCGGCACCAGGCGCAGCCGCACCCCCGGCCAGCGCGCACGGAACAGCGGCAGCACGCCGGGCACCAGCAGTACCGTTGCCAGATGCGACAGCGCCACGCAGACCAGCCCCTCGCGCTGGCCGCGCAGCTGCGCCAACGCTTCGGCCGCCTGCAGCAGCTGCGCGCGCACGATGCGCGCACGCGGCAACAAGGCCTGGCCGTACTCGGTGGGCGTGACGCCCCGGATGCTGCGCTCGAACAGCGGCACGCCCAACTGCCGCTCCAGCCGCGCCAGCTGTTTGGTCAACGCCGGCTGCGTCACGCCGGCAGCGCGCGCCGCGGCGCTCAGACTTCCCGCTTCGCTCAGCGCGGCCAGCAGGGCCAGTGCAGCCGCATCGAAAGGCGCCGGATTGGCCATAGCTCGGTGGAATGAATATGACGTTCGCGGCGATTGTAGGAAATGGCAGGTCTGGTTAGCATGAATCGCATGCCGCCGCCCCAAGCCGCCGCCGATGTCCACGCCGTGGCGCGCCTGTGCCGGGCTCGCGTGCCGCAGGCGCTGGCCCTGTTGTCCACGGCCGCCGGCCTGGCACGCTGGAACCTGGGGCTGTGGCACACGCAGGAGCAGGCACCCGGATGGCTCAGCGGCAGTTCACTGTTCGGCGGCGGGCGCGGCCTGGCGCAGGTGCAGGTGGACGCGACGCGCGGCTGGGTCGATTACCGCGTCGGCAGCGATGCGCAGCATCTGGTGCCGCGCATCCAGGCGCGCGTGCAGCCGGGCGCCGAGCTGGGCTATACCGAAGACCGCTGCATCGTCACTCTGATGGCCTGGCGCAGCGCCGACATGGACGATGCCCGCTGGCGACGCCTGTGTGCAACGCACGAAGTCGAGATCGACATCATCCGCGCCGAGCTGGAGCGCGCGCCCGACAGCGGAGTGCCCGGCTGATGCTCGACGCGGCGTCCTGCGCAGCGCTCGACGCGCTGCCCCATGCCAACGCGGCACTGGCGGCGCGTTTTGCGCCGGGCGAACCCGGCACCCTCTATCTCGACGCCAACTCCATCGGCCCGATGCCGGCCGATGTGCCCGAGCGCATCGCCGCGCTGCTGGACCGCGGCTGGCGCGGGGCGCGCCGGCGCAGCTGGAACGAAGCCGGCTGGCTGCAGCAACCGCGCGCGCTGGGCGCGGCGCTGTCGCGGGTGCTCGGCTGCGGCGGCGACGATGTGCTGGTCGCCGACAGCACCAGCATCAACCACCACAAGCTGCTGCAGCTGGCGCTGGCCGCCGCCGCGCCGCGGCGCATGGTGGTCATCGAGGATCAGGTCTTTCCCTCGAACCGCTACGCGGCCGAAGCCATCGCCCATGCCGGTGGCGCCAATCTGCGCGGCATCGATAGCATCGCCGCACTCGAAGCGGCGCTGACGCCCGGCGACGTGGCGGTAGTCTCGCTGTCGCATGTGGACTACCGCAGCGGCGAGCGCCTGGACATGGCGGCCTGCACGGCGCTGGCCCATCGCCATGGCGCGCTGGCGCTGTGGGACCTGTCGCATTCGGCCGGCGCCCTCGCTGTCGACCTGCTCGGCTGCGACGTCGATCTGGCGGTGGGTTGCGGCTACAAGTACCTGTGTGGCGGACCCGGTGCACCGTCCTGGCTTTATGTGCACACGCGCTGGCAGGACAGTGCATGGCCAGCGCTGGCCGGCTGGATGGGCCATGCCGACACCTTCGGCTTCGCACGCGACTACGTGCCCGCGCCCGGCATCGCGCGCCAACAGGCGGGCACGCCGGCCGTCATCGCCAATGCTACCTTCGCCGCGGCAGCGCAGCTGTGGCGCGAGGTCGACCCGGTGGCGCTGCATGAGCGCCACCGCTCGCTGACCGACACGCTGGTGCAGCTGGTCGACGAGCAGCTGGCGCCGCGCGGCCTCGTCCTGGCCGGCCCGCGCGAGCACGCGCGCCGCGGCGGACATGTCGCGCTGCGCTTCGAGGCCGGCAACGTGCAGCCCCTCGGCCAGGCGCTGGTCGCCGCCGGCGCGGTGGTGTCGACGCGCCAGCCCGACGCGCTGCGCCTGGCGCCGCACCCGCTGACCACGCGGCATGACGAACTTTGGGACGCCGTGGTGCGCATCGCCGAGGTGCTCGACAGCGGCCGCTGGCGCGAAGCGCGCTTCCAGGGAGCTTCGATATGAGCGCCACGCCCGCGCGCGCCCGGCTGGCTGCCGACATCGGCGGTACCTTCACCGACCTGGTGCTGGAACACGGCGAGCAGCGCCATTCCTGCAAGGTGCTGACCACCGCGCGTGCGCCCGAGCAGGGCGTGATGCAGGGCATCCGGCGGCTGCTCGCCGAAAGCGGGCTGGCACCGGCCGACATCGGCCTGATCCTGCACGGCACCACGCTCGCCACCAACGCGCTGATCGAGCGCAAGGGCGCGCGCACCGCGCTGCTCACCACCGAAGGCTTCCGCGACGTGCTCGAGATGGGCTACGAGAAGCGCTACGAGCAGTACGACGTGAACATCGATCGCCCGGTCGAACTGGTGCCGCGGCCGCTGCGCTTCGGCGTGCACGAGCGCATGGCGGCCGACGGCACGGTGCTGCGCACACTGGACGAAGCCGCAGTGCACCGCGCCGCGCAAGCGATGAAGGCCGTGCAGGTGCAGGCGGTGGCTGTGGGCTTCCTGCATGCCTATGCCTGGCCGGCGCACGAGCAGCGCGCGCGCGAGCTGCTCGCGGCAGAGCTGGGATCCGCAGTGACGATCTGCCTGTCCAGCGAGGTCTGCCCGGAGATGCGCGAATACGAGCGCTTCTCCACCACCTGCGCCAATGCCTATGTGCGGCCGCTGATGGCGGGCTACTTACAGCGCCTGCGCAGCGACCTGGATGCGGCCGGCCTGGCCTGCCCGCTTTTGATGATGACGAGCGGCGGCGGCCTGACCACGCTGGACCTGGCGGCACGCTATCCGATCCGCCTGGTCGAATCCGGGCCGGCGGGCGGCGCCATCCTGGCCGCGACGCTGGGGCGCCAAATCGGCGCGCACAACGTCATGGCCTTCGACATGGGCGGCACCACCGCCAAGGTGTGCCTGATCGGCGGCGGCGAGCCCGAGCGTGCGCGCCGCTTCGAGATCGGCCGCATCTACCGCAACCTCAAGGGCAGCGGGCTGCCGGTGCGCATCCCCGTCATCGAGCTGGTCGAAATCGGTGCCGGCGGCGGCAGCATCGGCCGTGTCGATGCGCTGTCGCGCATCACCGTCGGCCCCGATTCGGCCGGTGCCGAGCCCGGCCCGGCCTGCTACGGCCGCGGCGGCCAGGCACCGACGGTGACCGATGCCAACCTCGTGCTGGGCCGCATCGACGCCGGCCGCTTCGCCGGCGGACGCCTGGCGCTCGACGAGGCCGCCGCGCGCGCCGCGCTGCAACGCGAGGTCGGCCGGCCGCTGCAGCTGGATGCGCTGTGGGCCGCGGCCGGCGTGTGCGAGATCGTCGAGGAGAACATGGCCAACGCCGCGCGCGTGCACGCGGTGGAGCGCGGCCAGTCGCTGCCCGATTTCACGATGGTGGCCTTCGGCGGCGCCGCGCCGCTGCATGCGGCGCGCGTGGCCGCCAAGCTCGGCATGGCGCGCGTGCTGGTGCCGCGCGGCGCCGGCGTCGGCTCGGCCATCGGCTTCCTGCGCGCGCCGATGGCCTTCGAGGTGGTGCGCAGCAGCCACGGCCGGCTGCGCGAAGCCGGGATGGACATGCTGAACCAGCGCCTGGAGGCCATGCAGGCCGAGGCGCGCGCGGTGGTGGCGCCGGCGGCGCGCGGCGCCGGCATCGACGAAAACCGCCTGCGCGTCGAGCGCCTGGCCGAACTGCGCTACGAGGGCCAGGGCCACGAACTGCGCATCACCGTGCCAGACGGCGCGCTGAATGCCGCCGCGGTGCAACGCATGCTGGCCGACTTCGAGGCCGCCTATCGGCGCAATTACGGCGTCACCATTCCCGGCGCCGAGGTCGAGGTGGTGACCTGGTCGGTGACCGTCAGCAGCGCTGCGGCCGCGGTCGCGCCGGCCACGCTGCCGCCACCCGCCGGCGCGCCGGTGCCGGTCGGCACGCGGCCGGTGTGGGACCCTTCGACGGGCCGCACGCTGGACTTCGCACAGCATTGGCGTTTCGACCTGCCGCCCGGGGCGCGGCTGGCCGGGCCCGCGCTGGTGGTCGAGCACGAGACCACGACCCTGGTGCCGCCGGGCTGGGCGGCGCAGGTCGACAGCCTGGGGCACCTGCATCTGCAGTGGCAACACGAGGAGGTCGAAGCATGATCGAGCCGACGAATCCGCTGCAAGGTATCCGTACCCAGGTGATGTGGAACCGGCTCATCGCGGTGGTCGAGGAGCAGGCCCAGGCGCTGCTGCGCACCGCCTTCGGTTCGGTGGCGCGCGAGGCCGGCGATCTGTCGGCCGGGGTCTACGACCTGCAGGGCCGCATGCTGGCGCAGGCGGTCACCGGCACCCCCGGCCATGTCAACAGCATGGCGGCGGCGGTGGGGCATTTCATGCAGCGCTTCCCGCTATCGAGCATGCGCAGCGGCGATGTCTTCATCACCAACGACCCGTGGATGGGCACCGGCCACCTGTTCGACTACGTGGTGCTGACGCCGGTGTTCACGCCGGGGTCACAGCAGCCGGTGGCGCTGTTCGCCAGCACCTGCCACACCATCGACGTCGGCGGCCTCGGCTTCTCGGCCGACGCACGTTCGGTGTTCGAAGAAGGCACCTGCATCCCGCACCTGCGCCTGGCCAGCGGAGGGCGCCTGCACGAAGACCTGCTGGCGGTGATCCAGGCCAACTCGCGCAACCCGGTAGAGGCGCGCGGCGACATCCTGTCGCTGGTCAGCAGCAACGAGGTCGGCGCGGCGCGGCTGGTGGAGATGATGGCCGAGTTCGATATCAACAGCCTGGACGCGCTGGCGTCGCACATCCTCGACCATTCGCGCCGCGCCACGCTGGCCGCGATCGCGCGGCTGCCGCAGGGACGCTGGCGCGCGCAGATGCAGCTCGACGGCTACGAGGCGCCGATCACGCTGCTCGCCGAACTGATGCACGACGGCGAGCGCATCGTCGTCGACTTCGGCGGCAGCTCGCCGGCCAGCGCACGCGGCATCAACTCGCCCAAGTGCTACACCGATGCCTACTCGGTGTTCGGCCTGAAGTGCCTGATCGCGCCCGAGGTGCCCAACAACGCCGGCTCGCTGGAATGCTTCGAGGTGCGCGCCGAGCCCGGCAGCATCGTGCACCCGCTGCGCCCGGCGCCGGTGACGGCGCGCCACGTGGTCGGCCAGATGCTGCCCGACCTGATGTTCGGCTGCCTCGAACAGGCGCAGCAAGGTCAGGTGCCCGGCGAAAGCGCCGGCAGCATCTGGGTGCTGGCCATGAGCGGCGATGCGCCGGCCTTCAACACCATGAGCGTGGGCCTGGGCGGCATGGGCGCGCGGCCGGGCAAGGACGGGCTGGCCACCACCGCCTTCCCCTCGGGCGTCGGCGGTATCCCGGTGGAGGTGACGGAGACGCAGGCGCCGGTCGTCTTCTGGCACAAGGAGTTCCTGGCCGACAGCGGCGGTGCCGGCCGCTACCGCGGCGGGCTGGCGCAGCGCATCGTCGTCGGCGGGCGCGACGGCGTGGCTTTCAACTGCGCCGCCGCCACCTTCGACCGCCGCGCCAACCCGGCGCGCGGCCGTGCCGGCGGCCATGCGGGTGCGCCCGGCGTCGCCGTGGTGCAGGACAGC
>Ga0315912_10006293_pt1 | contig 10666 bp, 7 predicted proteins | sample VfabasoilMG_FD_204469 | JGI IMG/M metagenome (GOLD analysis project Ga0315912, IMG submission 204469) | Garden soil microbial communities collected in Santa Monica, California, United States - V. faba soil | ecosystem: Environmental > Terrestrial > Soil > Garden | place: USA: California... | reverse complement strand
CACCAGGGAGATCCGCAAGCGTCCCGAGCTCAAGAAGCTCCCCATCATTGCCCTCACCGCCAAGGCCATGGCCGACGATCGCGAGAACTGCCTCGACGCTGGCGCGAACGACTACATCGCGAAGCCTCTCGACGTCGACAAGCTCCTCTCCCTTGCCCGCGTATGGATGCCGAAATGAGTCCCGAACGGGTGAACGACGCCGAGGTCACGCGCCTGCTGGATGCGATTTTCACACGCTACCACTACGATTTTCGTCGCTACGCGTCGGCGTCACTGAAGCGGCGTATCGCCTCGGCCCTCGTTCGTCTCGATTGCCAGGACGTGCAGGCGCTCGAGGCGCAGGTGCTCGCCGACCCGCGCGCATTCAGCGAGCTGCTTCGCTTCCTCACCGTACAGGTGAGCGACCTGTTCCGAGATCCGGCGTTTTTCCGCGCGATTCGCGAACAGGTCGTCCCGCATCTATCGACCTACCCGTCGCTCAAGCTGTGGGTGGCCGGTTGCGCCACGGGCGAAGAGGCGTATTCGCTCGCCATCCTCCTCGCCGAGGAAGGCCTGCTCGAGCGCGCTCAAATCTACGCGACGGACATCCATCCCGAAAGCTTGCGCGTCGCCGCTGAAGGAGTGTTCGCCCTCGAGCGGTTCGCTCGCTTCAGCCAGAACTACCAGCTGGCTGGGGGAAAGAGCTCGCTGTCGGACTACTACACGGCTCGCTATTCGTCGGCCGTGCTCGACCGCTCGCTCAGGAAGGCCATTCTGTTCGCGGATCACAGTCTCGCGACCGACAGCGTTTTTGCCGAGATGCACCTCGTTTCGTGTCGCAACGTGCTCATCTATTTCGAGCGCAACCTGCAGGATCGCGCCGTCGGCGTGCTGACCGACGCGTTGTGCCGGCTCGGCTTCCTGGGGCTCGGCTCGAAGGAAACCCTGCGCTTCAGCGCACACGCACAAAAGTTTCGCGAGCTCGTTCCGGAGGCGCGCCTCTACCAACGGCTATGAACACCGAAATGTCGCACTCCCTTGCAGCCATCGTGATCGGCGGATCCGCCGGGGCGCTCGACGCGCTCGGCATGATCTTGCCGGAGCTGCCCGCAGGGTTCCCGCTGCCGATCGTGGTCGCGCTGCACCTCTTGCCCGGCAGGCCGAGCGGCCTCGCCGCCGTGCTCGGATACCGGTGCGCCCTGCCCGTGAAGGAGGCAGAGGACAAGGAGCCCATCGTACCTGGCACCTTGTATGTCGTTTCACCGAGCTACCATCTGCTGGTCGAGCGAGAGGGTTGCTTTTCGCTATCGGCCGACGAGCTCGTCAACTTCTCTCGACCTTCGATCGACGTGCTCTTCGAGTCGGCTGCCGACGCCTACGGGCCCAGGCTGGCCGCCGTCCTGCTCTCCGGCGCCAACGACGACGGGGCGAGCGGGCTCTCTCGCATCCGCGAAAGCGGCGGGCTCACCATCGTCCAGGCGCCCGAGACGGCCGCCGCCAGCACCATGCCGAGCGCTGCCTTGCACTGCGGCGCCGCCGACGAGGTGCTTCCCCTCGAGGCGATCGGACCGCGACTCGTGGCTCTGGCGAGCGCGCAGCGCGCCCCGAGCTCGCTCAGCGAGAAGGAGACGGGATGACCGTAGAACCCATCAAATTCCTCATCGTCGACGACATCGAGGACAACATCCTGGCGCTCGAGGCGCTGCTCCGGCGTGAAGGCCTGCTCATCCTCAAAGCCACCTCCGGCATCGAGGCGCTCGAGCTGCTGCTCACGCACGAGGTCGCCCTTGCATTCCTCGACGTCCAGATGCCGGGGATGGACGGCTTCGAGCTCGCCGAGCTCATGCGCGGCGCCGAGCGCACCAAGCACGTGCCGATCATCTTCGTCACCGCCGGTAACCGCGACCCGCTACGTGTGTTCAAGGGCTACGAGAACGGCGCCGTGGACTTCCTGTACAAGCCCGTCGATCCGCGCATCCTGAAGAGCAAGGCTGACGTCTTCTTCGAGGTTCAGCGCCAGAGGCGAGAGTGCGTCGAGGCGCTGCGCCTGAACGAGCTCTTCGTGGGGATCTTGAGCCACGATCTCAGAAATCCGCTCGGCGCACTGCTCACCGGGGCGCAGGTGCTCGAGGCAGACCTGAAGGACGAGAGGGCACGTCGCACGTTGGCCCGCATGACGTCTGCGGGCCGTCGGATGTCCGACATGATCGAGCAGCTGCTCGACCTCACGCGGGCACGCCTGCTCGACGGCGTCGGCCTCGGGGGCGTCAGGCGGCGAGCCGACATCGTTGCGCTCGCGCAGCGAACCGTCGACGAGCTCGCCGCGGCGCACGCCGAGCGCACGATAGTGCTGACGGCGCCGGGCGACTGCGTCACTTTGGGCGACCCGGATCGCTTGCTACAGCTGTTCTCGAACGTGATCGGAAACGCGCTCGATCATGGCGAGGCTGGCACGCCCGTCACGGTCGAAGTGAGGTCCGGCGTCGACGACGTCATGCTCAGGGTTCACAACGCGGGCGCCATTCCACCCGAGCTCGTGTCCAAGCTGTTCGAACCGTTTCGCGAGCGACCGCGCGCACGCTCGCGCGGGCAGGGACTCGGGCTCGGGCTCTACATCTCGCAGCAGATTGCGCTCGCGCACGGCGGGAGGATCGAAGTCGAGTCGAGCGTCGAGGGCGGCACGACGTTGACGCTGACGATCCCGCGCCGCGCCGTTGGTGAAGCGCGTGCAACCGACGCCAGGCGTACCACGGTGTTGGTCGTCGACGACGACCGCGACACGCGTGAGTCCCTGACCGAGGCCTTCGAGCAGCAGGGGTATCGAGCCATCAGCGCGGCGGACGGCAGGGAGGCCCTCGCCTGGCTGAGGGACGCAGAGCAGCGCCCCGACATCGTGGTGCTGGACATGGTGATGCCGACGCTCGACGGCAACAGGGTGTTCGAGACCATGCGGGCGGATCCAGAGCTTTGCCGGATTCCGGTCGTCGTGGCCACGGCGGATCCGGCTCGGGCGCCGAAGGGCGTCGTCGTGGTGCGCAAGCCGGTCAAGCTCGACAGGTTGTTGAGGACGGTGGCCAAACTCGCCGCCCAGGGCGGGGCCGATCTCCCGGCGCAAGCCCCGTCCGGGTTGACCGACGAAGCCACGCCGAATTGCTGACGCGGTGGCGAGCAGGTCCGCGTGCCTCCGGCGCCCGCCTCACCAACCGAATGCGGGAAAGGCCTTGCCGGGTTTGGCCAGCAGGTACCCCTGCAACAGGTCGACGCCAGCATGGACGAGAGCGTCACGCTCTGCGACGGTCTCGATGCCCTCGGCCACGACCAACATCCCGAGATCCTTGCAGAGGGTGGTCATCGATCGCACTAGCTTCTCCTTCACGGAGCTCTTGTCGACGTCGCGAATGAGTGACATGTCGAGCTTCACGAACTCCGGCTCCAACGTGGCGAAGCTCGTCAGGCCCGCATAGCCGGCACCGAGATCGTCGATGGCAATACGAAATCCGAGTTCCCGCAAGGCCGCGATCGTTCCGCGCACGTCCTTCACCTCGTCCAGCGAGACACGCTCCGTGATCTCCAAGACCACACGCTGGGCGACGAGGGAAAGCGGCGCGCCCGGCGAGCGGAGCGCTGGGTCGAGGAGATCGTGGGCGTGCAGGTTCACGAAGAAGACGCTGGCTGGGTCCGCGACCGCCATGTTGCCGCACGCGAGCGCCCGGATCCTCTGCCCGAGCAGGTGCACGCGGCCGACGCGTTCTGCGGCATCCAGCACGGCTCCCGGATGTGGCAAGGATGACTCCTCGCTCCGCAGCAACGCTTCATAGCCAAACAGGCAGCGATTCCCGACGCTGACGATGGGTTGATAGGCAACCCACAGGGTATCGAGAGCGCGTTGAAAGCTGGTCTCCAAGGCCACGCGCTCGGCGCTCCCGGAGCCGCCATGGTCCACGAGCGCCAAGGCTTCGCGCTTCAGCTTTGCGACCTGGTTCAGTCGCACGGCTCTCGCGACCGCGGACGCCAGCTCCTGGATGTCAACGGGCTTGCTCAGGTACAGGTGCGCACCATGCGCAATCGCCTGCATGGCAGTCTTCACGTCCGGGACCCCCGTCATCAGGATCACGGGCACATCGAGGTCGCGGTCCCGGATGATCTGCAGCAGCTTGATGCCGCTGATGCGCGGCATGTCGATGTCGCTGACGACGGTATCGAACGTGTTCTCTGCGAGCAGAGCCGACGCCGTCTCCCCGTCCTTCGCCATCCGCACTTCGTAGCCCTCGGCGGTCAGCAGGCGCGCGGTGATGCGAAGTAACGCGTCTTCGTCGTCGACCAGGAGAATCTTGCCACGTGAGCGCAGCTGCACGGCGGCAGGGCTCGGCTCGACGTTCATTCGCAATTCTCCTGCCGAACAGAGGGCGATTTCGGCACCGGGGGCAGTCCGGGGCTCGAAATCCCCTCGAGCGGCGACGGAGGCGCGCTCCTGTAAGGAGGCTCGTCGAGAACGTCGCGTAGCTTCCGGGTCAATGCATCGGGCACGATCGGCTTCTGAAGAAACGCGACATCGGAATCCAGGACGCCGTGACGAACGACGGAGTCGTCGGTATAGCCCGACATGTAGACGATCCTCATGGCGGGCCGAAGGGAGCCGAGTCGCTCCGCCAAGACCCTGCCGCTCATGCGCGGCATGACGACGTCCGTCAGAAGCAGGTGGATCGTCGCTGGGTGCTGCTCGCAGATGAGCAGTGCGTCGCCTCCGCTCCTCGCCTCGAGGACGTGATAGCCCGCCCGCTCGAGAATGGTGCGAGTGACGAGCCGCACGGCCTCTTCGTCTTCGACGAGCAGCACCGTCTCCGACGCGCGCCGCACGACGGGCGCGACCGGGACTTCGTTCGTAGCGACCTCGGCGCTGCGCGGGAGGTACACCTTGATCGTCGTGCCCGCGCCTGGCTCGCTGTAAACCCAGATGTGGCCCCCGGTCTGCTGCACGATGCCAAATACGGTCGAAAGGCCCAGTCCCGTGCCGCGCCCGAGCTCCTTGGTGGTGAAAAACGGGTCGAACATGCGCGCGACCGTTACCGGTTGCATGCCGACACCCGTGTCCGTCACCGCCAGCATCACGTACGAGCCAGGGGCAACGCCGCTGTGCTGCACGGTGTAGGAAAGGTCGAGCTCCACGTTGGCCGTCTCGATCGTGAGCTTGCCGCCGGTTGGCATCGCGTCCCGCGCGTTGACCACCAGGTTCATGAGCACTTGCTCGATCTGTCCCGGATCGGCCCGCACCGCACCGAGATCAGAGCCCCCCACCACCGCCAATTCCACGTCCTCACCGACCAGGCGCTGAAGCATCCGCGCGATGCCACTCATCACCGCGTTCAAGTCGAGGACCTTGGGCGCGAGCACCTGTTGCCGGCTGAAGGCAAGCAGCTGACGGGTGAGCTCGGCCGCCCGCGTACCGGCCCGCGCGATCTCCTCGAGATCGATCCGCATCGGATCCCCGGGTTTCAAGCTTTCTGCGAGCATCTTGCTGTAGCTCAGGATCACGGAGAGGAGGTTGTTGAAGTCGTGCGCAATGCCGCCTGCGAGACTCCCTACGGCCTCCATTTTCTGTGCCTGTCTGAGCTGCGCCTCGAGGCGGTTGCGCTCGGTGGTGTCGACCGCAATCGTCAATCCGCAGGGCCGTCCATCGAAGACGAACTTGTGAACGGTAATGTCCACCTCGATCACGGTCCCGTCCTTCTTCTTGTGCCGGTAAGGCAACGAATGCGTGGTGCCGTCTTCCAGCGCACCGACGCCAGCCAAGAATGCGGGGACGTCCTCGCTGGGTCGCAGGTCCGCGGCCGTCATCGCCAGGAACTCTTCACGTGAATACCCGTAATGCGCGACCGCAGCGTCGTTCACGGCCAGGTAGCGAAGCGTCGCGTGATCGTAGAGGAACTTCGGTAGCGGCGACTGCTCGAACAGCGTTCGGTACTGCGTCGCGGACGCGAGCAGCGCCTCCTCCGCCTGCTTTCTCTTGGAGATGTCGGTGACGTAGCTGATGAACTCGGTCGTGCCTTCCAGGGCGGCAGAGCCCACGAGCGTCGCAATGTAGCGCCCGTCCTTGTGGACGAAGTCTCGCTCTCGGAGCGGGAGAAACCCCGTGGAGCGAAGCTGGACGCGGTCCTCGATGTCGGAGACGAGCCAATCGAGCGGCGTGATCGTCTCCCAGTTGAGCTTGCCGGCGACCATCTCGTCGTGCGTGTAGCCCAGCATCCTCAGGAAGGCGGCGTTCGCCTCTTTGAAGTTGCCTTCGAGATCGGAGATGGTGACTCCCGCGACGCCCGACTCGAAGAGGCGCCGGAAGCGCAGCTCGCGATCCTTGAGCTTGGCGTGCTCCAGCACGAGGCGCTCGGCGATCAGCACTCTGCTTTCGAGAGCTCGAGGGCCTAGCGAGGTCGCATAGAGGTCGGTCGCTCCGGCCTCCAGAAAGTCCGGCAGGCGGTCATCGTGGCCCGTAATGACGAGAATGACCGCATCGGCGCCCTGCGGCAGATCCCGCACGTTGCGGCAGAAGTCCGTGGTGGGCATGTCGTCGAGGGGGTCGTTGACGACGACCAACGGCGGCGACGAACCGCGGATCAACGCGAGCGCTGTTCGGCCGTTCTCGGCCAGAACCTTTTCGTGGCCGCGGCCTCCGAGCACGCCGCCGACGGTGCCCACCCACCCCGAATCGGTTCCGACCAAAAGCGCTTTCATGGAGCACGTTCCCCACGGCTCTGGCTGCCGCAAAGCTCTGCGTCCTGACTGTCCGTGAGCCTCGCGCTCGGTCTATCCGACATCGTCGCCATTTCCCTGTTCCGGCGCCGCTGCCGGAAGCCGAGCTCGCACGTTTCGCGTCGAAACGAGCGCGCAGCCCCAGGCGGACGCAGACCTCAACTCGCCGACGCAGGGCGTCGGGAAAGGCCACATGCCTTCGAAACTGCCAGGCTACTCGCAATGGCGCCCCCTCACCAATCGACAGATCACATGACATCCATCGATGCCATCGATTGAATGGTGTTACGTTCCTCCACGAGCCAAGATGAAGTTGTCTGGGGTGGACGCGAACCTGCTGCCGGCGCTCGACGCGCTGCTGCGCGAAAAGAACGTGACTCGCGCCGCGCGGCGGCTCGGAGTCGGTCAGCCAGCCGTGAGCCATTCGCTGGCCCGCCTCAGAAATCATTTCCAGGACGAGTTGCTCGTGCTCCGGGGACGCACCTATTTTCTGACCGACAAGGGCGAGAAGCTCGCGGAAGTGGTGGCGAACGCCACGCGCGCGATGGCCGCGGTTTTCGAGGAGCAGCCGGGCTTCGAGGCGGCCACGGCGTCGTCGCGCTTCGTCGTCGCGTGCTCCGACTTGCTCGGCTTCATCATCATCCCCGAGGTCTTGCGGACGCTGCAGAGCGAGGCGGAGCACGTCGAGGTCGAGCTCAGAACACCGACCACGTCGCAAGCATTGCTACTCGAAGGCGGCGTCGATGTGGCGCTCGGCATCTTCGAGGACGTCCCCCCCAGCATGAACCAGCAGGCCCTCGACGATGATCCCCCTGTCTGCATCGCGCGCGAGGACCACAGCGGGATTGGCGAACACCTCACGCTCGAAGCGTACGGCGACCTTCCCCACCTGGAGATTGCCTCTGGCCTGGGCTCGATACCCGAGCGCCACGTCGAACGGGCGCTTTCGGCCATCGGAAAGCAACGGCGCGTGACACTGCGCACCCCGTACTACTTGCTGGCCCCACGCATCCTCGAGCGAACGGACCACATCGCCACTCTTCCAGCGAGCGCTGCGGAGCAGTTCACGAAGATGGCTCGCCTTCGCGTCTTTCCACCACCCATCGACCTCCCGACCTACAAGATCTCGCAGGTTTGGTGGAACGACCGGAACGACGACCGCGGACACACGTGGCTTCGCGAGCAGATCGCGAGTAGCTACCTTCGCGCGCGCCGGGGCGACCAAGCATGAACGACCAACAAAAGAGGCAGCTCGTCGATCAACTCGTCCTGGTGGCGACCGATCCCAAGACCGGAGCCTGGAGCGCACGCTTGTTCGTGGCGACGGCACTGTGGCTCGAGACGGAGCTCGGCTCCCGAGGAAAGGACTCGCTCACGGTCGCAGCCGAGCGCATCAGGAAGCGGGAGCGCGGCACGGAGCCGGCCAACTTTCGTGCCCTGCTCGACTCGTGGCTGGCACCCGCACGGTACGGATGAAGGCGCAGCTACGCCGCGCGAGCGTTTCGACCACGGCGTAGGGACCACGCGCCACCGAGCGCCAACATCAGTGCGAGCGCCCAGGGGATGCCGTCGCTCGCCGGAGCGCCAGGTGCGGCGCCCACGAGGTTCAACCCGATGACCAGGGGGTCGTGGTCGGAAGCGCGGTACGCGTCCGCAGCGTAGAGGCTCGTCACCTGACCAGCGCTCTTGAACTCCGTGTTGTAGTCGAGAGCCACGGGCTCGTCGGCGTTGACGTGCCACTCGACGAGTCCCGCCACCTGACTCACGAGCGACGGGCTCGCGAGCGCGTGGTCGAGGTAGCCCCACTGCCCGTCGAACACGTAGGAATAGGCCTCGAGCCCCACGAGCTCGTCGACGAGATCGGTGTACCCCGCGTCGAGCAGCGTCTCGACCGGATCCTCCATGGCGTACGAATTCAGGTCGCCGAGGATGAGGGTGCGTGTTTCGCCGGTAGCCGTGGGGTTGCCGGCGAGCCAGCTGGAAAGCTGTGCGGCTGCGGCGGTACGCGTCAGGTTGCAGTTGCCCTGCCCGTCGCCCGCGTCCGGGTCGGGGCCGACCGGACTCACGTTGTCGTCGCAGCCCGAGCCCTTGCTCTTCAGATGATTGCCGACGAGGACGACACGGCCGTGCCCCGCCGTCTTCTCCTCGAACGCCTGGGCCAGCGCGGGGCGGCTGCGCTGAATCGGCGTCCCGCCAGTGACCTCGTAGAGGCCAAATGCGCCTGTGTTGGCGACGGCAGTCTGCCCGACCGGCGTTACCCGCGCCGTGCGGTAGAGCATTGCCACCTTGATTGCGTCGACGCCGAGCGAGTTCACCTGGCCCGTCTTGGCATCCGCGTCGATGAACGCCCAGGTGCCCGGGGCCGTGGCGGCGTCGAGCTTGTTCGTGAGATCCTGAATCGCGCTCGTCGGCCCGTAGCCGTCGTTTTCGAGCTCGCTCACCACCAGGACGTCGGCGCCCGTGCCGAGGGCGGCCTGCACCGTCTTCTGCGACTGCCGATCGAACTCGGCAAGGTTGTCCGCGCCCCGGCATTCGGCGACGCCGCCCCCGACGCCGAACGTGCAGGCTGTCGAGCCGAAGGTATTGAAATAGTTGAGCAGGTTGAAGCTTGCCACGCGCAGCGAGCCGGCGACGCTGGCCGGCGCGGCGGGCCGCGGATTGTCGGCCTGAAAGTTCGGCGTGCCTCCCGAAAGCGCGTTGAAGGGCCGAACTCGATAGCGCACCGGATCGGTGTCGGAGCTCACGTTGGAGGCTGTCGTCGCGTCCGACTGCGTGAGGACGCCGGTCAGCCCTTCGACCCAATCACCGCCGCGGAGCGTGTTCGACGCGGAGAGCGGCAAGCCGCCGCGCGCAAAGCGGATCGGATCGGGATTTTGCACCTGCACGTCGTCGTCCAGCACGATCAGGTTGGCGTCGTTGAAGTCTTGCTGAGCGAGCGCCAGAGCGCCGGGTGCCGCTATGTTGGTGGGTTGCGGCAGGCGGTCGTTGCCGCTCAGCGTGACCTGGCCGAAGCGAGCGAGCTGGAAGTGTTCGGTGACGAAGAGCCGTTGCGGGAACGCGACGAGCATGCCCTCGTAGCGCTCGAGATCCGTCGGGCTGTCGAGCGGGAGCGAAACGCTGACCGGCGTGACGCTACCGGTGGAACCACAGACCTCGATGTTCGGCGCCGTGAGCTCGGTGAGCGTCCCCCCCGCGCTATTGAAGCCGAATTCGGACACCGTACCGGTCACCTGGACGACTTGCCCGACCACGACGCTGTTGCTCGAGGAATTGAAGACGAAAATGGCGTCCGACGTGAGCGGGTCGCCGTCCGCACTGGCGGGCGTGTTCTGCACGTAGAAGCCGCGCAGCGAGTCCCCGGCCGCTCCGCCCGTGAGCTCGAAGTCCCCCACCACGACGCCTTGAACCGTTTGGGTACCGGTGAGCGCCGCGCTCAGGCCCGTACCCTGGATCTGGCCGATGGGTGTGTCTACGGCGCTGCAGCTCGCGCTCGCCGCGGTCATGAACGCGGCAGAAAAATCGCCGAGCGGCAGGTCCGGAGGGTCGTTCGCGTCGACGTCGCTCACACCGGCCGCCGCCACCAGGATCTGGCACGCCGTCCCGGACGGCAGCGCGCTCGGGGGCGTGACCACGACGCTCGTCGTCCCCGACGCGGCGCCGTTGCTCGCGACGGGGCTGCCGACTGGACATTCGATGCTCACGGCTCCCGCGGCAACGTTGACGGGCTCGTTGAAGGTCACGGTGATCGAGGTCGCGGGCGACACGTTGACCGCGCCGCTTGCCGGCGACGTGACGGTCACCGCAGGCGCCGTTTCCCCGCACGACTGCGCCGCGGACGCCGTGTTGCGCGGCACCGGCGTGACCACGCTGAAATCCTGGGCGTTCACGTCGGTGTCGAGACAACCATTCTGGGCGCGTGTCATGGAAGTCGTGTTGTTTCCGG
>Ga0315912_10006292_pt1 | contig 10666 bp, 8 predicted proteins | sample VfabasoilMG_FD_204469 | JGI IMG/M metagenome (GOLD analysis project Ga0315912, IMG submission 204469) | Garden soil microbial communities collected in Santa Monica, California, United States - V. faba soil | ecosystem: Environmental > Terrestrial > Soil > Garden | place: USA: California... | reverse complement strand
CATCCATAGCGGCTGCTCGCCATGCTCCTGCCGCTGCACCGCCTGGGCGCAGGTCACCAGCACCCGCTTGCCCACCGCCGCGCGCGCCAGGCCCCTGATCGTCTCCGCCGGGATTTCGCAGATCGGCGCCGCCCAATCGGCGCTCTTCGCCACGCCGTCCGTCCGGCCCAGCAGGTAGGCCTCGAACGCCTCATACCCGACGCAATACCGCGCCACGAAGGCCGCGTCGTGCCGCCCTTCGCTCACCAGCGTATGTGCGATGCCCAGCATCATCGCCACGTCCGTACCCGGGCGGATCGCGTGCCACATCGCGCCCACGGAGGCCGGCAGATCATCTCGCAGCGGGCTGACCAGGTGGAACGCCGCCCCGCGCCGCGCCGCCGCCAGCATGCAATCCCGCGCGATATGCTGGCTCGTCCCGCCGGAGGAGACCGCCGTGTTCTTCAGCGGCAGCCCGCCGAAGGCCAGCACCATCTCCGTATCGCGGGCCAGCTCGTCCCAGCTGACATTCTCCCGCCCCGCCGCCTCCTGCGTACCGATCACATGCGGCAGGATCACCGCCGCTCCGGCTGAGGAATAGGTGTTCACGGACCGCACATACCCGCCGGCACAGTTCAGGAACCGGTGCACCTGGCTCTGCGCATGGTGGAACCGCCCGGCCGAGGACCAGCCATAGGACCCGCCGAACACCGCCCTGCCACCATGCGCGCCGTAAACCCGCTTGAGTTCCGCCGCCGCCAGGTCCAGCGCCCGGTCCCAGTCCAGCGGCACGAACTCCTCACGCCCGCGCATCCGGTCCGGCCCCGGCCCGCGTTCCAGCCACCCTTTCCGCGCCATCGGCCGCGCAATCCGCGCGCGATGGTTCAGGCTGGCGGGGATATTGCGCAATTGCGGCGCCGGATCAGCGTCGCCCGAATGCGGCCGAACAACCAAACCGTCCGGCCCACGCAGCACGCTGAACGCCCCCCAATGGGAGCTGTGCGGCAGCGCCGCCACATCATCATTCATGTCAGGGAAAACCCGCGTAAGAGATTTGGTGCCCAGGAGAAGACTCGAACTTCCACGACCTTGCGGCCACAGGTACCTGAAACCTGCGCGTCTACCAATTCCGCCACCTGGGCATACTCGAAGGGGGCTGCGGTGGGCGGGGGATGTAGCGGCGGGATGCTGCCGCGTCAACCGGGCCTTGAGTAGAAACTTCAGCCTGCCTATCCCATCTACCAGTGCGTATCACAGTCACCTCTCCATGAAAGACAGGCCATGTCAGCCGCACCCGGCATCGCGACCATCTTCGGCGGCTCCGGCTTCCTCGGGCGCTACATTGTCCCGCATCTTGCAAAGGCCGGCTACACCGTACGCATCCAAGTCCGCCGGCCGGATCGCGCCCTGTTCCTCAAGCCCGCCGGTGATGTCGGCCAGATCGTCCCCGTCCAGGGCAGCGTCACGAACGACGCCTCGGTCGCCGCCGCCGTTTCCGGGGCGGATGTCGTCATCAACCTCGTCGGCATCCTCGCCGAATCCCGCGCCGGGGATTTCAACCGCATCCACGCGGAGGCCGCCGGTCGCGTCGCTCGCCTCGCCAAGGCAGCCGGCGCGCGCCATTTCGTCCATATCTCCGCGATCGGCGCAGACCCCGCCAGCCCAAGTGGCTACGGCCGCTCCAAGGCCGCGGGGGAAGCGGCCGTACGTGCCGCATTCCCGGAGGCCGTCATCCTCCGTCCCTCCATCGTCTTCGGGCCGGAGGATGCCTTCTTCAACCGCTTCGCCGGCATGGCCGCCTGGATGCCGGCCCTGCCGGTGATTTCCGGGCAGACGAAACTGCAGCCGGTCTATGTGGGGGATGTGGCGGATGCGGTGATGGCCGCCATCGCCAACCCGGACGCCGCCGGCAAGGTCTTCGAACTCGGCGGGCCCCGGGCCTATAGCTTCCAGGACCTGCTCAGCTGGATCCTGCGGGAAACGGGCCGAAAGCGCTGCCTGGTGCCATTGCCCGCTTCCATCGCCCGCCTGCAGGCCACGGTGCTGGAACGCCTCCCCGGCAAGCTGCTCACCCGCGACCAGTTGCTGATGCTGCAGCGCGATAACATCGTTTCCTCGGACGCGCCGGGTCTCGCCGCGCTCGGCATTACGCCGACACCGATCGAGCGTATCGTGCCCGAATATCTGCGCCGTTACCGCCTTGGCGGCGGTCGTCGCGGCTAGGCTCGAACGATCGATGTGGCCGAATAAGGACTTGCACCCGATTCGCTAGATTTCGTCGTAAGACCGGATCGGGGCTGGACTCAGTTAGTCCGGCTGACTACACTAACGCCCATGAGCGACACACCCGAAGCCATTGGCGCCCGCATTTCCGAAATCCGCCGCCAGCGCGGCATCACCCAGGAAGGCCTGGCGGAAGCCGTCGGCGTTTCCCGCAGCGCGGTGGCGCAGTGGGAAACAGGCCGCGCCGGCCAGGTCACCGGCAACCTGACACGCGTGGCGGAGGTACTCGGCGTCCATGTCGCCGTCCTGCTGGGCGCCCGCCCCACCCGAAAGGGCGCGGAGAAACTGAGCGCGGATGAAAGCACCCTCCTCAAGCTCTACCGCGAATGCCGCGTGGTGGACCGCAAGGCGCTGGTCAGCACCGCGCGTCGCCTGGTCAAGGCGCGGAAGTAACCAACCCGCGTCGTGGGGCATGTCGTCCGGGGGCGCAATGCGCCCCCGTTCCATGTCCGCCTCTCGCCCGCGCATGACTCCGGTCCACGTGACTCTGGCCGGCGTCTGCGCTACCTCCTCCGGCTTTCGTAAACCCCCGGCAACCCTCGAGACCCTCTCGCCATGGCCAGCAGCAACGACATCCGCGCCACCTTCCTGGACTACTTCGCCCGCAACGGCCACCAGGTGGTCGAAAGCTCGCCCCTGGTGCCGCGCAACGACCCCACGCTGATGTTCGCCAACTCCGGCATGGTGCAGTTCAAGAACGTCTTCACCGGCCAGGAAAGGCGCGCCTACACCCGTGCCACCACGGCGCAGAAATGCGTTCGCGCCGGCGGCAAGCACAACGACCTGGATAACGTCGGCTACACCGCGCGCCACCACACCTTTTTCGAGATGCTGGGGAATTTCAGCTTCGGTGACTACTTCAAGGGACAGGCGATTTCCTATGCCTGGGAACTAATCACCAAGGATTTCGGCCTCGCCAAGGACAAGCTGCTGGTCACCGTCTATTCGGAGGACGACGACGCAGCCGCCTACTGGAAGAAGATCGCCGGCTTCTCCGACGACAAGATCATCCGCATTCCCACCTCCGACAATTTCTGGCGCATGGGCGATACCGGCCCCTGCGGCCCCTGCTCGGAAATTTTTTATGACCACGGGGACAAAATCCCGGGTGGCCCCCCGGGCAGCCCGGATCAGGATGGGGACAGGTTCATCGAGATCTGGAACCTCGTGTTCATGCAGTTCGAGGAAGGCCCCCCCGGCACGCGCGTGGCGCTGCCCAAGCCGTCCATCGACACCGGCATGGGCCTGGAACGCTTCGCCGCCATCATGCAAGGCGTGCACGACAACTACGACACGGACACGCTGCGCGCCTTGATCTGGGCCAGCGCGGAAGCCACGAGCCAGGACCCGGACGGCCCGCACAAATCCAGCCACCGCGTGGTGGCAGACCATTTGCGCGCCACCTCCTTCCTGATTGCCGATGGCGTACTCCCTTCCAACGAGGGCCGCGGCTACGTGCTCCGCCGGATCATGCGCCGCGCCATGCGCCACGCCCACATGATGGGCGCGCGCGACCCGCTGATGTATCGCCTCGTACCCGCCCTGGTCCGCCAGATGGGCGCCGCCTACCCCGAACTCGGCCGTGCCGAAAAGTTGATCCAGGAAACCCTGCTGCTGGAGGAAACCCGCTTCAAGGCCATGCTGGATCGCGGCCTGCACCTGCTGGCCGAGGAAACGTCCAAGCTTGGCGACGGCCAGGCCTTGCCCGGGGACGTCGCCTTCCGCCTGTACGACACCTACGGCTTCCCCCTGGACCTGACGCAGGACGCCCTGCGCGAAAAGGGCCGCGCCGTGGACACGGACGGGTTCGAGGCAGCGATGGAGGAGCAGCGCAAGCGCGCCCGCGCCGCCTGGGCCGGATCGGGCGAGGCCGCCACCGAGACCGTCTGGTTCGAACTGCGCGAGACCCACGGCGCCAGCGAGTTCCTCGGCTACTCCACGGAAACCGCCGAAGGCGAAATCCAGGCCATCGTCGCCGCCGGCAAGCCGGTGGACAGCGCCGGCCCCGGCTCGGACGTCGCCGTCATCCTCAACCAGACCCCGTTCTACGGCGAGTCCGGCGGGCAGGTCGGCGATACCGGCACCATCACCGGCCCGGACAACCTCCGCATCACCATCACCGACACGCAGAAGAAGCTCGGCGACCTGTTTGTCCATCTCGGCAAGGTAGAGGCCGGCACCGCGAAGCCCGGCATGGCCGTCATCGCCGCCGTGGACCACACCCGCCGCTCCGCCATCCGCGGCCACCACTCCGCCACCCACCTGCTGCACGAGGCGCTGCGCCAGAAGCTCGGCACCCACGTGACGCAGAAGGGCAGCCTGAACGCCCCGGACCGTCTGCGCTTCGACGTCTCCCAACCCCGCCCGATCACGGCCGACGAACTCGCCTGGGTAGAAGCCGAGGTGAACGCCCGCGTGCGCGAGAACACGGAAGTCACCACTCGCCTGATGACGCCGGAAGCCGCCGTGGAACAGGGCGCCATGGCGCTGTTCGGCGAAAAATACGGCGAGGAAGTCCGCGTGGTATCCATGGGCAGCCCTGGCGACACCAACCGCTCCGGCTGGTCCGTCGAACTCTGCGGCGGCACCCATGTCGGCCGCACCGGCGAAATCGGCCTGTTCAAGATCGTCCAGGAGTCCGCCGTCGCCGCCGGCGTCCGCCGCATCGAGGCGGTGACCGGCGACGCTGCCCTCGCCCTGGTCGCCGAGAACGAGCGCCGCCTGGCCGAAGCCGCCGCCGCGCTCCGCGTCTCCCCCGCCGAGCTGCCGGACCGCGTCGCGGCCCTGTTGGCGGACCGCCGCAAGCTGGAACACCAGATCGCCGAGTTGCAGAAGAAGCTCGCCACCGGCGGCAGCGCGGCGGAAATCGAGACTGTCGCCGGCATGAAGTTCTCCGCCCGCAACCTGGGCGAGGTGCCGCCACGCGACATGAAGGGCATCGCCGAGGCCATCATCAAGCAGATGGAATCCGGCATCGTCGCCCTCGTCTCCACCGCCGAGGGCAAGGCCAGCATCGTCGTCGGCGTCTCGCCGGACCTCACCTCCAAGGCCAGCGCGGTCGATCTCGTCCGCATCGCCTCCACCGCCGTCGGCGGCAAAGGCGGCGGCGGCCGCCCGGACATGGCCCAGGCCGGCGGCCCCGAAGGCGACAAGGCGGACGCCGCCCTCGCCGCCATCCGCGAGAAACTCGCAAGCTAAAAGGGAGCCACGCCAATGGACTTCAGCAACAAGCGCATCGTCGTCACCGGCGGCGCCGGCGGCATCGGCGTGGAAACCTGCGACGCCTTCCTGCAACGCGGCGCCCACGTCTTCCTGATTGATATCGAGGCCGACCGCATCGCCGCCGCCGCCAGCAAGCTCGGCCACAGCCCGCGCCTGCACACAATCTCCTCCCTCATCGACTCCCCCGAAGCCTGCGCCGCCGCCATGCACGCGGCCACCCAGGCCCTCGGCGGCCCGATCCACGCCCTGGTCAACCTGGCCGGCGTCTTCGAGCCCGACGCGCTCGACCCCTCCGGCCGCCCGGCCTACGACCGGCAGATCGCCTTCAACCTCACCAACGCCTACGATATGACGGTCGCCTTCCTGCCCAACCGCGCCCAGGACGAGCCCACCGCAATCGTCTTCACCTCCTCCATCGCCTACCGCCGCGGCGGCATCGACCACCCGGCCTACTCGGCAGCCAAGGGCGGCATCGTCGGCCTCACCCGCTCGCTCTCCCGTAAGCTCGCCCCGGCCACGCGCGTGAACGCGGTCGCCCCCGGCGTCATCCTCACCCGCATGACGGACCAGGTGATTGCCCGCCAGGGCAACGAACGCCTCGCCCAGATCCCCCTGCAACGCTTCGGCAAGCCCAGCGAGATCGCCACCGTCATCCGCTTCCTCTGCTCGGAGGACGCCAGCTACATCACCGGCCAGACCATCACCATCGACGGCGGCATGACAAACGCCTGACGCAGGCCCATATCGGCACCACGACCTGCCCTGAAGGACCCAGCCATGGCCGACCGCCCCCGCATTTTCGACGACATCGCCGGCGTGGCCGGCGGCGCCCTCTCCGCCCTCGTCGGCATCCGCGAGGAGGTGGAAGCCATGGTCCGCGCCCGGGTGGAGGAAGCCATCCGCCGCCTGGAACTGGTGCGGAAGGACGAGCTGGAGGCGGTGCTGGAACTCGCCGCCAACGCCCGCGCCGGCCAGGAAGCCGCCGAAGCCCGCATCGCCGAGCTGGAGGAGCGCATCGCCGCCCTGGAATCCCGCGCTAACCCGGACCAGCCACCCACTACCAGCGACGCGTAGCGGTATTTTCGCCGCACTGCCGCAAATTCCCGTCAAATTCCCTGGGGACAACCCCCATTCCGCCCTTGCGACACGGGAAAACGCTTCTCTAGGCTAGCGATCGTGGTCGCCGGGCCATCGATTCCACCATATGTCGATTCGGCGGCCGCGCCCTGGTCCTCCTAGCGCGGAGAGCTGCCCATGTCGGCCACCCAGACCGTCGCCACAACCCGCTCGGCCAACCCGCTCGACATCATGGAGCAGATCGTCTCCGCCAACGAATGGACCTTCGACCGGCGCAACGACACGGAAATGGCCGCGGAGGCGCCCGGCAAGTGGTGCGATTTCGGCCTCTATTTCTGCTGGTCGCACGAAATCAGCGCCATGCACTTCACCTGCGCCTTCGACCTGAAAGTGCCGGAAAAGCGCCGCGCCGCCCTGTATGAACTCCTCGCCCTGGCCAACGAACGCCTCTGGATCGGCCATTTCGGCATGGACAGCGAGGACGGCATGCCCGTCTTCCGCCACGCCGTCCTCCTCCGCGGCGCCCGCGGCGCCTCCGCCGAGAGCCTGGAGGACATGGTGGACATCGCGATCACCGAATGCGAGCGCTTCTTCCCTGCCTTCCAGTTCGTCCTCTGGGGCGGCAAGACCCCCGCCGAGGCCCTGGCGGCGGCAATGCTGGAGTGCGTGGGGGAGGCCTGACCTCTCCCCGACCACCAGAATATCACGGCCAAACCGGCGCGCCCTCCAGCCCCGCCGTTTCCGGCAACCCGCACATCAGGTTCGCGTTCTGCACCGCCTGCCCGGCCGCCCCCTTGCCGAGATTGTCCACCACGCCCATCGCGATCACCAGGTCACGTTCCGGATCGGCCGCATAACTCACGAACGCCAGATTCGACCCCGTCGCCCACTTGGTCTGCGGCGGCGCATCGGTCACCCGCACAAACGCCCGCCCCGCATAGAACCGCCGTGCCGCGTCCATGCACTGCGCCGTTGTGGCCCGCCCGCGACAATACACGGTGGCGAGAATCCCCCGTGTCATCGGCACCAGGTGCGGCGTGAACACCAGCCCCGCCGCGCTCCCGCCACTCAACCGCGCGATCGTCGTCGCCATCTCGGGCATGTGCGTGTGCTTCAGCAGACCATACGGCACCAGGTTCTCATTGCTCTCGACATAACCGAACCTGCTGTCGCCACCGCCCCTTCCGGCACCGGAGATGCCGGTCTTGGCATCGACCACGATATTCCCGGGCGCGATCAGCTTGTCCGCCAGCAGCGGCGCCAGCGCGGTCAGCGTCGCCGCGGGGAAGCAGCCGGGGTTGGCAACGCGCGTCCGGCCCGCGATCCCGTCCGGCCAGACATCGGCCAGGCCATACACCCACCCCTCGGCGTAGCGGTGGTCCCCGCCGATATCGACGATCTTCACCCCCTCCGGCACCAGCGCCAGCGCCGCGGCCGAGGTGCCCGTGGGCAGCGACGCGAACAGCAAATCGAGCTTCGGCAGGGAAGCTGGGTCCCACTTCTCGATCACCATGTCCGCCAGCCGCGCCGGCACGCCAGGAAAGCGGTCCACCAACCGGTTGCCCGCGCTACCCTCCCCGGCGGCGTAGACCAACTCGAAATGCGGATGGCTCGCGACCAGGCGCAACGCCTCGCCACCGCCAAAGCCACTGATCCCAACAATGCCAACGCGCATGCTCATGGTGATGTCCTTCCGGATTGCAGAAAAAAGAAACCCCCGGAGCCGGGGGCTGCGGGGGTTCGGGAACGCGGGCCGTGGGTCACTCCGGCGCGTGGGCCTTACGCTAAGGCCGCCACCACGCGGTGGAACTCTGATCGACACGCAGCACCAGAAGCCGCCGCTTGAGTGCAGCGGCGTCGGCGTCGGTCAAACAGGGCCGGGTTCGTGGTCATCTGACGCGACGCTGCCACCGCCCGCATTCACCCGTCAAGCCAGAAGTGCGCTAACCATCCATCAGGGCAGTTCTCAAAAACGGCCGACCACAATTACCGGCAAGCATCCGAAGCGGAACGATGCCAATGAGAATAACCGAGCGCAAGGCGCTCCGTCTGTCCGTTGGGCGCGGGGATGATTAACAGGCCTCTATAGGTCGGGTAAGCTAGACGTATGCAAAGTCCCACTTCCGAGACGAGTCCTGTTGCCCTGCCGTCTCCGGTTCGAATCACGCGTGTTGATTTCGACAATTTCAAAGCTCTTGAGAAGTACTCCCTCTCATTCGAGCATGTGAATATCATCGTCGGCCCCAACAATGCCGGTAAGTCAACCATATTAAGCGCCTTCCGCGCCTTGGACACGGCCCTGCGAGCAACAAGGTCTAAGGCACCTACTCGCATCTATTTTGATGATGTGAGCACGATCGGCTACCGCGTTCCCGAGAGTAATTTCCCAATCGCACTTGAGAACGTACACACCAACTATCAATCAACAGCCAGCAAGATCACCTTTACACTGAGTAACAGAAACAAGCTTCAACTCATTTTTCCCGTGGAAGGCGGATGCGTATTGATCCCCATCGTAGAGGGAGAGACTGTAACTAAAGCCGCATCGTTCAAGCGTTGTTTTCCTATTTCATTGACGGTCGTGCCAGTCCTAGGCCCTGTGGAGCACAATGAGGCCCGACGAGAAAGGGCGACGGTTGTAGATGGTCTTTCGACGCATCGTGCATCTCACCATTTTCGTAATTATTGGCACTATTTCTCAGACGGCTTTGCGGATTTTGCCGAACTTGTCCGAACGACCTGGCCAGGAATGGAGATTGAACCGCCGGAATTCGATGCCGGCTCCGGTCAGCTCAGGATGTATTGTCGAGAAGACCGTCTTACACGAGAGTTATACTGGGTTGGATTTGGATTTCAGATTTGGTGCCAACTTCTTACGCATTTGTCGAGGTCGAAGGGAAGCTCACTTGTAGTCGTAGATGAGCCGGAAACTTATCTGCATCCGGATGTGCAGCGGCAGTTGCTAGGCATTTGTCGCGATCTAGGCTGTGACATGCTCCTCGCGACTCACTCAAGCGAAATAATGTCCGAGGCTGACCCAGCAGAGATCGTCGTCATCGACAAGCGAAAGTCTGCGGGTGAGCGTCTTCGAGATGTGGTCGGCGTTCAAAGAGCGCTCGATGCAGTTGGATCGGCCCAAAATATCACACTCACATCGCTTGCCAGAAGCAGGAGAGTGTTGTTTGTCGAGGGAGTGGACGACTTCCGACTTCTTCGCCGTTTTGCTCGTCGACTTGGATTGCAAGAACTCGCCTCGGGAGTGGGCATCGTTCCACTACCCTCAGGAGGATTTGGTTCTTGGAGTCGTGTGACCACACTTGCCGCTGGTATCGCAGACGCTCTTGGGTCTCCATTGGCAATCGCAGCCATCTACGATCGAGACTATTATAGCGTCGAGCAGATCAATGAAGTTGTCGAAGCCCTCTCCAAAAACCTGACGTTTGCGCATGTGCATGCGCGTAAGGAGATAGAGAACTACTTGCTAATACCAAGCGCTCTGGCTCGGGCGCTAGACCGCGCTGTGTCCGAGCGGGTCGCGCGCCAAGGGACCGTCCCTATACCGAGTACAGAGATAGGACCGTTGTTAATTCGCATCACGGATCCTATGCGGGATGAGGTGATGTCACAGCTAGCCACAAAACGATCCGAAAAGCTTAAAGCTACTGGACGAGATCCCGCCGACATTATGAAAGAGACGATATCTGAATTCAATCGAAAATGGGATGATCTAACAACCAGGCTAACCATTGTTCCTGGTAAGGAGGTGCTTCGTGCGCTTAGGGATCACCTACAGGAACATTTTGGGGTGTCGATGACCGATGCGCGGATAGTTGATGCTTTTCACAGGGACGAAATTCCAGAAGACTTAAAAATTCTGCTACGCGCAGTCGACACGTTTAGAACCACAATTCCCACAATATCATAAACGCCGGTCCAGTCCTTTGCGCCCGATTCCGCTTCGATTGTAAGCTTGAGGCTTATCGCGCCTATGATCGTGGAACGGCGAGGCAGATCCGACTACCGCCAACGGCGCGTGAACATCAGATTTTCTTATCCGACCGCCTAGAAATTGAAATGGCACCCTTCCCACCCCCAGAAACTACCA
>Ga0315912_10006291_pt1 | contig 10666 bp, 8 predicted proteins | sample VfabasoilMG_FD_204469 | JGI IMG/M metagenome (GOLD analysis project Ga0315912, IMG submission 204469) | Garden soil microbial communities collected in Santa Monica, California, United States - V. faba soil | ecosystem: Environmental > Terrestrial > Soil > Garden | place: USA: California... | reverse complement strand
CCGGGATTTACGGGATTTCTTGTTTGAGTTTGGCCCTGCTCTGCGCCTGCGGTGGCTCGATCGACACGACGGACGAGGACGATCGGCGCGCGGATCTCGCCGAAGCTCGCGGCGGCGGAGCGGTAACCGCCAACCCGCCTGCCGCGCCGAGCAGCAGCACGCCGCCCGCCAGTACGCCCGTGGCCACGCCGCCTGCCAGCACGCCGCCAACGGCCACCCCGCAGGCCAGCACGCCGCCCGCCAGCACGCCGCCCGCCAGCACGCCGCCCGCCAGCACCTCCACGGTCAGCTTTGAGACCGACATTTGGCCGATCTTCAACGGCCAGTGCGGGCCCTGCCACACGGTCGCCAACATCATTCAGAACATCGGTGCCGACGACAAGGACGCTGCCTTCGAGGACGCCGTGGAGTTCAAGGCGTCGATCATCTCGGAGATTGAAGAGGGCACCATGCCGCAGGGCACCTGCAGCGGCCCCCCCGGCAGCGCCGGCTGTGTCTCCGTAGCCGAGTTCGAGCTGATCCAGGACTGGGTCGACGGCGGCGCGCAGCCGTAACGTCGCCACTTCTGTCGCGCCACGTTCGGGAGGCAACGCCGGACGTGGCGCCGCGCGCGAGCCCATCGCGCCCTGCCGTGGCCCAGCGTGCCCGCCTGGGTTGCGAGCGCCCGCGGGCAGCTGGTACAAGCGGGCCATGCCGGGCCCGCTCGTCTTTCAGTACCCCAAGTGCAGCACGTGCAGGAAAGCCCTCAGCTATCTCGACGGCAAGGGCGTGAAGTACGAGTCGATCGACATCGTGGCGCAGCCTCCGTCGAGGAGCCAGCTCGCCCAGGCGGTGAAGCAGAGCGGCCTGCCCATCAAGCGCTTTTTCAACACCTCGGGTCAGAGCTACCGCGAGGGTAAGTTCGGCGAGCGCTTGCCGAAGCTGTCTGAAAGTGAGGCGCTCGACGCGCTCGCCGCGGACGGCAAATTGATCAAGCGCCCGTTGGTCCTGGGCAAAGGCTTTGTGTTGGTGGGCTTTGACGCGGAGCAATATCAGGAGCAGTTCGCCCGAGCGGGTGGCTGAGCGACGGAGCGCTGGCCATGGCGCGCTGGCATGAGGGTTGCTCCTCGGAGTCCGCGGGCGTTCCCGCGCCGTCTACATGCACCAGCACAGCAAGAATCGAAGCATGCCGAGCGGCCGCTGTCGCTCGCGAGCCACACTTTTTGTCACAGCGTTCGTCCTGTGCTCCGCCGCGTGCGGCACGTTCGTGACCGCGACCGCCCTCGGCACGGCGCCGCGCCCGCTGGTGCCGCGGCCGCCAGAGTCGGTGCGGGTGCTCGCCAGTACGCCTCCCTCCGAGCCCCACGTCGACATCGCGTTGCTCGAGGTGGAACAGGTGGAGGGTTTGAACCGCCAGGGGACGGACTACATGATCCAGCGCCTGCGGGAGAAGGCGGGCGAGCTCGGCTGCGACGCCATCTACATCAAGAGCGCTTCCGAACACGCCGGAGACGAGGATGGCACCCTGGCCTTGCTCGACCCCGACACGCACTCGCTCCTGGCGGCGTGCATCGTGTACACGCCGCCCGAGTCGGTCGAGTCCACGGCTCGCACGCCCTGAAGCGTCCGGGCTGGGGACGTGAGAGCGAAATCACTCCGACAGCACGGGCGCACGCAGGCGCCCGCGCGGAGTCATTCGGGCGAAGGCGCGTCTTCGAACACCGCCCGCAGCCGACCGAAGGCGCCGTTTTCGCCGCCGTTCGGGCCAGCGCTGAAGTAGAGCGTGGGCGTGCCATCCGGGCCGATGGTGATGCCGAGGTCCCAGAGGCCGTCGATCGTGACCGGCTCCTCGGGGGTCGCATAGAGAGGCCCGAGGGGGCCACCACCCCACGGATCGAAGGCGTTGATCCGTCCGTCCCCGTGGTTGGCCACGAGCAGCGCACTACCAAAATAGGGATAGCCCCAGGGCAGCCGAGTGATCCCCCAGGGCGCATCCAGCTCCCCGCCGGAGGCCACCCGTGCCAGGAACTCCCCATCGAGCGCGAAGGCATCGATCAACCCCTTGCCGGCGCCGGTGGCGGCGTTGCGCCCGTCCGCATCCCGCTCGGCGTAGCTGACGTAGAGCACGTCCTCGATGCGCTGAATGCCGAACGGCGCGTACCCCGCCGGCAATTCCTGGTCCTCAAACGCCGCCGGATCCAGCTCGGTCTCCGGCGCGAAGTCCTCGTCGAAGACGTCGACGCTGCCGTTGCTGAAGTTGGTCACGTAGATGCGCGGGCCCGAGCGGAGCCCCGCGATGGTGAGGCCGCGGTAGACCGCCCCGCTCGCCGAATTGTCGAGCGCGATCAGCGCGCTCTCCCGGTCGAGATCGGAATTGTAGCCCAGGATCGTGCCCTCTTCGGTCACGAACAGAAAGCGGGCGCTGTCGGTTTGCCCTGCGCTCGTGATGGTCAGCCCGCCGTAGCGATTGTAGGCGATGCCGGTCACGTGCGCGCGAGCGTCAACGGCGGCGCTCGCGGGCACCGGCATCTGCACCGCCAACGGTTGACCAGCGGGCAGCGGCAGGCCGCTGCCTTCGTAGAACGTGGCCGTTGCGCTGCCGTTGTTGGAAGCCCAGAAGCTGTTGCTGGGGGACAGCTGTAGCCCGATCGGATTGACCAGATTGGGATCTTCGAACGGCGCGAGACCGCCGCGATCCGCAGCCAGGTCGACGCGCTCGAACAACAGGGCCACGTACTGCTTGTCGTCCTCGCAGCCCCCGAGCAGGACCAGCGCGGCCAGCCCCCCGGCGACGTTCGATGAAACGCCGATGACGCGGTTCAGGTTCGGACTCCTACCCAGCCTCATGCTCAGTCTCATGCCCACTATTTAGCAAATGGAATGCCAAATGCCTCCTCTCCACGGGTGACTTGCCGCCACGATGCCGCGCAGCGCAACGCGGGCAGCGCCGCTGCGCGGCAGAGATTCGGGTGAATCGAGCCACTGGCGTGCAACTCCTCGAGGCCGATTCCAGCCAGGCTGCGCGTGCGGGAGCCCGTGGGCAGGAAAGCACTCCCAGGTAGCTTGTCTGGCCACTGTCCAAGCGGGCAAACTCCCCCACTGTGCTCTGTACCGTGACCGGGTCGAAATTCTCGAGAACTGCCAGCGCTGTCCTGGTCGGAGCCGCCGGCGTGCTCGCCTGCGGCGCGGACGACCCCGGGGCGCAGCCGCCCACGCGCGTCGACCAGACGCTGGAGACGGGCTGGCGCTTCCTCGGATCGGATGCCGGCGGAGCAGAAGCGCCACAGTTCGACGACCTGGCGGCGGGCTGGAGCTCGATCAGCGTACCGCATACCTACAACGCACTCGACGGGCAGGATGGCGGCTCGGACTACTACCGCGGCCCCGCGTGGTACCGGCTCGTGCTGCCCGCGCTGGCGGCACGCGCCGGGCGGCGCGTGTATCTTGAGTTCGATGGGGCCAACAGCGTCGCCGACGTCTACGTCAATGGCGTTCACCTCGGCCAGCACCAGGGGGGCTTCTCTCGTTTCCGCTTCGACGCGACGGCGGCGCTCGGCAGCGGCGAGAATGTGCTCGCCGTGCGGGTGGACAACGCCGCCTCACCCGACATCCCGCCGCTCTCCGCTGACTTCACCTTCTTTGGTGGCCTGTACCGCGACGTGCACCTGCTCAGCGTGGACGAGCTGCACGTCGATCTGGACGATTACGGTGGCCCGGGCGTGTACCTCGAGACGCGCAACGTGAGCGCCGAGAGCGCGCAGCTCGCCGCGCGGGTGCGGGTGAGCAACGCCGGCGCCCAGCCGACGACGGCGAGCGTGACGCTGCAGGTGAAAGATGATCGCGAGCGCTCGGTGGCGCAGCTGTCGGGCGAAGTGAACCTGGCCCCGGGAGCCACCGAGGAAGTGCTCTTGACCGGCGACCTCTCCTCCCCGCGCCTCTGGGATGGGCAAAGGGACCCGTCTCTACACACGGCGACCGTAGAAGTAGGCTCGCGCGGCCAGGTCACCGATCAGGTCAGCGAGAAGTTTGGCGTTCGCTCCTTCAGCGTCGATCCGAACACCGGCTTTACGCTCAACGGACTGCTCACCGACCTGCACGGCGTCAACCGCCACCAAGATCGGCTGGACCGGGGCTGGGCGCTCGGCAAGACCGAGCAGAACGAGGACATCGCGCTGATCCGGGACATCGGTGCGACAGCGGTGCGCCTCGCGCACTACCAGCAGTCGCAGTATTTCTACGAGCTGTGCGATCGCGAGGGGCTGGTGGTGTGGGCAGAGATCCCGATGGTCGATGCCGTCACCGACAGCCCCGCCTTCGCGGACAACTCGCGCCGCCAGCTCACCGAGCTGATCCGGCAGAACTACAACCACCCCTCGATCGTGTTCTGGGGCATCGGCAACGAGCAGCGCGTGGACGACGCCCCGACCAACGCCTTGCTCGCCGAGCTGGGAGCGCTGGTAAAAACCGAGGACCCGACGCGCATCTCCACCTACGCGCACTGTTGCGGGAGCCCGACCTCGAACCTGGTCTCGCACGCGGATGTGACCGGCTACAACGTGTATTACGGCTGGTACATGGGCAACACCGCCGAGTTCGGGTTCTGGGCGGACGCCGCGCATGCCTCGCGCCCCGACACGCCGATCGCGATCAGTGAATACGGCGCCGGCGCTGGCCTGAGCCAGCACGAAGAGCCACCCGCTCGGCCCGCGCCCGCGGGGCTCTTCCATCCGGAGGAGTACCAGACCCTGTTGCACGAGGCGACCTGGCCGCAGATGGCGGCGCGCCCCTTCTTGTGGGGCAAGTTCGTCTGGAACATGTTCGACTTCGCCGTCGACAGCCGAAATGAGGGCGACACGCCGGGCCGCAACGACAAGGGCCTGGTGAGCTACGATCGCCAGACCAAAAAAGACGCCTTCTACTGGTACCAGGCGAACTGGTCGCCAGCACCGATGGTTCACGTGACCGGCCGCCGTTTCGAGCCGCGCAACACCGAGGCGGTGGACGTCAAGGTGTACTCCAATGCGTCGTTCGTGCGGCTACGCGTGAACGGTGTCGAGCAGGTGCAAGGTCAGCGGGTTCAAAGCTACCTGTATCTCTGGCCCGCCGTGCCGCTCGCCCCGGGCCAGAACCTGGTGGAGGCGGACGCTTTTGGCGCTGGGGATGCCCAGGTGGCCAGCGATTCACTGGTCTGGACGCGGCAGTAGGGGCGGACGGCGAGACCCCAGCCCGATGCGCCCGAGCCGCCCGATCGCATCAAAAAACGAGCCTGGCGCCAGCCGGCGTGTGATGATGGGCGTTCTTCCATGCGGCGCTCCCTGAGTCGGTTCGACATCACCTGCCTGGGCCTCAACGCCATCGTGGGTTCCGGCATCTTTCTGCTCCCCGATGACCTGTATCGGGAGCTCGGGGTGTATTCGCCGCTCGCCTTCGTGTGCTGCGCGGTGGGGCTCCTGCCGGTGGCTTGGTGTTATGCGGCGGCCGCGGCGCAGTGTGACCGGAGCGGCGGCCCATACGTGTACGCGAGCGAAGCGTTCGGGCCGCGCGTGGGTTTTGCGGTCGGCTGGATGTGTTTCGCCAACTCGGTCTTCTCGTTCGCTGCGGTAGCGTGCGCGGCCGCGGCGTACGCGGCACGCCTGCTGCCCGCGCTCGGGCCGGCGCCGGTGCAGAAGCTGGTGGCCGCCGGGGTCATCGGGCTGTTCGCGGCGCTGAACTACCGCGGCGCCCGGCCGGGAGCGATCGCCGTCGACCTGTTTACGGGCGGCAAGTTTCTGGTGCTCCTGGTGCTGATCGCCGCGCTCGTGCCCCGGGTCAGCGGCGCCCATTTCGCCGGCGAGTTTCCGGCGGACCTCGGCCATCTCGGCAGCGCCACGTTCATCGCGCTGTTTGCGGCGCAGGGCTTCGAGGTGGTGCCGGTGCCGGCCGGGGAAACGCGCATGCCCCAGCGCGACGTGCCGTTTGCCGTGCTCAGCTCGCTCGCCGGCGCGTCGCTCTTGTATGTGCTGGTGCAGACGGTCCTGGTGGGCAGCGGCGCGCAGCTTTCGGGCGTGACGGACGCGCCACTCGCGGACGCTGCCCTGGCGGTGGCGCCGGTGCTCGGCATCGTCATCGCCGTGGGCGGCTTGATTTCCACGCTCGGCTTCGTCTCCGGCAGCGCGCTCGGTACGCCGCGCTACCTGTACGCCGCGGCGCTCGGCAAGCAGCTGCCGAAGCACCTGGCGGCGATCCACCCGCGCTTTGGTTCGCCGCACTTCGCCGTGTTGGCGACCGCGGCGCTGGCCGTGTCGTGTGCGGTGCCGTTCGACTACCGCGCGCTCATCGGCATGTCGAACGTGGCGGTGGCCGTGCAATATCTGCTCACCTGCCTGGCGGTGTTCAAGTTCCAGCGCGGCAAGGTGCGTGGGCTGCGGGCGGTCTTGCCCTGGATCGGCGCCGCCGTCAGCCTCTGGATCTTCACGGAGGCCTCGAGGACCGAGCTCGTCTGGGCGGCAGCCTCCCTGGCAGTTGGCGCCGTGGTCGTCACACTGACCCAGCGCGCGGCCCGCAGCGTGCCGGTCAGCCCGTAGCGGTCGCAACGGCGCGCTCGTGCGACCCAGCCGCCTTACTTCGGCTGCACGTCGACGTAGAAGTCGAGGCTCTGCAGATTGCTGACCGGGCTCCACATCTCGAAGCCCACGGCCACGCTGAGCACGTGCGTCCCCGGTACCTCGAGCCCGCGCATCTGCGCATCGCGCACGAAGTCGAGCACGTCGAACTCCATGTCGGTCGTGTCCTGGCCCTCGGCACGCACCCAGTTGATGATCGGCCGGTTGCCGACGCGCCCAGTCCAGATATCCCAGGTGCCCGGCACGTTGGCCACGGTGACGCCGTTGAGCATGCGGGCCCCCGCCGGTTGCTGCCCGGCGGGCTCGCGATACCAGACCATCAGGTAACCGCTGAAGCTGCTGCGCTCCGTCGAGGTGCCCATCCAGATGTCGTAGGCAGCGTTGTACTCGCCGGTGTTGCCGTTGGGCCGCCAGCTCCAACCCGTCTCGAGCGCGCTCATCGAGTCGAGCGCCGCGGGCAAGCCGCACTCACCCGAGCGCGAGTCGGAGTACGCGCCACAAAACACGGTGGGATAGGAGGCGGGCTGATAGTTGGGGCCCTCGGTGCCCTGCATGCTCTCCACCGTGAACGAGGTGCCGCTCCAGGAGATGCTCTGCGATTGAAAGCCCGGGCCCCAGCCGTTTGCCATCAAGAAGTAGTTCTGACCATCGCGCGTGACGGACGCCTTGGCGTAGCGGTCCGTGGACTGGCCCGTGCCGCCCATCATGGCCGTGCCGAGCTCACCGCCCGCGGGCGGCGCCGCGCCGTTTTCCCCGCCCGCAGCGGCGCCCGGATCGCCAGGGGCGAGCGGAACCGGAGTCTGGCTGCCCTCGGGGTTGGCACCCGCGCCAGTGCCGGGGGTGGGGGCCGGGGTGGGGGACGGCGAGGTACCCGGCGTCGAGGTCATGCCGTTCGTCGAGGTGTCGCCCTGCGAGTTGCCATACGCCGGGGTGACGCTGGAGTTGTCATTGCCGCTGCCCTCGCGCTCGACCGTCCCGGCACCGGAGCACGCGAGCAAGGCAGCACTGCCCAGGACGAGGCTGCCCAGGACGAGGCTGCCCCAGCAGCCCTGCCCGAGAGACGACCCGCCGCTGAAACGACCCACGCACGATCGGAAAGCAACTCTCATGTCTGCTAGCTTAATTTTACAGGGCACCGGCAGTCCACGAGTTCAGCGCGCCGCGCGTCGCTGTTTCTCGTGCACTGCACTATTCCCGCCAGGCCCCGTCTGGGAGCGTTTCCAGGCGGTCCGGCTACGCCGCAAAGCCGTCAGTTCGGAAGGGCGCTGCCGGCAAGCCCGCCCCGTTTTGGAGGTTGGCATCCGGATCGTCCGCCCAGGCGTAGCGCACCGCCCGCGGCTCGCTCAGCCCCGGCGCCTCCAGCCAGACCTCGTCGCCCACGATCTGGCCGCGCGCCAGCTCGAAGCGACCGAGCGGACCGGCGAGCGCAAAGCCCCGCACGGGCCCCCCATCGGCGGTGCGGAGACCGCGCGCATGCACAAACCGGACGCGCACTTCACGCCCCGAGATGCTCACGTGCTGCACGCGCGGGCCGTCCGCCACCAGCTCGCTGTCACCATATGTGCGGCTGCGCGCGAGCAGGCTCAGGCGGCGCCCGACCTCTTGCTTGTTCTTGGGGTGGATGTCCTGCGAGTCCCCGATGTCGAGGCTGATCACCATGCCGGTGTCGGGTTCCGACAATGCCTCGGCCTGCGCCTCTCGCAGCCGAGCCCAATCCGGCGAGGCTCGGAAGTTCGCGAGCTGGACATAGTAGAAGGGAAACTGGCCCTGGCCGAAGCGGGTGCGCAGATCGCGGATCAGCGCCACCTGGAGCGCCCGGTACTGCGCCGCGCGAGCGGTGTTGCTTTCCCCCTGATACCAGATGGCACCGCGCAGCGCGAAGGGCACGAGCGGCGCGATCATCCCGTGAAACAGGCTGGCGGGGGCGTTGTGCAGCGCCAGGGCCAGCGGCAGCGGCGGCGCTGTCTGAAAGACATCCATCGGCACGAGCGGAATCTCGCGCTCCACCTGGTAGCGCCAGCGCCCGGTGAGCGGCACACGCTCGCCCTTGCCGTCTGCGCGCTCCAGGAACATCTCGCCGGCGGGCCCGGCAAAACCGCCGTTGCCAAAGTGGTCGAACACGCGCACGGCGATCACGCGCGAACCGCTCTTCACGCTGCGCGCGGGCAGCCGATAGCGACGCAGCTGCTGGTGCGCGTTGGGGGTCCCCGGCGGCGTCTTGCCGACGGCCTCACCCTCGAAGTACGTGTCGTCAAAGTCGTCGATCGCGCCCAGATGCAAGGTGAGCTCTTGCCCCGTAAAGCTCTCGGGGATGTCGACGCTGCGGCGGAACCAGACGACACCGTTGAAATGCATGCCGCGCGCCTGCCAGTAGCCGGGCAGCGGCATCTGCGGCCAGCCCGCATCATCGCAGTCCGGGCGCGCAAAGCCGCGGGCGAGGCCCTGGTTCTTTTCGTCCCCGGGCAGGTGAGCCTGTTGCCAGGCGTTGAACACGCGCTCGTACTCCCGCTGCACGCGCGGCAGCTCCCCGAGCTGCGCCGCCAGGTTGGCGCGCTGGGCCTCCAGGTCCGGCAGCACGGGAGCCAGGGCATCGAGGCTGGTCCAGGCCTCGATGCAGGTGCCGCCCCAGGTCGCATCGATGATGCCGACGGCCACCGAGCGCGCCTGCACGAGCTCGCGCGCAAAGTAGTAACCGACCGCCGAAAATTCGCCGGCCGTTTCCGGCGCGCAGACCGCCCAGGCGCCGCCCACGTCGCGCTGCGGCGCCTGCGCTGCGGACGGCGCGACTTTGAAGACGCGGATCTTGGGCCACTTCGCGCGGGCGATTTCCTGGTCTGCGTCCAGGGACGCCGCGACCTTCCATTCCATGTTGGACTGGCCGGAGGCCAGCCACACTTCCCCGATCCACACGTCGCGCAGCACGATCTGGCGCCGGCCTTCGACGTACAGCTCGTAGGGCCCGCCGGCAGCGCAGGGCGGCAAATGGATCTGAAAGCGCCCGCTGGTATCGGCCTCGCCAGAGGCTGCGCACAGCTCCCCGCTCTCACCCGGGGTGCGCAAACTCAGCGTCAGCTTCTGCCCGGGGGCGTCCCAACCCCAGATCGGAATCGGCCGCTCCTGCTGCAGCACCACATGATCAGCGAACAAGCCAGCCAGGCGCGTGCCCTCTCTCGATTCGGTCATGGCGCCAGCGTTAGCGCGACTCGGAGCGGGGGAAAAGAGGGAGGCGACACAGTGCGGCAAATCTGCGACGCTGCCACCTCGAGGAACTCATGATCGTAGAACAAATCTGGACCGGAAACTCGTTCCGAAACTTTCACTACCTGATCGCGTGCCCCGAGACCGGAGAGGCGCTCGCGATCGATCCGCTCGATCACCAGCGCTGCCTCGATCGCGCCAAAGAGCGGGGTTTTACCATCACGCAGATCCTCAATACGCACGAGCACGGGGACCATACGGGCGGCAACGCCCCGCTCGTGGCCGCCACCGGCGCGCTGCTCCTGGCGCACTCCAAGGCGAGCATCCCGGGAGTGGATCGAGGGCTGAACGCAAAGGACGTGATCCGCGTGGGCAAGACGGTCGAGCTCGAGGCGCTCGACACGCCCGGCCACACCATGAGCCACATCTGCCTGCTGTCACACACGGACACGCCGGCGCTCTTCTCGGGCGACACGCTGTTCAATGCCGGCGCCGGGCACTGCAAAGGCGGCGGCCACCCCCAGAGCCTGTACCAGACGTTCGCGCGGCAGCTCGAGACCCTGCCGGACGGCACCCAGATCTACCCCGGCCACGACTACATCGAAAACAACCTGCGCTTTACCCTCGACCGGGAGCCGAACAACGCGCGCGCGCAGGCGCTGCTCGCCGAGGTGAGCGGCCAAGACGTGAATCAGGCGCTGGTCACGACGCTCGCGCTGGAGCGTGAAATCAACACCTTCTTCCGCCTGCAGAGCCCGGGCGTGATCGCCCGCCTGCGCGAGGCCTTCCCAGACCTGCCGGAGCAGCCGGATACCGAGACGGTGTTCCTCAAACTGCGCGAGCTGCGCAACAGCTGGTAATGGGCATTGCCGCCAGCGGCGCGCTCG
>Ga0315912_10006290_pt1 | contig 10666 bp, 9 predicted proteins | sample VfabasoilMG_FD_204469 | JGI IMG/M metagenome (GOLD analysis project Ga0315912, IMG submission 204469) | Garden soil microbial communities collected in Santa Monica, California, United States - V. faba soil | ecosystem: Environmental > Terrestrial > Soil > Garden | place: USA: California... | reverse complement strand
CACGCGGCGTCGCTCCGTCAGGCTTTCGCCCATTGCGGAAGATTCCCGACTGCTGCCTCCCGTAGGAGTCTGGACCGTGTCTCAGTTCCAGTGTGGCTGTTCATCCTCTCAGACCAGCTACCCGTCTTAGCCTTGGTGGGCCGTTACCCCGACCAACTAGCTGATGGGCCGCAGGCTCATCCTCAAGCGCGAGCTTCCATGGAGAGGCCCGCTTTGGGCACAACTTCGGAAAGTTGCGCCATCATGCTGTATTAGCTCTCCTTTCGGAGAGTTGTCCACCACTCGAGGGTTGATTACCTACGTGTTACTCACCCGTGCGCCGCTTTACCGGGGCCGAAGCCCTTTCTCGCTCGACTTGCATGTCTTAGGCGCGCCGCTAACGTTCGTTCTGAGCCAGGATCAAACTCTCCAGTTAAATCCTGCAGCTCATCGTGATGACTCTTTCCGTCTTCCGACTCTTCTCCGGTTTAGGGAGCACTCTTGTTTAGAGAGCAAAGTGGAAGCCGTCTCCTGCAGCCTTCTCTCCACAGTGGCTTCATCCGACGCTTCCCTTGCGGGAGCACGTAGACTGACCAGGCAGAGAGGCCGCGACTGCTGGACTCTTCTCGCCAGACGTCACCGTCCGGACATGAAGCGTTCATCTCGACGCTTGATACTCTTTGCATCTTGTCTCACCAGCTCGGCCGCTTCTTACGAAGCGCCCAGTGCCGGTGGACAGGGACCCACGATATCTATCGCGGGAATAGGACTCAGTTTTCAAGGACCGCGGAGGCGTTGGAGCCGTTCCGAAGGGAGGCGGAAACTAGGCGGAGGCGCCCCCCTTGTCAAACATGATTTTAAAAAATCGACGAGGGCTCCGGGAGGCCTTTTAGGCGGGGAAACTGCGGATCAGACGTGCAGTGGTTTGATCGTGCCAGAGGGGAGAAGGGCCCTCGGCAGGGGCGCGGTGCGGTCCCTCTGGCGGCGGGCACGCGCGCTGGGGCCGCGGATCTGGGCGAAATGCCGCAGAGGGCGCGCCCGGGGGAGAGGGCGCGGCGCAGGGCGGCCGGCGCGGGCGCTGGCAGCGCACCCAAAAGCGGGCGCGGCGGGCGAGGGACGCGCGCGGCCGGCTACTGCAGGGCAGCGCCCGGATCCGCAAACCATTGCGCGAGCGGCTCCCTCACCAGCGTGATCTCCTCGCCCCCCAGCAAGCGCACGCGATAGCCGATTTCGTTGGGCCGCAGCTCTGGACCTACCCAGCGCCCCAACACTTCCACGGGCAACCACTTGCGATTCACCCACACGGAGTTCGGGCGGCGCTGGGGCGGCGCGGATTCGTTCACCTGAACTCTGCGCCATTGCGCCGCGGGTGCGTCCTCCAGCGAGAGCCCGGCGTTCTCGCAGATTTCGCGCACCGCCTCCGACAAGGCGCGCGGTGACACGCGAAAGCAGCGCGGCAACAGTTGCACGACCAGCGCGTAGCCTTCGGGCAAGAGCACGGCACCGAAGCTCTTGTTCACGCCTCGAATCATCAACTGACGCGTCTGCCGCCACGGTTCGTGCGAGGAGCGCGAGAGCCGCGTGAGGATGATCCGCCACTCCGCCGCCGCCACGCGAATCTCGAAGGAGTCGACGCGGCCCGCGTAATCGACGGCTTCGCCATCCGCATCGACGAGCGCCGCACCGAGTACACCCGCCGACGAACAGAGCCGTCCGAGCGTCGGCGCAAAGCTCGAGGGCGCCTGATCTCGGCGCCCAAACAGACGGCGCGAGATCATGGCGCGACGCCTACCTGCGCCATCAAGCTCAGCGCTGCCCGCGACTTCTCCGGCGCGAGCTCGGCGCGCGCCCGCGCCAATAGTTCGCCATGCGTGCGCAGGGCTCGGCGCTGTGAAACCTCCGCGCGCAGCAGACCGCGACGCTCTGCGAGCGAGGGCTGGCGCGGCTCGACGATGCGCATGGCGAACATGACATGATAGCCAAAGGGGCTGCGCACCACCGGACTGTGCTCGCCCACGCGCTCGAGTTTCTGTGCGGCGGCGGCGAATTCTGGCGCAAAATGCTGCTCCCCAGGCCCGCCCGGTGGAGGTTTGTCCGGATCGATGGCGCGCCCGTCGACCGTGACGGGCGGAAGCCGCTCCACCTTCACGGACAAACTAGCAGCGGTCACAGCGCGAGCCGCCGTCTCGAACTCGGGGGCGGTCGTGGCGCTCGCGGTGGCCGTCGCGATGCGCTCGGCGAGCGCGCGCGCCTCGACGCTCTCCGCTTCGGACACCACGACGGCGTGCACGACCTGCACCATGCGGGGACGATCGAACTCCCACCAGCGCTGCGTCGTGATTTCTGCCACCTCCGCATCGGTGGGCACCCCCTCGGCGTCCGCCTCGCGGTAGAGCTGGCGAGCCAGCGCCTGAGCGAGCGCCACCCGTTCGATCGAACGCGCCAGCGCCGGCGCCTCCCGCCGCAGCTGTTCGGCGAGCAGCAGGTCCTCCACGGCCAGGGCTTCGGCCTGCTCGGTGCCGAGGCCGCGGCTGCGCTCGAGTTCCCGCACCGCGCTACGCGCGACGGAGAGAGGCGCGGACGCGCCACCCGACGTCGTGCCGGAAGAAACGGGCTCGCTCGAGCCACACGCGAGCAAGAGTACCGAGCCGTAGCCGAGCAGGCGTCTCGAGCCGCGGGTGGACAGACAGACGAGGCGGCACGGGACGCGGGCGCTCGATTCAGCGCGAGGCAAGAAAATGCTCCCGGTCGCTGGCTGCTTTCAGCGACAAGCCCCCCGCCACGAGCCAGTAGAGCGCACCCAGCTCCGCGGGCGCCGCCAGCTGCCAGAGCCCCATGCCGAGCGCGCCGGTCGCGATCAACAACAGGATTTTCGTCATCACGTCCGAGCTGCTCGTCATCACCGGAGCCGTGGCCGCGGCTGGGCCTCCAGCGGCAAGGCTACACCGAAATCGCCTTCAAAGCAGCCACAGCAACAGGCCGAGCGCCGCCCACAACAGACACAGCCCCAGGCCTAGACGGGGTGCCGGGCGGCGTTCCGAGCTGGGACGCAGCAACAGCACACGTGTGCCCACGCCGAGCAACCCCACGGCGCCGGCGAGCGCGACGGCCTGCGCGAGCAAGGCTACCCCCGGGCGTTCCACACGCCAGGCCAAGAGCGGGAGCGCCACCGCGGCGAGCACGAGCCCCAGAAATGCGGGACCGATGGCCGCCGGCAGCCGACCCCGCGGCGGCAAACGGGCGGCCACGACGGCATGCGGATCGTCCTCGGGCAGTCGGGTCCGGCCCGGGTAGCCCCCCCAGCCGAGCGCAAATAGCCCCCAGCCGAGCGCGCCGAGCGCGGAGCGTACGGGGTCGAGCTGCGGCAGGCGCAGAGAGCTGCCGAGCGCACCCCAGGTCGCCACGGAGAGCCCGACGAAGCCGAGTACGCCAATCCCCCGACCGAGCGCAGGACGCCGCCGCGCCAGGGCGAGGCCGAGCAGGAGCGCCCCGAGCGCACCACCGGCCGCGAGCCGCACCACGAGCGAGGCGGAGCGCGCCGAAAGTACCGGCCAGGCCACAGTGGCCCCCCAGGCGTACACGCCGGGCAGGGCGATCGCCGCGAGTGAGCGCGCCTCCAGCCAAAACGCCGAACGCCGCACCGGACCGCCGCCGCTGGATCCGCCGGCAACAGGGCCCCCAGAGGGAGGCCCGCCGATGCTGGAGCCGAGGGGAGCGGGGGGCAGCCCTCCGTGGGAAGACTGCGCGAAACTCCCCGGCTCCGGCAGGGGCTCAGCCAAAGGACTCGACGAAACTCACGAAGGTGAGCACCGGGTGGCCCGTGCCCCCCTTCGGATAAATGCCCTTGGCGCGCTCGGCCAGCACCGGCCCCGCCACGTCGCAGTGGATCCAGGGCGTCTTGCCGACGAACTCCTGCAGGAAGAGAGCGGCCGTGATCGAGCCGCCGTAACGCTCGCCCGTGTGCTTGAGATCGGCAATGTCGCTCTTGAGCTGTTCGCGCAGGTCCTCGAGCAGCGGCAGGCGCCAGAACTGCTCGCCCGCCAGCTCCGCGGCGCTCTCGAAACGCTTCGCCATGCGATCGTCGTCGACGTAGAACGCGGAGCACGCCTTGCCGAGCGCGACCAGGCAGGCGCCGGTGAGCGTGGCGGCATCGATGATCAAGTCCGGCTCGAGCTGCTTGGCGTAGGCCAGCGCGTCTGCCAGCACCAGACGCCCCTCGGCGTCGGTGTTGATGATCTCCACCGTCTTGCCGTCGAGCGATCCAAACACGTCTCCGGGACGGTAGGCGCCGGCGTCGGGCATGTTCTCCGCGGCACCGACGATGCCGTGGACCTCCACGGACGGCTTCAACGTGATCAGGGCGTCCATCAGCGCCAGCACGGCGGCGGCACCGCCCATGTCGCTCTTCATTTCGCCCATGCCCGCCGCCGGCTTGATGCACAGACCGCCCGAGTCAAACGTCAGGCCTTTGCCCACGAACACCAGCTTGGCGCGCGGCTTGGGCGGCGTGTACGACAGATGAATGAAGCGCGGCTCATTGGTGCTGCCCTGCCCCACCGCGTAGTGGAGCTTCATGTTGGCAGCCAGGATGCCCTTCTTGTCGAGCACCTTGATCTTGAATTTACCGCGCTTGGCGATGTCGCGCGCCAGCTCGGCCAGGCCCTCCGGCGTCAGCTCGTTCGGGGGTTCGTTGACGGCATCCCGAGCGAGAGCGACCGAGCTCGCCACGCTGAGCCCGGTCGCGAGCGCCTTCGTCTCGGCGGGAGTCGCGCGGCCCGGTCGGCAAACCTCGACCTGGCCGAGGTCCGAATCCGGCCGGCGCTTGCCGGTGAAGTATTTGGTGAACCGATACGCGCCGAGCCCGAGCCCTTCCCCGACCGCGCGCAGCGCCACTGGACCGGAGGTCTTGTCGGGCAAGACCAGGGCGAGCGAGGCGCACGAGATGGCCTGGCGGGACGCCGTGGCGGCCAGCGCGCGCAGCGCGGGAGCATCCACCCCCTTCTTGGGCTTGCCCATGCCGATCAGCGCCACGCGCGCCGCCGGCAGATGGCCCCAGGTGGGCACGTCGAGAATCTGACCCGGGCCGCCCGTGAATTTGGCCCGCGCGATGTGCGGGAAGAGCTTGTGCTGCAAGGCCGCATCCAGGGCGACCAATGCCTTCTGCTTCTCCAGAGGTAGCTCGGCCACGCCCAGCGCGATCACTTCGGCGGAGGTCTCGAGCAGAGTGGAGGTAGAAAGCTTGACGGTCAAAGGCATGCTGGGGTCTCCTTGGCCCAATCGGGCACTGATCGGGCTCGACGGTAGACGGGATCCGCCGACCTCGCAATGCCCGTCGCCTGAGCGTTACCAGTAGCTCTCGAGCGTGATGTGGCCCGGCTTGCGAGGCCTGTGTTTCTGCATGCCGCGCTCGGCGAGCACGGCCTGAACCTCGTTCAGCATGTCGGGATTGCCGCACAAGAGCACGTGGCTATCGAGCGGCGAGAGCCCCAGCCCGGCGCTGTGCTCGAGGGCGCCGCTCTGGACGAGCTGCGGGAGACGGCCCGCGAGGGCTCCCTGGGGGGGCGCCTCGCGCGTGACCGCGGGCAGATAACGAAACTGCGCGGCCTTGTCTCGGGCCCAGCTCGAGAGCAACTCCGTGTAGCCGAGGTGCGCGACCTCGCGAACGCCGTGGGCGAGCACGATGCGCGAGAACCTGCGCCAGATCTCCTCGCTCTTGAGCATCGACACAAACGGGCCCAACCCCGTGCCGGTGGCCAGCAGCCAGAGGTGGCGCGCCTCCGGCACGTGCGCGAGCGTGAAGAAGCCGAGCGGGCGATCGTCGATCCAGACCTTGTCGCCGACCCCGAGCTCGAAGAGCGGAGAGGTGAGCGCTCCGCCGGGTACATGGGCGAGATAAAACTCGCTGGGCTCGCCCGGCGCCGAGGCCAGCGAATACGATCGCTTCACGCGCTCACCCCCGAGATCGAGGCCGAGGTTGACGAACTGCCCCGGCACGAAGGGCGACACCACCGCGTCGACGGCGATGCTGATCAAGCCGTCTGCCCAGACGTGCCGGCGCACCAGCTGACTCTCTTTCCACGCCATGTTTGCCGCGGGGACTCCTACTACAAGCCGCCCGGAGCGGCACCGCTGCGTTGACACATGAGCGGCTCTGGGTCATGGACCGACTCCCATGAACACCCCGCCGGACTCATCAGAGTTGCTCGAAAGCGCAGACAGCGCTGCCACTCGCAATTGGGCCGGCGATCACCCGTACGCCGCCTTTCTCGCGTCGGTGACCAAACCGGCACGCTACATCGGGGGGGAGCACGGCCAGCGCCGCAAGGCCTGGGACTCTGTTCAGTGCCGCTTCTGCCTGGCGTTTCCCGATCTCTACGACATCGGGATGAGCCATCTCGGCTACCGCATCCTGTACAAGCTGCTGAACGACGACGCCGAGATCCTGGCGGAGCGTTGCTACACGCCCTGGCGAGACATGCAGGAGCAACTGCTGGGGCACGGCGAGTTCCTGCGCTCGCTCGAAAACGCACGCCCGCTCTGTGAGTTCGACATCGTCGGCTTCTCGCTGCAATACGAGCTGACCTACAGCAACGTGCTCTGCATGCTGCAGCTGGGCGGCATCCCGCTCCGCTCCGAGCAGCGCGGCGATCGCGATCCGTTGATCATCGCGGGCGGGCCGGTGGCCACGCACGCCGAACCGCTCGCGCCCTTCATCGATGCCTTCGTGATCGGTGATGCGGAAGAGTTGGCGGGGGAGATCGCGCACACCTGGGCCGCCGTGAAGAAGGAGCGGCTGAGCCGCCGGGAGGGGCTGTCCCGGCTGGCTCGCCTGAGCGGCGTGTATGTGCCGCAATTCTACGCGGCGCGCGTCGATCCCGAGACACGCCTGGAGGTGGTCGAGCCTCTGCTGGACGTCCCCGCACCGGCGCTGCCGATCGCGCGGCGTCTGGTTGCCGACCTATCGCGCTTTCCCTTCCCGGAGCAGAGCCCGGTGGGGGGCCCCGAGGCCATCTTCGATCGCGTGAGCATCGAGGTCGCCCGCGGCTGTACCGAGGGCTGTCGCTTCTGTCAGGCGGGGATGATCTATCGACCGGTGCGCGAGCGCAAACCCGCGGAGGTGGTCGGTGCGGTGCTGCGCGCGCTCGAGCACTCCGGTCATGATGAGGTGAGCTTGACCGCGCTCTCCACCGCCGACGTGAGCTGCATCTCACCCTTGATCCGGGAGCTGGTAGACAAGATCGCGCCCGAGCGCGTGAGTCTGAGCGTGGCGTCGCTGCGCGCGTATGGCCTGGCGGATGATCTGCTCGATGAGATGCGGCGGGTGCGCGCCGGCGGTCTCACCTTCGCGCCGGAGGCGGGCACACAGCGCATGCGCGACGTGATCAACAAGAACGTCACGGAAGAGCAACTGCTCGAGACCGCCGAGCGCGTATTCTCGAAGGGCTTCGATACGATGAAGCTCTACTTCATGATCGGTCTGCCCACGGAGGAGGACGAGGATGTGCTCGGCATCCTACAGGTGGCCAAGAACGCGCTGGCGGTCGCCGACCGGCTCGGACGCAGGCGCGCCAAGATCACCATCAGCGTCTCCACCCACGTGCCGAAGCCGCACACGCCCTTTCAATGGTGCGCGATGGATACCCTGGCCGAGGTGCGCCGCAAGCAGACCCTGCTGCGGCAGGCGCTGGGGCGCGATCGGCGCCTGACGCTGCGCCTGCACGACAGCACGACCACCTTCCTGGAGGGCATCTTTGCGCGCGGCGATCGCCGGCTGGCGGACGTCCTGGAGCGGGCGTTTTTGAACGGCGCGTGCTTCGACTCCTGGGAGGATCAGCTGCGCCTTTCGATCTGGCAGGAGGCCTTTACCCACTACGGTATCGTCCCCGAAACGTACCTGGGGACGCTGCCGGTCTCGGCTCGGTTGCCCTGGGATCACTTCGACATTGGCCTGGAGCAGGGCTTCCTCGCTCGGGAGTATCGCAAGGCGCTCCAGAACCGGCTCTCTCCCCCCTGCGGCAAAGCCGCGGGCATGTTCATTCATCACACCAACGTGGCCGAGGCCCGCTCCGACGAGCGCCGCCTGGTCTGTTACGACTGCGGCGTCGCCTGCGACATGAGCCGCATGCGGGAAGAACGCATCGGCTTCCTGGAGCAGATGGGGGCGCTGGCTCCCAGCGTGAAACAGCCGCGTCATCAGCTGCCCCTGCTCGGTGCCACGCCCGAGGCCTCGGCCCTGGATAGAGCGGCGGCGGCCGAGCGCGAACGGCCGCGCCAGCCCGGGGAACGCCACGAACGCTGGCGGTTCAGTTTTGAAAAGATCGGACCGGCGGCATTGCTCGGCCATTTGGACTTCATGCGCGAGCTGGGGCGTGTGATCCGGCGCGCCGGCTTGCGCCCCGTCTACACCCAGGGCTTCCACCCCAAGCCGCGGTTCAGTTTTGGACCCGCACTGGGACTGGGCATCGCCAGCTTGGACGAAAAGATCGACGTGGACTTGATCGATCCCCCGGAGCGCGAGCTGGTGCTGCAGCGCCTCAACGCGGTGAGCGGGGCGGGGCTGCGCTTCGTGGCCGCGGACCGCTTCGAGACCGACACGGTCGCGCTGGGTTCGGCGGTCTACGGAGCACGCTATCTGCTGCTGTTTGCGGAATCGGCGCTCTCCCGCGTCGACCTCGAGGCCAAAGTCGCTGCATTTCTGCAGCAGGAGAAGATAGTCGTCCGACGTTCGGTCAAGGGGGTTGGCCGGCTCATCGACGTTCGGTCCAAGGTCAAAGCACTGCGCATCGGTGACGCTGCGGACCGCGCCCGCGCCGCGGAGGCGGGCCTGGTCGGGCGCTTGACATGCGTGGTGGTGGACGTCGATCTGGGGCCGGCTGGCTCGGTGAAGCCCAACGAAATCGTGGAGGCACTGCTGGGCGACGCCAGCGTCCCGCACCAGGCAATCCGCGATGCAATACTGCTCGGCCCAGCAACTTCGACGAAACCGGCTAGTGAGAGCGGCTTTGATGCCGCGCTGCACGCTGCCATGGATCTCGCTGTCGCCAGGCCCACACTGCCCGCCAGCGCTCCGAGTTGAAACTCTAGCCGCGCCGCCTTTTGCGCCCGCTGCAACGCCCGAACCGCCATTCACGGTGCAATCCCCGCTCGGGCGATGTCACCCAACGGGGTGTACCGCCGCTTGCCGCTAGCGTCTGTGGCGGGCGAGACGTGCCCTCGTACCGCTCGGGCGTTGCAGCAAAGTGGGACGCGCGCCGGTGCTTCCGGTCACGAGATTTACAAGCCAGGACAAATCAACTACAGAAAGTCCTGGGAGCGGGAAATCGGAACCGGGGAGGCTATCTTCCCGCTCGTCAGGCCCGCGAGGCAGTGTGAGTCGCGGTGATCGCGGTGAATCGCGGGAGCTCGATCGGTGGCAATTTCGATCGTGAAGAGTTCGATCGGTGAGAATGAAATGGTGACGGTGGATCGGCGCTCGTAGCTGATTCGCACGGTGAGACTCGATCTGCGGGGGATGTTCGAGTGTTGCGAGGTGCTACGCCTCGCGAAGATTCGGGCGCAGTAGAGACAGTCGGTCCGATGCGGTCATCTGCGACATGCCAGGATGCCCACGGCGTCGACGGCATTTCCTGAAAATGTCGACGGCGTACTGATAGTGCCGCTGAGTTTGGCAGGCTGTGTTTTTAGGCAGTAACGAACAGGGGGCGCCGTTTCACGGTGCTCCCCGGTTAGCCCGCGGGGGCCCAGCCCCGCTCAGGAAACGCCTCAGATGTACGGTGGAAGACAATTCGGCGAGGGGAGGAATCGGGAGCACCTCGTCGGAAGGTTCCGGCTCTCGAGAGCCCCAGCCGCGGTGGCACACTGACCCCGGAGTCCGCACGGCTGACACGACTAACGGAACTCCCGCCCAAAGATTGCAGAGCAACGATGGCCCAGAGACGCAAGAACACTTCAATTGATAAGAACATTCGCGAACTGCCGTGGCCGGACGCGTTCCTCCAGGCGCAGGCGCTGACCACGAACGATAGCTACCGGGTGGGACAGCTCCTGGTGGAACGCGTGTACGAAAGCCGCCGCGACGCCAATCGCTCGCCCAAGCCATCGAGCCTGCGAAAGATTCAGTCCAATGCGCTGCCCGAGGTGAGCGTTTCGACACTGCTGCGTTGCATTCAGGTCTACGAAACCTGCCGGACGCTCGGCATGAAGCCTCCGTGGACCTACGTGCGCGCGGGCCATTTGTTTCGCGTTGCCAACCTGCCCAAGCCCCAACAACGGCTCCTGCTCGGGCGCGTCGAGAAAGAGGGCTGGACCGTTGCCCGGTTGCAACAGGAAATCGACAAGCTGAAGGGCAGCCGTCTGCCGGATGGTCGGCGTCCGAGCGGTCGGCGCCGCTTGCCCGGCTTCGTCAAAGCCCTGCAGGCGCTGTCCAAGCACAGTCTGCTCGACGGGCTGAAGCAGGCCGAAGAGCTCGACCCGACCCGGCTGCGCCAGCTCGCTCGGCAGATCGCCCGGACGCAGACGGAGCTCGTCAAGGTCCAGGGCGCGCTGAACAAGCAGACACTCAACTAGGGGGTGTCCCTAGTTTGGCGCAAGCCATAGCCATGCGCATGCGACTTGGGTGAGTGCGAGGAAGTTCCGCGCCGTCTTCTCGAAGCGCGTGGCGATGGCGCGGAAGCGCTTCAAATTGTGG
>Ga0315912_10006289_pt1 | contig 10669 bp, 11 predicted proteins | sample VfabasoilMG_FD_204469 | JGI IMG/M metagenome (GOLD analysis project Ga0315912, IMG submission 204469) | Garden soil microbial communities collected in Santa Monica, California, United States - V. faba soil | ecosystem: Environmental > Terrestrial > Soil > Garden | place: USA: California... | reverse complement strand
TCGTGCCGCTTCCCAGGCGAGTTCGGCTTGCAGGGCGGTGCGGAAGCGGGCGTGCGGAATCCGCTCCCGCACATGGGAGTTGCAGTCGCAGTACGGGCACTTGGCCAGGCAGAAGGGCCAGTGGATGTAGAGCGCCAGGGGGTTCATTGGTGGTGGATATAGGGGATGGCGGGAGTTCCTGCTTGCGTTCCCGCCACCCACGCCCGGGCCCTCTCCCACGTGCGGGAGAGGGGGAAGCGCGTGGCTTACGGGATCAGGACGGTGCTGCCGGTGGTCTGGCGGCTTTCCAGGGCGATGTGGGCCTTGGCGGCGTCCTTCAGGGCGAAGGTCTGGTTGACGTTGATCTTTACCGCGCCGGACTTCACCACCTCGAACAGCTCGGCGGCCGTCGGCACCAGGTCCGACCGTTTCGCCGTGTAGGTGGCCAGCGACGGGCGCGTGAGGAACAGGCTGCCCTTCGCGCCGAGGATGCCGAGGTCGAACGGCGGGACCGGGCCGGAGGCGTTGCCGTAGCAGCACATCAGGCCGAGCGGGGCGAGGCAGTCCAGGCTGGTCATGAACGTGTCCTTGCCGACGCTGTCATACACCACCGGCACCATGGCGCCGTTAGTGATGCGCTTCACGTCATCGACCAGCGTCGCGTAGCCGATCACGGTGTGGGCGGCACCATGCGCTTTGGCGAGCGCGGCCTTTTCCTCCGTGGAGACCACGCCGATGACAGTGGCGCCGATATGCTTCGCCCACTGGCACATGATCAGGCCGACGCCGCCGGCCGCGGCGTGCACCACGATGGTGTCGCCCTTCTGCACCTTGTAAGTGCGGCGCAGCAGGTATTGGGCGGTCATGCCTTGCAGCATCATGGCGGCGGCGGTTTTGAAGTCCACGCCTTCAGGGATCTTCACCAGCTTGTCCGCGCCGATCACGCGTTCCGTGGCGTAGGCGCCGAGCGCGCCGGCATAGGCGACGCGGTCGCCCACGGCGATGTCCGTCACGCCGGAGCCGATGGCGAGCACGGTGCCGGCGCCTTCCATGCCGATGGTCAGCGGCAGATGCGGGGCCTTGTAGAGGCCGGTGCGGAAATAGACGTCGATGTAGTTCAGGCCCACCGCCTGGTGGCGGACCAGCGCCTCACCCGGTCCGGGCTCGGGGGTGGGCACGTCTTCCCACAGCATCGCGTCCGGGCCGCCAGGGGTGTGTACGCGGATGGCCTTGGTCATGCGGTCTCTCCGTATTGGGTGTCGCTGTTCTTCAGGCGAGCGACGCTTGTGGTGACTCGAGGTCGAGCAGGCAGCGCTTGGTATCCAGTCCGCCGGCGCCCGAATAGCCCCCCAGGTGGGTTCCGGCCAGGACGCGGTGGCAGGGGATGATGATGGGGATCGGGTTGGAGCCGTTGGCCTGGCCGACACTGCGGGCGGAGCCGCCGGCGACGGCGGCGATCTGGCCGTAGGTGCGGGTTTCGCCGTAGGGGATCCGGCACAGCGCGGCCCAGACCTTGCGGCGGTACTCGGTGCCGGGCGGGGCCAGCGGCAGGTCGAACTCCTGGCGCAGCCCGTCGAAGTACTCGTTCAGCTGGTCACGCGCGCGGGTGAGCAGCGGCGTGGCGATCTGGTCGCCGCCCCAGCCCCAGTCCAGCGAGACGATCACGCCGTCTTCCTCCGCGACGGTGATGTCGCCGACGGGCGTGTGCATGGATAGTTGTGGCACCCGGTATGTGTCCCCATGGCCCTTCTGTGGGGCCGGGCGGATGCCACTCCCGCCGCGTGTCGGAGTCAAGCACAAGGTAGGGTGCCGAATGGGGCGGCGTGTCGATCGTTTCGTGTTCGGAGAAAATACGACCGGGTTGGCGACCGGTTGGCGCGCGAAGGTTCCCGGGGGGCGGGTTCCGGGCCTTGGCGCGGGTGCAATATGCCACGGAGCAGGCCGGCTTGGCGCGCGAAAACGTCGTGCTGTCGCGCAGGAAACTACGTGAAATCGCGCAGTTGCGGGTTATCGAACACCGGGTTGCGCAGGCGGTGCAGGGCGTCCTGCAGGGCGGTGGCGAGGTGGCGCTTTTCCGTCTCCCCCAACGCCGTAGCGATTTCCCAGTGCTTGCCGCGGGAGCCCACCAGCAGGGCGGGAACGCGGCCGGGGCGTTCCTGCAGTAGTACCTGGAGCCAACCGGGCTCCAGCCGCTGCTCGGTACGTTTGCCGCCGGCTTCCTGGCGGATGATGGTGAGGCGGCCGGGGGCAAGCAGGATCAGTTCGCTGCGGCGCATGGCGCGCCAGTGCAGGCGGAAGAGGAGGAGGAAGAATCCGATCTCCGCCACCGCGAAGATCATCACCGGCCAGGCGCCGATCAGCAGGAAGCGCATGCCGGTGAGCAGGCAGGCGCCGAGCAGCACGGCGAGCAGCCAGCGCCAGCCGTTCCGCGTCAGGCTACTGTGCGGGTGTATGCGGGCCTCGAAGACGGTGTCGTCCTCTGCCTGCGGTGGGGCGGGCGGCATGGCGGCTGCTTTAGCAAATGGGGGTGGTCGGAAGGAAGCAAGTCGTGGATGCCGGCATGACGGAAAGGGACGGCGGGGAGGGGTTGCGGTTGGGTTCGGGGCGGGCTCAGAGTTGGGGATGCCCAAAGCTCCTGTGAAGAAGAGTGCCCCCGTTCGGAAGAAGGCCGTCGCCGGGAAGGCGGCGCCGAAGAAGGTCGCGGCAAAGAAGGCCGCGCCGAAAACGGCAGCCGCCAGGAAGGCACCGAAGCCGAAGCGGACGCCGGTGATGACGCCGTCGCAGGTGGCGGGGTTCATCGGGGCGCTGGCGCGGGCCAATCCGGAGCCGGAGACGGAACTGGAATACGCCACGCCGTTCACCCTGCTGGTCGCGGTGGTGCTGTCGGCGCAGGCCACCGACGTGTCCGTGAACAAGGCGACGAAGACGCTGTATGCCGAGGCCGACAACCCCGCGGCGATGGTGGCGCTGGGCGAGCCGGGCGTGGCGCGGCACATCAAGTCGATCGGGCTGTGGCAGGGCAAGGCCAGGAACGTGATCGCGCTGTCGCGCATCCTCGTGGAGCAGTATGGCGGCGAGGTGCCGCGCGACCGGGCCGCCCTGGAGGCGTTGCCGGGGGTGGGGCGGAAGACAGCCAACGTGGTGCTGAACGTGGCGTTCGGCGAGCCGACCATGGCAGTGGACACGCATATCTTCCGCCTGGGCAATCGCACCGGCATCGCGCCGGGCAGGACGCCGCGCGCGGTGGAGGACGGGCTGGTGAAGCGATTGCCCAAGGAGAGCCTGGGGCATGCGCATCACTGGCTGATCCTGCACGGGCGCTACATATGCAAGGCGCGGGCGCCGGAGTGCTGGCGGTGCGTGGCGGCGGAATGGTGCCGGTTCCCGGCGAAAACGGCGGAACCGGCGGGGGCATAGGGCATGCGGGTGAATCCGGAGACGGACGTGCTGGGGGTGGTGGATGTGCAGCCCACCTTCATGCCGGGAGGCGAATTGGCGGTGGCGGATGGGGACGCGGTGGTGCCGGCGATCAACCGGCTTTTGGCCGGGCCGTTCCTGCACGGGTTCGCGACGCAGGACTGGCATCCGCCGGGGCATGTCTCCTTCGCCTCCGCCCATCCCGGGCGGGAGCCGTTCGAGGTGACCCGCATGCCCTATGGCGAGCAGGTGCTGTGGCCGGACCATGCGATCCAGGGCACCGCCAACGCGGCGCTGCACCCGGGGCTGGAGCAGGGGCGGATCGAGGTGTTGATCCGCAAGGGTTTCCATGCCGGTATCGACAGCTATTCCAGCTTCTTCGAGAACGACCGCAAGACGACCACGGGGCTTGACGCCTGGCTGCGGGCGCGTGGCTTCCGGCGCGTGTTCATGGTGGGGCTGGCGACCGATTTCTGCGTGGCGTGGTCGGCGGAGGACGCGGCGCGGCTGGGCTATGAGGTTGTGGTGGTGGAGGACGCGTGCCGTGGGATCGGCATGCTTTTGCCCGGTGGCCATGACAGCATGAGCGCGGCGCGGTCCCGGTTGGCGGCGGTTGGGGTGCGGTTCGCGATAGTTGATGAACTGATATGAAATCGGATGAATTGCGAGATTTGGATGATTTTTGAAACAAAGAAATAATTAGTTCTCCCCGTGTGCGTTGAAATTGAGTTTTACCCGGGGGTTGCCGATGAATTTTTAGATTTTGGTCACGACCACACGGGGATGTGACCAGGTGTGGGCATTCCGGCGCGGCGCATGTGCCCGTAGTCTGGCGTTGTTCGCTTCCGCGTAGCGCCGGAAGCCCCTGATTGCCTTGCCTAGCCGGTCGTCCCTGGCCTTCCGTCGGTTTTCCGGGTGTTCGCGCTGCAACCCTTGCCGGAGACCCGATGGTGCCGACGGTGGCCGTGAGTGATGCCTGACTGCAACACCTTGTCGCGGCGGCCCCCTGTGTGGAGCCGCCGCATTTTTTTGTGCGCGTTTGGAGGGGTCACTCCATGCGCAGGCCGATCTGCTTCACCAGGACGCCGTATTTGTCGAAGTCCTTGCGGGTGAGCGTTGCCAGTTCGGCCGGTGTGCCGGGGTTGGGAGAGAGGGCGAGCTTGAGGAATTGCTCGCGCAGATCTTCCTGCCGGGCGACCTTGTTCATTTCCGCCGCCATCTTGCGGATGATGGCGTCCGGTGTGCCGGTGACGGCGTAGACGCCGAACCAGCCGAGATAGTCCAGTTCCGGATAGGATTCGGAGAGCAGGGGTACGTTCGGGTAGGTGGGGTGGCGCTTGCGGTCCAGCACCGCCAGCAGCTTGCCCTTGCCGGCGGCCAGGTGGGGGAAGGTGTTGGGGTCCGCGTGGACCTGGACGTTGCCGGCCAGGAAATCGGCCAGCGATTCGCCGCCGCCACGGTAGGGCACGTGCAGGATGTCGATGCCTGCGGCGAGCTTGAGCGCCTCGCAGATCATATGGCCTTGGGAGCCAACGCCGGCAGTGCCCCAGGAGAGCTTGCCGGGGTTCGCCTTGGCGTAGGCGACAAGTTCCTGGATGGAGTTGGCCGGGATGGAGGGATGGACGGCCACCAGCAGGGTGGAGTCGGTGAAGCCCGAGACCGGCGAGAGGTCCTTGAACACGTCGAAGGCGAGCTTGCGGACATGCGGCAGGATGACGACCGAAAGCCCCGGGGTGGCGACGAAGGTGTATCCGTCCGCCGGGGATTTTATCGCGGCCTCGATTCCGATGGCGCCGGAGGCGCCGCCCTTGTTGTCGATGACGAATTGCTGGCCGAGTGCCTTGGAGAGCCGCTCCGCGAAGGGGCGCATGGCGTTGTCGGTTGATCCGCCGGGGGCGAAATTGACGATGATGCGGACCGGCTTGTCCGGCCAGTTGGCTGCGGCGTCTGCCCGCGCTGTGCGGGCGATCGTGGTGAATGTCATCAATACTAACGTGAACGCGGCCAGCCGCGTCCATCCGGGTCGTCCCGTCATGGTGGTCTCCCTGTGTCAGTGTCTGTCGCACTGTTGCCCCCGCCGGGGTGGCGGAGGTCGCGGGGAGGCTAGCGGCGTGGTGCGGCGCGGCGCGATCACTTACCCGTGGGTAATGATCTCCGGCAGGCAGGCGGCCTGGAGCTGGGTGAAGGCGCGGGCGCGGTGGCTGATGGCTTCCTTGGCCACGTGTTCGATTTCCCCGAAGGTCTGGCTGGCGCCGTTCGGGACGAAGATCGGGTCGTAGCCGAAGCCTTGAGTGCCGCGCGGCGGCCAGGCGGCGGTGCCGTCGATGCGGCCGAGGAAGGTTTCCATATGGCCGTCCGGCCAGGCGAGGCAGAGGGCGGCGATGAACCAGCAGCGGCGGTCCGGGTTGGCGCCGATTTCCCGATTCACGCGTTCCATCGCCGGAGCGAAGTCTTTTCCGGGACCAGCCCAGCGGGCCGAGTAGATGCCGGGCGCTCCGCCCAGCGCGGCGGCACAGAAGCCGGAATCGTCCGCCAGCGCCGGCAGGCCGGACGCGGTGGTGGCGGCCAGCGCCTTGATGCGGGCGTTGCCGGCGAAGTCCGGCGCGGTTTCGTCCGGTTCCGGCAGGCCGAGTTCGCCGGCCGAGGTGGCGGTGAGGCCGAACGGGACGAGCATTGCGGCGATTTCGTGCAGCTTGCCCGGATTGTGCGTGGCGATGACGATCCGTTCGCCCCGTTGCAGCCGGCGGGACATCAGGCGGTTTCCACCGCCGCGAGTTGGGCGGCGAAGAGTTCCGCCGTGCCTTTCCGGGCCAGCGTCATGAGCGAGGCGAACTGCGCGTCCGAGAACGGTTCCTTTTCCGCGGTGCCCTGGATTTCGACGATGCCACCCTTGTCGGTCAGGACAAAATTGGCGTCGGCATGGGCGTTGGAGTCCTCGTCGTAGTCCAGGTCCAGCACCGCGCCGGCGTCCGTCAGGCCGCAGGAGATGGCGGCGACCTGGCCGGTGATGGGGATGGCGGTGATGACCTTCATTTTCACCAGGTGGCGGAATGCGAGATACAGCGCGACCCAGGCGCCGGTGATGGAGGCGCAGCGGGTGCCGCCGTCGGCGTTCAGCACGTCGCAATCGAGGGTGATGGTCATCTCGCCCATCGCCTTGCGGTCCACTACGGCGCGCAGGGAGCGGCCGATGAGGCGCTGGATTTCCTGGGTGCGGCCGGACTGCTTGCCGCGGGCGGCTTCGCGGTCGCCGCGCGTGTGGGTGGCGCGGGGCAGCATGCCGTATTCGGCGGTGACCCAGCCTTCCCCCTGGCCGCGCAGAAAGCCGGGGACGCGGGCCTCGACGGAGGCGTTACAGAGGACTTCCGTGCCGCCCATCTTGATGAGGCAGGAGCCTTCCGCATGGCGGGCGAAGCCGAGGGTGAGGGAGACAGGACGAAGCGCGTCAGCGGCGCGGCCGGAGGGTCGCATAGGGTGGCCTTTCGGGATCGGGAGGGCAGCAGGATAGCCGGGCGGCGGGATGGTGCCTATTGCGGCGCGCGGGGCGTGCCGTCGCAGTTGCTGGTGCCGGTTTGGATGGACGCGATGCCGACCGGGTTGTCCGGCACCAGGAAGGGGGTGCAGGTGAACAGGCCGGGGCGAGCGGGATCGACGGTGACGCGGACGGCGTGCACATCCTTTTCCCCCATCACCATCAGGCGGACGGCATTGGCAACGGTGGCGCCGGTGGCGTCGACGATGGGCTTGTCGACGACGAGGCGGTGGCTGTCGCCGTGGATCAGCAGGACGGGCTTGCCGAAGGCGCGGGCGCCGTTGGCGAAGTTTGCGAGGGTGGCGGTGAAGCCGCTCCTGGCCGGGTCGCGGGGGACCTCGGCCTCCCACATGTCGGCCTGGTAGGCGAAGACGATGCCGGCGGCGCCTTCGCGGGCGGCGGTGGCGAAGGAATCGGCGATCCAGGCCTGGTTGGCCTGGTCGCGGGCGGTGAATTCGGCTTCGTTGCCGGGATAGGTCCCCACCGGCTTGTTGTTGTAGCTGCCGGGGATGTGGACGGAAACGAACAGCACGTTGTTGAAGCGCCAGCGGGAATTCTCCACGTAGGTGGCGAATTGCGGCATCACATCCGCCTGGCGTTCCAGGGCGATGGGGCGCTGGCCGAGGCTTTGCGCGGTGGCGAAGTGCAGGCGGCGGACGAAGGCGAGGCGCTCGTTCGGGTCCATGCCGCGGCGGTGGCAGTCGGTCCACTCGTTGTCGCCGATGCTGTAGATGAGGGCGCCGGCGAAGCTGTCCAGCTGCGCCTTGCTGCGTTCGATCGTGGCGTCGTCGCAGACCGAGCCGCCGGACTTCGTATCCCCGACATGGATGGAGAAGGCGGGATCGGCGGCGTTGATCAGGCGGATCAGGGTGTCGAGGCGCGGCCGATCGGTTTCCGCGTAGGGTACGTCCCCCAGGGCAAAGAAGGTGAAGGCCTGGGCGCGGGCGGCCACCGGGGCGAGGAGGAGAGCGAGGACGAGGAGGGCGCGCATGGGTGGGCCTTTTTCGGATATGGCGGGGCGATTGACCCGCCCCGATGCGCTACCTACCTTTTTCCGCCATGGACAGGCCAGTTCCCTCCGGCCCGCGAATCCTTTCTCGCTCACCGGCCTTGCCGCCGGCCCTGGATGCGCGTGCCGCCGCTGTGCTGCGGGAAGTTGTCGAGCAATATGTGGAGACCGGGGAACCGGTGGGAAGCCGCACGCTCTCCCGCCGCCTGCCCATGCCGCTTTCCCCGGCGACGATTCGCAACGTGATGGCGGATTTGACCGATGCGGGGCTGCTGTTCGCGCCGCATACCTCCGCCGGGCGATTGCCGACGGAATTGGGGCTGCGGCTGTTCGTGGACGGGCTACTGCAATTCGGCGAACTGGCGGAGGACGAGCGCGAGGCGATCGGCGCGGCGCTTGCAGCCTCCGGCCGCAGTCTGGAGGACACGCTGGGCGAGGCGTCCGCCATGCTGTCCGGCCTGTCGTCTGCCGCAGGCCTGGTACTGGCGCCGAAGGGCGAGGGGCCGCTTAAGCATATCGAGTTCGTCCCGCTGGGGCCGGGCCGGGCGCTGGTGGTGCTGGTGAACGCGGACGGGCATGTGGAGAACCGGGTGATCGAGACGCCGCCCGGCTTGCCGCCATCGGCCTTGCAGCAGGCATCCAACTACCTGAACGCGCGCCTGTCCGGCCGGCCACTGGCGGAGGTGCGGCGCACGGTGACCGAGGAGATCGCAGCGCACCGCACCGAACTGGACGAGCTTGCCGCCCACGTTGTGGAGGCGGGACTGGCGACATGGACCGGGGAGGGGCGCGGCGGCAGCCTTATCGTGCGCGGCCAGGCCAAGCTGCTGTCCGATGTGACGCAGATCGACCGGCTGGCGGCGATACAGACGTTGTTCGAGCGGCTGGAAACGCAGGAGACGATGCTGCGACTGCTGGAGCTGGCGGAAAAGTCCGAGGGCGTTCGCATCTTCATCGGCGCGGAAAGCGGGGTATTCGCCACATCCGGCGTTTCCATGGTGGTGGCGCCGGCGCGTGGGGAAGGCGGGCGGATTGTCGGTGCCATCGGCGTAATCGGGCCGACGCGGATCAACTACGGGCGGATCATTCCCGTGGTGGACTACACGGCGCGGGTGATCGGCCGGCTGCTGGGCTGATCAGGCGCCCATTCCGAGACGAATTCCTGGTGCTTGCCGTTGGCCATCGGGGGAATGTCGTCGACATAGGCGAAGCGCACCCTGAACTTGTAGCCCGTGCTCCGGTGCAGCATTTCGGTCAGGAAGGCCTCGTCGTCCGCCGTGAGCTGGTTGCGGACAACCAGGCGGTACTCGATTTCGTCTTCCGCGACTTGCGCCACCTGGTACTGGATGAGACCGGCGATCTGGTGCATCCGCTCCGCGCCCCAATGGGCGATGCGGAATTCTCCGCCCGGCAGCACGATTCGGTTGTTTGCGCGGCCCAGGATGCGGGACAGCACGGGCAATGTGCGGCCGCAGGAACAGGCGGCACCGACCTGCGCTTGGTCGCCGAGTTCGTAGCGCAGCAGGGGCATGGCGAAATTATGCAGGGGGGTGACGACGACACGGCCGATTGCACCGGGTGGGCAGGGCTGACCGCGTTCGTCCAGGACCTCGACCTTGACGGCCTCCGCGACCACGTGGAGGTGGCTGTGATCCGGGCATTGCAGCGCCAACAGGCCGGCTTCCTCCGAACTGTAGGCATCGATCATCCCTGCATCGAGCACGTCCCGGCACAGCGCGCGGGTTTCCTGGGTGAGTGTTTCCCCCATCGTGAAGATCTGCCGCAGGTCAGGCAGGCGCTGTCCCGTTTCCAGGCAGCGCCGCGCGAGGCGGATGGCATTGGATGGCCTGGTGATGAGATACGCAGGGCGGTGGGCGATCAGCCAGTCAATCTGCTCCGCTGCCGGGCGGCGGGAGTCGATCGCCAGGAGAGGACCGGTGGCGAAGGCCTCGAAGCCCGCGCCCCAGTCGGGGTCTTCCTTGGTGGTGGTGGGAATGTCCTGCCCAGGGCCGATCTGCTTGATCACCGCCAGGCCCGCACCGGACGCGACATTATGCCACAGGGCCTGACGGAGGTTCATGCTGAGCCAGAAGAACTGCGCGAGGTCGCTGGTGGCAAAACGCAGGGGCACGCCGGTGGAACCGGACGTGGCGCCTTCATGTAGGGTGCCGTGGCCTGGCGGCAGTTCCCTGGCGCGCAGGGCCTTGCCGGCTTCCTGCGCCTCCCGGCGGGTGAGGATGGGCAGGTGGGCCCAGGCCCGGTGGTCCAGCTTCATGCCGGGGCGCAGTCCGGCGCGGCGCAGGCGATCGCGCCAGAAGGGAATGTTGACGTGGCAGAAGGCGACCAGCGCCTCGATCTGGCGGAACTGCTGGGCCTCGATACCGTGGGCTGGCCAGTACTCGGTTTGCCGATACTGGAACTGAAGCGCGAGCATGCGCGCATCGAACTCGTTTGGTGGCGCCGGCCAGACGATGCCCGGGGCGTGCCAACGGGGCACCGATCGCAGGTCCATGTTGAACTGTATCATCATCTGTGCCGGCGTTGCGAATTGCGGAACAGACCGGAACGTCCTCACCGGGGTATTGACCGCGGGCGCGCATAACCCGGGTGCCGGATGTCTCGCCGCCCGCGGGGCCAGATGAGTGGCCCCGCGAGGCTTGCCGGCCTGTCGCAGCTTGGCGGGCGCGATGCGATTGCGGCACGGGAAGGGCGGTGGTGGCGCTGCCTGGTCG
>Ga0315912_10006287_pt1 | contig 10669 bp, 7 predicted proteins | sample VfabasoilMG_FD_204469 | JGI IMG/M metagenome (GOLD analysis project Ga0315912, IMG submission 204469) | Garden soil microbial communities collected in Santa Monica, California, United States - V. faba soil | ecosystem: Environmental > Terrestrial > Soil > Garden | place: USA: California... | reverse complement strand
GCGGCGAGCAACGCCAGGATGACGAGGATCGCGACGATCACGATCGGCATGCGCGACCGGCGTCTATGCTCGAAGAGCGATCCTCCCGACGGCGGCTTGATGCGCGGCTCCGTCGTCGCCTTACCACAGCGATAGCAAATCAGCGCGTTGTCAGCGATTTCGGTCTGGCAATTCGTACACTTCAACTCTGTGCGTCTCCTTCGGTCCACGGTCTCCGGTCCACGGTAATGTACCATCGACTCAGTGATCCCCCTTCGCGACGTCATCCCGACACGCACGACGCCTTACGTAACGATCACGCTCGTCACACTCAACGTCCTCGTCTTCCTGTATCAGTTCTCGCTCGGGCCAGCGGTCAATCGGTTTGTGCTCTCGTTCGGACTCATCCCGGCGTACTTCTCGTGGATCAGCGTATTTACTTCGATGTTCCTGCACGGCGGCTTCCTGCACGTCGCGGGCAACATGCTCTATCTCTGGATCTTCGGGGACAACGTCGAAGACCGCATGGGGCACGGCCGCTTTCTCGCGTTCTACCTGTTGTGCGGCGTTGCGGCAGCGCTCGGCCAGACATTCACGGCGCCCGACTCCATCGTCCCGATGGTCGGCGCGAGCGGCGCGGTGGCCGGCGTCATGGGCGCGTACTTCGTGCTCTATCCGCACTCGCGCATCGTCACCCTGCTGCCGCTGTTCATCTTCATTCAGATCATCGAGGTACCGGCGATCTTCTTCCTCGGCGTCTGGTTCGTGATGCAGTTCGTGAGCGGAATCGGCTCGATCGCGTCAGCGACACAAGGCGAGCCCGCTGGCGGCGTGGCCTTCTGGGCGCACATCGCCGGTTTTGCGGCCGGCATCATCGGCGTGTTCGCCTTCAGGCGGCCGCAGCGCGAGAAGGTCGAGTGGTGGAACGATCTCGATCGATCCTAGTCAACTCCCAATCTCCAACTTCCAACTCCCAAAGGTCCAACTCCCAAACTCGATTCGACACACCGAGGCACAGAGACGCAGAGATTCGCTGCCGCGGGCATCGATGGTGACGACGGCCCGCCCTCGAGGCGGCGCGATGAGCGAAGAAGGTAAACACGCGCCAGAGTCACCATCGGCGCCCAGCGCTCCGCGCTCTTCGCTAGGGTTGAGCGACTTTCAGCAGAAGATCCTGCGCGCGCTCGAATGACGGCGCGATCTCGAGGGCGGCGAGTACCTCTTTCTTCGCGTCGGCCGGCTTCCCCGCCGCCGCGTAGGCCTCGGCGAGATCGACGTGCGCCGTGGCGCGATCGGGCGGATTGGTGGCGAGCGCCGCGCGGAACGCGCGCTGCGCCGTCTCATTGTCTTTCCTCTTCAACGCCAGCCGGCCGAATGCAGCCTGTGCGTCACGATCGAACGGATCGATCCCGACGACGCGCCTGTAGGCCTCCTCGCTGCGGCGATCGTCCTTGAGCGGGGCAAGCAGCGTGGCCAGCTGGCGCGCAGACTCGAGATCGGCGCTGTCGATCTTCAGCAAGTCGTCGAGCGCCTGAATCTGCCGCGTCGTGTCCTTCGTTTCCGCAGCGATGGCGGCGATCATCTTGTTCGGGTTGTTGTCGCCCGTCGCGGTGGGCGCCAGCTTGGATGCCCGCTCCAACGCCTGAATCGCACCCTTGGGATCTTTCGCCTGATGCAGCGCCATGCCCAGTTGCATCTGCACTGCGAAGCTCTCCGGATTGCTGTCCACCAGCTTCTTCAAATCATCAACCGTCGGCTTGGCCTGGAGCTTCGGCGCCTGAAGCGACTTGCGCAACGAGGCGTACTGCTTCTCGAGCCGCGCGTCGAACCCGGTCTGCAACTGGTCGAGGCTGACGCCAAGCACTTCCTTCACCGCCATCTCGGTCTCGTAGCCCTCGCCATATGAGCGGATCAAGTCACGCAGTTTGGGCTCCCCGTACGTGTCGACGATGTGATCGACGACGAGAGATGCCTGGTAGTACGAGAGTGAAATCTGACGTGGATCGCTGAATCCTTCGTTGAGCACCTTCAGCTTGAGAATCTTGTCCTCGTTGATCGCCTGGGCGAAGGTCAGATCCATCTCGCGTCCCCACTCGGGTCTGGCGCGGCGTTCCTCGTAGACGGAGAGACCCTCGCTGAGCCAGCGCGGGAGGCGATTCTTCGACATCTGCAGCGTGATGACGTGGGCGATCTCGTGCCACAGCGTCTCGCCCCAGTGAAACTCGCCCGGGTCGCGCGCGTTCGGCGAGTCGAGCGTGACGACCCGGCCGAAGCAGGCACCAAGCGCGCCAATGAACCCGGGCAACCCGATCGTGCGGACGGCGAACTGATCGTGCTTGGGGAACATCTCGATCAGGATCGGACCGGTGACTTTGAAGTCGTACTGCTTCTGCAGCGTCGCGAGCGCCTGCTTGGCGAGCGGCATCGCGTATTCACGCATCACGCCTGCTTCAGCGGGATCGAGCCGCATGATGATGTCGCCATCCGTGATCGTCACGAACTTGTCGATGGTGTCGAGCAGGTCGAGCTGATTGAACGTGGTCTGATCGAACGAGTCGCCCTTGAACGCACGCTCGAGCGCCACACGTGCGCCCTTCTCGTCGCCGGTCCGCAGCAGGTGCGTGCCGAGATCCGAATAGGCGCGCGTGTTGTCGGGATCGAGCTTGATCGCACGTTGCACTTGCTCCACGGCCTCGTCGAAGCGGTAGTTGCGCGCGAGATGATCCCCCGCAATTCGATACACCTCGCCGTAGTTCGGGCTGATCTTCAGGACTTCTTGCGAGAGCTTCTCGAATTCCGCTGACTGGTCGTCCAGGCGCGCGAGGGCAGCGACGAGCGACCTCGCCTCGAGGCTGTTCGGGTTCACCGCCAGTGCCTTCTTGATGCTCTCGCGGGCGGCGTCACGCTCGCGATCGTCGAGCGCGAGCTCGGCTCGAAGCAGATGGGCGGGCACCGAGTTTGGGTTGACCTTGAGCGCCTTCTCGAGCGCTGCGCGCGCAGCGGGCGGGTTCATGCCCGAATTGACCTGAGCGGCGCCGATGAGCGCATCGACGTTGTTCTCGTCGACCTTCAGTGCCTCTGCAAACGACTTCATCGCGTCTGCCGGGTTGTGCTTGTCGAGGAACAGTTCGCCCCACGCCGTATTGATCTCGGCATCGCCCGGTGCCAGCTTGTTGGCGTCGCGGAAGAAGCTGTTGGCCTCTTTAAACGCCTCCGCGTCCTGGAAGTTGGCGAGCGCACTCGCGGCTCGCGCGAGACGGAAGTAGTCGCGCGCCGTGCGCGGAGCAAGCCGGCCTGCGAGCAGGCGCAGACGACGAATCCCTTCGGCACGCTGACCGAGGTAGAGCTCAAGCAGCCCGAGTTCGAGCGCGGCATCGCTCTCAGGCTGCGCGGATGCGACCGGCGTGAGCAGCGTCTGCGCGTCCTGGTAACGGCCTTGCGCAATCTGCGCACGAGCCCTTAGCGCAATCGAGGCTGGATCGGTGGCTGCCTTCAGCAGCCGCTCGACCTCGTCGTACTGGCCGGCGTTCAGGGCACGCGCGGCCGGGCTGGCCGTTGGTGCGGCCTGTCTTTGAGCTGGAGTCTGAGCCGACGGCACCGTACCCGCGATGAAAAGCAGAAGCCACGCGACGCACCCATGCCGGACACTCAACAGTGCTCCCATGATGGCCCTACTCCTCCTCGTCGACGTCCTGAGGCAGACCTTCGAGTTCTTCCAGAAAAACGAGTGCCCGATGGGACGGGATCTCGAACCGTTTGCCGCACGTCTTACAGACGAGGTCATCATCGACGCGGATTAGATGGTCCTTCGACTTGCCGAATATGACACGGTCGTGTTCGTTGGCGCCGGAGGGAATCTGCGGTTTCTTCGTACGGCGCAGCCATTTGATCGAATAGTCGTTGGTCCGACGGCAGCGCGGGCATTGAAACCGAGCCGGCCGCTGCTCGGGCTTCTCCGTGAAAAACTGTCGTTCGTCCACGCGCGAAGCGTACCACACTGATAGACTGGACATAACGGCTCTCGGCTCTGCGCTCCCGGCGATTTTCACTACCGTTGCGCTGAGGACTTATGGGCTGCCGAGAGCGAAGAGCCCTGACGCCCTAGAGCCCTAAGCCCACGATGGCCGACACCGCTCCACAACTTCCTTCGGAACTCCCCGTCCTGCCATTACGACGGACGGTGGCGCTGCCACTTACGCTGCAGCCGCTCGCGGTCAATCGACCCGTGTCGATCGAGACCGTGAATCGCGCGCTCGGTGCGGATCGCCTCGTGTTCCTCGTGCTGCAGAACAACGAGAACGAGGATCCCGGGCCCAACGATCTACTTCAGGTCGGCACCGTTGGCGTGATCCGGCAGATGGCCAAGGTCCCGAGCGGGATCAACATCATCATCGAGGGCCTCAGTCGCGCCCGCGCGACGCTGGTCACGCGCACGGGGACGAGCATGCGCGCGCAGATCACCCCGCTGCCGGAGACCTTCGAACGCACGATCGATGTTGACGCGCACATCCGCCGGATCCAGGAACTGATCGAGAAAGCACTCTCCCTGTCTACCGGGCTCTCCGAAGATCTACGCGGCGTGGTCATGAACATCGACGACCCGCTGCGGCTCGCATACGTGCTCGCCAGCCTGATCGAGATGAAGCCATCCGACAGGCAGGAGATGCTCGAAGCCAACGATCTGCTGAAGAAGCTCGAGATCGTCTCCTCCTCGCTGACACGCGAGGTGTCGCTGCTCGAAGTCAAAGGCAAGATCGAGTCGGCCGCGCAGCAGGAGATGACCGACGCGCAGCGTCACTACTATCTGCGCCAGCAGCTCAAGGCCATTCAGCAGGAGCTCGGTGAAGGCGAAGGCAATGAGATCGCCGAGCTTCGCAAGCGCGTCGAAGATGCGAAGCTGCCCGAGAGCGTGAACGTCGTCGCGATGCGCGAAGTCGATCGCCTGGGCCGCATGACGGCGGCGTCACCGGAGTACCAGATGCTCCGGACCTACATCGACTGGCTGCTCGACATTCCGTGGTCCACGACAACCGTCGATCGGATCGACCCGATCGAGGGGCGCCGTGTGCTCGACGAGGATCACTACGATCTCGACAAGGTCAAAGAGCGCATCATCGAGTACCTGTCCGTCCGCAAACTGAAAGGCGACATGAAGGGGCCGATCCTCTGCTTCGTCGGCCCTCCCGGCGTGGGCAAGACGTCGCTCGGCCAATCGATCGCACGCGCGATGTCGCGGAAGTTCGTGCGCCTCTCGCTCGGAGGCGTTCGCGATGAAGCTGAAATTCGCGGCCATCGGCGGACGTATATCGGTTCGATTCCCGGACGCATCGTCCAGGCGCTGAAACAGGCGGAATCGATGAACCCGGTGTTCATGCTCGATGAGATCGACAAGGTGACCGTTGGCGGCTTCTCCGGCGACCCGGCCGCTGCGCTTCTCGAGGTACTCGACCCGGCGCAGAACCACTCGTTCCGCGACCACTACCTCGAGATCCCGGTAGACCTTTCGAAGATTCTGTTCATCGCCACGGCGAACCAGCTCGGAACGATCCACCCGGCGTTGCTCGATCGCATGGAGATCATCCAGCTCGCCGGCTATAGCGAAGAGGAGAAGGCCCACATCGCGCGCAAGTACCTTTTGCCGCGCCAGATGACCGAACACGGCCTGCCTCTTCAGACGATGGAGATTCCGGACGAGACGCTGAGGCTGGTCATCAGCGAGTACACGCGCGAGGCCGGCGTGCGCAACCTCGAACGGCAGCTTGGGACACTGGCGCGAAAGGTCGCCGCGCGGATCGCGACGCGCCCGCTCGAGAGCCCCGTCCCACCGCCAACCGTCATCAACCCGGCGGATCTCGAGGGCTACCTGGGCCCGGCGCGGTTCAAGAAAGAGATGGCGTTCCGCACGTCCAGGCCCGGCGTGGCGACCGGGCTGGCGTGGACGGAGACCGGTGGCGACGTCCTTTTTGTCGAAGCGACCTTGCTTCCCGGCGGGAACCAGAACATTATCTTGACGGGCCAGCTCGGGAACGTGATGCAGGAATCGGCTCGCGCCGCCCTGAGTCATATCCGCGCAAACGCAAGAGAATTGGGGCTTTCGCCGGAGTTTCTGGCACATCAGGATCTGCACGTCCACGTGCCGGCCGGGGCGATACCGAAGGACGGCCCGTCGGCTGGCGTCACGATGGCCACGGCCATCCTGTCGGCGGCGCGCAAGGTTCCTGTTCGCCGGGATATCGCCATGACGGGCGAAATCACGTTGAGTGGGCTGGTGCTGCCGGTTGGCGGAATCCGTGAGAAGTCGCTGGCCGCGCGACGCTCGGGTATCAAGACGGTGATCCTGCCAGCGCTCAACGAGCCCGATCTGTCGGAGCTGGCGGAAGAGATTCGGAAGGACATGACGTTCGTTCCGGTCGAGACCCTGGAACAGGTTGTCGCAATCGCACTTTCAAACGGTCAAGCACCGGCGCTGAACGGATCGGATGTCCCTCAGCAATCGGTAACCCAGTAGGCGGGTCCTAGGACCCTCACGTAGAGGCGGGTCTTTAGACCCGCCTGAGCGAGGAAGCCAGTCTTTGGCACAAGCGATCGTCTTCTACATCTCAGGTCACGGGTTCGGTCACGCCTCACGCACCATCGAGGTCATCAACGCGATTCTTGCCATGCGTCCCGAAACGCGAGTGGGTGTGCGCACGTCCGCCCCTCGCTGGCTGTTCGACCTGACCGTCAAGGGAAAAGTCACATACAGCACTCTCGAGTGTGACACCGGCGTCGTTCAGGCTGACGCCGTGACGCTGGATGAAGCGGACAGCATCAGGCGCGCCTCCGCCTTTCACAGCGATCTCGTCACGCGTGCTGCAAGTGAAACGCGTTCGCTGCGCGAGCTGGGTGCAGGGCTGATCGTCGGCGACATCCCGCCGCTCGCATTCGCCGTCGGCGCGTCAGCGGGTATCCCGTCGATAGGGCTCGGCAACTTCACTTGGGACTGGATATACGCCGACTACCCACGCGTGCGCCTGGCGCCGTCGCTGCTGCCCGCCATTCGCGGTGCGTACGCAAAGGCATCGATGGCGCTCCGGCTGCCGATGTCGGGCGGATTCGAAAGCTTCTCCAACGTCCGGGACATTCCCTTCGTCGCGCGGCACGCAAGCCGAACGCGTGAAGAAGTCTGCAAACTCCTCAAGATCCCCGCGGACAAGCCGATCATCCTGTCCTCGTTTGGTGGCTTCGGGCTGTCGAGCATCGACGCCGAAGCGCTGACGAAGTTCCGTAAATATACGGTAATCACGACGACGATGACGCCGGCCGCACGCGTAAAGAAGGACACGCCGGCCGCAGAGCGAAAGGGCTCGCTCGTCACGATCAACGAAGAGGCGATGTACAACAACGTCGGCGTCCGCTACGAGGACCTCGTCGGCGCGTCCGAGGCTGTGGTCACCAAGCCTGGCTACGGGATCATCTCCGAGTGCATCGCCAACGATACGGCGGTGCTCTACACGCCGCGCGGCCACTTCCCTGAGTACGACGTGATTCTCGAGGAGATGCCGAAGCATCTGCGATCCGCGTTGATCAACCACGACGATCTGAATGCAGGAAAATGGGAGGGCGCGCTCGACAAGCTGCTCGCCCAGGCAAAACCGAAGAAGAAGCCGGAAACCAACGGCGCAGAGGTGGCTGCCGACATCCTGCTGAAGGCGCTCGACAAGCCGCCGAAGAAACCGCGGGGACGGCCGAAGGCGAAGGTCTAGGCTGAGAGGAACAACGGGGCGGGGATCAGAGGATTGCGTTCGCCTGGTGACAGTCGTCGCGACAACTTCTGCCCCGCTCGTCCACTATCGTGATCACGCCGCGGGTCCACGTCTCGTAACTCCCAACCAGACATCCGCACGGTAATACACCGCCAGACACGAGATTTCGCAAGCCAGGTGTCCAACCGAGGATCGTGCGGGCCTTCGCGCGAACTCCCTGAGGTGTTAAGGACGTTAAAGATGTTAGGGGTGTAAACAACACCCTGAGTACGGATGCAAGCGATGGGCCAGAGACTCACCTGGTCTTCGTACGCAACTTTCCTCCACCATCGGCCTTCTGTTTGAGCAGAGCGCTGCTCTGTGTGAGGCGGGTGATATCGCCGTAGGTCACGAGCTTCGGCGTCGAATAAGGACGCTTCGGCGCTTTGTTCCCCTCGCTGCTCATACGTAGTTTTCCGCAGCCCCGTGCGTAACGAGTTGCGCGAGTCGCTCGCACGAGTCGCGTAGGCGTTCGATATCGTGCGTGAATGCGATCTGTCGTACGGTGACCCGCCCGACGACACGACTGAGCACGTCGAACTCTCGCGCCCTCATCGCTACATCAAGCAGATAGTTGCCATACGTGTTGCTCACGAGAGCCATCAGTGCGCTGTGCGGTCGCATCGTCTCGATGTACGTCGTCTCGCGATCGACGGCGCGGGTACCGAGCACGTAGATTACCTCCAACGGCACGGGCGCTGGGTGAAAGCGATCGCCCATCTGGAGATCGACGTAGCGCTTGTCGTACGTCGGCGTCAACGCCGGCAGATCTTCTGTGCCTCCGAAGAGAGCTTTCGCGGAATCGGGCCACATCGTGAGCCTCGGATGACTCGGATGCGCCAGGATGGCTCCTTCGACCTCCACAATCGGCAGGAGATCGTCGGACAGGACCGCGTATCCAAGCGATGCGAACGAAGCCGCGGTCGTGGACTTACCTGCCCATGCATCGCCGACGAACGCCACCGCTCTATCGCCAACCATCACGGCGCTCGCATGCAAGGGAACGATGCCCCGAAGCCGCATGACGAAGCCGAGCACCGGACCAAGCAGATAGACGGCGGCATCGGCGCTGGTGAGAGGCTCTTCCCAGTGCACCTCGACACGCGTGGCTGCGTGATCGATCGCGAACTCCGTCCCATCGTGATAGCGGAAGTGATGTCCTCCGGCGGCACCACTCCATACCGTGAGCTGTGCGGCACCATCGCCATCACATTCAGAGCTGACGTAGCGAATGCGCTCGACGCCGCGAGGCGCCGACGTCAATGCGCGATCTCGAATCGACACGACGAGATCCGGCTTCCCCGCTGCCGCCACGACAGAAAGCCCTGGAATTACCAGCTCGGATGCGATGGTGAGCCCGCAGGACACGTAGTGACGCATGCGAGTCATCTACACGTCCCACGCGCAGCACTCGCCGCCTCGCATCGCAGCCACATCGCGAGGCTGATCGCTGCCCACGCCGCGTGGCTTTCGCTGGCCAAAAGGGAATCACCGTGAACCATCTCGCGGAACCGGCGGGCGTCAACGAATGGCTCGATCGCGGGCGTCGCATCGAACAACTCCGTCGCGCGCGCCGCCGACCACTGTGCTGCGGACGCAACCGGGCTGGCCGCCAATGGTGTCTTCCGGCGGGTGCGAACAGATTCGGGAAGCCGGCCTTTCATCGCTTCACGGACGACGTGTTTGTTCAGACACCAGGGAAGGCTTGGCAGCCGCAGGATGAACGAGGCCAGTCGCACGTCGAAGAAAGCGTATCGCAGCTCGACGGGGCGCCGAGTGACGCCCGGGTCGAGGCTCTCGAAGAGTGACGTCCACCACGGATCGGTCACGTCGCTCACGGCCCGGTGTCGTGGTCCCCGATGGGCTGAGCGTCGAGCCCACACCTCATTCAATCGTCCCTGGGCATCGAACGATGCGAGCAGGTCCTGTCCCAGCCATTTCGGAATCACCTCGGAGCCGGCGACGCGTTGCGCCATCCACGAGCGAACCCCAAGGGGCGGGAACTGCTTCGAACGACAGGCACGCCAGACATCAGCGGCAAGAGACGCTGTAGGCACGGTTCCGATCTGTTCCACTAGCGCCGAAGGGAACAGCATCGGGTCGCCGCCGTCGCCGGTCAACGCGACGCCACCATGTCGCGATATCAGGCCGAGCATGTCGCTCATCACGGCAGTCAACGCTTCGAGCGTCGGTTCTGCAGGGCAGCTGTCGTCATCCCAGCGCTCGAACGGCTCATACCGATCCACGGGCATCCGCGAAGCCTCGATGCCAAGCGATGTCGCGACGACAGATGCGAAGTGCCTCTCCTCGTCGTTCGCCCACGTGTCGTACACGAACGTAAACGCGTGCAGCCGATCGCGCGCCGCAGGGCCCAGGGCTTCGACCGCGACCGTCGCTACGCTCGACGAGTCGAGCCCACCGCTCATGAGGACGCCCGCAGGCGCACTGCGCAAGCGATCATCCACAGCCACTCGCAGCAGGTCCGAGAATCCATCGACGTAGTCGCGTGGGTCGGCGAATCTCACCAACTGGCGAGCATCGAGCGACCAGTAGCGCGCCACACGAATCGAATCACTCTGGCGCTCATAGCAAAGTCGATGCGCCGGCGGTACCCGCGAGATGTCGGCGAACGTGGTCTGAGACGCGTCCTGCTGGACACCAAAGAGCAGAAAGTCACCGACTGCTTCGTCGCGCAGCTTGTCTGAGACTGATGGGTGTTCCCTCACCCAATCGAGCACGCTCGACACAATCAGGACGCTGCCCACTCGCGCGTAGTACAGCGGCTTGACGCCAAAGTGATCGCGCCCGCATAGGAGGCGGCGTCTCTGTGAATCCCACAGGCAGAACGCGAAGTCCCCAAGCAAATGGGCAACGCAGTCGTCGCCCCACTTCTCGTATGCACGCAG
>Ga0315912_10006286_pt1 | contig 10670 bp, 9 predicted proteins | sample VfabasoilMG_FD_204469 | JGI IMG/M metagenome (GOLD analysis project Ga0315912, IMG submission 204469) | Garden soil microbial communities collected in Santa Monica, California, United States - V. faba soil | ecosystem: Environmental > Terrestrial > Soil > Garden | place: USA: California... | reverse complement strand
GACGAACCCGCGATAGCTCGATGGCAGCTCATCCTTGCGCACCTTGCCGGTGTTGAAGGCGACGACGAAGAAGTTCAGCCGGTCGGGAATCCACTGCCGGTGCTTCGGAATCGATGCCGCCGGGATGTCGGCAAGGTACGGCGAGCGAATCTCGCGAAACGCGTTCTCGCGCGCCATCATCTCCATCTCGGGACCGTTGGTCTCGACCACGTCCACCGTCGGCCTGCCGGCGCGCGCTTCGGCGACGGTGCGCTGCACCACCTTCTCGCTGATCGCGCGCCAGATCTCGACCTTGATGCCGGTTTTCTTCTCGAACGCCTGGCCGAGCGGGCCGGATTCGGTGGGCGCGAGAGAGGTGTAGAGCACCACCGGGCCCTGCGCGAAAGCCGCGCCGGCTGCGAGAAAAAGAAGACTGCAGAGGAGGCGTCGCGGAGCCATGCCTAGCGGATGAATTGCAGTATTCTATGGTCAATCCCATGCGCGAGAACAGAGTTCCACATACGGAAACACGGCGATGAGCACCTCCAAGACCACCACCGCCGTCACTCACTACCACATTCAGAAAAAGCGCCGCGCCGAGTTCATCGACGAGTGGCGCAAGAACCGCCGCACGGTCGTGCAGAAGGAGGACGTGAAGCTGCGGCCGACCGCGCGCGGCATGCGCAGCGGCGTCTACATGGGCGCGGATGGGGACTCGCCGACCCGCTGCCTCGACGCGCTGGTGCACGAGATCGACCCAAGCACCGTCACCACGATCCATCGCCACTCGTGGGACGCGCAGCTCTTCATCGTCGAAGGGTCTGGCTGGAGCGAGATCGACGGCGTGCGCTACGCGTGGAAGCCCTGGGACGCGATCCACATTCCGGCCTGGAGTTGGCACCGCCACGGCAACGACGGCGCGAAGATGGCGCGCTTCATGAGCTACTCGTCCGAGCCGATGCTCTGGACGCTCGGGATGTGCGTCATCGAGGATCGCGGCCATGAGGAGTTCCGCGACCTGCCGCCCAGGCCACCCTCCTCCGACGGCCCGGATGGCGACGACCCCTACTCGCGACGCTTGCGGCGAGTCTGCAACGAAACGAAGAAGCGGCGGAGCGGTCGCATCCATACGCCCTACGACGAGCAGGATCTGCTCGCTACGCCGCGCGGCACTCGCACCAAGTTCCTCGTCGACCGCGCAATCGGCAGCCAGGCCTCCGGCATCACGCAGGTGATGATCCAGTTCGCGCCCGGCAAGACGCAGTCGCTGCACCGGCACCCCGGCGAGGCGTGGCTCTACGTCGTCGAGGGCCGCGGCCACAGCTTCCTCGGTACCGCGCCCGACAAGGGAGAGCACCACCGCTGGGAGAAGGGCGACCTGATCGTGGTCGACCATTACCTCTGGCACCAGCACTTCAACGACGACCCGAAGAACCAGGCGCGGCTGGTGCGCGTACACATGTTCGACTCGATCCTCGAGACCATGCGCGCCCTCATGGACCCGATGGTGCTGTTCGAGGAAGCGGAGGACACTCTGCTCTCCATGAAGGAGATCTCGCAGATCGACTGGCCGGACGACCGCCGGCCCGAAGGTTAGACGCCCCGCTGATGGCTACACCCGCTCCCACTCTGCCGCCCGGCGTGCTGTCGCTGCACGTGCTGCCTGCCGAGCACCACGACAAGGACTGGGACGCGATCATCGTTCCCGCCGGCGTCAAGGAGCGGCTGCTGGCGCAGGCGCTGCTCACGCTGCGCCACGGCCGGCGTCTCAGCACGCTCGCGGGCCTGCCGCATGGCCTGATCGTTCTTGCCGGGCCGCCGGGAACCGGCAAAACCACCCTGGCGCGCGGACTTGCTCAAGTCGCTGCCCTCGCTCTCGCCAAGGAGGGCGCGACCACGCTCGCCGAGATCAACCCGCACGCTTTCCCGAGCGACATGCTCGGCGAGAGCCAGCGCAACATCATCCGCCTGATGCAGGACACGATTCCCGAGCTCGCGGCGCGCCGGCCGCACACGGTGGTGCTGATCGACGAGGTGGAGAGCTTCGCGGTCCGGCGGACCAGCGCTTCCTTCGAGACCAACCCCGTCGATGTTCACCGCGCTACCGATGCGGTGATGCTCGGCATCGACGAGGTGGCGCGCAAGCATCCGTCGGTTCTATTCGTCACCACCACCAACTTCATCGACGCCATCGACGAGGCCTTCCTCTCGCGCGCCGACCTCCTGATGCACTTCGCGCTGCCCGACGCGGCGACGATCGCGCACATCGTGCGGGATTCGATCGCCGAGCTCGCGGTGCACTGGCCGCAGCTGCGGCCGATGCTCGATCACCCGGCGCAGCTGGCCGAGATCGCCGCGCTCTGCCAGGGCTGGAGCGGCCGCCAGGTGCGCAAGCTGGTGCTCGCCGGCCTGGCGCAGCGCCTCGACGTCGCCAAGAACCCCGCCCTGCTCACGTTCGACGATCTGCGGGAAGCGGCGCGCAAGCGCGGCGGCGTCGAGTGGGTAGGCGATGCGGCGCCGAGCTCGCGCGAACTGTTTCCGGACGCAACCCGGGAGATGATGCACGACCACGGCCACGATCACGATCACGGTCATGGTCACGTGCACGCCAAAACGAGGAGGAAGTCATGAAGCGCAGGCAGTTGCTGATCGCGGCGATCGGACTCGCCGCAGCGCCGGTGGCCATGGCGCAGTCGTTTTCGGGCAAGACCGTCACCATCATCGTCGGCTACAAGCCCGGCGGCGGCTACGACGCCACCGCGCGCCTGCTGGCGCGACACCTGCCGAAGCATATTCCCGGCAAGCCGACGGTGATCGTGCAGAACATGCCGGGCGCGAACAGCGTCATCGCCGCCAACCACGTCTACAACGTGGCGAAGCCCGACGGCCTGACGATCGCCACCTTCAACCGCAACCTGCCGATCGCGCAGCTCACTGGCGTCGAGGGCGTGAAGTACGACATCACCAAGTTCGCCTGGATCGGCTCCGCGGCGAACGAGAGCACCATCCTCGCCATCCGCACCGACTTGCCGTACAAGACGTTCGAGGAGCTGCGCAAGGCGAAGGAACCGGTGGTCATCGGCTCGACCGGGCCGGGTGCCAACACCCACGACTTCCCGCTGCTGCTGAAGGACCTCGTCGGCCTGAACTTCAAGATCGTCAGCGGCTACTCGAGCAGCGCCGACATCATGCTCGCCGTCGAGCGCAAGGAAGTCGACGGCCGAGCGGGATCCTTCACTTCATTGCGGCCATTCATCGACCGCGGCGTGGTCCGGCCGATCGTCCGCGCGCGCTCTACCGAGCCGGGGATCGACAAGCTGCCGGTGGACGAGAGCTTCGCGCCCAATCCGCGCGCAAAGGCGATCATGGCATTGCGCTCCGCCCCCGAGCTCGTCGCCCGGCCGTACGTGATGCCGCCGAAGACCCCGGCCGATATCGTCAAGATGATGCGTGACGCCTTCGCCAGGACGATCGACGATCCCGAGCTCGTCGCCGAGGGCAAGAAGTCGAAGATGGACCTCGAGTTCACGCCCGGCGACCAGGCGCAGAGGATTCTCACCGATGTGATGAACCAGCCAAAAGATCTCGTCGCCGAATTCGCCAAGTACATCAAGTTCGGTGAATAGCTAGGTGCTGGAAGCGCTCTGGGAGGGGCTGCTCCTCGTCCTGCAGTGGAAGGCTTTCGGTTTCATGCTGCTCGGCATCGGCCTGGGCTTCTGGGTCGGCCTGCTCCCGGGGCTGGGCGGCGCCACCACCCTGGCGCTGATGCTGCCGTTCATCTACACGATGCAGCCGGTCGAGGCGTTTGCGTTCCTCCTCGGCATGCACGCGGTGGTCGCGACGACCGGCGACATCACCTCGGTGCTCTTCGGGGTGCCGGGCGAGGCGACCAGCGCCGCCACCGTGGTCGACGGCTACGCGATGACGAAGAATGGCGAGGCTGGCCGCGCCCTCGGCGCCGCGCTCGCCAGCTCGCTGGTCGGCGCCGTCGTCGGCGCGGTCGCGCTCGCCGCCGCAATCCCGGTGGTGCGCCCTCTGGTGCTCACCTTCGGCTCGCCGGAACTCTTCATGCTTGCCATCGTCGGCCTCGCGTTCATCGCTTCGCTCAGCGCGCAAGGAACGCGCGGCATGCTGCGCGGCTTCCTCGCCGGCGGTCTCGGCCTGCTGCTCGCGACCGTCGGGCAGGACCCGCAGGCCGGCGTCGCGCGCTTCACCTTCGACACGCTCTACCTCTGGCAGGGCCTCGACCTGGTGCCGGTGCTGGTCGGCATCTTCGCCATCCCGGAGATCATCGATCTCTTCGTGCGCGGCAACTCGATCAGCGGCAACGCCCCGCCTGGCAACGTCGCCAATGGCGCGTGGCAAGGCGTGAAGGACACCTACCGCCACTTCTGGCTGACGATCCGCTGCAGCCTGATCGGCACTTTCATCGGCGTGATGCCGGGACTGGGCGGCTCGGTGGCGCAGTGGATGGCGTACGGCCACGCGGTGCAAAGCGCGAAGACGCCCGAGGAGCGCGAGCGGTTCGGCCGGGGCGACGTGCGTGGCGTCCTGGGGCCGGGCGCGGCGAACAACTCCAAGGAAGGCGGCTCGCTCATCCCTACCGTCGCCTTCGGCGTACCGGGCAGTACCGCCATGGCCATCCTGCTTGGCGGCTTCCTGCTGCTCGGTCTGGTTCCCGGCCCGGACATGCTGACCAAGCACCTCGCGGTGACCTACTCGATGGTCTGGACGATCGTCCTCGCCAACGTCATCACGGTCGCGGTCTGCTTCCTTTTCCTCGACCGGATGGCGAGCGTCACCGAGGTGAAAGGGCATCGCCTGATCCCGGCGATCCTGGTGCTGGTCTTCATCGGCAGCTACACCTCGAACAGCCACTACGGCGACCTGCTGGTGACGCTCGTCTTCGGCGGCGTCGGTTACCTGATGGTGCGCGCGGGCTGGCCGCGCTCGCCCTTCGTGCTCGGCCTGGTCCTGGGCAAGATCGCCGAGAACTACCTCTACATCTCCGTGGCGCGCTACGAGGCGGCATGGCTGACCCGGCCGGTGGTGCTGGTGCTGATCGCCGTCGCGGTGGCAGTGATCCTCTATCCTTTCCTGCAGGCCCGCCGGAGCCGCTCGCGTGCCTAGGAACGCCTCGCTCGCCCTCGCCGTCGGCATCATGCTGGCCGCCGGCTACGCGGTCTTCGCCGCCAAGGGCTGGCAGTGGAAGGCGGCGCTCTTTCCACTCGCGATCGGCATCCCTCTGTTCTGTCTCGCAGCCGTCGAAGTGCTGTGGACGTTGATCGACAAGAAGACTGCGGAGGAACCCGCGCCAAGGAGCGTCGCGTTGCCCTGGGCGTGGATGATCGCTTTTCTCGCCGTCATCGTGCTGCTCGGCTTCCCGGTCGCCGTCGCGGTGTTCGTGCTGGCCTATCTCAAGCTGCAGGCGAAGGAGAGCTGGCTGTTCTCGATCGTCTTCACCGCGGCGATCTGGGCGGCCTTCTACGGCCTTTTTGATCTTCTGCTGCACCTCCCCTTTCCCGCGGGCTGGATAATCGAGTGGCTGGGGCTCGCCTAGCCGCGTTTCTTGCTCTCTCGCTCGCGGCCCTTGCTGCCGCAGCGCAGTACCCGTCGCGGCCGATCCGCCTGCTGGTGCCAAATCCACCCGGAGGTGCGACCGATACTCTCGCGCGCCTGGTCGCGCCGAAGCTCGGCGAGGCGCTCGGGCAGCCGCTAGTAGTCGACAACCGGCCTGGCTCAAACGGCAATCTCGCCTCCGAGCTCGCCGCCAAGGCATCGCCCGACGGGCACACGCTGCTGCTGTGCGCCGATGCGCAGATCGTCATCGGACCGCACCTCTACGCAAAGATGCCGCTCGATACCTTGAAGGATCTCGCACCAGTCGCGACACTGGTCAACACGCAGATGCTGCTCGTCGTCAGCCCTGCGCTGCCGGTGAGGACTCTGCAGGAATTCATCGAGCACGCACGCAATGCGAATCCTCCCCTCGCCTATGCCTCGATCGGCAATGGCAGCCAGCATCACCTGGTCATGGAAATGCTCAAAGCGCGCGCCGGTATCGATCTGCTGCACGTGCCCTTCAAGGGCGGCGGCCCGGCGACCACCGCGCTGCTCGGCGGCGAGATCGTCGCGATGTTCGGCGGCAACTCGGTCGCCGGCCACGTGCGCGCCGGCAGGCTGCGCGCGCTGGCGGTGGCGGGGAAGGAGCGCTCGCAGGTCTTCCCCGACCTGCCGCGGCTTACCGACATCTATCCCGGCCTCGAAGTGACACCATGGCTTGCGTTGTTCGCCCCCGCCGGGGTGCCCGAACCGGTACTTGCCAAGCTGCGCACAGAGGTCCGCAAGCTGCTGCAAGACCCCGAACAGATCCGCCGTCTGGGCGGACTCGAGCCCTACATCACCACGCCGGAGCAGTTCCACGCGTTGCTGCGCGGCGAATATCGGAAGTACGGCGAGATCGTGAAGGCGGTAGGCGTCAGGATCGACTGACTCGCCGCTTCCAGCCGCGCACCAGCGGCACCACCAGCGAGAGCACCAGAAGTCCCCAGAGCACGTTGGCCAGCGGCGAGGAGAAGAGGATCATCAGGTTCCCCTCCGAAAGCCGTAGCGAGCGCACGAGGTACTGCTCGAACAACGGACCGAGGATGATGCCGATGAGCATCGCCGTGACGTGGTAATTGGTCTTGTGGGCGATGTAGCCGATGACGCCAAAAATCAGCGCGAGGCCCATGTCGAACAGGTACTGCCGCTCGACGAACGCGGCCACCACCGTCACCAGGATGATGATCGGCACGAGGTAGGTGGTCTCGATCAGGACGATGCGCGCCATGTAGCGCGCGAGCGGCAGGATGGTGAGGATCATGAAGATGTACGCCACCGCCATCGAGACGAACACGCCGTAGGCGAGTTCGGGATTGGTGGTGAAGAGCCGCGGCCCCATCACCATGCCGTGGTACTGCAGCACGATCATCATCACCGCAGCGGTGCTGCCGCCCGGCACGCCGAGCGCCATCATGGGGACGAGCGTCCCTGAAGTGACGCCGTTGTTGGCCGACTCGGGCGCGATCACGCCCTCCGGGATGCCGGTGCCGTAGAGCTCGGGGGTCTTCGACCACATGCGCGACTGCTGATAGGCGACGAAGGCGGCGATGCTCGCGCCCGCGCCGGGGACGATGCCGATGAAGAGACCGATGAACGCCGTCCACGTGATGTGCCACCACTTGCGCCCGGTGATGACGATGCCTTCCCAGGTGTCGGCCCACGTCGAACGCATCGCCCGCTCGCGCGCATCTTCGGTCACGATCAGCTTCTCCTCGATCATCACCAGCGCCTCGGAAATGGCGAACAGGCCGATCAGCGCCGCGACCAGCGGCACCCCGTCATAGAGCTCGAGGAAGCCGAACGTGGCGCGCGGCGTGTCGTAGATGTGATCGGTGCCGATCGCGCCGATCATCAGGCCGAAGAAGCCGGCGATCAGGCCCTTGAGCGCGTCCTTCGCCGCGACCACGGCGATCAACGTCAGGCCGAACAGCATCACCACCACCATCTCGACCGAGCGCAGATACAGGCCGAGCTGCGACAGCCAGGGAAGCAACGCGATCGTGGCGAGGGTGGTGATCAGGCCGCCGAACACCGAAGCGGTGAAGCTGAGCACGATCGCCTGCTGCGCCTGCCCCTTGCGCGCCATCGGGTAGCCGTCGAGCGTGGTCGCGGCGGCGCCGCCCGAGCCGGGAATGCGCACCAGGATCGCCGGCACGCCGCCGGCGAGGTGGTTCGCGCAGTACAGCGCGATCATGAAGGCGAACGCTTGCTCGACCGGCACCGCGAGCGTCAGCGGCAGCAGCATGATCAGCGTGTTCTGCGGGCTGAAGCCCGGCAGGATGCCGACCACAATACCGAGCAGGATCCCCGGCCAGATCACCCACCACAGGCCGAACTGGGTGGCGAACTGATCGGCGAGGAATTGCCAGGTCATGCGCCGCCGAAACGCAGCAGGCTGCCGAGCAGCGCTTCGAGCGGCCCGCGCGGGAAGCCCGCGTCGAGCACCGCGATGAACAGCGCATAGCAGGACCCGGCGGTCGCAAGCGGCAGCACGACGAGGATCCGCGGACGGCGCAGTCCCATGATCCAGAGGGCCGCGAGCATCCCGAGCCAGAGGGACAGTGTCAGCCCGAGCCAAGGCAGCGCGGCGATGAATGCCGCGGTCACCGCCACCATCCCGAGCCGCTTCCAGACGACGTCGCGCGGCTCCCACAAGACCGCCACGCCGAGGTTGGCCCGCCGGCTCGCGAGCCTGAGGACGATCCGCACGACCTGCGCGATCGTCAGGAGGACGAGCACGGTGCCGATGACGATAGCGTTCGCCTTCGCCTCCCACGCGAGCTCCGCGGTGGAGACGAAGAAATAGACGACGAACGCCAGCGCGAGCGCCGGAATGACGAGGTCGGCCCCCGCCGAGCTATTTTCCTTTTCCACCCTTGGCCGTCAGCAGCTCGCGGTATTCGTTCGCCAAGTCCACCATCCCCCGCGCGTAGCGCGTGCACAGGGCACGGTCGCCGTACTGGATGGTCTCGACTGGCGCGCCGGTCTTCCTGTATGCCTCCTTGTAGGCGGGCATCTCGAACACCTGCCGAGCAGTTTTCTCGAGCAGCGCGAAGCGATCCGGATACTTTTGGATCACGTCGGTGTGCACCGCCCACGCGCGCGACGAGGAAAGATCCGGAATCCTCGTGCCGAACACCTTGTTCACCGGCGGGGAATCGTTGGTATAGCTGCCGAGCTTGAACTCGTCGTTGAAGACGCCAAGGATGCGCAGCTGGTCGCCGAGCGACACAACCCCGGCGAGCGGCAGCGCGCCGCAGTCGACCTCGCCATTCAGCACTGCAATCTGCGTCGGGTTGCCGCCACCGTAGGGCACGAGGTTGAACCGGCCGTTGATCGCCTTGCCGAGCGCGAGCATGCCGATCGACGCCGGGTGCGGCAGACGGCTGACCGCAACGTTGACGCTGCGCTTCTTCGCCTCGGCCGCGAGATCCTCCAGCCGACGCAGCGGGCTTTTCTGGCGCACGAAGATGATGCTGTCGTCGACGTCGGTGCGGCAGAAGTACTGATAGTCCTCCGGAAACCGGTAGTTCGGCTTGCGCAGCGCGTACATGATCATCTCCGGGCCCATGTTGCCGAACAGCAGGTTGTAGCCGTCGCGCTCGCGCTTGTGGATGAACAACTCGTAGCCGACCTGCCCCGCGGCGCCGGCATAGAAGCCGTATTCGAAGTTGGTCTTGAGCAGCGGTCCCCAGAAATCATCGAACACGCGCGCCAGGCGCTCAGCGCCGCCGCCCTGCCCGGTCGGAATGACGACGCGCATGTTCTTCGACGGAAAAGCCTGCGCCGTGGCGCGCGGCAATTGCCCGAGGGCGAGCGCTGCGCCCGCGCCGGCGAGCAGCCGCCGCCGCATGGACCCGATGTGCATATTCACCTCCTCCTGTTTCGTTTCCGCCATATCCTATCCGCATGCCTGGCCCCACGTTTAGCCGCTGTTTCGCAGCGTTCTTGGGACCGCTCCTGCTCGCATTCAGCTTCGGCGCCGCGGCGCAGACATTCTCGTTCTGGTCGGCGAACCCCAACCTGCGCTGGCGAACGCTGCATACCGAGCACTTCTCGGTGCATTTCTCCGAAGCGCGGCGCGAAGATGCACGCCTGACTGGCGCGGTGGCGGAAAGGATCTACCCGCGCATCACCAACCAGCTCGGCTGGGAGCCGCGCGGCCGCACGCATGTCCTGCTGCTCGACAGCTTCGACCTGTCGAACGGCTTTGCCACCCCGCTGCCGTTCAATTATTCCGGCATCTTCCTCACGCCGCCCGACGACGGCGAGCTGCTGCAGAACCTCGACTGGCTGGAGATGGTGCTGACGCACGAGTTCACGCACATCGTCCACATGGACAAGGCGCGCGGCTTCCCGCTCGGGTTGCGCAACGTGTTCGGCCGGCTCTGGCCCAGCTTTCCAAATGCGATCCAGCCGACCTGGATCATCGAGGGTCTCGCCGTCTACAACGAGTCCGATCTCGCGAACGGCTACGGTCGCCTCGGCAACACGCACTTCGAGGGCATGATGCGCGCGGAAACCGCGCGCGGCCTGCGCTCCCTCGCCGAGGTCAACGCCGACGGCCGCGGCTTCCCGCTCAATCGCGCCTACCTGTACGGAAGCTACTTCTTCGCTTTCGTGCGCGAGCGTTACGGCGACGCCGCGATCGGCCAATTCGTCGAGAGTTACAGCGGCAAGCTGTTCTGGTTCCCGGTCGACAGTAATCCCGAAGCGGCCACCGGCAGGACCATGACCGAGCTCTGGGTCGAGTATCACGAGTGGCTGCGCCAGCGGTTCGCGACCACCTCCGAGACTGCTGCCGCAGCAAAGGAGGGCGAAGTCATCGCTCGCGGCTGGACCATCTTCAGCCCCGTCATCTCGCCTGTGGGCGATCGCTGGTACGTGCGCGGCGATGGCTACACCCTGCCGACGCTGATGCGGCAGCCGCGGGACGGCAAGCCCGAGGCGGTGCGCGACACCGAAGACGAAACACGCGCGGTCGCCCTGGGCGCAGAAACCGTCCTCCTCTCGGAGCTCGAAATCTGCGAGAACTACAACCTTTATTACGACCTCTACCGCGTCGATGCGCGCGGCAGCCGCAAGCG
>Ga0315912_10006285_pt1 | contig 10670 bp, 12 predicted proteins | sample VfabasoilMG_FD_204469 | JGI IMG/M metagenome (GOLD analysis project Ga0315912, IMG submission 204469) | Garden soil microbial communities collected in Santa Monica, California, United States - V. faba soil | ecosystem: Environmental > Terrestrial > Soil > Garden | place: USA: California... | reverse complement strand
GCGCCCCCATGACTTCGCCGATGCGCTGGCCGACGATGCGCCCGACGGTATCCACGCCACTGCCGGGAGAGGAGGCGACAATGAGGCGAACGGGCCGGGAGGGATACTCCTGGGCAGCGCCGCTGGGCGTCCAGGCGAACGACAGCAACAAGGCTGCGATTCCGGTTGCCGTGCTCCGGATTGCCATGAAATCTCCTTTCAGCTCTCGCGGCAAACGATGCCGTCGTGCTGCGCCATGAAGTGCAGCAGATGCGTCGCGCAGGTCGCTGGAAACATGAGCTGTACCTTGTGATAGTTCGCGGGCAGATGGATTAAATGCAGGTTGCGCAGGCTCGCCGCCAGCAGTTGCTCCTGCCCGCCGGAGGTGATCGGGCCGGCGGACGGATAGAGTCCCAGCACGGGGCACGCCACCCGTTCGAGATAGGCCCGGGTATCCGCCTTCTCCGCGAAGCGCCCCATGGCTGCGGCCGCCTCCGGGCGGTTGCGCGCGAGTTCCGAAGCGTACCACTCGATCAGCCCGGGGTCGGCTTCATCGGGGAAGCGCATGCTTCGGCTCTCCGACCTGCCCCACCCTTCGACGCCGGCTTCCGTCACGGACTGCAGGCTCGATGTGCGCCGCGCCGCGCTCGCCGCCGCACCCGGCTCGCGCAGGTAGGCGGGCGTAGATACGAGCGTGAGCGTGCGAACGCGCGCGGGATGCAATGCGGCGAGCACGACACCCATCATGCCGCCCATCGATTCGCCGCAGAAGTGCGCGGAATCCGCTCCCACCGCGTCGAAAATCGCCACGAGATCAGCGACGCAGGTTTCCAGCGTGAGATCGCGCGTGCCCTCGAAGTCCACGCCCGAGCGGCCCAGCCCGCGGGCATCGGGCCGCACGACTTTGTAGAAGCGGGAAAGATACGGCACCCACTGGTACCAGAAGCGCGAGGAGCGGCCATTGCCGTGCTGCAGGACGACGTACGGCGCCCTGCGCCACGGATCGGTGTAGTCATCGACCTCGTACCAGAGGTCGGGCTCGCCGGCGCGCGTGAGATACGGCATCCCTCGATTCCCTCCGGCCTCAGCGATGCTTGCCGACGCTCCAGCCGTGCCGGACGAGATGCTTCTCGCCGAACGCGATGGGCTCGCTCTCGAGCGCCGGCGCCATGGTGTCGTTCCAGCGGTTGAGGAAACCGTTCAACGCGACGGCCCCGGCGATCTCCACGATCTGCGCCTCGCTCCAGTGACGCTTCAGCTGCTCGAAGGACTCGTCGGTCACGGCGTTCGGCTGGGATGCGGCGGCGACCGCGAAATCGAGCGCAACGCGCTCGGCCTCGCTAAAAAGCGGGCTCGTGCGGTACTGCGTGACCGCTTCCAGCTTCTCGTCCGGGACGCCGTTGCGATGCGCCGCTTCCGCGGCATGCGCCATGCTGTAGTTGCAGCCGTGGGTGCGGCTCGCCACGTAGGCGACGAGACGCTTGAAGCCGAGATCGACTTCGCTCTCCTTGTCCCACACGGCCGACGCCATTTGCGCCAGCGCCCTGATGAGCTTGGGCTTGCGCTGCATGATCAGCACGCTGTTGGGCACGTATCCCAGGTAGGTCTTGTAAGTGCCCAGCGTGTCCTGCAATTCGGGATGCGCGTCGCGCGGCAGCGGTGCGAGTCGTTCCATGAGGAAGGGCAAGGATGAGGGAGAGACGCCAGTATAATGGCCATGCCTCACGACAATCAATCAACGCCTGCGTCATCTTCCCATTTCCGCGGCAAGCGGCAACGCGAAGTTCCGCGGGCAGGAGCCCCGATGGATCAAGCACTCTGGATCACCTGGTACGATCTGCCCGAGCCGGACCGCGATGCCTATCTGTCGTGGCTGCACGCCGCTCACATGCCGGCTCTACTCCAGCGCAAGGGCGTGCTGTGGGCCGCGCACTACGCTTCCGAAGCGAAACCGGCCCTCACCGCCAAAAACAGGGCGCGAAAGCACCCGCCGCCCGGATCGGTGCCCGGGGGGCATCGCTACGTGCTGCTCGTCGGCGGCGAGAACGTCCGCGCGTTTTCCGATCCGACGCCCAGGCAGTTCGAGGCGAGTCTTCCAGATACTGACCGCAGGATGCTCGCGATGCGAGTCGACGCCGCCGTGAACGTCATGATCGAGCACGCGCGCATCGAGGGCCCCGAGGCAGGCAGGCGCGAAAAGGGAGCCGCGCTGGCCCCGTGCATCCAGCTCGGCAGTTTCCAGTTCGGCGGCGACGAGGACGAACTGCTCGCGTGGTACGCGCAGTGGCGCCTGCCGTCGATGACCACGATGCCGGGCTGCGTCACGGTGCGCAAGCTCGTCTCCGTCGCCGGCTGGGCGAAGCACGGCATCCTGCACGAATTCACGTCGGTCGCCGCGCGTGACGAGAACTTCGTCGACCACGAGACGAAACACCACCCGGAGCAGGCCAAGTGGTCCGAGAAGGTCACCGGCCAGGTGATCCACGCGCCCGGTTCGCCCAACGTCGCGCGCCGGCTTGCCGTGGTCAGCGCACCTTGAACACCAGCTTGCCGCGGAAATGTCGCCCCTCGCTCACCCTGTGGGCCGCCGCCGCATCCGCCAGCTGGTAGGTCGTGATCTCCGGCACGCGCACGGCGCCGCCGGTCGCGAGGGCGACGATGCGGTCGAGGTGCGCGCGGTCACGGCCGACCTTGGGACGCAGCGACGCGACGTCCGTACGCGGAGGAACCGGCGCCGTGTTCCCCGAGGCGATGAATGCCGCGCGCCCGCCCGGCCGCAGCACGGCGAACGAGCGTGTCGCCACTTCGCCACCAACCGTGTCGAACACCGCGTCGCAGCCTGACACCGCTTGCGTGAAATCCTGCGCGTTGTAGTCGATGACCTGGTCGGCGCCGAGCCGGCGCAGGTAGTCATGGTTCGCCGCGCTCGCGGTCGTGATCACGCGCGCGCCGACGTGCTTCGCGGCCTGTATCGCGAAACTGGCGACCCCGCCCGCGCCGCCCTGCACGAGTATCGTCTCGCCGGACTTGAGCTGCAGCGTGTCCTCGATCGCGGTGAGCGCGGTGAGGCCGATCAGCGACAGCGCGGCGCATTCCACGTGCGACAGGCTCGCCGGCTTCTTCGCCACGATCGCCGCCTTGATGGCGACTTTTTCCGCGTAAGCCGCTTCCTGTCCGACATCGCAGACCCCGAACACCGCATCGCCGATCGAGAAATCCTTCACTCCTTCGCCGAGCGCGCTGACGACGCCCGAGAAATCCCGCCCCGGAATGTACGGAAATTCGGTGATCGGGGCATAATGGCCGGCGCGCACCTTCCAGTCGGCGCCGTTGACGCTGGCCGCATGCACGTCGATCAGCACCTGGCCGGGCTGGGCGACCGGATCCGGAACGTCGCCGTACTGCATCACCTCCGGTCCGCCGTTTTTCATGAAATAGGCTGCCTTCATCTTCCCTCCGCAACTTGTTCGTGATGCGTCAATGCTAGCACGCCGTGCGCGAGTTCCAGTTACCATAGCGCTGATCGCGCATTCCGAACCCCTATCTCTCTACGGAGCGAACCATGTTTGTCCGCATCGACCACGTGATGATCTGCGTGCCGGACCTGCCGCACGGCATCGAGCAGTTCACCAGACTGGGTTTCAACATGCACCCGGGCGGTATCCATCCCGGCAAGGGCACCCACAACGCCATCGCGTTCAACCGCGACGAGTACGTCGAGTTGCTGGCGATCCGGGATCCGGCCGAATACCGGGCGGCGGCCGCATCCCGAAGCGCGCACGGGGGATTGGAAGAATTCATCGCGGCGGGCGGCGGCCTGCGTTACATCATCCTGCAAAGCGACGATCTCGCGAAGGACGTGGCAGGCATGCGCGGCCGCGGCATCGAGGTGAGCGACGCCGCCGACGCGGGCCGGCGCACGCCCGCCGGGCTGGAGCTGCGCTGGAAGTTCGCGGTGCTCGGCCCGTCGAACCCGCTGCCGGTCTTCTTCATCCAGCATCTCACGCCGGTCGAGACGCGCCGCAAACAGGTACCGGGCGCGGGCGAGCATCCCAACAAGGTGTTCACCCTCGAACGCGCGTACATCGTGACGCGCAATGCCGAAGCGGATGCGGCCACCTACGCCCGAGTGCTCGGCATTCCCCAGCCGCCGCTGCAGCGCGGCACGGTGATCATGTCCGACATGGCGGTGTTCCAGTTGGGCAACACCGGTCTCGGCATCGCCCAGCCCTATGCCCCGGGCCCCGGCGCCGACGCGCTGGAGCGCCGCGGGCCGGGCCCGTTCCAGGCGCTCTACCGCACCACCAGCATGGGCGCCGCCGCGCGCTGGATGCAGGAACACGGCATGCCGCCGCTCCCGCGCGGCGTGCGCAACACCGGCGAGCAGGCCATGCTCGCCTCGCCCGCCGAAGCGGGCGGAGCGTACATCGGATTCGTCGGGCCGGAGTGAGCATTGATTGAAGGAGGAGAGCATGAACAAGAACTTGTCCGTCATCGCAGTGGTACTCACCAGCATTGCCGCCCATTCCGCGTTGGCGCAAAGCTATCCGACACGTCCGGTACGGATGATCGCAGCATCGTCCCCTGGCGGAGGGAGCGATACGCTCGCCAGGCTGCTTGCGTCGAAGCTGAGCGAGACGCTCGGCCAGCAGGTCGTCGTCGAAAACCGCGCCGGCGCGAGCGGCATCATCGGCGCGGAGATGGTCGCGCGCTCTGCGCCCGACGGCTACACGCTGCTGCTGACTCAGGCCTCGCTCGCCATCAATCCGTCGATGTACGCCAAGGTGCCGTATGACGCGCAACGCGATTTCGCCCCGATCTGCGAGATGGTCGGATCCGGCAGCGTGCTGGTGGTGCATCCTTCGGTGCCGGTGAAGTCGGTGCGCGAGTTGATCGCGTTGGCAAAGGCGAATCCGGGCCGCCTCGTGGTCGGCTCCCCCGGCCAGGGCACGCAGCCGCACCTCGCCGGAGCGCTCTTCAACATCATGGCGAAGACGGACATGCCGCAGGTTCAGTACAAGGGCGCGAGCGCCGCGGCACTGAGCCTGCTCACCGGGGAAATTTCGGTGCAGTTTTCGAGCTTCGCCACGCTCGGCGAGTACATCAAGATCGGCAAGGCGCGCCCGCTCGGGGTGAGCACGCACAAGCGCTTCACAGCGCTCCCCGACGTGCCGACGATATCCGAAGCGGCGCTGCCCGGCTACGAATCCTCGCAATGGTTCGGCGTGCTCGCTCGCGCCGGCACTCCGCGCGCGATCGTTGACCAGCTCAACCAGGAAACGAACCGCATTATCAAGATGCCCGACGTGCGGGAGCGCCTGATCGCGCTCGCCTACGAGGTCCGCGGCGGCTCGCCGGAAGCGTTCTCGAAACTGATCGCGCTCGAAACCGAGAAATGGGCGAAGGTCATCAAGACCGCCGGCATCAAGCCTCAGTGAACGCGTGCCTCCCCCCTCCTCCGCAATCGAAAAGGGGGCCACGGCGGGCGCGAGACCTCAATTCAGGGTCGCGGCGATCCGCTTGATCTCGGCCGGCGAGCGCTCGCCGGCAAGCGGCGTTCCCGGGATCAGGTGTTTCCCCATGGCGGCGAGCCCGCCGACCAGCACCGGCTCGTAGCCGATCTCGCGCACCAGGCGTGAGGCCACCGCGACGGCCTTGGCGTCGTCGCTCGCCATCGGCATTCCCATGCGCTCGGCATGCTGATACGCAACCGCCATCCGCGCGAAGCCGATCGCGTTGAAGGCGCGCACGATGCGCGCGCCGGGCAGCAGTTCCATCGAGGCGAGGCCGGCGCCTTTTTCGCGGGCCCAGGTCGCGATCTCGCCGTCGCGATTGACGATGGGGTTGGAGGCATCGATCACCACCTTGCCCTTGATCTGGCTGGCGAGATCCTTGCCGACCGCAGGCAGCGCACTGTAGGGCACCGCAATCAGCAGCACCTCACCGAAGGCGGCGGCTTCGCGCGATGTCCCGGCGCGGGCGCCGCCTCCGAGTTTCGCCGCCAGCGCCTTGTCGTGATCGATGTCGAGCGAGGAGAACATGACCTCGTGACCGGCTTTCACCCAAAGGCCGCCGAGCGTGCTGCCGATCCTGCCGGAACCGATGACCCCGATCTTCAGTTTGTCGGTCGCGGCACGCGCCGCGTACGGCAGGCCGCCCAGTGCCAGCATCGTCGTGGCGGCGCCGGCGGCTTGAATGAGTCTGCGGCGGTTTTGCTTCATGGCGTCATTTCCTTTCGTGACGGGTGTCAGGGGCACGGCTCATCGTGAACCAGGCGCAGCGTACACTAATCGTGCCGCGCCCGATGCGCAAGCCCTGCATATTCAACCTGCATATCGGCCCAGTCGCGCCGCCCTACAACGGTACCATGCCCATCCAGAACATCAGCTTGTCGCCGACATCGACGTCGTACTTGCGCGCAAATGTGAGCTTGCCGTCGTCGCCGATGCGAAAGACCGACAGGCCGGCAGCCACGGTGCGTATCGCGTTGCCGTCTCTCACATCGACCGGCAGGTTGTGCTGCGCGACCAGCAGGCGGCCGCTCGGGTCGATATGGAACGTCCGCGGATGGATGCCGCGCGTCTCGATGTGCTGGATTGTGATGGGCTCGCCGGTGGCCTGATCGATCGCATAGGCCACGATGCTGTTCTCCCCGCCCTTGAACACCTTCCTGCCCTCGAACTCGATCGTGTCCTGGGCGCGATTGGCGCCGTACAGAAAGCGGCCGTTCGGGTGCACGTGCACCGTGCCCGCCGCCTGGCGTGACCTGCGGTTCGCGGGTTCGGCGAGCGTGTCCTTCCGGAACACGATGTCCGGACCGATCCTGCCGCCTTGCGTCCGGTACATGTACATCCTGTTCTGCGTCTCGATCGACACGTACATCCATGGTCGGGTCGGGTGAAAATCGAGGTGCCGCGGGCCAAACGCCTTTCCGCCGTCGGGTGCGATGGACACCCCGTTGGTGAGAACGCCGTTCGCGTAATCGAATACTTTCAGCGCGCCGGGATCTTCAGCCCGGGTCGCGGTGCCCTCGTTGCCGCGGGTGACGAGTATCGCGAGACGGTTGTCGGGCGTCACGCGCACCTGGTGAGCGAAAATGCCGGCGTCGATGGGCCCCGGCTGCTTCACCTCTTCTCCCGGGGTAAAGTCCTGGTTGACCCGGTAGATGTGCAGGGCGCTCGGATTGTTGAATGCCACCAGGATATTCTGGGAAGGAATGTCGGTCGTCATGTGGATCGGCCGCGTCGGCAGGCGTATTGATCCTCCGTGCGCCGCGAGCGCGCCGCTCGCCGGATCGATGCGAAACGCGGTGACGTGATGCTCCGTGCCCGCCTTGCCGTAGCCCGAAGCGCTGCTGCTGGACGCCACGTAGAGGTAACGCCTGTTCGCATGGGGCCATGCATATTGCACGCCCGCGGGCAGGGTGACCGTGCCACGTCTGGTAAGCGCCGCGCCCGCGACATCCACGTCGTAGTGCGTGAGGTCGGCTCCCACGTTGGCGTAGAGTGCGACTTTCCCCCCCGTCGAGCTGGACATGATGACTCCTTCGGCAAGTCGTGAACGATTTTGACGAATCTAGCACCAAAGACGCCATCATCGCCACCACCGATGGCGGGGAACCGGCTTGCGCGGTCCCGCCCCCACATGCTGGCTGGCGCCGGCACGCGCGAACTCACTGGAAACCCGCCGCGATCCGGTGGAAAATAGAGCCCTGCCCTGGAGGAAAGTACCGTGAATTACAAGCTCACGCCTCTCAACGGTTACGAGACCGGCGCCGAGATCCTGGCGCTCGATCTCAAGGCGCCGGTCGACGCCGAATTGCGAAGGGCGCTCAATGCCGAATTCGCGAGATACCACGTGCTGGTGTTTCGCGACCAGCAACTGACGGCGACGGAGTTCGCCCGTGCGGGAGAAATCTTCGGCGAGTTGATGTCGCACCACCACAAGGATGTGCGCGCGGACGGGCACCCGGAGGTCTACGTGGTCCGCAACGAGCAGATCGCGCCGGGGAAGTACCGTATCCAGGGCGAAACCTTCCACACCGATCATTCCAACCACCCCGTCCCACCCAGGGCCACCGCGCTGTATCCGGTGTCGCTCCCGAGCTACGGCGGCGATACGCAATTCGTCAACATGCACAACGCCTACGATGACCTGCCGGAAACCATGAAGCGCCGCATCAGCGGGCTCCGGGCCGTGCACGTTTTCGAAAGCAAGTTCAGCCCGCGCAAACTGCGGCCTCTCAGCGAACAGAGCAGCAAGGCGCTGCCGCCGCCCGGCATCCACCCGCTGGTGCGGCTGCACCCCGGGAATGGCCGCAAGGCGCTTTATCTCAATCCCGTGCGCATCGAAGCGATCGTGGGCATGCCGGAGGACGAGGCGCTGGCGCTGGTCGCTGATTTGATGGCGCACGCCACACAGAAAAAATACGAATACCGCCACAAGTGGCGTTACGGCGACATGGTAATCTGGGACAACCGCAGCGTCATGCACCAGGCGAACGGTGACTACGACATGAACGAGGTGCGCCAATTGCATCGCATCATGATCGCGGGCGAACCGGTACAGGCGGCCGCAGCCGCCTGACGCGCCCATCGGAACCCGACCGAAAGAAAGGCAAAGCATGGCCCGAGTACCCTTCGTGCAGTATGAAGAAGCAACCCCGGACGTCCGCGCCGCGTTCGAGGCGGCGAACAGTTTCAACGGCCGCGTCGCCAATTCGATGCGGACTTTCGCCCATTCGCCGGCGATCGTGAAGTTTCTTTTGCCGCTCCAGGCCGTGCTCCAGAAGGACGGGCTCGGCTGCAAGCTCGACGCGAAGACCCGTGCGCTGGCCATGATCAAGGTCTCGGCGTTGAACGAGTGCAGGTATTGAATCAAGCACAATCGCCTGGTCGGGCGAACCGCAGGTTGGAGCGAGGAGCAGCTCGAGGCGCTGAGCGGCGACGGCTACATGGAAAGTCCGCTCTTCGGCGAGCGCGAGAAGGCGGTCATCCGCTGGGCCGAGCTCGTGACGTGGAACAAGGCACGCTACGACGACGACGCATTCGCGCTGCTCGCCAAGCACTTCGACAGCGCCGAGATCGTCGAGCTGACGACGGTCGCCGCCTTTCGCGGCCTGATGAACCGCTTCATGGATTCATTGCAGATCGAGCTCGAGGGGCCGGAAGTCCAGGCGCGCGGCGGGCGGGCCGCTGCCAGCCGGGAAGACCTCCACGCGTATATCGAGAAGCTGGTGAACCTGGTGTAGAAATCCTCGCGCGCGTTCATACTGCGGGCCACGACAGGGGCGGTCGAACAGTACCGGGAACCGGGAGGGTTTCAGTTCTGCAGTATCGAGGGGCGCGCTGATGGCTTGCCGCCCCCTTCCAGACGATTCAGAAACTGTGTCAACCGTGCCTTGAGGAGAGGGCATGCTTTGACCGGAGGATCACGGAGTTCGATCATGCCGGCGCTTGCCCGGTTGAGGTCGATTCTCCACAGCGACGCGCTCTCCGAGGAAGTCAACGCATACATCCCCCCATCCGCGGTGACGGCAAGCGCGCCAAATCCGATATCCCACTGCTCTTTTCCCCGCAGGCGGATTCCATGTTCCTGCACCTCGAAACTGTCCGCATCTATGCGCCAGATCGTCGGTGTCGCATTGCTGGAGATGAACGCGGACCCCGAACGGTCCAATGCCAGGTCGGGCATGCAGGCATAGGGAGTCGGGGCAACAGACCAGCCCGGTAACGTTATCCGCCGCGTCAGCTTTTTCGTTGCGGCATCGTAAACGCGCACGCCATCGAGGCCGAGCACCCAAAGCCTGCTGCGGTCCATGTCCGTCCTGGCGCGGAGGATGCCCTGTTCTCCGCTCATGTGGATCTCCGGCAGCGAGGGGTCGTGGCCTGCCGGCGTGCTTGGGGCGGAGTTTCCGGCTTTGCCCCAGACTGCCAGGCCGATCACCGCAATAAGCAGAATCGAGCTGTTTCGAATCGACGCCATTCTGTTGCTCATGAGCACACTCCTCTCGCGTGAGATGGGAGCAGCGCTTGAGACGGGATCGTCTTTGAGTACCGGGTGTCTGCGTAAGACCCGGCCGGGTCGCCCGAGCGCCGCTTGCGGCCGTCGCGCACCCACGCTTTCAATCCATAATTTTTATGATGATGTCGCACCTCGTGGCAGTTGCCATGGGCGCCGATAATCAAGCATACTGGCGTCATGCGCAAAGCATCATTTCTTGCCCATGACCCAGGATTTCTAATGAATTGAGCGATGCCATGCGGCGCCGCCTGCCCTCCCTCAATGCGCTCAAGGCTTTCGAAGCCGCTGCCCGTTATGAAAGCTTCACCCAGGCAGCCCACGAGCTGTGCGTGACACAGGGCGCGGTCAGCCAGCAAGTCAAGGCGCTCGAAACCGAGCTGGAAGTTCGGCTATTTCGCCGGGAACGTCAGCGCCTGATCATTACGGAGGCGGGGCGATCCTATCTGGAGGTGGTGCGCGATGCGTTCGACCGTCTCGTGATGGGCACCGAACGACTGTTGCAGCGCCAGAAGTCCGGCATCCTGACCCTCACCACGTCGCCCAACTTCGCGGCAAAGTGGCTCGTGCACCGGCTCAGGCGCTTCTCCGAGACTCATCCCGGGATCGACTTGCGCATCAGCGCCTCGGTCCAGCACGTCGATTTCGCCCGCGAGGACATCGACCTCGCC
>Ga0315912_10006284_pt1 | contig 10671 bp, 8 predicted proteins | sample VfabasoilMG_FD_204469 | JGI IMG/M metagenome (GOLD analysis project Ga0315912, IMG submission 204469) | Garden soil microbial communities collected in Santa Monica, California, United States - V. faba soil | ecosystem: Environmental > Terrestrial > Soil > Garden | place: USA: California... | reverse complement strand
CCGGCGGCGCGATGCCCGGGGGTTTTTCGCTGACCAGGCGCCAGCCAGGCGATTCGAATTGCGCCGGCCGCCGCAGCACGGTTTCCGGTCCCGTGATGCCGAGGGTGAACGAATTCCACAGCGCGTTCAGCACATCGCCACGCCAGGCGCGAACCAGCCGGTAGCCGACCGAATCGGCGCTCGCCTGCGCTTTCCAGTCACTCACCAGCGCGCGGAACTCGCGTCGCGGCGCGTGCTGCCCCATGGCCTCTTCGTCGAGCAGTTCGAGCAGCAGGAATCGCCAACGCGCCAGGAACAGGGCGCGTGAGTCCGTCTGGATGGCGAGCATGTCGGCCTCGGTGGCCGGGTGCGTGAGTCCGACGAGATCGTCGCGGATCTGCCGCGCACGCGCGCCGATGTCGTATCCGCCGGCGCCCACGTCGACTTCGTCGTCGCCCAGCACCGATTCGAGCGGCCCGTCCACGATGCGCTGGTTGGCGGTCCAGAGTCGCCCGACGGGGGGATCGGCGATGCGCGGATGGTCGGTTTCATCGCGGAACTCGACGGCACCGAACAGGCGGTCGGGCCCGGAGCCGCGCGGCACGCGGCCGAACAGCGTCCACGCGATGCGTCCGCCCGTGTCACCGACCACCACGTTCTGGGCCGGGATTCCCACCTGCGGCGCCAGCGCCAGCACGTCGTCGATGCGCCGCGCCCGCTCCACGCCCAACAACCGGAAGTTGGTGGCCTCGGGACGCGTCGCCAGCCATGCCGCCTGCGCGCACTCGCCGGCGCGCACGTCGGCGGCGAATTCTTCGCCATCCAGCACCACGCCGGACTCGACGTCGCGATATTCGACCCGCGCGTCGGCTGCGCCGCGCACCTTGATCATTTCGACACGTGACTTGCCGCTCTCACACGAACCCCAGCGAATGTCGGAGAAGTCTCCGTAGCTGTTGGTGAATCCCCAGGCGATGCTGCCGTTGGAGCCGGCGGCGATGGCCGGCGTGCCCGGCAACGTCACGCCCGTGATATCCAGCGGCGGGCCGTCCTGGATACGCAGGCGCGCCGGGTACCAGACCGCCGGCACCCCGAGCCCAAGGTGCATGTCGTTGGCGATCAGCGCCGTGCCGCTGCGCGTGTGGATGCCGGCGATCGCCCAGCTGTTGCTGCCGGCCAGGGCGGGCTCGGTGCCCGTGTTCGCGACCGGCCCGGTGAAGCGCAGCAGCGGTGGATAGGGCTGCGGCGGATGCGCGCATCCCGTGGTGCACAGTTCCTTGCCGTGATTGGGCGTGTCCCACTCGGAGTAGCCGGTGTAGACGAAGGCGACCAGTGCACGCGCGGCCTCCGGCGTGGAGCGTTGCGCCGCGGCGCGCTCCAGGCGACGCCGGTCGAGTTCCGACAGCAACGAATCGTGCTGCAGCTGCCACCACATCGAATGCACCACGAGCACCGAGTCTTCGGGAATCCAGGCGCGCGGCGGGTCGCGCAACAGCAGGTATTCCCACGGCCGGGACCTCAGGCCCGCGAGGCCGGCATTCACGCCGCGCGCATAGGCTTCGATGATTGCGCGCTCCTCCGCGGGCGCCGACTCGACCACGCGGCGCGCAACGCTGCGAAAACCGAAACGGCGCGTGCGGGAATCCTGTCCGAGCGCCACGGCGCCGAACAGTTCGGACAGTTCACCGGCGGCCAGGCGGCGCGCGAGATCCATCTGGAAGAAGCGGTCCTGCGCATGGGCGTAGCCGGTCGCGTACGCGAGATCGACACGCGTGCGCGCGGTGATCCTGGGAATTCCGCGTGCGTCGCGTTCGATGGTCGCATCGGAGCCGAGACCCCGGGCGGTCAGGGTGCCGTCGATGGCCGGCAGGCTGCGACGCATCGTCAACCACGCCGTGAAAAAGGCCACGAGCGCCAGCGCCGCGACGACCAGTACGGTCCATCGCAGCCAGCGCAACCAACGCATGGATTGGGGTCTCCGAACTACTCTTTCGGAACGCGGAGGATGGTCATCGCGTTCGTGCCCCCGGTGATGCCGGTGAGCTCACCCTTGGTGACGATGACCATTTCACCGGGCTCGACCAGGTCGAGCTGCAACATCATGGTGAGGATGGCGCGGAACAACTCGTTGGTGCGTACTTCCGGGATGTCGAAGGGCACCGGGTAGACGCCGCGGTACAGCGTGACGCGGCGGCGCGTGGATTCGTGGCGGGTGAAGGCGTAGATGGGAATGTCGGCGCGCGAGCGCGACATCCACAGCGGCGTCGTGCCCGACTCCGTCAGTGCGACGATGGCGCGCACCTTCATGTGATTCGCCGTGTACATCACCGCCATGGCGATGGCTTCTTCGGTGCGGTCGACCACGCCGTCGACCCGATGGCGCACGCGCCCCGTGGTGAGCTGGTATTTCTCCGCGCCGTTGATGACTTCTTCCATGGCCTGCACGGCCTTGACGGGATACTTGCCCACGGCGCTCTCGGCCGAGAGCATCACCGCGTCGGTGCCGTCGAGCACCGCGTTCGACACGTCCGACACTTCGGCGCGAGTCGGCACCGGGGCGTTGATCATCGACTCCATCATCTGCGTCGCGGTGATGGCCACCTTGTTGCGCGAGCGCGCCTCGTGAATGATGGTCTTCTGCAGGCCGGTGATGGCCGCGTATCCCATTTCCACCGCCAGGTCGCCGCGCGCCACCATCACGCAGTCGGACGCCTCGATGATCTCCACCAGGTTGTGGATGGCCTCGTGTCGTTCGATCTTCGCGCACACGTGGCCGTGGCCACCGGCGAGCCTCAGCAGCGAACGCGCCAGGTTCATGTCGGCCGCGTCACGCGCGAACGACACGGCGATGTAGTCGGCGCCCTTCGACGCCGCGAACTTGATGTCCTCACGATCCTTCTCCGACAGCGCCGGCGCGGAGATGCCGCCGCCGCGCAGGTTCACGCCCTTGCGGTTGGAGAGTTCGCCGCCGGCGATCACCTTCGTGTCGATGCGCGTGCCGGAGACCTTCGTGACTTCGAGCTCGATCAGGCCGTCGTTGAGAAGCAGGATGTTGCCCGGCTTCACGTCCTTCGGCAGGTCCTGGTATGCGCAGCCGACCACCTGGTCGTTGCCCGAATTGACGTCGTGCGCGGTGTCGAGCGCGAAGGCCTGTCCGTCCTTCAGGTCGACCTTCTTGTTAGTGAAGCTCTCGATGCGGATTTTCGGCCCGCCCAGGTCGGCCAGGATGCCGACGTAACGGCCCGCGCGGCGCGCGGCTTCGTGCACCATATCGATGCGGCGGCCGTGTTCTTCGTGTTTGCCGTGGGAGAAATTGACCCGGGCCACGTCGAGACCGACGCGGACCATCTCGGTCAGTACATCGATGTTGTCGGTGGAGGGTCCTAGGGTCGCGACGATCTTCGTGCGCGAGTGCATCTGGCGTTCTGGCATGGGCGCGCATTCTGCCATGCGAAAAAGCCGCGTGGCGCATAATCAGCGTCGCATTTTTGACGCTTCACAAGGGGTTATCGATGGCCAGGCATTCTTGGTTGCTGCTGGTGGCAGGGTTGGTACTGGGGGCCGGGTTCCAGTGGGTGCGTGCCGCCGACGCGCCCCAGCCGGCGCGCGTGTTCGAGATCCGCACGTATTACACCTTTCCCGGCAGGCTGGATGCCCTGCACAAGCGCTTCCGCGAACACACCATGAAGATGTTCGAGAAACACGGCATGACCAATGTCGCGTACTGGACACCACAGGACAGTCCGGGCCACGACAACACGCTCATCTACGTGATCTCGCATTCCAGCCGCGAGCAGGCGAAGAAAAACTGGGCGGCCTTCAGCGCCGATCCCGAGTGGCAGAAGATCTCGGCCGACTCGCAGAAAGACGGCAAGATCGTCGAGAAAGTGGATTCGGTGTTCGTCGACGCGACTGACTACTCGCCGCTGCGCTAGCGGTAGGCGTTCGGCGGAGTGTGCTTCGAACGCGGGCAGCTGCCGAGCACCTGCCAGCTGTCCTCGGGCAAGCCGCGGGGCGACGTCACTACCACGGGTTTCAGGAAAAAGTAGTAGTTCGCCCCCGGGTCGAGGAACACGGGAACTCGTTCATCGCCCGCGTAGGTCGTGTACCAGAACATGCCGCTAACCGGGCCCGGCGGCTGCGAAGACGGCTGCGGATAGAGGGTTTGCGCGTCTTCGAATACCAGGGTCACGCGCGCCCAGCAGGACGCCTCGATCTCGTGGCCGTTGTTGTCGAAGCACTCCCTGTCGACCGGCTGCTGCGTGGCTCCCGAAACGCGCGCAATCTTCGAGGCGCGCGCCAGGTCGGTACAGGTGTACATCGCGCTGCCGAAATCGCACTCGCGGCAGGCGGCGTCGAATGGCTGATTCGAGAATTCGGGATTGAAATCCGAGATCCTCTGCTTCATCCACGGCGGCTCGGGTAACCGGAAGTCCGCCGGGTCCTTCGCGCCGCTCGCGCAGCCCGCCACGGCGCCGATCAGCGCCGCGGCGAGCGAGCTTCGGCTAGTTAGTCTTGGCACGCGCCTCGAGCATCGCCACCGCGGGCAGTGTCTTGCCCTCGACGAACTCGAGGAACGCGCCGCCGCCGGTGGAGATGTACGAGATGCCTTCTTCGACGCCGTACTTCTCGATGGCCGCGAGCGTGTCACCGCCGCCGGCCAGCGAGAACGCCGGCGACTTGGCGATCGCCTGCGCGATGGCCTTGGTGCCTTCGCCGAACTGGTCGAACTCGAACACGCCCACCGGGCCGTTCCACACGATGGTGCCGGCCTTCTGCAGCATGGCGCCGAAGCGCTCCGCCGTGTCCGGGCCGATGTCGAGGATCATCTCGTCGGGACGCACGTCGTGGATCGAACGCACGTCGGCGTGCGCGGTCGCGGCGAATTCCTTCGCCACGACGACGTCCGTGGGCAGCGGGATCTCGGCGCCGCGCGCCTTGGCCTGCTCCAGCAGCTTGCGCGCCATGTCGAGCATCTCGGCTTCGTGCAGCGACTTGCCGACGTTGATGCCCGTGGCCGCGAGGAAGGTATTCGCGATGCCGCCGCCGACGATGAGCTTGTCGACTTTCGACAGCAGCGATTCGAGCACCGTCAGCTTGGTGGAAACCTTGCTGCCGGCGACGATGGCGACCAGCGGACGGGCGGGCTTCGCCAACGCCCGCTCCAGCGCCTCGAGCTCGCCGACCAGCAGCGGACCCGCGCAGGCGACCTTGGCGAACTTGCCGACGCCATGCGTCGACGCCTCGGCGCGATGCGCCGTGCCGAACGCGTCCATGACGTAGACGTCGCAGAGCTCGGCCATCTTCTTCGCCAGCTCTTCCTTGTCCTTCTTCTCGCCCTTGTTGAAGCGCACGTTCTCGAGCAGCACCGCCGAACCCGGCGCGGTGTCCACGCCGTCGTTCAACCAGTCCTTCTTGAGCGGCACGGGTTTGCCCAGCAGCTCGGACAACCGCGAGGCCACGGGAGCCAGCGAGAATTCCTCGGCATAGACGCCCTCTTCCGGGCGGCCGAGATGCGAGGTGAGGAACACCTTCGCGCCCTTGTCGAGCGCCAGCTGGATGGTCGGCAGCGACGCGCGGATACGCGCGTCACTGGTGACCCTGCCGCCTTCGACCGGGACGTTCAGATCCTCGCGGATCAGGACCCGCTTGCCGCGGAGATCCTGGTCCGCCATGCGCAGCACTTGCATGACGCGCTCCTTACGATGCCTTGGACCACGCGATGGTGGTGTCCAGCATGCGATTGCTGAAGCCCCACTCGTTGTCGTACCACGAGCACACCTTGACCAGCGTGCCTTCGCTGACGCGGGTCATGGTGGCGTCGTAGGTGGACGAGGCCGGGTCGTGGTTGTAGTCGATCGAGACCAGCTGCTTCTCGGTGTACGCGAGCACGCCCTTCATCGCGCCTTCCGCGGCTTCCTTCACGACCTTGTTGAGCTCCTCGACCGAGGTCGCACGCTTGGCGGTGAACACCAGGTCGACCAGCGAGACGTTGATGGTCGGGATACGCACGGCGAAGCCGTCGAGTTTGCCCTTGAGTTCCGGCAGCACCAGGCCCACGGCCGCGGCCGCGCCCGTCTTGGCGGGGATCATCGACTGCGTCGCGGAACGCGCGCGGCGGATGTCCTCGTGGTAGACGTCGGTCAGGCGCTGGTCGTTGGTGTACGCGTGGATCGTGGTCATCAGGCCGTTGACGATGCCGATCTTGTCGTTCAGCACCTTGGCCAGAGGCGCGAGGCAGTTGGTGGTGCACGAGGCATTCGAGATGACCTGGTGCGAGGCCTTCAGCACATTGTGGTTCACGCCGTAGACGACGGTGGCGTCCACGTCCTTGCCACCCGGGGCCGAGATGATGACCTTCTTCGCGCCGCCCGCCAGGTGTTTGCCCGCGTCGGCCTTGGTGGTGAAGAAACCGGTCGACTCGTACACGTATTCGGCGCCGACCGAGGCCCAGTCGATCTTCGACGGGTCGCGCTGCGCGAATACCTTGATCTTGTCGCCGTTCACGACGATGGAATCGCCATCGACCGAGACCTTGCCCGGGAACTTGCCGTGCGCGGTGTCGTATTGCGTGAGATGCGCGTTGGTCTGCGCGTCGCCGAGGTCGTTGACCGCGACGATCTGGATTTCATTGGTGCGGTTCGACTCGTAGAGCGCGCGCAGGATGTTGCGACCGATACGTCCGTAACCGTTGATACCCACTTTGATGGCCATCTGTCTTGCTTCCTCTTGATCTTCAGTAACTAGAAAAGGAGTTGTTCGAGCTGCGCCTTGACGGCGTCGCTGGTCAAACCGAAATGCTTGAAGAGGTCCGGGCCCTTGCCGGACATTCCGAATTGATCGAGCCCCATGACGCGGCCCTGCGAGCCGACGTAGCGCCACCAGGACTGCGTGGCGCCGGCCTCGATGGCCAGGCGGCGCGTCACCGACGACGGCAGCACGCTCTCGCGATACGGCGCGGGCTGCGCGTCGAAGGCCTCGCAGCACGGCATGGACACCAGGCGCACGCGTTTGCCCGCGGCCTGCAGTTCCTTCACGGCGGTGGCGGCGATGCCGACTTCGGAGCCGGTGGCGATGACGATGGCCTCCGGCGGACCGTTGCTGTCGATCAGCACGTAGCCGCCCTTGCGGAGAGCTATCAACTGCTCGGGCGTGCGCGTCTGCTGCGGCAGGCCCTGGCGCGTGAACACCAGCGCGGTCGGACCGCTCTTGCGTTCGAGCGCGGCGATCCACGAGGCCGCGGACTCGACCGCGTCGCAGGCACGCCAGATGTGCAGGTTGGGTATGGCGCGCAGGGAGGCCAGGTGTTCGATGGGCTGGTGCGTCGGCCCGTCTTCGCCGAGGCCGATGGAATCGTGCGTGTACACCAGCGTGGTCGGGCAATGCATGATGGCCGCGAGGCGCACGGCATTGCGCGCGTAATCCGAGAACACCAGGAAGGTGCCGCCGTAGGGGCGGAATCCACCGTGCAGCGTCAGGGCGTTCATGATCGCGGTCATGCCGAATTCGCGCACGCCGTAATACACGTAGTTGGCCTTGAAATTGTCGGGCGTGAGCGCGACCGAATCCTTGCGCCAGGTATTGACCGAACCGGTGAGGTCGGCGGAGCCGCCGAGCATCTCGTGCAGTTTCGGACCGAGCACGTTCAGCGCGACCTGCGAAGAGGCGCGCGTCGCCTGCGAGCCGGTGACCGCGGCGCCGGCGGCCAGCGTTTCCTGCACGATCTCCGGCCAGTTCGCCGGCAGGTCGCCCTTCATGCGCCGTTCGAATTCGGCGCCCGCCTCCGCGTGTTCGCGCTTGTAGCGCTTCCACACGCGATTCCATTTCTTCTCGGCGGCCGCGCCGGCTTCCTTGTGGTCCCAGGCGGCACGGATGTCGTCGGGAATGACGAACGGCGGGTATTCCCAGCCGAGCGTCTTGCGTGCATTGGCGACTTCGTCCGGGCCGAGCGCTTCGCCGTGCGCGGATTTCGTGCCCTGCTTGTTGGGAGCGCCCCACCCGATGATGGTCTTGCAGCAGATCAGCGACGGCTGGTCCTTGCGGCCGCGCGCCTTCTTGATGGCCGCGGTCACCGCCTCGGGGTCGTGGCCGTCGACGTTCTTCACCACGTGCCAGCCGTAGGCCTCGAAGCGCTTCGGCGTGTCGTCGGTGAACCAGCCAGCGACCTTGCCGTCGATCGAGATGCCGTTGTCGTCGTAGAACACGATGAGCTTGCCGAGCTTGAGGGTGCCCGCGAGCGAACACGCCTCGTGCGAGATGCCTTCCATGAGGCAGCCGTCACCGGCGAAGCACCAGGTGTAGTGATCGACCAGGTCGATGCCGTCGCGGTTGAACTCCGCGGCTAACAACTTTTCCGCGAGCGCGAAGCCGACGGCGTTCGCCAGGCCCTGGCCGAGCGGCCCGGTGGTGGTCTCGATGCCGCCGATGCCCGACTCGTGTTCCGGGTGGCCCGCGGTGCGCGCGCCCAGCTGGCGGAAATTCTTCAGTTCGTCGATGCCCAGCGCATAACCCGTCAGGTGCAGCAGCGAGTACAGCAGCATCGAGCCGTGGCCGTTCGACAGCACGAAGCGGTCGCGATTCCACCAGCGCGGGTTGCCCGGGTTGTGCTTGAGGAAGTGACGCCACAGCACCTCGGAAATATCGGCCATGCCCATGGGCGCGCCGGGATGTCCCGAATTCGCGGCCTGGACTGCGTCCATGGAGAGCGCGCGGATGGCATTGGCCAGGGCGCGGCGGGTGGGGGTCGTGGCTGGGGTATCCATAAAGGGCGCGCATTGTCCGATACGGGGGGAGCCGGGGGCAACCTTGGAACCGTGAAAAATGGCCCTCCGGAGGCTGTCCCGAAGGACAATTGCGCCGGTTTCATCGGTCACTGGCTCGGGAGCCGCAATGCAACTCCAACCCGATGTTTTCGACGTCTGGACTTTCCGCCGCCGGGGACCGCAGACCGAGTACCTGCTGCTGCATACCTCGCAGCTCAAGGCGCAGCGCTGGTTCAACGGCGGACGTTTCTGGCAGATCCCGAGCGGCCGCGTCGCGGACGGCGAGACGGTCACGGACGCCATGGCGCGTGTGCTGGGGAAACTTGGCCTCGATCCGCTGGAAATCTGGGCCGCGGAGCACGCCTACACGATCTACAACCGGCGCTTCGAGGCGGTGCAGATCATCAGTGTGTTCGCGGCCGCGGCCGAAGCAGAGGTGCCGCAGCTGGACCCGGCCGAACACGACGAGTACCGCTGGTGCACCTACGACGAGGCGTTGCGGCGCGTCACCTATCGCGGGCTCAAGGACGGTCTCGCCTCGACGCGGGAGTACGTGACCGGGCGCGAGTCACCGCCGCCGGAACTGCGGCTGCGTTAGGTCCTCTCCGCCAGCACGACCCACTTGTCCGACAGCAGCGGCGTGGAGACGCGCACCACCTCGCGGATCGTGAACCCGGCGTCGCGGAATTCCTGCTCGAGATCCGCGCGCGACACGCGCGACAGCGGCGTGCGGCCGAAGCCTAACTTCCCGAAGGTGTGCGTGAGCACGTAGCGGAAGGTGTACTTGTGACGGTAGTCCACCACCACCCAGCGGCGCGACACGCGGCGGAACTCGCGCAGCATGCGCACCCGGGTCGCCGGGTCGACGTGCATCATGAAGCGGATGCACACCACGCAATCGAGGCAGTCGTCGCGCAGCGGCAGCTTCTCGGCGTTGGCCTGCACGTAACCGTGGATCGACGACGGCTTGTCGCCATCCCTGGCGGCGGTAATGCTCGCGGCCTTCTGCAGCATCTCCAGCGAGATGTCGCTGCCCACCACCTCGTAACCCTCGCGCGCCAGGGCGCCCGTGAAGCGGCCGGTCCCGCAAGGCAGGTCGAGGATGGTGCGCACGCCGCTGGTCGCGGAAAGCGCTTTCCGGATCGCCGCCCACTTGCGGACGTTGCGTTTCTGGCGCTCCGGGGAGCTGAAGCGGTGGAAGTCGTAGTCGTCGGCCACCGACGCGCTGCGGTAGAAATCGCGCTTGTACTCGTAGCCGTCTTCCCGCGGCCGGCTCGGATCACTCTTGCCGGGTTTCTTCATGTCGGCCGACACTCTAGTGTGTGGTGCGTCGATTTACCATTGTTCCCGGAACCATCCCGGGGGTCGCCGGTCCGCGACGCGAAGTCACATTTTCGCGGCGGTAGTTTGCGACCTGGTTCACTTCGTTTCAGCGCTGTGACGCAGCCCGTGAACCACATCACCCGGCGCTTGTCGGCATATTTGTAGAGTTCGATCGAATGAGTGCCATCCGAGTCATACAGTTCACCGATCCGCATCTGTTCGGCGACGCCGCGGGAACGCTGCGTGGCGTGAACACGCTCGAAACCCTCGAGCGCACGCTCGTCGACGCCGCGGGTCACCTCGCGATCTGCGACGCCATCCTGGTCACCGGCGACCTGGTGCAGGACGACGCGGGTGGCTACGAGCATTTCCGCCGCATCTTCGCGCGCTTCGGCAAACCCGTATTGTGCATTCCGGGCAACCACGACTTCGTCCCGCAGATGCGCGCGGCGCTCGCCGGGCGTCCGTTCGAGCTCGACGGCCCGGCCGACATCGGCGCGTGGCGCGTGGTGCTGCTGGACAGCGTGGTTCCGAACCAGGCCGGCGGCCGGATCACGGTCGAGATGCTCACCAAGCTCGACGAGGAACTCGGCATGGCGCGCCAGCG
>Ga0315912_10006283_pt1 | contig 10672 bp, 10 predicted proteins | sample VfabasoilMG_FD_204469 | JGI IMG/M metagenome (GOLD analysis project Ga0315912, IMG submission 204469) | Garden soil microbial communities collected in Santa Monica, California, United States - V. faba soil | ecosystem: Environmental > Terrestrial > Soil > Garden | place: USA: California... | reverse complement strand
AACCCCCATGAGCTTGCGCAGCCGCGCGATGCCGAGCCGGTAGCGGCTCGCAGCCGTGAACGTGGGCACGCGCGTGATCGAGCCGATCTCCGCGAACGTGCAGCCCGCGAAGTGGTGGAGATAGACGGCTTCGCGCTGATTGTCCGGAAGCTCGGCGAGCAGCCGACTGGCGCGCGCCGCGTCGGCTGCGCGATCGACGCCTTCGGACGCCGAGTCGACGAGCTGCACCTCGGCGAGCTCGTCCGAGCGGCGCACGTTGCGGCGGCGGACGTGATCTATCGCGAGGCGCCGCACCATCGTCAGCACGAAGGCGCGCGGCTCGCGGACGGCGGAGAGATCGCTCCGCATCCGTGCCAGCTTGACGAAGAGGTCGGAAACGACGTCGGCCGCATCGGCGGGGGATCTCAGACGCCAGAGCGCGAGCCCGTAGGCGTCCGCCGCACAGAGATCCCAGCAGGCCGCCAGAGCATCCATGTCGCCGCGGGCCAGCCGGGCGAAGGCCTCGCGCAGCGAGTCGGCGGCGCTCGAGGCGTCGCTCGCGTCCCGATCCACCCGCTCCAGTGCCACGGCGCTCACGCAGTCGAGACGCGCGAGCGCCCGATCCTTGTCACGCGGATTTCAGGTCGTGACGTGGAACTCCTCGGAGGCGCCATGCTCGGCCTCGGGATGCCCCTCGGTCATCGCGCGCACCAGGACGGTGTTGAACTGCCGGGCATCGCGGGCGAGCTGCCGCGCGACGAGCTTGCGGAAGTGCAGCACGAGCGAGGGGCTGCCCACGTGCAGGAGCTGGAACGCGGCGGCCGAGAGCTGCGCGACCGTCGTGCTGCCGACGGCGCGGCAGGTGGCGCTGCGCGGCCCGTGATCGATCAAGGAGACGATGCCGAACATCTCCCCCTTCCCCAGCCTCTTGAAGGGCGCTCCGCCGCGCGCATGCTCGTGGCTCACCGCGATGGTTCCCTCCAGCACGATGTAACAGGCGTCGCCGCGATCGCCCTCCTGAATGAAGACGTGCCCGTCGTCGCCGTGCACGATCGCGACGGATGCCGCCAGGGCCTCGAGCTCGGCCGGCGAGAGCTCGCTCAGCTGCGAGCAGGCCGCGAGTCGCTCGGTGACGTTCATTCCGCTGCTCCTTCCCCGCCGTGGATGAGTCTTGCCAGGCGGCCCAGCCAACCCTTGCGATCGCGCTTGGCCTCGGCACGCATCCAGGCGTGATCGTCGATGCGCTTGAGGATGTCGGTGCTCGAGCCGCGCACGCGATGCGCGAGCTCGAGCGAGAGCGAGAGGAGCAACGCACTCGCGGCGCCCGGCTCATCGCGCGAAAGACGATCGAGACCCTTCGAGTCGAGGTCGAGCGTCGTCACCGGCTCCATCGCCTCGACGGTGGCCGACGCTGAGCCCGGCTCGATGACGCCGACCTCGCCGACGATGCCGCCGCGTCCCGCCTGGCCGAGGTAGAGCGTCTCGCCCCCCGTCTTGACGCGGATCGCGACCTGGCCGCTGGTGATGAGGTGGAGCGTGTCGGACGGCTCGCCGAAGGTGCAGAGCCGCTCGCCATTCGAGTAGGCACGGGGGGTCAGCGCCGCGAGGAGGCCGGCCGCATCGTGCTCCGACAGGCTCTTGCCCAGTCGCGGGAAAACCTCTCGAAATTCGTGGGCGTCCAAGCGTGGAGTCTCCTGCGGAAGCCGTCAGGCTAGCATGCATGAGGCGACGCAGCGGACAGCCCGCGGAAGCGGCTCGCGAGCCCGCAAGGGCCGGGAATCGGGGCTCAGCGACTTTCCCGTGAGGTGCCTGGACTTTTCTGTAATCGTGCCTGACACCGATCGGCGAGCTGATCACTCGGGGGTCGGAACGGCGCGATGGTCCGGGGCTATCCTCAGGGGCCGGGGCCGCCGCAAGGGGTCCAGATGCCGACGCTCATGCGATCGGTGGCGAACGAGTCGGTGCCGGCGCTGCCTTCGGCGCAGGGGCTCGATGCCGTGACGACGAGCCATGAATTCGCGGCGAGCGACGGGCTCGCCTCGAGACGGCCGCCGCCCACGGCCGTCGTCGCGATGAAGCACTCGCTGCCCGCAGGGATGCTCGGCGCGTACCAGGAGCCGATCGCATCGGCGTAGATGTTGTAGGCGACCGCGTCGAGACGCTCCTCGAACGAGATGCGCGCGCCCTCGTCGAGCACGAGCAGCGGCAGGGCTCCGGCGATCACGTCCGAGACCTCTCCAGGTGGCGCTGATGGTGAGATCACCACGTCGCGTGACGCCTGGCACTCCTGCGGGATGGGCGCGCATCCATCGCTCGCGAAGGCCGTCACGCGCGTGACGCCAGCGCTCAGGATGCTGCTGACGGGATTGCCCGGCGTCTCGGCGATGGTGTCGCCGTCGAGATCCCACGTGATGGCAACGGGGCCGCTTCCGCCGTCGGTGACGAGCGTGAACGTCTGGGAGGTCCCCTCGCATGCGGGCTCCGGATCGACGAGCAACGCATCGCACGCGAGCGGGTCGCAGCCCACGGCCTCGCACTGCGTCGTGACAGTCAGGGAAGACGTGTCCGTGACGACGGAGTCGAGCGACGGCACGCCGAGCGTGACGTCCACCGGAGGGACTGGCGCGGAGATCGTCACCCGCGGACGGCTGCTCGCGAACGACGTGTCGACGACGAGCGGGCATCCGGGCATCTCCCCCTTCGCGTCCGTGCGCAGGAGCCAGAGATCCTCCTCGGGAAAGCCCCAGCCCCAGGTCCCCGCGAGCAGCAGATCCCCGCTCACCAGCTCGGCGATCTCTCCCGCGTAGTCGCCGGAGTCGCCCGCGTAGGCGCGCTGCCAGAGCAGCGATCCCGTGTCCGCATCGATCTTGGCGGCCCACAGGTCGTTCGTCGCGAGCGAGACGCGCCCGAGCACGACGAGGTTCCCGTCGTCGGCCTGCGTCAACGATTGCAAGTCAGACCATTCCGCGTCGCCGATCACCTCCGCCCACGTGAGCGCGCCCGCGGCGTCGAGCCGCACGACCCAGCCGGCGTGACCCGACGCCGTGAACGAGTTGGTCGAGCCGGCGATCGCGTAACCGCCGCCGGCGAGCTCGACGATGGCATTGCCGGAGTCGTCATCGGCCCCGCCGATGCGCTGCGTCCATGAGATCGCGCCGTCCACCGTCGTCTTCATGACGAAGAGGTCCGCTGCGCCCGCGCCGCCCGTGGCCCATCCCGTCACCACGAAGCCGCCGTCCGCCGTCTCGACGCCGGAGTCGAAGCTCATGCCGAACACGGCGGGGCCGCCACCACCGAGCTGCTGCTGCCAGATCACGCTCCCCGTCGAGGAGAAGCGCACGAGCCAGCCCTCGAGCGGTCCGGCATCGGTCTCGCTCGCCTGGCCGACGCCGAGGAAGCTGCCGTCCGAGACGGCGATGATGTCGTTCAGGAAGAAGCGACCGTTCCCCGCCGCGAACCTCACGACCCATGCCGGCGTGCCGTCCGCCGCGACGCGCGTGACGAATGCGCGATGCTCGACGAAGAGATCGACCACGCTGCGGCTCGCGAAGACCGCGCCGCCATCCGGCAGCACCACGGCGCCGTCCACGCCGCCCGGCAGTGGCTGGCCGACGACGTGCTCCGAGATCACCTGCCCTCTCGCGTCGAGATGGATGAGCCAGCCGTCTCCCGTCATCGTGCCGAAGGAGTCCGTCGAGGCGGCGACCACGATCTCCCCGTTGGGCATCTCGCCCATCGCGTGGATGAACTCGCCTCCCGCGCTTCCCCCGAACCTGCGAGCCCACGTGGACTGCGCGACGGAGGGATGCGGCGCGACGAGCGCGCAGATCAGCGCCGAGGCCAGCGTGAGCAGGCGACACCAAGATGACGACATGACGACCTTCCCGTCCGGGCCAGGCAGGCGGACGCGAGAACTTATCCCGCCACGCGCGAGATGGCGAGTCGAGCGACTCAGCCCTTCACGCGGGGCGGATCGGGCTCGCCGTCCATGTAGTCCGTCTCGGTGAAGCGACCGACTCCTGCGCGTGGTTGTAGAACTGATGCGCGCTGCCCTCGCCCGCCGGGCACGAGATGGCATGGGGACATTCCTGATTTGCAGGAAAAGGGGACGGGTCTCATCGCCGGGCTCGAGCGGACGCGCGCCGCTTCACGGGGGCCCGTGCCCGAGACCTCGACATGTTGCCCGCGCGCACCCCAAGCGATCGAGCCCCTGGGCGCAGGCATGACGTCGGAAAGGGTCCTTGCGGCATGCCTCCGCCGAGGCGAAGATCCAGGGACCTGCTCCCTGGGGGCCCGCCATGCGTCGAGTTCTCGCCATGACCGCGCTCGTCGTCCCGCTCCTGCTGCCGCTCGAGGCCCTGGCGCAGGACACGGACGGCGATGGAATCGACGACGCGTACGACAACTGCCCTTACCTCGCCCACCCCTCGCAAGCGGATGCGGATCGCGACGGATGCGGCGACGCCTGCGATCTCGATCCGGCCGATCCCTCCGACTGCGCGTGGGCATCGGACTCGGACGGCGACGGCATCGTGCTCCCCTTCGACAACTGCCCACGCGATCCGAACCCGTTGCAGGAAGACATGGACGGGGACGGCTGCGGCGACGCCTGCGATCCGGCGCCTCTCGATCCCGCGATGAGCTGCGACGACGACGGGGATGGAATCCCCAACGGCGACGACAACTGTCCCGTCGCGGCGAACGCCGGCCAGGTGGACAGCGACGGTGATGGCTGCGGCGACGCCTGCGACGACGCGCCCGCAGACGCGCTCATCTGCGATCTGCCGGACGACATGGACGGCGACGGCCAGGGCGGGGGCGCTGACAACTGCCCCCTCGCGCCGAATCCCGATCAGCTCGACACCGACGGCGACGGCTGCGGCGACGCCTGCGATGTCGGATGGCTCGATCCCGCGATGCGATGCGGTGACGACGACGTGGACGACGACGGCGTGCGCAACGAGAACGACATCTGCCCGGTCACGCCCGATGGCTCCCAGGCGGACGCTGACGCCGATGGCATCGGCGACGCATGCGAGCCCGGCGCGCGAGCAGCGCGCGGATTTCGGCTCGGCCTGCTCGACGCGACGAGGCTTCACGCAACCTGGGAGGACGCCACCGGCGCAATCGCCTACGACGTCGTCGCGGGCGAGCTCGACGGATTCCGGCTCGGGCTGTACTCGCACGATGCGGCGATCGCGTGCGGAGTCGCGCCCGGCGCCTCGGGAGTCGAGCTGAGCGATCCCGCGCGCGCCAATCGCTACTACCTCGTGATCGCCGTCCTGCCCGACGGGCGCGAGCCCGGCACCGACAACTCGGGCCACGCGCGCCCGCTCGATCCCGCGGCCTGCCGCTGAATCGCGCGCATGTCGTCTGCCCTGCGGTTCGATGTGCTCCACGCGACGGAGGAGGTGCGCGTGCTCTCGTGCACGTGTCGGCCCGGCGGCACGGGCCGCGCCGCGGAGGAGTGCAACGACGAGAGCTCCATCGTCTTCGTGCGCAGCGGCGCGTTCGTGAAGCATGTGCCTGCGGGACGCATCACGGCCGACGCGAGCAGCGTGCTCTTCTTCCGAAGGGGCGAGCCCTACAGCGTGAGCCATCTCGACGCGCACGGCGACGAGTGCACGATCCTCCGCATCCCCGACGCCGATCTTCTCGACGCGGCGCGGGCACACGACGAGGCGGCCGAAGACATCGCGTGTCCCGTGCGTTTCACGCATGCGCCGACGGAGCCCGCCGCCGATCTCCTCCAGCGACGCCTCCACCGCGCGCTGCGGGACGCGCCGCAGGACGAGGGCATCGTCGCCGAGGTCGTCTTCGATCTCGTGGACGCCGCCCTGTCGGCGGCGGCGCGCACGGCCGGCGAACGGACGCGCGTCCCTCGGCGCGCGCGCACGCGGGAGGAGGATCGCGATCGAGTCGAAACCGCGAAGGCGCTGCTCGCTCGCAGGTTCCGTCAGCCTCTGGGGCTTCGCGACGCGGCGCTCGCGGCGGGATGCTCGACCTACCACCTGAGCCGCGTGTTCCGGCGCGAGGCCGGCTGCACGCTCCAGGACTACCTCTCGCGCCTGCGACTGCGCGCAGCCATCGACGCGCTGCTCGAGCGCCGGGAAGAGCTGACGAGCGCAGCCCTCGACGCCGGCTTCTACGATCACGCGCACTTCACCAACGCCTTCTCGCGCGCCTTCGGCTTCCCGCCCTCGGCGCTGCGGCGCGCCTCCGCGCGAGGGCTGCTCGAGAGCCTCCCGCGCGTCCCGAACTGAGCAACATCTTCCAAGATTCGACTACAGCCGGACGGTAGCTTGGCCTCACGCTCGCGTCGATCACCGGCGCGCGCGCTTCCTACGAAGGAGCTCGTCATGGCCAAGTGTCCCGCCTGCGATTGGGAGATCAAGGACGACGGCGTCCCCGTCACGAAGGACGGCAAGACCGTCGTCGCGTGCTGTCAGGAGTGCGCCGACGCGATCCTGAAGGGCGCATCGCCCGCGAAGTGACGAACCGATGGCTCGTCATTCCGGCGCGCGCCGCACGACGCGGCGCGTCGCCGGCATCCCCCCAGGGCACGCTTGGGCGGGTGGCTGCACTAGACTCGGCGAGCGAGGTGCCGATGCGACTCCATGCGCGAACCCTCCCGCTGATCCTCTTCGCAGTCTCCGCGTGCCTGCTGATCTCGTGTGATGGCGGCAAGCCGCAGGCACCGCCGCCAGCACCGAGCGCTCCGGCACCGGCACCACCGCCACCGGCTCCTCCGCCGCCGCCCGGCGTCGTCACGCAGATCGACGTCCCGATCACCGATCCCTCGAACGGTACGACGACCACGCACTCGATCGAAGTCGACGAGGGCGCGGGCGCCGGGGACGATCCGACGAAGGAAGGCGATCGCGGAAAGACGCTCATGCGCGTGGGCGGCGAGTCGGCCATCGTGCTGCCCTTCGACGAGCTCGGCGATCTCGATCCCTCCATCGGTCTCGACGCCGTCACCTGCGGCAGGGACTACCTGATCTCTCGCTACATCGACGCGCCGACGGGCGTCGCGGGCTGCGCCCCGCCCGCCGCCATGGCCGCGCAGTTCCAGCGCACGAAGGACGACGCGATGGCGCGCGCCATCGAGGTCGTGAAGGAGTGCTGGAAGCATCCGAGCTGCCAGGCGCGCATCCTCTTCGTGGGCTCGATGAGGTACTGCTACATGTCCCCCGACGGCACGTGGTACCTCTACACCTGCTACGAGGTCCGCGTCACCTGCTTCACGCTCTGAGGCGCGGGCGCGCGAGCCGCTGTCGCTCGGGCGCGATCTCCCCGCGAAGCCAGCGTCGCGCGGAGCCGTCGATGTCCTTCAGCGTCCCCAGGAGCGATTCCGGCAGGTCGAGCGCCGAGTCGTCGAGCCCGCGATCGCGCGCGGCGTCGCGCACGCCCTCGGCGATGTCGCGCGCAGCGCGGTGGATCTCGACGTGCACGGGCACCTTCAGCCCTTCGTCCGGTCGCTCGGCATCGTCGCGACAGGGATCGACCTTGGCCGAGTTCCAGCCGCGGCACGCGAGCGGCCGCGCTTCGTAGGCCGAGCAGCGCGAGTCGACGAGCAGCGGGCAGGTCCGGCGCACGACGGCGCGCGCTGCAGGCGCGAGCAGCGCATTGGCGTCGCAGTGCGCCTCGAGCCGCTCGTTCAGCGCGAGCTGCGCGGCGGGCGTGAAGGTGCGCTCGACGAAGTCCGCGAGCCGCGCCGTCTCGGCGAACGACACGGCGACGCCGAGCGTGCAGCAGAAGGCGCAGCCGTCGGCGCACGCGATCCCGTCGGAGGCCTGCAGCCGCGCGACGCGCTCGCTCACCATCGCGTCGTTCATCGCGCCGGCCGCGCGTGCGCCCTCGATCACGCCGGCAACGGTGCCTTCGTCCAGGGAGGCGCCCATGCGCTCGGCCTGCATGAGCCGCAGTTCGTGAGACGCCACTGACCCGGAGAGGATACTCCCTCAGGGCAGGCGGCCGGTGACGACGAGGTGCCGGATGTCCCTCCCTTCGAATCCGGCCGACTCGAGTCTCAGGAAGACGGCGACGTGATCGCCCAGCACGTAGACCTCGGCGATCGAGTAGGCGAAGGGGCAGCCCCGGCTCGCAGGGAGGGAGCGATCCGCCTGGAGATCGGCCACGACGCTGGTCCGGAGGTTCGTGATGGCGAGGTGGAACTTCAGCGTCGGCGGATCCTCGGGATTCGAGCGAGCGCACGTGGCCGGCGCCGTCGCGAGGGTCAGCTCGTAGTCGCCTCGCTCGTTCCAGATCTGCCACGCACCGTGCACGGGCGGCTCGGATAGAAAACGCGCATGATGCGGATGGGCGCTTCGATCGGTCAGGGGATGCGAGACGACATGCTGGCCCGTGAGGCCCCGCACCACGTCGAAGGCGGCCAGCTTCGCGTCGATGGCGGCGTCCGCCTTGCGCCACGTCGGAGGGTAGCTTTCCGGATTGTCGCCCTCGAAGGGTGACGGAGCCGCGACGACCCGGTTCGAGGACACATCGACGATGCGCAGGACGCGCACGGATTCCGACTCGCAGCCTGGGCAGGTGTCCGTGAACGCGAGCGTCCGGCCGTCCTTCGACGTCCCGATGAAGTCGAGCGTGCAGACGTCGCAGGCCGACACGCGCGTCGCTGATGCGAGGACGGCGACGACGAGGAGAGTGCGAGCGACGCTGCTGATGTGGGACATGTTCCGAAGGTACCATCGGAGATGCCGAGACGCCGCGCCACTCACGAGGCGTTTCCGTGGCATCTCGATGGAGGATCCGATGCGCCGGACCGTCCTAATCGCGATCGTGTTCGCGCTGTTCGTAGCGACGCGCGTCGCCGCACGGGAGGGAACCTGGAACGCATTGCCCGAGGGAATCGACGATGCGCCCGAGTGCGTCGTGCCGCCAGCGGTCGGCACGCGCGGCTGGAAGCTGCGACGGCAGGGCCTGCCCGTGCTGCTCCCGCCGTCATTTCATCCGGCAGCGCTGCCCTACGCCACGCCGCAGTTCGCGCGATGGGTGTCGGGACGCCGCCACTTCGAAATGGCCGACGACACCGAGGTAACGTTCCCGTTCACTACCGACGCGTCCACGCAGCGCTGTCGAACGCGGATCGGGGAGCAGGACGTGCTCGTGTTCCGGCAGGAGGCGGAGGGCTGGCTCGAGATGGCCTTCTGGCTGATCCAGCCGTTCTACGACCCGATCGATCTCGCTGACGTGCCGTCGCGCCAGCAGGGGATGGTGCTGGGGGCCCACGGACTCGGTGCGCGCGACGTCGGGCTCTTCTGGACGATCGCTCGCACGATCCTCGAGCCGTATCCCATCTCGGACGATCATCGCGGCGCGGTCGACCCAGAGCCGGATGATCTCGCCTGCCCCGCTCGCCTGATCCTCGAGCGCCTGCCCGGATCGTTCGACTGCACCCTCGACGATCAATACGATCTCTCGCAGATACTGGCCGCACGGCTCGAGAACCACGGGCGACGGACGGTGAGGCTTCTCAGACCCGGCGACGCCAGCGACAGGGGTTGGCGGAATCCGATGATCGCGCTCGACGTCGAGCGCTCCGGCATGCGGATCCTCGAGCGACCGACCAGCCGCTGCGGAAGCATCGATCCTCTGAGGCCATCGGACGTCATCGATCTTCCGCCCGCGCACGGATGCCTGCTGAGAAATCTAGGCGGCAGAGCACTCGTCGATGGGCCTGGTACCTACAGGGTGACGATGCGCTATCTGTGCGATCCCACGCTCGATGACACTTGGCGCTCCGGCGATTCCGCAGCGCGCGCGCGCGCGCGCGATGCCACCCTCTGCGACATCGTCAGCAACAGCGTGCGGATCGACATCCCGCCTCCGAGCGCCGACCGGCATCCGGCACGCCGCGCTTCGTCGGGGCTGGGCCGATGAGAATGAAGCTGCTGATCCTCGCATCGCGCCCGTAGCGCCTACTGCACCCACGTCGAGTAGGCGTAGCGCAGCGTGAGCGTGTCGTCCGCGGGCAGCGGGAGGCGCCAGCTCAGGCGATGGCGGGGATTGCGCCGCTGGAGACCCTCGGCCACGGCGACGTCCTTGGCCGGGGGCTCACTGCTCGTGAGCTCTCCCTCCATCTCCTTGACGACCTCGAGCAGGACCTCGCCGCCGGTGAGGTTCTCGATTCGGAGCTCGCCCTCGACGTTGGTGCGCTCCCATCCGTCGCTGCGCATGCGGGGACCCTTCTCGGTCTCCGACGCGTCCGCGTGCAGGTCGAGCGCCTCGGCGAGGACGACGTCGGTGGAGGAGCCTGCTGCCGTGTAGGTCAGCTTCGACTGGCCGACGACGACGCCGTCGCTCGCCAGCACGATGGGTTGCGTCGTCCAGGGGCTCGTGGTGGCGTTGCGCACGCGCACGACGTGTTGCGGGCCCGGCACGGGCTTCTCGTTGCCGCGGTTGAAGATCGTGCTGGGCACGCTCCAGGTCATGACGTGCTCGATGGCGACCTGCTCGCTGAAGAGCGGCCGCCACGATGCGGCTCCCTTCGCGAGACTCACGGGCTCGAGACGACGCAGCGACGCGTCCTCGACGGCCGTCTCCGCGTCGCCCGCGCCGATGTCGTATGAGACGCCGCTCCCGCCCCGGCTGCCCGAAGCGACATTCTGCATGGCCACCATGCTGACGTCGTAGGTGGCGCCACCACCATGAGCCGATAGCGCCTGGAAGT
>Ga0315912_10006282_pt1 | contig 10673 bp, 7 predicted proteins | sample VfabasoilMG_FD_204469 | JGI IMG/M metagenome (GOLD analysis project Ga0315912, IMG submission 204469) | Garden soil microbial communities collected in Santa Monica, California, United States - V. faba soil | ecosystem: Environmental > Terrestrial > Soil > Garden | place: USA: California... | reverse complement strand
GAAGTGGTGCCCGGCATGGCGTCCACCGTCGCCGTGCCGCTGATTCACCAGGCCAAGCCGATCGGCGCGCTCAATATTCTCAGCACTTCACGCGATCGCTACACCGAGCGCGATGCCACGATTCTCAGCCAGTTCGCGTCGCACGTGGCCAGCGCACTCGTGAACGCACGCCTGTTCGAGCGCGAGCGGCAGGACGCGGACGCGTTCGAAATGCTCGCGGAAATCGGCCGCGATGTGGCCGCCGTCCTCCAGCTGGACGAGCTGCTCGCGCGCATCGCCCAACTCACCAAACGCATCGTCGACTACCGCACGTTCGGCATCCTGCTGTTCAACGAAGGCACGCAGGAGTTGGAGATGAAAGTCGCCGTGCAGTTCGGCGAAAAGAAAGCGATTCCGAAGGTCGCGCTCGGCGAAGGCCTTGTGGGATACGCCGCGCTGCATCGGGAGCCGGTGCTCGTGCCCGACGTGTCCAAAGATCCGCGCTACATCAAGGTGGTGGACGACGTGCGGTCGGAGTTGGCAATTCCGATGCTGCTGCAGGACCGCTGCGTTGGCGTGTTCGACCTGGAGAGCCCGGAGCTTGATGCGTTCACCAAGCGCGACGTTGAGATTCTGTCGCTGCTGGCCAGTCAAGCCGCTGTCGCGATTGAGAACGCGCGGCTCTACGAAGAAGTATCGAAGAACGAAGCGCGGCTCGAAAAGGAACTGGGATTTGCGAAGCGCGTGCAGGCCGCACTGCTGCCGACGCAGCTGCCAAAGCGCCTGAAGGGCGTTGATGTGGCCGCGGCGTTCGCACCGGCGCGCGAACTGGGCGGCGATTTCCACGATTTCCTGATGCCCGACTCGCACACGCTGGTCGTGGCGTTGGGTGACGTGTCCGGCAAGGGCGTGCCCGCCGCGCTCTACAGCGTGTTCGCCGGCGAACTGGTGCGCGGCCGCACGTTCCGTCGCCGATTCCAGCCCGAGCGTTCGTCGCCGTGCAACGTGCTGACGTCGATCAATTCGATTCTGCACGAGCGTCAGCTCGAGGAGTACTACTGTACGCTGTGTTACGCCGTGTTCGACATGAAGCGGCGCACGATCACGCTCGCGAACTCAGGCCTGCCGTATCCGGTCCGATCGACCGCAGAGTCAACAAGCCTGATCGAACTGCCGGGCGTGCCGCTGGGATCGTTCATCGGCGTGTCGTACGACGAGATCGCATATCCGGTGCATTCGCACGACGTCTACGTGTTCTGTTCGGATGGCGTGTCGGAAGCGATGAACGACCGGCATCAGGAGTTCACGTCTGAACGCCTGGTGGAAGTGGTGAAGAACAACCGGCACCTGACGGCTGCCCAGATCGTTCAGCACATTGTGGCCGGCGTCGCCGAACACCGCGCAGGGTTCCCGCCCAACGACGACATGACCGTAGTAGTTGTGAAGATGGGCGAACTGGCCGACAAGCACGGGGTTTGAGCCGTCTACCATCGCCCGTTCCGGGTTGCGGCGATGCCAGCGCCTGCCTGTTAAGTTACGCACCCCAGTGACAGCAGACGGCTCGGTCCCATCCAGTATCAAGATCTGTACCCGGCCCGATCGCGCAAAAAGCCTTCAAAATCAGTAGTTTTTGGCCCTGGTGTCCGCGCTTTCGGGGGACAGGCTGTGCTGGGAAGGGGACACGGACTTCGCGGGAGGTACGGAGCCCCGGGTCTTTAGACCCGGGGAAGTGGTCAGGATCGCTGGCCCGCCGCGTGCGCCAGCTCTTCCGCGGGCGCGATCAGGGTGGAGAACTGCGCGCCAAGGATGCGGGCCACAGACAGCAGGTCCGCGTGCGGGCGGTTCTGGCGCAGCTCGAAGGCCATGACGCCCACGCAGCCGCCACCGGTCATCAGCGGGATGGCCAGAGCCGCCGCATCGGTCATCGAGGCGCCGTTCATCATCTGCGGCTGCATCGATCGGAACGCGAGCGACGTCACGTTGTCCGCGTCAACCTGAAGCGGACGCAGCTTCGCGAGCACTTTGTCGGGATACCCGTAATTCAACGTGGGCCGCAGGTGCGTGCCGTCGGAATCGCTTGCCCAGACGACGATGCCGCGCGCGTCCAGGACGAGCGCCGCGCGTTCGAGCAGCTCAGGCACGTCGTCGGCCTCGAGCACTTTCGCGAGATCGACGCACAGTTCCGCGGCCGCCGCGAGATTCGCCGACGGCCGGTGTGATGAAGATGTGTGCGGGGCAGGAGCCGGAACCGCGGCCGCGACGACCGGAGCTGCCGGCGCGGGCGCGACAGTGGCCGGTGTTCCAGCCTTCACCGGCGGCGGCAGATCGCGCAGCATCTGCGCCGTGGTCGGCGCCGTCTTCACGCCGAGCACCGTGGCCACGCGGCCCAGATACACCGCGACCACGAGCGTGAACAGGATCGCGACGGCGTTCATGCCAAGCCGGAGGTTGCCGAGCTGCGCCAGGCTCGCGTCTGCCCGCTGACGATTGGCCGCGCGCGCCTTGACGAGATTTTCGTGAATGTCCTGCACCAGGCCCGTGCTGTCCGCGCGCCTGAACTTGGCCAGGGCGGTGGTGGCGGCGTCGAAGGCGGCGATGGTCGGCGCGTCGGCGGCGGCGTTGCGCTCCCGCGTCAGCGCGTCCTCCACGTCGGCGATCGACGGGTTCATGCGACTGATCCAGTCGGCAGCCATCTCGCCGGACGCCATCGCGGTCCGCCGCGATCCGCCGAGCGTATCCACTGCGTGTTCCAGGTCGCGCACGCGCTGATCGAACCCGGTCACCGCGGCCTGCTCGGCCGCGATCATCCGATCGAATCGATAATCCTGCAGCAGCGCGCCCAACGCGATCGCCGCGGTGAGAATCAGCAGAATTCCGACGCCACGTTTGCTCATTCGTGCTCGTGCGAAGCTACTATAGCATTCCAAAATCGATCAGATGCGCGTCGGAATCATCGTCAATCCGTTTTCCGGCGGACCGAAAGCGCCCTTGCCACCCGGGCCGGCGCGCGTGACGGCGGTCCGCGCGATCGCGGAACGGACCAGGGCGACGATCGATGTGGTTTCGACGAGCGGACCGGGCCACGCGGCCGAGCTCGCGCAGCGATTTGTTGCGCGCGAGTGCTCGCGCGTGGTCGTGTGCGGCGGCGACGGTACGATCAACGAGGCCGCCGGACCGTTAATCGGTACCGGCGTTGCGCTCGGCATCGTACCGTCCGGTTCCGGGGACGGCCTGGCGCGCGGACTCGGCCTCTGGCAGCCCGCTCATGCGGCAATCGAGTGTGCGATTGAGGGCGGCGTGGGTCCGATGGACGTCGGGTACCTGGGCGATCGGCATTTTCTGAACATCGCGGGCGTTGGATTCGACGCGGCCGTGGCGGATGTCTTCAACAAACGATCGAAACGCGGCCATGCGGGGTACCTGCGGGACAGTTTGATTGGCGTCTGGTCGTACCGCAGCCGCGCCTATTCGGTTGAGGTGGAGGGGGAGCGGCTCGAGGGGCCCCGGTTCGTGGTGGCGTTCGCGAACTGCCGCGAGTATGGCAACGGCCTGGTGCTGGTGCCCAACGCGGACCCCACAGACGGGCTGCTGGACATGGTGATGGTGGCCGGAGGGTCGACTTTGCGCCAGTTTTGGCGGGCCCGCCGGCTCAGCTGGCGCCGCCTGGCCCCCGCCGAGGGCGTTCGCCGCGGCCGCATTACAGAAGCTTCGATCAGCGGGGCCGCGCTCCAATGTCATGTGGACGGCCAGCCCTTCGAGACCGCGGGGACACTGCGGGTCAGGATCGAGGCAGGGGCGATCAACGTGGCGGGAATTAGTCCGTAGTCCCTAGTCCGGAGTCCGGAGTCCTTGGTCCGTGGTGCGCAGTCCGTAGTTCGAAGTTTGAACTTTGAAGTTCGAAGTTTGAAGTTTCTGCCTAGTCCCCGAGTCCGAGCGTGGGGCCGATGCCGAGGGGGCGGCGCGTGAGGTGGCGGGTCTGGACGCGGCGGAGGCGTTGCGTGACTTTCGAGGACTCGAAGCACATGTGGATCCAGACGAAGACCTGAATCACGTCCACGTAGGGGCGAAGCGTGCGCATCGCGTCGCTCAAATAGGTCGGCGGCGCCTCGGCGTTTCGAAGGACCAGGAACGGCATCATGAGGATGCCCCAGACGATGATTTCCTTGTCGATCATTTGCACGCGCACTGCGGTCTTCCGGACACTTACCAGCCGCCCCGATCGTTTCAGCCGAAAAAAAGATACGGCGAACACGCGAATGGCAAACGCCAGCGTCAAGGCTGATGCCGCGATCTCAAGGGAGTCGCCCGCCACGAAGCCTGACTCGCGAAGCTTCCAGCCGATCACGCGCGCGATTGCGTAGGAACTGTACGCAATCGCAAAAAACATCGCGGCACGAACCACTTGAAGCCGGCCGGCGGAATTTCGCGCGGGCCAGCCGAACGCGCGTGGTGACATCCACTGGCGGGCGGCCGTGCCTGCGAGGTTCGCGACCTGGCTCCAGCTGACCGGCATGTCGTCGAGGAGCGCCTTCATTTCGCGTTCGTATCGGACGCGCCACGGACGTGGATACCAGCGCAGCAGCCGGATGGCCGTGCGACGCGCGCGATCGGATCCGGTGTTCGTGCTCACAGCGGTGCCACCTTGGGCGGCCACACTTTGCGGCGGTTCAGGAACGCGGTGTGCACTTTACGAATACGCGCCGTTCGGGCTGACACCTGCCACAGCACGAAGGTGGACAGCCATACCATGTAGAGTTGTTCGAACGGCTGAACAGCGCGCATGAAGGCGCCGTAGTGGTCGGGAATCGGAAGGGCGTGGCGCACGACCATCGGCGGCAGATACCAGACCGTCCACGCGACAATTTCCCAATCGCTGATTTGCTTCACCCACACATGACGATCGGCGAACGCGCCCAGACGCGAGTGTTGAACACGACGCATGTGGAACAGGAGGCACCACGCGACGCGGATCAGTGGAAGAAAAAGAAAGATCAGCGAAATGTTCCGTTGCAGCTCGTCTGAAAAAACGAACTGTGCGTTCACCAGTCGCGCCGCGATGATTCGAGCGATGCCGTCCAGGAAAAACGCGAACGCGATGAATTTGTAGAGCCGGGCCCGTTGCAGTCGTCCCGCTGCTGAACGTGCGGGCCAGCCGAACGCGCGCGGCGACAACCACTCGCGCATCGCGGCTCCAGCCAGATTCGCGACCTGGCCCCAGCCGACGGGCATGTCCTCGATGAGCGCCTGCATCTCGTGCTCGTAGCGCGCGCGCCACGGGCGCGGATACCACTGGAGCAGGCGAAGCGCGGTCGTCCGAGCGAGATCGGAGCCTGGAACGCGCGGGCTCATGCGTCCGCCAGTCTCGTCTGCGCGATGCGTGACACTTCCTTGAGTGCGGCCAGCCGCGCGCGAAGCACTTTGCGGCCTTCATTGGTCAGCCGGTACGGACGCCTGCGGTCGTCACTCGCCACCGGCTCGATCCAGCGCTTCTGCTCCAGCCGCGCGATTGCGGCATAGAGCGTCCCCGGCCCCGGCCGCGATCCGGTCATCTGCTCGATGTCCTGCATCATCGCGTAGCCGTGCTTCGGCCCTTCCGCCAGCGCCACCAGAATGTGGAAACCGGCTTCGGAAAAGCGCCCGAGCGAGTCGAGAGATTGCTTCACGAGAAGAGACACTATATCGAAAAACGGAATAGTAGGGAAGTCCGGCGTCCGGAGTCCGGGGTCCGGAGTCCGGGGGGCCGGTTCAGAATAAGGCGCATGAAACGCCTGTTCTTGCTGGCTGTCGCTTTTGTGATCGGGGTCGTCGTGGGCGGAGTACTGCTGCACGGCAGTCAGCCGCGGTCGTTTGCGGCGATCGGCAACTGCGGTGGCCAGTGCCTCAAGACCAGCGATCTTGCGGGGCTGTTCGTTTCCGCGGGCATCAGGTTAGCGCCGGGATCGTTGCCGAAGCTCGTGCGTGAAACCGATCGCTGCGTGGCGATCGCGCACCCTTCACCGCAGGCGAAGAAACACTACGTCCTGTTTCCCAAACGCGATGTGAAGAACATCGCGGACATCGCGGCCGAAGACGGCCCGTACGTGCTCGGTTGTTTCGACCTACTTCGCACGCTTGTGCAGGACTACAAGATCACCGGCTATCAAGTGGTCACGAACGGACCGGATCGCCAGCTCATCACGTACCTGCACTGGCACCTGATGGGCAGTTGACGCCTGGCTCTCCGCGCTCCGCCCTCGAAGAAAGTTGGCGAGCGATAACACGCTCCTCTCGCCCGACGCACCCGACGTACCCGGCGTACCCGACGTACCCGCTCAGTCCACGAGCTTCAGCGGAATCACGTCCGCGCGCGGGAGCTCGCCGAACTCATCGCCAAACTTCACAGGCGGCAGGTCCTGGAACATGAAGTCCCACTTCCAGCGCTCGGAAGGGTTCGACGCCTGGAGCCAATGACGCGCAGAGACCGGTTTCGAGAATTTGATCTCAGTGAGTGCGGCGTAAGCCGGCTTGTCGCTCATCGCCTGCGCGATCGCCTGCCGCACCGCGTCGTCTGACGCGTACGTGGTGCTCGATCCGAAGACCGGCAACAGGTGCGAGAGGATCTGCCAGTCTTCCTGCGCATCGCCCGGACGCGAAATGACTTTCGATGTGCCCTGCACCTGGCCCGTCATGTTCGTGAACGTGGCGTTCTTTTCGACGAACGCGCTGCCCGGCAGCAGAATGTCGGCGGCGTCGGCGAGCGGCGTGTGGAGCACACCCTGCACGATCAGCGTGGAGAGCTTGCCGGCCTTGCGCGCGGCCAGGATCCAGTCCGTTTCACCGATCGATCCGTCCGGACCGTTGTCGATGACGTAGAGGATCTTCACGCGTCCGGATTCCACCGCGGTCTTCAGCGCAGAGATGTCTGCCGCGCCACTGGGGTTGCCGATCGTGAATCCAAGGTCCTTCGCGCCGTGCACGTTCGGCGCATCAACGGTCGGGATCTTGAACTTCGTGTTCGCCGGCTGCGGCTTCTCGCGATGGCGCCAGCTGATCGTGATGCCGCCAGACTTCGCGCCGAGCTCGCGGATGATGAACAACTCCTCGAGCGACGCGTGCGCGGAGACGAGGAACTGAACTGATGACGGGCCGCCGGCGGCGGAGACGGCTTTGCTCACGGCTTCAAACGCCGCGTCCCACATCACCGCTTCCCATGGCACACCCACGCGCACGTGCGGCTGCAGCAGGCGGCGATCGCTTTCCACCCAGTGGTAGTCGAAGCGGCCGATGTCGCACATCCAGAACTGATTGACCTGCTCGTTGAACCGCGGCGTCGTGCGGATGATGCGCGCGCCCTTCGCCCACTCGGGCTTCGCCTTGATCCACGCAGTGGTGTTGCAGCCCTTTTCACAGAGCGTGCAGATCGTGTCCACGGCGTGCGGGTTGTCCCATGGCCGAGACTTGAACCGGTAGTCGCGCGTCGTGATCGCGCCAACCGGACAGACGTCCATCAGGTTGCCGGACAGGAGCGAGATGACGCCCTGTTCCTCGAACGTCGCCAGCTCGCTGCCGCTGCCGCGATGCGCGATGCCGATCTGCGCGTCGCCGTCGATCTCTTTCATGAAACGGATGCACCGCGTGCACAGGATGCAGCGGTTGCGATTGAGCATCAGCGTGGGCCCGAAATCGACGTCGGCTTTCACGCCCTCGCCGTCGAACACGCGGCGCGGGAATTCCATGCGGCTGCGTTCCGGACCGAAGGTGTACGAAAAATCCTGCAGCGGACACTCGCCGCCCTTGTCGCACACGGGGCAGTCGAGCGGATGGTTGATCAGCAGGAACTCGAACACACCGGCGCGTGCTTCGATGACGTCCGGCGTATTGGTATGGACCACCATGCCTTCGGTGCAGTACGTGGAGCACGCCGTCTGCAGCTTGGGCATCTTTTCGATCTTCACCAGACAAACGCGGCAGGATCCGTCGATCCCCAGCCCCGGGTGGTAGCAGTAGTACGGCACCTCGTGGTTGTGCTGAATCGCCGCCTGGAGAACGGTGGTGCCCTTGGGCACTGAGACCGTTTGCCCGTCTATCTGAAGAGTGACCAAGTCCATAACAGCCGAAATCATATCAAGGGCGCGGGAAGAGCTTAAACAACACGGAAATCTTTCCGTGTATTCCGTGTTGTGTCTGCTCTGGAGGGTGTCTATCGAGCGACTTCGAAGTAGCTCAACTCGTCTTTGACTGTCACACGCCGGAGCGCGGATCCGAGCGGAACGCGCTCCTCAAACACTGCCCCCGACACCCGCAAGGTGCGGTTTTCTGCCTTTCCGTCCGCGGTCTCAATGCGCACCGTGAGCGGGAAGTCGAAGGCCTCGCGCAGTTGCTCAATCTTGATCACCGCCGTGGCGCCGTCTTCTTCCGTGCGCCACGTCATGCGGACGCGGGGCAGGGAGAAGCCGCGGATCCACTGGTCGAAGAACCTGTCGAGTGGCTGGGCGGTGCCAGCCTGAAACGCCTTCTCCAGATCGTCCGTGCCGGCCTTCCGGAAACGCCAGTCGGAGTAGAACAGCCGCAGTCCTTTGAAAAACGCCTCGTCTCCGATGTAGCGGCGGAGCATGTGCAGCACAACGGCGGACTTGTTGTAGATGATGCTCCGCAGCGCGCGGCTGTCGCGCTGGATGTGGCCCACGCGATAACCGAGTGAAATCGGGCCCTGGTTCAACAACGGCTGCGACTCCTCACGCATCGTCTTGATGATCGACTCCATCAAGTCCGCGCCCTTGTCCCGGCCGGCGAACATCACCGCGAAGTACTGCGCCAGGCCCTCGCTCAGCCACTGATCGTGATAGTTGCGCCAGCCGATCGCCTGGCCCCACCACTGGTGCGCGATTTCGTGCGCGATAAAGAACGACGGAAACACGTTGTCGAACGCCACCGGGTCGTCCGCCCAGTTGTACGGCGTCTGCGGCAGCGGCTGATGAAGCGCAACGAGCGACGCGGGACTGTGACCGCCGGGCAGGTTGTCGTCCAGCGCGGCGATGGTCAGCGTGGCATACGGCGCGTCGCCGACCTGGTCCGCGTAGTAGCTCAGAATCTCCGCGGCACGCGCGGTCGTCTGTTTGTTGCGGGAGACCATGCGCGAGGTGGACAGCACATCGAGCGACACCGCGTTGATCGCATCCGCGCCAGGCGTCAGCGTGGGCACCGTCACGGACGATCGGCCAACAGGCTGGAACTTGCCCATCAGCACGGCGAGATACCGGACCGGACGGTCCGCGACGTACATCACCGTTCGCGTGGTCGCGGTCGGCGTCGGCTCGGCCAGTCCGAATGATGCGGTTGTGCTGACGCGCCCGCTGCCGACGATCTGAAATTCGGCCGGCGCCGTGAAACGCATTTCCGCGGTCGCGTAGTCCGTGGACAACCCTTGCGGATACCACGGCACGCGATTGCTGTACATGTAGCGCTTTTCCGGCGTCACGATCGGCTGTTCCTGCTGTTGCGGCCGATCCTGCGGGTCGACGCTCATGTTTTCCTGATCGATCGATTGAGGCGGCAGGATCCCGGTGAACGACAGGTCGATTGTCAGCAGCGATCCTCGATGCACCGCGTCCGGCAAGCCGATCAAGAGATTGTTCTGTCCGATCACGCGCAGCGCGATCAACTCGCCGAACTCCGGTGATGCCGCCCGCGTGACCACCAGTTGCTGCGCCAGCTTGATGGTGATGGTGTTCGTGGCGTCACTCGTCATTCGCACGCGCAGGGCGCCGCGGCCGGTCAGCCGCGACCGCGCCGGATCGAACGTCACATCAACGGCGTAATGCTCCACGTCATACATGGCGCCTTCGTCGTCTGCGAACGCCCGTCCGCGGCTGGCCACGCGCTGCGCCGAGCTGTACTGACAGATGTTGCGTGCGCCGGTGCGATCGAACAGCGCGATGTCCTCCGCCTCCGCGGGCGATCGTGTGTAGGTGAGCCAGCCGTGGCGGCTCGTGCGGAATTCAAAGACGACGCTGCCGAAGAGCGGCTCCATGGACCAGCGATCGTTCGTGAGCTGGCGCAAATCGAGGCTGTAGCTCTGCGACGCGTACTCGGTGAACACCTGCTGGGCGCGTTCCAGATCCGCCGGCCGCACGTCGATCGGCACCAGGCTGTCCATCGCGACCCGTTGCGCCATTTCGTTCGGGCTCATCCGGATGAACACGGCGTCCGTGTCCGTGATGAATTCTGATCGGCGGCTGAAGATGCGCAGCTGCAACTGTTCGGCCGGATCTGTGGGCGTGAAGCGGAGCGTTCCCTTGCCGCGCAGCACCAGGCCGGTCAGGCCACGCGGCGCGCGGATCGCGAACGCAGATCCGGACTGCATGTTCAGCGACAGATCGGGCGCGGTGATCGCCAGGTTCTTGATCTCGTATTGCCGCGACGTGTCCAGCGTGAGCTTGAGAAGTCCGTCCACCGACGACAACTCGCGCAGGTCTGTGATCTTGAAACCCCTGGCCGGATCGGCTGGATCGGGTCTTGCGGCGATCAACCAGGTGGCGACGCGTCCGCGCGCGCCGCGGGCGATCAGCACGTCGGCGGCCACGTCGAAACCATTGGCAGACGGCCGCCTGGTGCGCTCGCGGACGGTGACGGCGGGGTTCGTGGATCCGCGGACCAGCGTGGAGACCTGCTCGACAATCGCGGCGCTGACGCTCGGTGCGGTCAGCGCGCGCACG
>Ga0315912_10006281_pt1 | contig 10673 bp, 16 predicted proteins | sample VfabasoilMG_FD_204469 | JGI IMG/M metagenome (GOLD analysis project Ga0315912, IMG submission 204469) | Garden soil microbial communities collected in Santa Monica, California, United States - V. faba soil | ecosystem: Environmental > Terrestrial > Soil > Garden | place: USA: California... | reverse complement strand
CTCGATCCGGCTCGGGCTCGCCCAGGCCTCGATCTGTTCCGGGCGGTAGTCCCGCGCGCACAGCTCGCGAATCGACGCGCCGTGCATCCGGCGCACGGCCTGCGCATCGGCAGCTACGGCACGCCGCAGATGAAAGGCTGCGCCGCCGGGAGTTGGGCCGCCGGGAGAGGGCACGAGCGTCAGCTTTCCCTGCCTGGTCCGTTCACGGCAGCTTGCGCTCCCAGAACAGCATCGGCGCAGAGGTGTCACCAAAGCCGAGCGAACGGTACAAACGCTGGGCCACCTCGTTATCGCTGCGGACCTCCAGCGTGACGCCCGAGCAGCCCACCGCCCGCGCCGTGTCGAGCACGGCCTGCAGCAGCCGGCGGCCGAGCCCCTGCCCGCGATGTTGGCGCAGCACGCACAGGTCGTGCACGTTGAGCCGAGGCTGAGCGGAGAACGTCGAGAAGCCGACAAAGCAGACCGCCGCGCCGACCACGTGCGTGCCGTGCAGCGCCAGCCGGATCACGCGCTCGGGATGCGCCTTCAAACCCGCGATCAGCGCGCCCTTCACCTCCGGACTCAAGCCTTCACCCCTGCCCATGGCGTCCGCCGCATATTCGTCCAGGCAACGCACGAGCCCGAGCGAGTGCTCCGGATGGTCGAGGTCCGCGTCCACGATGCTGTACTGGCTCGTCGTCACGGCCCCATCTTTTCGGTGCCGCTCCCCACCGTCAAGCTCCAGCTCGAGCGGGGTCAGCTTCAGTCCAGCGGCAGGCGCCAGCTCAGCCCGGCGCGGAACATCAGCACGTCCGGGATGGCCTGCAGCTTCTTAGCCCACCACGCCAGCATGTACAGATAAACGTCGCAGACCGAGTACTGTCGTCCCAGCAGGAACGGCCCGTCCGCGCCGAACGACTGTTCAGCGGCGTTCTCAGAACGGAGGCCGCTTCCAGCGGTTGCGCGCCTCAGAGGACAGAGGGCGGCGTCACACCTCGAACATTTCGCGCAACAGGGCGAGGGCACTGTCGAGCTCGGCTTCAGAAACCGCTCCCAAACGACGCAAGAGTCGCTCGCGATCAACGGTACGAATCTGGTCGAGCACGATCAAGCCCTGCTTCCTGTCGAAGACACACGGTACTCGACACGGATAGGCCTTCCCACTTGACGTGAGCGGCGCGACGATGACGGTCTGCAAGTGCGCGTTCAACTCGTCCGGTGAAATGATGACACAGGGGCGAGTCTTCTTGATCTCGCGCCCGCGCGTGGGGTCCAGGCCTATGAGGTGAACCTCACCGCGCTTTGGATGGCGCGCCTTCACCACTGCCATTCGGTCTCGTCAAAGCGCGTCGGCGTCGAGGCGTCCAGTTGTTTCGCTGGTCCGGCACCCATCGCTTGGATCGCTTCCGCCCATCCGGCACGACGACGCGTTGCTGCCACGATTACCAGACGCTGCTCCTCAACCAGGAGTTCGACTTCATCATCGAGCCCCACCTGGTCGATGATCGCTTTTGGCAGACGTATCCCTCGCGAGTTTCCAATGCGAACCAGCCGCGCTTTCATGGTAATCACAATGTAAGCACATTGCACGTGAGCGTGCAAGGGCTGTCGGGCGCCGAGGCGTGCGCGCCGTTCACCGCCGTCGGACTTTTGCTGGCCGCATTGAGCTGCGGGCCCCTCAGTCTCGCGAGGACCTCTCGGTCGCGACCACCACTGCCGTGGCGAAGCACAAGGCAGTGAGCCCTAGCGCTACACCAGGAAACCCGTCAGCTCCAATGCCGAGTTATGCAGCTCCCTGTTTGCTGCGCAGCACAATGCCGGGGAGATGGCGCACTGACGGCGGACTGCATGATGCGGTCGCGCGGGCGAACGACCCTCTTGCCTCGCGCTCCGACGTCAAGCGCGGTCGTTGCCGCGGTTCGGTCCGTTGCGTTTGCTCGAAGCCGCCACCTCTCTGCCGAGGGCATATGGCTCGGCGGCACGCCAGACGACGCTGCTCGAAAAGTTCAAATGCTTGCTTGCGCCAAGGGCGCCTCCGCACCACTCTCGCCCAGAACACGTGCGAGAGGTATCATCGCCTCCATGAACAACATCCCATGCCATGTAGTGAATCTCGATGAGGTCGAGGAAGTCGATTACCGCTCCGGCGACCATTGGGGTGGATTTGACAAACAGCTGACACCGTCGATGCGCCCGAGAGGTGGCCGTCTCGGCGTCAACCAGTCGCGTCCTCCAAGAGGCCACACAATGTGCCCATTCCATTACCACGAGCGGGAAGATGAGGTGTTCTTCATCATCTCGGGCCGCGGCATCCTGCGCTACGGCGAGGACGTCCGCGAGCTCCGCGCGGGCGACTGCGTGTCATGTCCCGCTGGCACGAGGACAGCACACCAGATCGGCAACCCGTTCGACGAGGATCTCATCTACCTCTCGATCGGCCCACACGATCCGCACGAGGTTTGCGTCTACCCAGACAGCAATAAGATGATGGTCCGGAGCCAGAGCTACGTTGGCTTCATTGAGAAGAAGCCGTATACCGAAGGTGAGCCCTTGCCACCCAAGATCCTCGCTCTGCGCGCACCAGCTTGCTGAGCGCCGTTCGTCGCTTACCGACGTCGTGCTGGTATAGCAGCACTTACCTGGCCCCCCGAGTCGTGGACCAGATTCACGCACCACGAGCTTTTCGAACGACGTTCGTTGGACGCCGGCTTGGTCGGTTGCTCCAACCGCAGCGCAGAACCCGAACGGCTATCCCATTGGCCGTGGGCGAGCAGCTCAGTGCCCGGCTGTGCGATGTTCAGTCTGCATAACGGCTGGCAATAACTCGCAAGCACGCGACCGACCGCAGGGAGGGAGCGTGATTGTCGAGTTCATTGTCCGGGTTATGCAGCTGCCTTCAATGCAGGAGCGGTGAGTCATTGTGCTCGGTCGGGCGTCGGCAGCACCGATCTCGACCTATGCCCAATCTGGTCTAAGCCGCCGACGACACGTTCTCTCGTATGATGCGCGGGTGCCGAGCCGCAATGCGGAGCAGCGCAAGTCCAGGTCCGTCCGGCGTCACCCGATCCTGCTCCCAATTCTGCAGTGTGCGCACGCTGATGCCGAGGGCCTCGGCAAACTGTTCCTGGGTCAACTGCACGAATCGGCGGAGCGCGGCGACATCGCCGGGCTCGAGGCGCCCAGCCATGATGCGCTGGCGCTGGTCACGCCGCAGTGCACGCGCGAACTCTTCCCGTGTCCACTCGGGCGGGTCTAGCGGGTCAGTCTTTCTCATGGTCAACCTCCGGCGTATTCATTGTAAAGCTCCTGCTCGGCTTGAGTCGCAAAGCGTGCGCTGATGATACGCACGACGTCTTCCGCGCACTCGGTCCAAACCACGAGCGCGAGCCCGCGGCGAATCAGACCGAGCGTCCGGAATCGATCCTCCGACTCGCTGTGTTCGGCGTCGTACGTCTCGTAGACAACCGCTCCGGGAGCGAAAACTTCCGTCGCCTCTTCGAATGTGACACCGTGGGTAGCCGCGTTGCGCGCTGCCTTAACCGGATCCCATTCAAACCGCACTTGCCTAGTATACGCTATAAGCGTAGTGTCTGCAACCACGCGCGGGCGTGACAAACCGAAAGCTTGTGAGCCGCAAGCCAATTCGATGACGACCGACGACGAAGACAACGCAAACGACGACGCTGATGATCTACAGCTGGCCACTGGCTTGGCGCGGCTCGAGCAGCTCGCGAGCGATCGAAAGCGGGAGGAGGTCATCGAGCTAGCCACGGCACTCATCGCGGCGTATCCACGTGAGATCGAGGCCTACCACCGACGCGCTCATGCGCGCGTGGCGCTCGGGGACGGCCACGGCGCCCTCCAAGACCTGACCGAAGCGATCGCCATCGAGCCTGCCGAACCGGCATTCTACTTCTTCAGGGGACTGTGGGCGATCGACTTAGGGGCGCGCGCCGCAGCCATCACGGATCTAGGTGAGGCGATCGAGCGAGATGCGGCGCTAGGATCCATCTATTACACGGACAGCGCTCGGTTCGTCCGGGCTGTGGCCTTCCTCCTAGAAGGCGACTTCTCGAGCGCGAGCCAGGAGCTCGGGAAGCTGGAAGGCGACATTACCTCTTTCGTTGCTGGCAAGCTGTGGACCTCCGCGCAGGTGCGCCAGCATATCGCGCCCCGGCGCCGACCGTAGAGTCCCAGCCAGGCGGATTCACCCCTGGTCGTCTGCATAACGACTGGTGTTGGGCTGCGATCGCCCGGCTCAGCTCAAATCGCCCGGGAAATTGACGACGATGGGACAGTGGCTGCTCAGACGCCAGGCCGAATCGTGGTCGAACACTTCTACGGTCGGTTTCTGTGCAAGGAGGTCTTCAGTCACGAACACGTAGTCGTTCTGCCATGGAAACACTGACGCCTCGTGGCGCTGAGTTTGAACATGCCGGCATTCCGCACCGAGCGTGCATTCACAGCCTTCCAGCGGATTCGGCCCTTGCCGCTCAACAACGTTATGCAAACCGAGCGCGGAGAATCTGTCGATGAGGTTGGCATCCCGTCTCAGGCATTCTACGTGCCGGCCCCGTAGAACTCCCTTGTGCTTCGCTGACCACTGGGTAGTGATGTTCAGGTCTCCGGCGATGATGACACGCGCCGCGCGCTGCTCGTCGAGCAACGGCGTGAGGTCGCTCAAAATTCGATGCACGGTCGCGTCGGCATAGCCCCGATCGATGACGCCGTAGGCTGAGACGACGACCAGTGGATCATCGCCAACAACTTGTGCTATGGCAACCGAGCCGGGATAAGTGCGCAGCAGGGGGACCGGCTCACGGCTGAACGGGCTCATTGCACGCTCGATCGCGCGGATCCGAGGCCCGAAAGACACGACAGCGGATCCCCACCCTCGCTCCTTCGGCGGGGAAACTCGTTCGTCCAGGAGACCGCCGGAGCGAAAGACCACGTGGTCGTCGACATCGACCGGCACGGTCTCCTGCAGAAGTGCGATGTCCGGTCGAACTTGCGTTACCAGAAAGTCCCATGCCTCCTTGCGTAGCGCCGCAGATCGCTTCCAGTGGTCCATGTTCCAGGTCGCGATTCGCACTGGGTCATCCTCGGTGGCTCGATGTTTACTGTTCCTACCGCCCCAGAACCGAGTTCGCCATGGGATCCTCCGCCTTCTCGGCACAACACCAAGCTCGCGCAGTTGTGGTTCCAGCGGCTACTTACCCACAAGGGCTGACAAGGCGGACCAGGCGCGCGTTCTAGGGGAGCACCTCTACGACGATGCCGCCAAACCGGGCCTCTCCAGCACGGCATCGAACTCCGTCGATAAAACAATCCTGCCCTTCGTATGGCTCGCCCGTGTCGGCGTAGCAGGCCTCAAAGCCTCCGGAAGCACCGGTGTTGGCAAAAGCCAGCCGTCGAGCGACGATGCACGAGATGCGCAGTCTGCGCACACGCACCGCGGGTATCGCGGACTCAGCTCAACCGGCCGCCGGCAGAGTGGGCAACATTGTGGTCCCATGTCTCACCATGCTCCTCGTCACATCAGAGTACCAGAGCAAGAGCTCGCCCCATACGTTGCGAGCGCCAGGCATGACTTCCAATCGAGGCGAGACTCAGTGCGTCTGTCCAAACGCCTTCGCGTTCAGCTGCAAGGTCCCGCGCGAGCGCAGCGAGGAAGGGCTTTGCCAGCTTCAACGTCGGAGTCCGACTGCCCTCTTCCGCGCCTCAATGTCGCAAGAGGAAAAGGCCACCAGGCAAGGTGGCACAGCGTGTCGTGAGACACGTCTCGCCGCCATCCAGTTCGAACGACACCTCGCGCGGAGGGGGTGGCAACGAAGGGACGACCCGAGCGTCTGCGAGCAGCCCTGGATTCTCAGGGCGCCCGCTTTCGTCAGCGGGGAAGGTCGAAAATTCGACCCGTACCGGCGCAACGCCTTCCTTCCAAGCGAGCCAGCCATCTTCATCACGCCCAAAGGCGTATCCTCCGAAGTCTCCGCTAGGAGGCACGCCCGCATAAGAATCCCACGTCATGCCATCTAACGAAGTCATGCCGCGAATATGGAATCGTCCCCCTGCGAACATCACATTTTGTGCAACAGATCCTCGTTGTCCATCGGGAGCCGTCACACAAACCTCGGCCTGCACGTCACAGTCGAACTCGAGGCGCTGCCAGTCGCTGGCATTCGCAGATACCTGCAATGCTCCTCCAGCAACGACGTAAGTATGATTGCCCCACGCAGCCTCTCCGGCCCGAAACGCCCCATCGAAAGCTAGCGGCCGCCACACGAGGCCGTCTTGTGATCCGTACGAGTCGTTTCGCGACGCGGAGAGAAACCCGCTACTCCCATACACGACGCGGGAGAAGGCATTCAGCGCACCACCGTCGAAGCGCTGGGACGCGAACTCGACGCCATCAGCGGAAGTCAAGATGGCTCCTGCGTTGAAGGCATAAGACCCGACCAGCACCAACCGTCCGTTGCCGAATGCCAGATCCCTCAACACGAGATCATCGTCAACATCAGGCGTACTCCCGCCCCCCTGTGGAAGATCTACGAGTTGCCAGTGAACGCCATCGCCTGATTGGTAAAGATAGCTCTCGTTTGGGCCAACAGCTCTGGCGTCGTCACCGAATACGCGCTCCGAAAGGGAGAACCAGCCCAAAGGCGTTTCGATCACCTTGCTATCGGGGTGCAGCGCCGGATGAGCCAGCTGTTGCCATGCACCAAGGAGTTCCTCATCTCGTAGCGGGGCCGGCGAAGCCAGCTCGCCCGCGGAAGGCGCATCTACCGCAGAGCCGCATCCGTACAGACAGAGTCCCAAAAGGCAAAGAATATCCGCCCCGTACCGATGCCGTCGCGCGACCCTCTTCGGAACGTTCGCCATGGTTCACAGCCTCCTCTCAACGCCACCCTAGCAGAGGTGCTCAGCTGGGCAACCTGACAGACCCTGTACACCGTGGCAGACGCCATCGACAACGATACCCGATCGTCGTCCCATCCTTGGAGACGACGTGGCCGATAGAATACGTTGGGAAAGCCTTCCGTTTGCCAGTTCCAACCATAGTTCCATCATCCATTCCTGTGCAGTCCGAAGATGTCTCGCCCTGCCGTTGATCGTCGAGCGGTTCGCGCAAGGAGACAACGGCTCTTCACGAGTCACTTCTGGACGCTGCCTGGCAGGTGCGCCCTGCGGGCGGCGCCGCGATCCTATCAAACGGGTTCAGCCAGCACGAGACATTGATATTGGTACTACCCAGCTCCAGCTCGTGGCAGCTCTCGCTTCTCAGATGGCGACCTCGCTACGAGGTGGTGGGATCAAGTGCTGGTGCGAACGACGGCGATCGCTACGGACGCGCGAGCGTCTGCCGAACGATCCCGCGTTCAACTGCGGGCACGTCAGTCCTGGACGACGCGGCGCTCACGACGACCGCTGCCTTGGCGCGAAGCGCTCAAGGCAGCGAGCCACCACCAACAGTTCGAAGCCCGCCAGCTGCAACGAGTTCTGCGGCTACAGCTCGCAGCGACTCGATACCTCTATCTGACACGTCTGGAGTCGAACAGAAGAAGAAGGCGCTCGTTCGGTAGCCTGTGCCTCGGTCGGAGATGCCAATACAACGTCAAGCTGGACGAATATCGGCAGCCCATTGTCATTGCCTCCAAAGGACACGCGACCGCTTACCTCTTCGAAGGTGACCGTCGGTGCTCCTGCGACCGCATCCGCATAGCTTTCACACGAGTAGGATCTCATGCTCGTGGCCGCCCATCCGCTTGGCCTCGAGAAGGCTGTCGATCGGAAGCCATTGCCTGGCGGGTTTTGAAGAACGAGCTCAGTACACCGCTCCAGTTCAGGTTCCCGCTGAAAGAGCATGAGCCGCAGAGGAGGACCTTCGAACGTGCAGCCGCTCAGCGTGCGCGTAGCCAGGTGCAGACTCGGACTAGGTTCGGGTACCATCGAGTCCGGCGGGTACACCTCGCAGAACTCTTCCTCGTATTGGTAGTCGTCCGGCAACGAGTCTCCGCTGTTGGCTGTATCACCGGCGGATAAACCTTCGTCGCGCGGCTGCGCATCATCCACGAATTCATTGGCGGATGTCGCCCCGCATGCCTGACCGAAGACTAGTACAAGCATTGCCAATGCAATGTGTGTCCACGCTGGCTGGAGGCTTCGATCTTCGACTCCGTGATCACCCATTCTCTAATGCCCTTCGTCCCCTGTGGCACGAACTGTCAAAGTTCAGCACCAAACCAGACAAAGTCCAGCTGCCAATTGCCCGCGACAAGCCAAGATCTCCACCGAGCCCCTGCCCCCTGCAATCCGAGCCAGACTAGCGAGATCCTGAGACAAACCGATACTCTTCTGGCGAGCTTCGGGGCCGTAGCTGAGCAGCAAACGACGACGCCGCTGTCCGCAGAACGGCTGAAATTCAGCTGCAAGCACCCGCCCGAGCGCAGCGAGGAAGGGCGATTGTCAGCTGCAATTTCTTGTTGGGCGGCGGCCTCACATTGGCGTTCGTTCCGTTCCATCTCGTAGGGACTCGCAGAGCTCTGCGATTCTCGATCGTGCCCGTGCTAAGCTGTCGGAGCGTTGCGCTGCTCGTGCCGGTGCCCACTGCTCTCGCACGAATGAACATAATCGCAGGTTGTAGCCGAGCCCCTGAGCAGCTGCCGCGTTGTCCTCCGCCACGAGGTCGCGGCGAACGACCCTTGGCGCGCCCTTCGCCAAGTTCAGCAGCGTTTGCTTCGGGTCCCGGAGGGTTTCGGGATCGACCGGCAGCCTGCATCTCTTGCCGAGGAGGCCCGCGCATGCGATATGGTCGGCAAGCAACCAAGCTTCCACTTCCCGTACAGCCACTCGAAGGACCAGGTTGTTTGGGAGAGCCTTGCCGCCACTCCAATCCAAGATCAGGTGAGATGCGCAGTCCGTCGAGTCCAGGTCTGTCAGCAAAATGAGGGGAACCCCATTGCGGACCAACTCGATCCACTTTTTCATCCTGGACTTCAAGTAGCCAAAGCCGCCTTGTCGGAACGTCAGGCTGACGGACATTCCAGCGTCGTTGATGAGGCGCATGCCGATGGTCTCGCTCAGCTCATCCTCCGTCGCGAGGGCAATTCCAACCGACGTCATCCGAAGAACCGAAGCTGGTCGACATCGCCCGGACGGGTCTTGGGTAGCAGAACCTCCGCCGGGGATAGACCCGACTTCAGCGCAACAGCTTCCTCGTGATTCGGCATTCTGGCCGTGGAACCTTCGCTTGAGGGCTCGAGCAGAACAATCCCCCGGCCGTCTATTCCCTCGTTGCTGAGAAGCGCCTCACTATGGGTGCTCAGCACGACCTGGCGTCTCACCTTCCTGCCAAGTTGTGCAGTTCTCAGCATGAGCGGGATTTGCCGGACGATCGCGTCGTTCAGAGACAGCTCCGGCTCTTCAAGAAGCAGAACCGAGTCCCCGGAGAGGAGACCCCAGAGTAGGGCCAGGAGCCTTAGTGTTCCATCGGAGAAATACTCTTCGGATTGCCAACCAGCAAGCGGTCGATGGTGCTTGTAGCGAGCCTTGAGGTGCGGGTGTCCTATGTCATCCCTCTCGAACTTAAGTTCCTCGAACTGTGGAACAGCGAGCTTCAGTGCCTTCTCGATCCTCTTCAGCCGAGAATCCCTGGTCCCCGCTGGAGTAAGCGCAACCTGGTCCAAAAAACCCTGACCGAAAGGGTCCTCCTTGAGGCGCTGTCCTCCGATCCTATCTGCGAATCTAACGAGCTGTGGAACAAGATGTTGGTATCGCACCTTGTTGAAGAACTCTGCGAGTTCGCGGAACGGCTTGTTCGCTCGGATTTGCTCAAGATGCGTTTGGGTGAGCAGATCATGATCGCCGTCATCATGCTTGTTGGGTCTACGGAGCAACTGCTCCCCATCCTTCCACACGCCCTCTTGGGACACGAATATGCGCTGAGCACCCTTGCCCTCGGATTTGAACCCGACGACGTAGCGCCAGGCAGGTGAAGCGTCAGGCGTCTCAGCAAGCTCGACTTCGACCAAAACCTCCGTGTCCCGTCGAGCATGGAGGCAACGCAGACTACTGATCCCGCCACGGTCGGACACCGCCGCTTGCAGACCGCCTCCTTCAGTTTTCGCTATGTCACGAAGAAATCGAAATGCGTCGAGCAGATTCGACTTACCAGCGGCATTGGGCCCCAAGATATACGTTGTCTCTCTGAGACGAATATCGAGCGAACGGAAATTCCGCCAGTTCTTCAGTACGAGCCGCGTGATAAGCATCTGGAATCCTTCCGGATCGGGACCATTTGACCAAGGAACGGCCGCGTCGGCAAGGGCGGTAGCGATTATGGGGTTTGAGCCAACGTCAACCTCTCTCGATGGGCACGTCCAACTGAAGCTTCAACCGGCTGCGTGGACGTGCTCAGTGGTGTTGGAGTGGCCTCGTCCAACATCCATTCACCTGCGCGACATGCAGCCTAACGCGCCGTGAAAAGGCAGCAGGAGAAGATGTGACCGCATTTTCCCGTCAAATCGCACCTGCTAGCGCTGCAGTTTCGCCCTTTCGGCTTCCACTCGCGCGTTAGGCTGCAAGCTGGGTGCCTGCGAGCATCCAGCACTCGACGGTCTCGTGGGCGCGGGCGCGAGGGACGCGGCGAGGGTGAGGCGCGAGCACGGGACGCGCGAGGCGAGGGCGAGACGCGCGGC
>Ga0315912_10006280_pt1 | contig 10673 bp, 8 predicted proteins | sample VfabasoilMG_FD_204469 | JGI IMG/M metagenome (GOLD analysis project Ga0315912, IMG submission 204469) | Garden soil microbial communities collected in Santa Monica, California, United States - V. faba soil | ecosystem: Environmental > Terrestrial > Soil > Garden | place: USA: California... | reverse complement strand
GGGTTGTCCTTGTGGACGAACACAGCGAGCGCGTCGATGGCGACGCCAATCTCGGTCGGCTTGTAACCGTACTTCGATTCGAAAGCCGCGATTTCCTCGGATTTCATCTGACGGCTCATGGGGCCGAAGTTCGCCGTTCCTTCCGTCAGCGCCGGCGGGGCCGTCGATGAACCGGCGCCCTGGATCTGGATGTTGACGTTCGGGTAGAGCTTCTTGAACTCCTCCGCCCACAGTGTCATCAGGTTGTTCAGCGTGTCGGAGCCGACGCTGCTGATGTTTCCGGAAACGCCGGATGCCTTGGTGTACTCGGGGAGCGTGGCGTCCACACCCTGTGCGAGCGCGCCGATCGGCGCCAGCAGGGCTGCGAGGCACGCAGACTTGAGGATGGAGCGGTTCATGGTATTCCTTTCTCCTTAGTTGGACGTTTGCCGCCGCCGTGTGACCACCGCCCGGCGACGGCCGGATTCGTGCCGGCAGACTATGCGGCGCGTGAGTGACAGCGGCGTGAACGGTTTATGACAGTTAGGCTACAACCCGCCCGCTTCATGCGAAAACGGAGGCGCGCAACCGGCCACGGGTCAGCACGCGCTCGGCGGGGAACCGGCATTTGAAGGTGCTGCCCACGCCAAGCTCACTGCTGATGTCCAGTTCGGCATCGTGCCGCGCGAGCGCGTGCTTGACGATTGCAAGCCCGAGGCCGGTTCCACCCTTCGAGCGCGAGCGGCTCTTGTCGACGCGGTAGAAGCGCTCGGTCAGGCGTGGAATGTGCTCCGCGGCGATCCCCTCGCCGGTGTCGCGCACGTCCAGCACGGCGCCGTCGCCGTCACGCCGCCACGAGATCCGGATCCGGCCGCCGCCAGGCGTATGCTGCACGGCGTTGAAGATCACGTTGGAGAACGCGCTGTAGAGATCGCGCTGGCTGCCCTTGAGCCAGAGACTCTCGTCGGCCTCCAGCTCGAACTCGTGCCCGCCGTCGCCGTCCAGGGTCACCGCCTCGCGGTGAATCGAACTCAGCAGATCGCGGACGGGGACTTCCTCCTTCAGGTCCTGCTCGGGCGCGGTCTCCAGGCTCGACAGGCGCAGCAGGTCCTCGATCAGGCGCTGCATGCGCGTGGCCTGCATGCGCATCTGGGCGATCTTGCCCATCCACTCCGGCGGACAGTGTTCGTGATCCTCGTTGAAGGATTCGAGGTAGCCGGCGATGACGGTGAGCGGCGTCCGCAGTTCGTGCGACGCGTTGGCGATGAAATCCCGGCGCATGCGCGCGAGGCGATGCAGCTCGGTGATGTCCCGCGCCACGAGCAGCATGTAGGCATGCCCGTAGATCGACACGCGGAGCTCGAGCTGGCGGTTCTCGTCCTCGGGCGAGGGCAGCTCCAGCACGTCCGTCGTGTTGCCGGGTTGGCTGCGTTTCAGGAAATCGGCGAGGTCCGGGTGGCGGATCAGGTTCGACAACCTCCGACCGGAATCCTCCGGCCAGCGGATGCCGAGGTACTGCCCCGCCCGGCTGTTCGCCCACTCGATGCCGCCGTCGCCGCTGGTGACGACGATCGCATCGGGCAGCGCCGCGGCCGCCTCCTGGAACCGCTCCAGCACGCCCGTCATCATCTCGTCCCGCTGCCGGTTCACCGATTGCAATTCATGAAACTCGCGCACGAGGTCGTTGATGATGCCGGGCACGTCGGGCAGGTTGTCCTCCGCGCCGTGGCGGGCGTAATTGAGAAAGCCGGCCAGCGCCCGGTAGTGCCAGAGGATGAACACGAGGAGACCGATGGAGAGCCCGAGGAACGGCGCGCCGACGATCAGTCCGGCGAGCAGGGAAATCGCGATGCACAGCAGCAGCCGCCATCGATCAGGCTGCATCAGCGGACGCTCCGGGTATGGCTACTGCGTGGAAAAGCGGTAACCGACGCTGCGGACGGTCTGGATGAAGCGCTCGAAGCCGAACGGCGCGAGAGTCTTGCGCAGACGCCGGATGTGCACGTCGACGGTACGCTCCTCGACATAGACGTTCTGGCCCCAGACCTGATCCAGCAGCTGGGCGCGACTGTAGACGCGCTCCGGATGGCTTATGAAAAAGTGTAGCAGACGGAACTCGGTGGGGCTGATCTCGACGTTGCGGCCGTTGGCGGTGACGCGGAACGTCTCCGGATCGAGGGCGAGCCCTTCGACGGCCACGACCCCGTCCACGACCTCCTGCGAAGTGCGGCGCATGACCGCCCGGATCCGCGCGAGCAACTCCTTGGTGGAAAACGGCTTGGTGACGTAATCGTCGGCGCCCGTGTCGAGGCCGCGAATCTTGTCCGATTCTTCGCCGCGCGCGGTCAACATGATGATGGGAATGTCGCGGGTTTCCGGATCATTGCGGACCCGGCGTGCATAGTCCACGCCGTTCATGCCCGGCAGCATCCAGTCGAGGAGAATCAGATCGGGCTTGCCCTTCGCGATCAGGGGGCGGGCTTCCTCGACGTCCGCGGCCTCCTCGAATTCGAAGCCCTCCTTCATGAGGGTGTATCCCAGCATCTCACGGATGGCGGCCTCATCCTCGATGATGAGAATCTTGCCCTTCACGGCATTTTCAACTTCCGCATGCAGCATGATGGATCATTGAACAAAATTCATATTACAGCTTCATGACACGCGCGACATAAATTCCGTGCCTGCGCGCGCTCCGGGAAAGCGCCCCGGATCTCCGGCGTAGCGTCATCGTCGCGTCACAATACTTTCACCGCCGCGTCACCTGACCTTCATCTCGCGTTAACACAAGCTCACTATCGTTGCGTCGCCGGTACAGCTGTTGCCGAACCTCAGGCAGTGCCCGGCGCAACGTCACAAAAAATATAGGGAGACCATCGTGCACATTCAATCCAGACTTAAAGCCCTCATCGGGGCGATGGCCGTCGGCGCCATGGCGGCCATTTCTTCGCCGGCATTCGCGGCCAACGACGCGATGAACGACCTGCTCAAACTCTTGCGCGCCAAGGGGAGCATTACGCAGGAAGAATACGAGGCGCTCGTTCAGGCCAGCAAGGCGGACGCCGAGGCGATCGACGACTCGCAGAACCAGTTGAAGAACCTCAACAAGACACTGGCGAAGACCGACACGAAGGGAAGGCTGGAGACCAAGTCGGCCGATGGCGATTTCAGCTGGCGCATCGGCGGCCGCATCCACTGGGATACGACCTTCTACAACAACGATACCGGCAACTTCGCGACCACGACCCTGGCGAGCGGCACCGACATGCGCCGCGGACGTCTCGACATGACGGCCACGGCCTGGAAGAACTGGCAGTTCAAGATTCAGTACGACTTCGCCGACAACGTCGACCAGGTCGACGAGGGTCTGCGTGACGCTTACATCAAGTATGTCAACAAGGACGGCCAGCCGTTCACGGTCACCCTCGGCCAGTTCAAGGAATACATCACCATGGAAGAAATCATCAGCTCGAACGACGTGACGTTTGTCGAGCGCGCGCTCGCCACCGGTGCCTTCGACGCGCCGAACGGCCGCCGTCTCGGCATCGGCATCACCGCGCCGTTCGCCGACATGTGGACCGCCTCGGCCGGCGTCTTCGGCCGCGCTCTCGGCAGCGCAGGCGAGAACGACGTGCCGCAGCTGGTTGCCGGCCCGCCCGCGAGCCTGAGCCCCGGTGACGACGACGATTCGGATCCGTTGATTTTCACGGGCCGCCTGACCTTCTCCCCCATCCACACGTCCAACCGCGTCCTGCACCTCGGCGTTGCCGGCTCTCTGTTCCAGCCCGAGGATGACGACGCGGTACGGTTCCGCGCGCGACCCGAGGCCCGCGTAGGGGCCGATCGCCTGGTTGATTCCGGCGGCCTGGCCGCGGATGACGTCACCCGGTTCGGCGTCGAGGGCGCGGGCGTGTACGGACCCTTCTCGCTGCAGGGCGAGTGGCTCTATACCAGCGTCGACGGCAATACCTCGAGCAGCCCGGATCCCGACTTCAGCGGCTGGTACGTGTACGGCACCTACCTGCTGACCGGCGAATCGCGCATCTACCGGTTCGAGGACGGCGTCTTCCAGAACCCGAAGCCGAACAACAACTTTGGCGGCAGCGGCATGGGCGCGTGGGAACTCGCGGTCCGCTACAGCACCGTGGATCTCAACGACGGCAGCGAGGGCATTTTCGGCGGCCAGGAAAATAATGTGACCGTCGGCCTCAACTGGTACCCGAACCCGAATCTCAAGTTCATGGCGAACTGGGTACAGGTGCTGGACATCGACGACCCGAACGGCGGCTTCGACGGCGCCGAGCCGGGGATGTTCGAGTTCCGCGCACAGGCTTACTGGTAAGCACAAAACGGCGCCGGACGCGGATCCGTCCGGCGCCGTCGGATCTTCCTCCTCTTGAAGCCCCGTCCCTGGACGGGGCTTTTTTTTGGTCCGCGTTTTTGTCCCCCGCGCCGGGTATTTCACCACGCCGCGCGCGGGCGTAACATTTTCCCCGTGGCAGTACGCCACAGGGACAAAAGGGATCTTCAAACCAATAAGGAGGTTCATATGGATATCCTTCGCAAGTTCCTCTTTGCACTCCTCGCTTCGCTTCCGTTGCTCCTGTCCGCGGCGCAAACCGTCAACATCAACACCGCGGACAAGGAAACGCTGATGACCGTGAAGGGCGTCGGCGAGAAGCGGGCCGAGGCCATCATCGCCTTCCGCGAGCAGAACGGTCCGTTCAAGTCGGTGGACGACCTGGTGCTCGTGCAGGGCGTCGGCCAGGCCATCGTGGACGCGAACCGCGAAAAGCTGAGCACCAAGGACGGCGAGTAGCAGCCCCCGCTGCATCGCTGCAGTACCGGGCGGGCCCCGCATCACGGGGCCCGCCCGCTTTCAGGTCCGCCGCGGGTTGTTGGCCCTGTCCGGCGTGCGTTATTCTTCGCGCCCGTTCCGTCTCACGGCCCGCGCCCCATGCAGACCCGTTACGACCCGCTCGCCGTCGAGGCCGAGGCGCAGCAGCGCTGGGAGGCAGTTCTCGCCTTCCACGCCAGGGAAGACCGGGCGCGGGAGAAGTTCTACTGCCTGTGCATGTTCCCGTACCCCAGCGGCAAGCTGCACATGGGGCACGTGCGCAACTACACGATCGGCGACGTGATTGCGCGCTACCAGCGGATGCGCGGAAAAAACGTGCTCCAGCCCATGGGCTGGGACGCCTTCGGGCTGCCCGCGGAGAACGCGGCGATCGCGAACGGCGTGCCGCCGGCGCGCTGGACCCGCGACAACATCGCCTACATGCGCAGGCAGTTGAAGTCGCTCGGCTTCGCGCTCGACTGGGAACGTGAATTCGCCACCTGCGATCCCGCCTACTACCGCTGGAACCAGTGGCTGTTCCTGCGCCTGCTGGAAAAGGGCATCGTTTACAAGAAAACCGGCACCGTGAACTGGGATCCCGCCGACCAGACCGTGCTCGCCAACGAGCAGGTCATCGACGGACGCGGCTGGCGCACCGGCGCGCTGGTCGAGAAGCGCGAGATCCCGATGTATTACATGCGCATCACGGCCTACGCGGAGGAGCTGCTCGCCGCGCTCGACGGACTGGACGGCTGGCCGGAGCGCGTGAAGGTGATGCAGGCCAACTGGATCGGTCGGAGCGAGGGCGTCAATTTCGGCTTTCCCTGCGAACTGGAGGGCAAGCCGTCGCTGCTCCGCGTGTTCACGACCCGCGCCGACACGATCATGGGGGTCACCTTCTGCGCTGTCGCCGCGGAACACCCCCTGGCCGCGGAAGCCGCGCGGCGCAACCCGAAGGTGGCCGCGTTCGTCGAGGAGTGCCGGCGCGGCAGCGTCATGGAAGCCGACATGGCCACCATGGAAAAGAAAGGAGTGCCCACCGGGCTCAGGGTCAAGCACCCGCTGACCGGCGGGCAGGTGGAAATCTGGGTGTGCAACTACGTGCTCATGGGCTACGGCGAGGGTGCCGTCATGGGCGTGCCCGGCCACGACGAGCGTGATTTCGAGTTCGCGAAGAAGTACGGACTGCCGATCCGGCAGGTCATCGACGTCGACGGTCAGAACTATTCGACGGATGCCTGGCAACCCTGGTACGAACAGCACGGCCGCTGCGTCAATTCGGCGAAATACGACGGGCTGGATCATGCCGCCGCCGTGAATGCCATCGCCGCCGACCTCGAGGCGAAGAAACTCGGCGGCAAGCAGGTCAACTGGCGGCTGCGCGACTGGGGCATCTCGCGGCAGCGCTACTGGGGCTGCCCGATCCCGATCATCCATTGCGGCAAGTGCGGCGCCGTGCCGGTGCCGGAGAAGGATCTCCCGGTGGTGCTGCCCGAGGACCTCGTGCCGGACGGCAGCGGCAACCCGCTCGCGAAGCATGCGCCCTTCCTGGACTGCAGGTGCCCGAAATGCGGCGCGGCGGCGCGACGCGAGACGGACACCATGGACACCTTCGTGGATTCCTCGTGGTATTTCCTGCGCTATCCCTGCGCGGACCAGGATCGATCCATGGTCGACCCGCGCACCGATTACTGGGCGCCGGTCGACCAGTACATCGGCGGCATCGAGCACGCCATCCTGCACCTTCTTTATTCCCGCTTCTGGACCCGCGCGATGCGCGACCTCGGGCTGTTGCGCATCGCGGAACCGTTCACCAACCTGCTGACGCAGGGCATGGTGCTGAACGAAGCATTCATGCGCGTCGCGAACGGCAAGAAGACATACTTCTGGGCAAGCGATCTGGAGATCGTCCGCGATGTTCACAGCAATGTGCTCTCGGCCGCGACCAGGGCCGATGGACAGCAGGTGAACTATGAAGGCTGGACGACGATGTCTAAGTCGAAAAACAACGGTGTCGACCCTGAAGCCCTCGTCGAGCACTACGGCGCGGATACGGCCCGGCTGTTCATGATGTTTGCTTCGCCCCCGGAGCAGACGCTCGAATGGTCGGATGCCGGCGTCGAGGGCGCGGCGCGGTTCCTCCGCCGGCTCTGGACGCTCGCCGCCGAGCACGTCGCCCGCGGCCCGGCACCGCGACCGGACATGGACGCACTCAACGAATCCCAGCGCGCGCTGCGCCGGAAGATTCACGCCACGATCGTGAAGGTCAACGACGACATCGGCCGGCGCTATACCTTCAATACGGCGATCGCCGCCGTCATGGAGCTGAACAACGCACTGGCCCGGGAAACCGGCACGGACCCGGCTTCCCGCGCGCTGCTGCAGGAAGGGCTGGAAACGGCCGCGCTGCTGCTCTCGCCCATCGTGCCGCACATCTGCGAGGCGATCTGGAGCGGGCTCGGCAAGCCGGGCGCGATCATCGACGCACCCTGGCCCGAGGCCGATCCGGCCGCACTCACGCGCGATGAGCTGCAACTGGTCGTGCAGGTGAACGGGAAGCTCCGCGCCAACGTCACCGTTCCGGCGGACGCCGGAGAGGACGAGGCCCGCGAGGCCGCGCTGTCGAACGAGGCCGTCAAAAGGCATATCGAGGGGCGCACGGTGAAGAAGGTCATCGTCGTGCCGGGCCGGCTTGTGAATATCGTCGTGGGATGAAAAGGCAGGAGGTAGAAGGTAGAAGGTAGAATATCGGGGGAAACCAGATGTGCCTTCGCCACTTGAATGTTTTCCTGCCTTCTACCTACTACCTTCTGCCTTCCTTCTCTAGAATGCCAGACATGAGAACCCTCGCCGCAATCGCGCTCGTTGCCACGCTGAGCGGCTGTGGATTCCACTTGCGCGGCTCCAGCGCCGACTTCGCCGGCATCGAGGGCAAGCGGATCTTCCTCAACCAGGCCCGCGCGCAGCTCGTCGGCACCCAGGTGCGATCGCAGCTCGATCTGGCGGGCGCGACGCTCGCCGACACCCCGGGCGAAGCGGACTACAGCGTCTTCCTGTCGAACGAACGACTGGCCCGGGAAGTCCTCAGCGTTTCCCCGCAGACCGGCAAGGCCGAGGAATACCAGCTCCTGTTCCGCGTGCTCCTGTCGATCAAGACCGCCGGCGGCGAAACACTGGTCGACGAACAGCAGATCTCGCTGTCCCGCGATTTCACCTACGACGAGGATGCCGCGCTCGGCAAGTTCAGCGAGGAACAGCTGCTTCGCGAGGAATTGACGCGCGAAGCCGCGGACCAGGTCCTGCGCCGCCTCGGCGCCCAGTTGTCGAAGCGAACCGGCGCCTGAACGCCGCCGGCGCCGCATGCGCCTCAAAGCCGACCAGCTCGATCGTCACCTGAAGCAGGCCGAGCTCGCGCCGATCTATCTCGTCACCGGCGACGAACCGCTGCAGGAAACGGAAGTCTGCGATGCCATCCGGGCACGCGCCCGCGCACTCGGCTACACGGAACGGACGCTGCTCGAACTCGCGCGTGATTTCGACTGGACGCAACTCCAGCAGGCGGGCGCCAGCCTGTCGCTGTTCGCCGAGCGCCGGATCATCGAGTTGCGGTGCGGCGAGCATTCGCCCGGAAAGGAAGGCGCAGCCGCGCTGGGCGACTACGCCGCGGCGCCGCCCGCGGACAATCTGCTGCTGATTTCCGCCGGCAAACTCGACAGCAGGAGCAAGCAGACCAAGTGGTTCAAGGCGCTGGAGTCGGCGGGCGTCGTCGTCGAGCTCTGGCCGATCGAGGCGGACCGGCTGCCCGGATGGCTGGTGCAGCGCGCGCAGAAGAACGGCAAACGCCTCGACGCCGAGGCGGCGAAATTCATCGCGCAACGCGTGGAAGGCAACCTGCTGGCGGCGAGCCAGGAACTGGACAAGCTGGCGTTGCTCGTCGAGGGCCCGGCAATTGCGGTCGAGGACGTGCTGCGCGCCGTCGCCGACAGCGCGCGTTTCGATGCCTTCTCGCTGGTCGATGCGTCCCTGCTGGGAGAGAAAGAGCGCGTCGTGCGCACACTGCGCGGACTGCGCTCGGAGGGACACGAACTGCCGATGGTGATAGGCGGAATCATGTGGGAATTCCGGCAGGTGTGCAGCATGGCCTGCGCCATGCAGGCGGGGGCAACGCGCGATCAGGCAATGAATGCCGCGCATGTCTGGCCGCAGCGCCGCGCCCGGGTCGGCGCAGTGCTGTCCCGGCACGCCGCGCCCCAGATGCTCGCCTTCCTGCGCGATGCCGCCGCCGTCGACCGTGCGTCCAAGGGCGCAATGAGAACCGACGCCTGGCGGTTGCTTGAGGATTTCATGCTGCACGTGGCCGGGCTGAAGCTCGGCGTGCGCGGGGCATAGCGCGTACAATAATCTGCGGCGCGCGTTCCAGCCGCGCCCGAGGCGGACTTCCGCGAGTACTGAAGATGGCGACACCGGCAAAGGCAGATTCCAGCGCGGCTGACCGCGCTTCCGGAAAAGTGGGTGCATACGTGCGCGAGGTCGGCCAGCGCGCGCGCGTCGCCGCGCGCGTCATGGCGGGCGCATCCACGAATGCGAAGAACGCCGCGCTGGAGACGATCGCCGGCCTCGTGGTCGAGCGCGCGCGCGAACTGGTCGCCGCCAACGCCCAGGACCTCAAGTCGGGACGTGACGGCAAACTCGAGCCGTCGCTCATGGATCGCCTGGAGCTGACGCAGAAGCGCATCGACGAAATGGCGGAGGGGCTGCGCCAGGTCGCCGCGCTGCCGGACCCGATTGGCGAGATCAGCGAACTGCGTTACCGCCCGTCCGGGATCCGCGTCGGCCGCATGCGCGTGCCGCTCGGCGTCGTCGGCATCATCTACGAGTCGCGACCGAACGTGACGGCGGACGCCGCCGCGCTCTGTCTCAAGTCGGGCAATGCCGCCATCCTGCGCGGTGGCTCCGAGGCCATCCATTCGAACCGCGCCATTGCGAACCTCATCCGCGACGGGCTCGCCGGCGCCGGACTGCCGGAAGACGCGGTGCAGGTCATCGACACGACGGATCGGGCGGCGGTCGGCGAACTGCTGTCCATGCCCGAGTACGTCGACGTGATTGTGCCGCGCGGCGGCAAGGGCCTTATCGAGCGCGTGAGCCGCGAGGCGCGCATGCCGGTAATCAAGCACCTCGACGGGATCTGCCACGTCTATGTCGACGACCGCGCGGATCTCGACAAGGCGGTCGCGATCGCCTTCAACGCGAAGACGCAGCGCTACGGCACCTGCAACACCATGGAGTGCCTGCTGGTGGCCGAGCGCGTAGCGGCACCGGTGCTGGATCGGCTCGGCCCGATGTACTTTGATGCGGGCGTCGAGATCCGCGGCTGCGAGAAGACGCGCCGGCTGCTGCCGAAGGCGAAGGCCGCGACGGAAGAAGACTACCGAACCGAGTACCTGGCGCCGATCCTGTCGCTGCGGATCGTCGCGGGACTGGACGAGGCGATCGAACACATCGAACGCTACGGTTCGCGCCACACCGACAGCATCGTCACGCAGGACCTGGGGCGCGCGCAGCGGTTCCTCCGGGAAGTGGATTCGAGTTCCGTGATGGTGAACGCTTCCACGCGTTTCGCCGACGGCTTCGAGTACGGGCTCGGCGCCGAGGTCGGCATCAGCACCGACAAGTTCCACGCGCGCGGGCCCGTCGGCCTCGAGGGGCTGACGTCGCAGAAGTTCATCGTGTTCGGCGACGGGCACATCAGAACGTGACCGGAACGCGGTCAAGCACGATTTGAAGCCCGGCCGCGCCGAATCCCGCGTCCCGCGGCACTCCGCCCCGGCCGGCGGCTGATGGCCGACAAGGCACCCAT
>Ga0315912_10006279_pt1 | contig 10674 bp, 9 predicted proteins | sample VfabasoilMG_FD_204469 | JGI IMG/M metagenome (GOLD analysis project Ga0315912, IMG submission 204469) | Garden soil microbial communities collected in Santa Monica, California, United States - V. faba soil | ecosystem: Environmental > Terrestrial > Soil > Garden | place: USA: California... | reverse complement strand
TTATCTTCTAATGCTAAAGATATAGGTGTGTTATATTTAATATATGCATTATTTTCAGGATTAGTAGGTACTGCCTTTTCTGTATTGATTAGATTAGAGTTGTCAGGTCCTGGTGTACAATTTATAGTTGATTATCAACTATATAATAGTATTATAACGGCTCACGCTATTATAATGATTTTCTTTATGATCATGCCACCTTTAGCTGGTACTGCCTTTTCGGTATTGATTAAATTAGAATTGTTAGGTCGGGTGGTATGTGGTAATTTCAGTTATAAATACTTTACTATTCTGGTTGTATTTAGTCATAGTATTATTGCCGATTTACTCGGAATAAGTGTTTTAAATTCTTGGTTTTTAATAATTTTGTTAGCTATTATACCGTATATTTTTAATTTTATAAGGGTAAACAACCCTTTCTTCGATGACTTCGGTGGCTTATTCATTATATATGTTTATATATTAACAGATTCATGTATTACACCTGAATATTGTACGAATTTCCCAAACGGATCGCATATAGATATAGTATTAATTCATTTAGGTACTGCTAGAATGATTCTAAGTACTCTTTTTAATAAGAATGAAGGAAGTTATTACGATAGGTTAAAAAACTTAGTAAAGCAATATTGACCTAAAGTAAAAAAAAACCCTTTTTACTATATAAGTATAGCTATAACAGTTGTTTTATTGTTTACTCTATTCACTAATTTAATTTGCTTTTTTTTAGGTATAATTATTTGCACAAAAAATTATTTTACATTCTATATATTTATATTAACTAAGATAATTCTAATTAATTCTATAATATCTCTTACTAAGTTGACATATATTCCATTGGAAGAGTGGTATACTGTACTAGGGATGAGTGTATGACTACATGTACTTATAATACCTTTTTCCTTAATTTATTTTTTTTATATGCTACCTCTTTTAGGTAATATTAAATTAGCTCTTATTGAGCTAGTAAATGACATACTAGCTAATTTTGAACAAAGCTCATGTGAGTTTAAATCAAATATTATTTATATAGTAGATCATATAAAGATGATCTTTACTGATATAAAAGAAAAATTATATGGTTTAGAACTCATGTCTTTTTTAAGTATAAGAAATCTAGGTGAACAATTAATAAGCATGCATAATAGACCAGGGCAATTAGGTAAGTTTTTAGTACAATTAGCGAATTGATGTTCAGGCATGACACTAGAATCAATTCACAGAAAATCTTGTCATTCGTTAATTACACTAAAAAAAAATTTCAGTTGATTTTTTTGCGGAAAATAAATCTAACGTAGGAAGGAACAATGGAATAACTTTCTGTAAATTTAGACCTGTTGTAACACCTTTTTCGTTTAGTGCTAGAGTAGGTAACACTGGATACGGTCCTTTAGCCAAAAAAACTATATATATCACTATGCCATTAGCAAATTTTAAAGTTTCTTTTAGGGATTTTATGAATAACTCTGATAATGTTAGTAGGTTTTTTACCTCTATGAAGCTAGATAAGGAGTTAAAAGTCATTTTTTTAGATAACTCATCTCTAGAATTTAAGCAAATAGGGCAAAAGCTGGTTAATATTAGTTGTACTGATAATAGAAGAGCAGGTTTATTGGAGTTTGGTATTAAAGATCCAGTAAGACTAGATTTTTCATCTTCACCATATATAGTTATGATGGGAAATGAAGGTGGAGATAATGGTGGCCCTTCTAATAGTAATGGTGGCCCAAACTATCCAAGTGGGCCAAACCCTCCAAGTGGGCCAAACCCTCCAAGTGGGCCAAACCCTCCAGGCGGCTTTGCAGAACTTACTTTTGATGGTAATCACCCTACAGGTCAAGAAGAACCTAATAATAATCCTAATAATCCTAACCCTGATTATTGGGTTAGTCGTAATTTACCTGATGATCCTGAAAATGAACGAGATTATTTTCTAGATCACAATATTCAGAGTTTAGAGGATGCTATACCAGATTTAAATCCAATTTCTGGATCGGTACCCTTATTGTATAACGAAACACAGTTTTATTGAGGATCTGATCTGACAAGTAGACAATTTGATAGCACAGAAGATTTAGTTCAGAATAGGGGTAAAAAGAGAGCTAGCACAGAAGATTTAGTTCAGAATAGGGGTAAAAAGAGAGCTAGCACAGAAGATTTAGTTCAGAATAGGGGTAAAAAGAGAGCTAGAGCAGGGAGTCACAAATGACTTCCTGTTTATTTTGAGAATCCAGAAGAACCGCTAAGTAGTGAAGAAATAATATCTTTAACAAATTATATGAGAGATAGACACTATCAGTGTGATTATAAACCGCTTTTAAGGGATTTAGATATATATCTAGATATGTCTACTACCAATATATTGGTAGGTACTGACGATAAAAAAATACATTATTTACTATCAAGGTTAGCTAAAACAAAAAGAGAGTGTTTTAGAATTTATAATTCTTCTATTTGTGTATCAACTACTTATGTATTTGCACTAATCAATAATTTGGAAAATTTAAGGTGATCTAACGATGTTTCAAAAGATAATTTTTCAACCCCATTAACGTATGAAGAAATACAGCCTTTAATAGATGATTTGAAAGATCGGAGAGATAGACAACTAGATATACCCGATGCTGGTAAGAATTTTACATTAAAACATCTAGGAATGTCTGTAGATAGTTATACTAAGAATATAATGGTAGGTACTGACGATAAAAGAATATATCCTTTACTATCAAGATTCTGTAAAACAAAGAAACGCGAATTTCAACTAAAGGGTCTTAAGATTATCGATTCAGGTAGTATTAGTGTAAATAAACTAATCACTGAGTTAGAACTAAATTTAAATTTGTTAAAATACATCAGTTAAAAAAAACAAGATAATACATACTTAGATTATAAGTTTGAATAACCTAAGGGGGTTTACATATAATATTATGAATTCAGGGTTAATTTTCTTCGTATTAGGGTTATTACCTCTAGCATTTATAATAGCCTTTTCAGGCTTAGAACTAGGTATTGCATTCATACAATCTCAGGTTTGTTGTATTATCTTGTTCATACATAAAAGATGCTCTAGATTAAAATTAACTTGTAATGAATATTAGAAAATTCTATTACAAATCCCCTCTTTTCTAATTTAAGGGGGAAGTTGCAGTATTCTTAGAACTTATATTATCTAATTATAATGCAACATATGGAGAAGCTCAAGGTATATTAGATTATGCTTTGATTAAAGCCATAAAAAAAAAAAAAAGTATATAAGAATATTTACAAAAACTATATAAAAATAAATAGATTTAAAATATATTGAGAGTTGTTTTGTATAACTCTTTAGATTCTTTTATGTCAGGCTTATGTTAGGTTTAATTTTATTTTTTTAAAAAAGATTATAAAAATTACTAAAAAAAATAATGAGATTATTAAAAAGTCATCCAATTTTACGACTTGCTAATTCCTTCCTAGTTGATTCGCCGCAGCCTATTAATTTAAATTACATGTGAAATTTTGGTTCTTTATTAGCCTTTTGCTTAATAATACAAATAGTAACAGGTGTAACTTTAGCAATGCACTATAACCCTAGTGTAGCAGAAGCATTTAATAGTGTTGAGCATATTATGCGTGATGTAAATAATGGATGATTAATACGTTATTTACATTCTAATACAGCTTCAGCATTTTTCTTCTTAGTTTACTTACACATAGGAAGAGGTCTGTACTATGGATCATATAGAGCACCAAGAACTCTAGTATGAACTATAGGTACTGTTATATTTATTTTAATGATGGCTACAGCTTTCCTGGGTTATGTATTACCATATGGTCAGATGTCACTATGAGGTGCCACAGTTAAGTAATAGCTGTGTTTAAATATCACTATATGCTGGAAACCCCTTATAACTAAAAAACTTGCATGGAAAATTTTAAGTAAAATAGTTAAGGACAATCAGCAGGAAACCAACGGATAGTTTTTATCTTAGTAGGATCCTCAGAGACTACACGTGATACATCTCCCTTCTTTCCCTCAAGACTACAGGTGATTCATCTCCCTTCTTTCCCTCAACCTTATTTCACTAGCCAGGGAAACCAGGTGGATGGAATTAATTATTAAAATTTTTCTGCTTTATATTAACAGGGTGACGGTATTAGCAGGCTATAAATTAAGAAGGAGGGAGTAAAGATATAGTCCAAAATTAAAGAAATTTAATTTGATCTTTTGAAATTTAATTAGATAATAAAGTGTATATTTTTCTGATTCCCACTATAAAAATTAACCGCGTCCATACACGGAGTGTTGGGGATATATATTTATTTTATACCTGGGGATATATTATTTTAGACCTAGGGATATATATTATTTTAGACCTGGGATATATATTATTTTAGATCTGAGGATATATATTATTTTAGACCTTTTAGGACGCAGGTGGGACAGGGTTGATCTAATAAGGTTTAAGTATTACTTCTTTAATTGTTCCTTTAAAATTATTTTCATCTAAGCCCATATTAGAAGTAGTAGAAGATACTGCGCTTTCCTCCAGCTCCAGCTCCAGCTTCGCAGGGGCAGGGGGAAATTATGAGCTGGAAAATAATAGCAATAATGGTTCCCATGAAGTATCGCCTAAACTTAAACCTTCAATAAATTTAGAATTTATTGAATGATTTGTAGGTATCAGTGAAGCAGAATCCCATTTTTTATGCCGAGCGCGTAAAAATAAAGAAGGAGAAGTAGTTGGATTTGAATTTGTGTTTAGAATTACATTGCATAAGGATGATCGTAATGCTTTAGAATATATAAAAGCTACTTTAGGTTGTGGTAGACTTAACACCGAGCGGAATACATTAGTATTCACAATATCTCAAATAAGTGATATTGAAAATATATTAATACCTTTGTTTGAACAATTTCCATTAAACTCCACTAAATATTTAGATTATTTAGCATTTAAAAAAGCATTTTTTATGTTTTTAAATCGAAAAACTAGTGAACTAAATAAACAAGACTTATACTCAAAGATTCTTGAATTAAAAGATAGTATGAATGTTAAAAGAGTATCATTTGTTTTACCTGAAGGTCATTGTATAAGAATTACAGGTAATTATTTAGTGGGTTTACTGGAGGGGGACGGTTCATTTTATTTGAATAAACATGATATGTCTGTTCGTGGCTCATTGGTTACTACTACGCCTAATAGAGTGCTTTTAGAAAAAATACGGGAGTTTCTTCTAAAAGATTTAGATGAATATTCTGGTTTATTGGGAAGTTGCACTAAATTAATTAATATAACAGATAAAAAAATAAAAAGGGATAATAAACCTATCTCTATTTTAGAAATATCTCAAATAGATTATATTTGTAACATCCTAATACCTTATTTAGATAAAATACAATTTAGAACTAAAAAATATATGGATTATATAGATTTTAGAACCTTAGCCTTTTTAATATTAGATGGTAAATATCTTACAGAAAAGGGTAAAGAATTAATGATTAAGTTAGGTGATACTATGAATAACAACAGATTATCAACTAATTCTAACCCCTTAACTCTAGATATCGCTACTAAATCAGAACTAGATTTATTGATTAAATCAAAACCTTTAATAAATATAGATTCTGAGGGTAGAGCTAAAATAATAGAGGAAAATAAATTTATAAGATCTACTTATATTATTAAAGCTATTTTTTTTAATGGTTCTATTTCTTATTTTACTAATGGAGTCTCTTGCGCTAAAGCTCTACATGTAAGTAATAACACTATAACACAGCGGTTAAATGATGGTAAACCTGTAAAAAATAAAGAGGGTTTAGTTTCAGCTCTAACCGTAAAAAGAATTAGAGTCTACTCTCCTAAACCTAAATTTTCTTCTTAAACCTATACTAGAACCGCCTTATTTAAAATTATTGGGATATTGGTTTTTATGTATTACTAACCTTATGAGTGCCATACCATGAGTTGGACAAGATATAGTTGAGTTAAAAGAAATAACAGAAATTAATTCAGAAGCTATTTATATAAGTAGTTTACCTATAATAGGTACTGTACATAAAAATGCTTTAAAGAAGGTAAAAAGTAAATCTAGACTAGAAACCCAAGAATATATTAATATCCCTTCATCTTTTTTAGCTTTTTTTGCTGGACTTGTAGATGGAGATGGATATATACAAATAACTAAAACAACTAAAGGATATATTACTATGAAACTTGTAATATCTTTACATTTAGAAGATATTTCTACCTTGCAGTATATAAATTCAGTTCTAAAAGTAGGAAAATTAAATATTTACCCCGATAATAGAAGTCCTACTTGTAGATTAGTTATTAATAGAACAGATTTGCAAGAAATTGTGTTTCCATTATTTTTATATAATAATGTGTTCTTTTTAACTGAAACCAGAGCAAATCAGTTTAATTTAGCTATGTACATATTAAAAAATGATATAAAAATCTTTGACAAAATTTATTCTATAGAAAATGTACCTGCCTATTTTGAATTACCAAAAACACCATTGAATTATACAAAAGTACTTTTCTTTAAAAACTGAATAGTAGGATTTGCAGTGTCCGAAGGTTCATTTTTTGTGAAAAAGGATAACGATGGTTGTTTTCAGTTAAAACAAAGAGTACATATAAATTTATTTGAAGCTTTTAAATTAGTTTTTAATACAAATAGAAAAATAGGAACAGAAAAAGGAGTTTATAATCAATTCGGTGTTAGCTCTAAGACTGATATACAAAATGTTATTAATTTTTTTTCATTCTCTGGTCTACATCCTTTAGTTGGATTGAAAGCTATTCAATATATTAAGTGGTTGAATTTGTTACGTGCAAGTAAACGTTATAATAGTCTTAACTTTCCTGAGGCAGTAATATAGATTTTATAATTTATACTTTTATTGCCTACTTAATTTTTGTTATTATGGGCTCCTTGAAACAGTAATGTTTCAATGGCAAATGGGGAAAATTGCAAGGACATCTAATAAACATCCTCCGATTTATTAGACTATTTGCAGCGGAGCTTGATTCGGTATTTATTATAATATAATAAATGGATCAAGAACGTTCAACGACTAATGAGTGAGTAATACCAACAATAAGCTCGACACGATAACCCCACAACCAAATAAGATTTTTGGTTGAAGACATAGTCTAAACATCACGAGTAAAATCTGATGAGAACGGAGATTAAAAGCTCTGTTATAATATACCGTCATATGAGGAGGTTTCTCAGTTAACAACGCCACATTAAATAGATTTTTCTCTCTACACTTTGTTTTACCTTTTGTTTTAGCTGCTTTAGCATTAATGCATTTAATAGTCTTACATGATACTGCTGGATCAGGTAATCCTTTAGGTGTTTCTGGTAACTATGAAAGAATAGCTTTTGCACCATACTACATATTTAAAGATCTAATAACAATATTTATATTTATATTTGTATTATCTTTATTTGTGTTCTTTATGCCTAATGTTCTTGGAGATTCAGAAAATTATGTAATTAAGGAGTAGTTTAGTTACTGTCAGAATGAACTTCTGGCTACAAACCATCAAATTGTCGGGAAGTCCCTAAAGCTGTTTCAACCAAGTAAGAATGGCAACATATCTTATGGCACAGGTAATGACTCGTGGTTATTTTTTTTTGGTTATTTATAAATTACCAAAAAAAAATTAGGTAAAATCGAGACAGATTATCGTAATATATGATAAATGGGTAATCCGCAGCCAAGCAGCATAATAATTTTATATTAATATGGTGTGCAGTTCATCGACTAGATGTTGGTTGGCGTTATTATTAATAACGCTTAAGATATAGTCAAGCCCCACTCAAAAGAGTGCAGGAAATCATAATAATTTCCGTTAAATGGATAATTTAAACCTATTCAGGGATAAAGCTTAAGGCCAATCTGTTATTTTTGTTACTTTCTATACTTGTTTAAAGACTGAAAGTAATGACCTATCTATTTCCCATAAGGAATCAACACTGATTGAGCCTGAGGGGGTTAAACTACTACTAAAGGTATGTTGGGTAATAAAGATATGACACTGTCTGAAGTAAAGGGTTGATTCTTAACAAAAAAAATAATAAAATTTTTACAGGTAAAGGTACAGATAAAGAATTCTGTCTACTTGCTAACGGCTTTTGACAAGCGGAAGGTTATATAGGCGGTATTTTTAGATCAGGGTTAAATTTTTATCCTATTTGTACAGCTACTCAATTGTTATCGGAACAAAGTGTACTTTTTCTCCTCAGATTAGATAAGTCTTTTTCGAATAAAGGTACTTTTAATATATCTTTGAATAATATGGGTAAATTTGTTATAATATATAGATTATCAGGTTGAGATACATTTTTTTCTACATTTGTTCCATACTTTTATATGCTTTATGGAGCAAAGTATCAAGCCATACATAAGTTAAAGAAAATTTATGGATTAAAGAATTTAATTAAAAAAAAATTCAGATGATATGTATAAAGTTTTGTTAATAAGCATTGCTTATTACTTAACTGCTCATTCTTCTCGTTATAAATTAAGTATTAAAGATAAAGTAGTTTCCCTTAACTTAGATCCAGTTTTATTGAAAAGAGTGCCTAGCATTAATATTCCTGAAAATAAAATTTCTCCTTGTTTTCTATTTATTTGAGGATTCTTTTTAGGTGATGGTACTTTACATTTAAAATTGGAATGAAAACAGAAAAATAGTACTATAGTTATTATTCCTATATTTAATATTGTACAATCTAATGTTGAATCTAATAAGGAAATAATGGAAAGAATGACTAACACTTTAAATAGTATGGGTATAAAGACTTCTTTAGTTAAAAGTACTAAAACTTTCTCTTTAACTGTAAAAGGTATAGATAATGTTTTTAAATCTTTATTTCCGTTTTTGGAAAAAAACTCACACTTTTTATATTGAAAAAGCGATAGTTTTAACTTTTTAGTCTGAGTAAAAAAGTTCATTAAGTCGGGAGGTCACCATACTTACTTTGGACTTAATGCTATTATTAATAAAATATATAGTAGTGTTAATGAGCGGTTTACAGATAAGGAAGTTTGAACAAGTCGTTTGACTATTTGACTAAAGGCAGTTTCCGATCGTAGAGATTGAGGAGAGTATTATATCTACCCCCTATATACACCAAATAAAGTTATTAGGGGTTGACAGGTGCGTTTCCCTTCTACATTAAAACTACCTAAGTCTAATAAAGCGTTTATGTGTTCAACTTGTCGTGGACAAGATAAAGCTCTTTTGATAGCAGTAGAATATAGGAATAATGTTATTTTAAATTGAATTAACACTTTTTAAACAATAACCTTCCTTTTCAACTGTAATTTAATTCTTTTTAGATAGGTCACAAAAATAATGGATTTCCTTTTAGTATAACTGTATTATGTTCTTTGCAATTTTTATATTATTGTTACTGTCTATTACATATACAACTAGATCAAAAGGTATACTGTTATATTACAGTAGTATATCCTGGGTTATGTTACATAAGAATAAAATTATAACATGTATGTGTTATTTTATGTGTGTTTATTCTGTTTTTATGTACTCTATGGAGGTTGTATATTGTATGGATGAAGTAACAGAAATGTCTCTTATAATACATGATAAGATCTCTGGTATAGAAGAAAAGATTAAATACCAGCAGGAGCAACTTTTAGGCGCAGATAGGGATTTTAAGGAAGTCTTAACCAGAAAAGCCTATCATGAACAAAATGGTACTATGGATGAATGACGACGTGAATATCTTATAGCTGAATCTGCATTAAAGGATTCGAATACAAATCTTAATAGCGAAAAAAGAATGTTAAACATTTTAAAGGCAAAATTAGAGAGTGGGGATTATGCTATGACTAGTACATCTTCCGCAGTTAAGCGTAAAATTACGGATTAAATTTTTATGTAGTTAAAAAGGGTGTCTAAAAATAGCCTAAACCTTACTTTATTTAGCTTCTACATTAATACTAACTAAGTCTATAACATTTTAAATTATTTTGTGTTTATGCATTTTTTTTTACAGAAATAACTGATTACCTGTGAGCATATCTGGGCTAATCCTATGCAAACTCCTGCAGCTATTGTTCCAGAATGATATCTTTTACCATTTTATGCTATATTAAGATCTATACCTAACAAATTATTAGGGGTTATAGCTATGTTTTCTGCTATTTTAATACTATTACTTTTACCTATTACTGATGTAAGTAGATCCAGAGGTATGCAATTTAGACCATTAAGTAAAATAGCTTTTTACGTGTTTGTTGCAAATTTCTTAATCTTAATGCAATTAGGAGCTAAACATGTAGAATCACCTTTTATTGAATTGGGTCAAATATCTACTGTTTTATACTTTTTATACTTTACAGTTGTAATGTATTCTGTTACTTTAACTGAAAATTCTTTAGTTCACTTATCTTTTACTAGCTTACCATTACAAAGTATAGATGAAGGTTCTACTAACTTATCTTTAAAAAGTGGTGGAGTCTCTATCCATCGTTTTCAAGCCTTTATGTATGACTTCCGATGAATGTATGTGCTTCGCTAAATAGATACTATTTATATCTGCATTATGTCTTATTCTTTATGTATGTTGTTGTATCCAGCATTATTAGATTTTTGTTCTCTTATAGATTGCAGTGGTGCAATTGTTGATTTTCTTTTAAATTATACT